>Ga0302321_100006237_pt1 | contig 10484 bp, 8 predicted proteins | sample Fen_T0_1_FD_202505 | JGI IMG/M metagenome (GOLD analysis project Ga0302321, IMG submission 202505) | Peat permafrost microbial communities from Stordalen Mire near Abisko, Sweden - Fen_T0_1 | ecosystem: Environmental > Terrestrial > Soil > Wetlands > Permafrost | place: Sweden: Abisko... | reverse complement strand
TCGTCTGCAAGAGAATATTTACCTAGGAATTTAACAACAATAATCCCATGGAGTTTACTATGAACATTCTCGTATCCGATGGAATCACGCCGGAAGGCGCAAAAATTCTTGCCGACGCAGGCCACAAGGTAGATAAACTCAAGCTGACACCTGAAGAACTGCTGAATAAAATACCCGATTACGATTGCATCATTGTTCGATCTGCTACAAAAGTAACGAAAGAAGTGATAACGGCCGGAAATAAACTCAAAGTGATTGCACGCGGCGGTGTCGGTCTCGATAATATCGACGTTCCCTTTGCCGAAAGTAAGGGTATCAAAGTTCTGAACACACCTGCAGCATCCACTATATCCGTTGCAGAACTCGCCATTGCCCACATGCTTGCTGTGTCCCGATTCTTGCATATAAGTTCGATGGAAATGCGGCAGGGCAAATGGCCGAAAAAGGAATTCGGAGAAGGCATTGAACTTTATAAAAAGAATCTCGGGATACTTGGTCTCGGGAATATCGGCAAGGAAGTAGCACGCCGGGGATTAGCATTCGGAATGCACGTACTGGCATACGACCCGCCGTTCATGCCGATGGATTTCTTTGTTGAAATCACAACAAAAGAGAAAGTGCTGGCCAACGCCGATTTTATCACGTTGCACTTACCGTTCGACAAAAAACTAGGACCCGTCATCGGGAAAAAAGAATTTGAGATTATGAAGAAGGGAGTTGTCATCGTCAACTGCGCGCGCGGCGGTGTGGTGGATGAAACGGCTCTCTTGGAAGCGCTCAATTCCGGCAAAGTTGCAGGAGCAGGACTTGATGTGTTTATGAATGAACCACCCACAGATGCACAGAAAGCTCTTATCAATCATCCGCATGTAAGCGTTTCGCCGCATATTGGCGGTTCAACGGTTGAAGCGCAGGCACGTGTCGGGGCCGAGATTGCACTCAAGGTTGTACAAGCGTTCAGCGTACAGGAACAACATTCGTAAACAATTCAGGAAATAATGGCGACCATACGACCGTTCAAAGCATTTCGGCCGAAATCAGAATTTGCAGGCGAAGTGGCTGCAAAGCCTTACGACGTACTGAATTCCGATGAAGCGCGCGAAGAGGTGAAGGGGCATCCCTACTCTTTTTTGCATGTCGGCAAACCGGAAGTGGATCTCGATCCCAAGATCGATCTGCACGATCAACGTGTGTACGAAAAGGGAAAAGAGAATCTCCAAAAACTCATTTCCCAAAAAATTCTGGTCGAAGATTCTGTCCCGTGCCTTTATATTTATGCTCAAACGATGGGCCAGCATACGCAATACGGGCTCGTCGGATGCGCATCGGTTGAAGAGTACTGGAACGAAACAATTAAAAAGCATGAATTCACACGTGAAGATAAAGAAGCAGATCGATGCAATCATGTACGCGTGACCAATTCTCATTCCGGTCCAATATTCCTGATTTATCGGGATCAGAATGAAATTGACACTATCATTTCGAGGATTGTAAAAAATCCGCCGGAGAATGATCATGTCGCACTCGATGGTATGAGGCACCGGTGCTGGGTTATAAAAGAACCTGAAACGATACAAAAAATTGTTTCCGTGTTTCAATCAATCCCGCGATTGTACATAGCCGATGGACATCATCGATCGGCTGCGGCCGCAATTGTCGGCAAAGAACGAATGAAAGCAAATCCCAAGCACCGCGGCGATGAAGAATATAACTTTTTCCTTGCAGTGTATTTCCCGGCAAGCCAGCTTCGCATTATGCCCTATAATCGTGTCGCGAAAGATTTGAATGGGTTGACCAAGGACAGTTTTTTTGCAAAAGTCAGGGAACATTTCGAGATCATGGAAGAAAAAAAACCGGTTGCTCCGGTAAGAAAAGGCGAGATGGGGATGTATCTTGACGGTGTCTGGTACACCATACGCGCAGGTGCCGAAATACAAAATATGGGCGATCCTGTTGAGAAGCTCGATGTTTCAGTTCTTCAAAAATATATTCTCGATCCGATCCTCGGCATCCATGATCCACGCACCGATAAGCGGATCGATTTCGTGGGCGGTATTCGCGGTTTAAACGAGCTGGAAAAACGCGTGAATTCCGGTGATATGAAAATCGCATTTAGTATGTATCCAACCTCCGTTGAAGAGCTGATGGCGATCGCAGATAGTGGAAAAATTATGCCACCCAAATCAACATGGTTCGAACCGAAACTCCGCGACGGATTATTTGTGCACTTTTTAGACTAATCTCGGCAAGGATGTAAAAATATTTTTAACACAGATACACTTAATCTGAAACCATCCCGTGCTTCTCTTGCCCTGGTTCTCTCTAGTGAAAACAAGATGTCTAGGGAAGGAATAATTTAGATTGTCTGATGTTCTTCTTCTCCATCCTGCAGAACAAGGAATAACGTTTGGTGGTATGCCCCCACTTGGTATGGCGTGGATTACCTCGTTTCTCCAATTAAAAGGAATATCTACAAACCTTTTCGATCTACAAGTAACAAAAAAAAGTATCGAGTTCTTACTCCAAGCGCATAATCCTAGTTTAGTTGGTATTGGAGGTACTTCGCACACTCGTTTTGAGAGTTTTGCTATTGCGCGCCGTGTTAAAGCATATAATCCGGACATTCAAATTCTCTATGGCGGTTCGCATGCCACATTCACCGCTGAGGACACTCTTGCTGCTGTTCCAGAAATCGATATTATAGTTCGGGGCGAAGGTGAGCAAACAACATATAACATTGCATCAAAAGTACTTGCCGGTAATTTAGATTTCTCCGACATATCAGGTATGAGTTACCGCAAAGATGGAAGTATCGTTCATAATCCAGAAGCACCTCGAATAGTAAATCTCGATATCCTGCCTTTTCCCTATCGTGATCCTCAAGCAATTCAACAATATAATCTTCAACTGGATTTTTTGAATATACCGGCTGCCTCTGTGATGAGTTCGCGCGGATGCCCTGTGAACTGTTCTTTTTGCTCGGCAAGCGCAATGTTTGGCACTCAGCTTACCTTGCGATCCGCCGGCAATGTCCTAGATGAGATTGAAATGCTTTTAAAGGAATATCGTTACAAGGGAGTGAAATTCTTTGACAGTACGTTGACATTAAACAAGAGTCATGTTGAAGCACTATGTGCCGAGATACATAAACGTAATTTGATATTTCCATGGGAATGCGAGATCCGTGTAAATGGTATGACGCGTGACTTGCTTCGTACAATGAAAAATGCCGGTTGCTACTATGTTGACTTCGGTGTAGAATCAGCGAGCCCTTCTGTGATCAAATCTATGCATAAAGGAATTACACTCGATCAAGTTGAAAATGTGTTTCGCTGGACCAAAGAATTTGAGATATTCACAAAAGTCTTCTTTACATTCGGACACATTGGCGAAACTCTTGCGGACGCACGGTGCACGATTGAATTCATGGAAAAAAATGCTAAATATATAAAGGTTGCCGCAACCGGGATTGGTGTCCGAATTTACCCAGGAACAGAAGTTGAGCGGTATGCACGTTCATCAAATTATCTGAAAAGTAATTTTTCATGGTCTGCAACGTTCATCGACCAAAATGTAGAATCCTTAGGAAGCGATCCGCTTGTACCGATTCTTATCCAGCCACAATTTGGTTGGAGAGAATTTCGAAAAATAGAATTCCGTCTTGCGAGATTCTGGCTGAAAAATCCTCATGCTGCGCTAAGCGTGATTTGGAGTCAAATAAAACTTGGGAGAAGCCGCGCACTCCTTCGTCTTGTACGACGCTTTATTGAAATTCACTTACTGAGGCGAATTTGATAATAATTTTTAGTCCGTATTACAAGAATAGAGAAAACGAATTATCCAGATATAGGATGAGTTGTAGGTCTAACGTTATGTCTGCGAAATTGCGCCTCAGCTGAGTTCTGAGTACCTTTTTATCAACCCTAACAATTAGAAATACCTTGCCATGAAACTTCCCAAAGAACAAATTCTTGAAATCTTTCGAGATACAAAGGCACTCCTCGAAGGGCACTTCCAGCTCACGTCGGGAATGCACAGCCCGCAGTATTTTCAATGTGCGCGTGTACTGCAATTTCCAAAATATCTCCACCTGCTGTCCGGGGAAATTGCACGCCATTTTGGATACAACGAAGTAGAAGTGGTCCTCTCTCCCGCTATCGGAGGAATTGTGGTTGGAACAGAAGTCGGCAGAATGCTCGGTGCACGCACGATTTTTGCCGAACGGAAAGACGGCAGGATGGAACTGCGCCGCGGATTCGAAATTCTCCCCGGCGAACGTGTCCTTGTCGTGGAAGACGTTGTGACCACCGGCGGTTCAACAAAGGAAGTCATTGAATTAGTGAAGAATGCAAAAGGCAGCCTTATTGGCACCGGCTGTATCGTCGACCGGAGCAACGGTAAAGTACAATTTGATACAAAACAATATGCGGTTTTACAGATGGAAGTCATCACCTACCAGCCGGAGGAATGCCCGATGTGCAAAACCGGCAGCTTTGTTGTAAAACCCGGCAGCAGAGGAAATTATTAACATGCGCGATCTCTTTCAACTTGTGCAGCAATTTATCGGCAGCGGATTCACACTGTATCTGTGGAATGGTTTTGTTGCGTTCGCCGTCGTCATGATTATTGGATTTTTTTTGAAATACTTTCTCCAGACTGTCGGCCGCAACCTTGTTTCCAAAACAGAAACAGAATTAGATGATAAGCTTTTTGATATTCTCCTTCCCCGCGTTAAATGGCTTGCAATCGTTATCGGTTTATATCTCGCCGTCGAACAAATATCCAAGGGTATTGGTCCAACCGATAGGATTGGTGAAGAACTGATTCGATATTCGGAAGGTATTATGTACATCGCCTTTCTGTCGCTTTTCACCTTGCTGGTGATACGTATTATCGACACTCTCTTAAAGCATACGATGGAGGTGCACGCAAAGAAAACATCGTCAACGGTGAATGAAGCTGTCTTCCCCATCCTGAACAGATTGGTGATGATTTTGATCCTCTGTATTGCAGTTGTATTTTCTCTCGGACATTTTGGCGTCGACGTCAGCAGTTTGCTCGTTTTCCTCGGCGGCGGCTCGGTGGCGATTGCTCTTGCAGCACAGGAAACGCTTGCAAATATGATCGCAGGCTTTGTGATTATGTTCGACAGGCCGTTTCGTCTTGGTGATCGGATAAAACTTCCTTCCGGCGAAATTGGCGATGTTCATGAAATTGGGCTCCGCAGCACAAAAATTCTCGACTTTGACAATAATATTATCGTCAGCCCGAATGCAGAATTGACAAAAACGAAAATCATCAATTATTCGTATCCCAGAAACGAGATCCGGGTTGTCGTAGAAGTAAAAGTGGCGTATGGAACATCTATCGAGCGGGCGCGAGAAATCATGCTCCATGCGGCACATCAGAATTCCGATCTGCAGAAGCAGCCGGAGCCGAGTATATTTTTCAGCGCAATGGGCGAAACATCCTGCACGCTTCAATTAATAGGACGCACCGACGATTGGAAGAAAAAGGGCCGCGTCGAGAATGTTTTGCGCGAACAAATATATACTGCATTTATGAAGGAAGGGGTTTCTTCCGGCATTGCACAGCATATTGTTCAACTTTCAGCACCCGAAACTCATGTCCCTCCCAAAAACAATTAAATCCGAACGGTTGTATCATGGCCGTATCTTCGATCTGATAATCGAAGATATTGAAGAGTCTCCCGGCAGCGTCCGCAGATGCGAAATTGTGAGCCATCCGGGCGGAGCTGTTGTCGTACCGCTGCTCGATAACGGTGACGTGATTCTTGTCCGGCAATACCGATATCCCCATAAACGATTTATTGTGGAGCTTCCTGCAGGAAAACTTGAACCTCATGAAGATCCGCTTTCCGCAGCTCAACGTGAACTCCGGGAAGAAACAGGATACACAGCAGACAAGTATGAAAAACTTACGGGCATGCTCACAACTCCGGGATTCTGCAGCGAAGTGCTTCATATCTATCTCGCCACCGGATTGAAAAAATCCGAGCTTGGACAGAATCTTGACGAGGGGGAACAAAGTCTTACTATTGAATATATGCCGATATCCACTGTTGTAAAAATGGTCGTGGACGGCGTAATTGACGACAGCAAAACCATCGCCGGAATTTTATTGACTGAACGAAGACTCAACTCTATGAGCCTGTAGGCAAACAAACAAATCACCCATGGAACAGTCACCAATCACCCGTTGCCATTATGAATGTCGTTGAATTGATTCGCAAGAAGCGCGAAGGCGGTTCGCTCACCGAAGAAGAATTCCGATTTCTCATCACGGAGTATGTCGAAGGCACGGTGCCGGACTATCAAATGTCTGCATTCCTTATGGCGTGTTACTTCCGCGGGATGAGCGCTGATGAAACGCTTACCTTCACAAAATTGATGCTGCACTCCGGCGAGGTGATAGATCTTTCTGAAATTCCCGGCGTGAAAGTCGATAAACACTCAACGGGCGGTGTGGGTGATAAAGTTTCGTTAATTCTCGCACCGATGGTAGCTGCTTGCGGTGTTCCCGTACCAATGATTTCCGGGCGTGGTCTTGGGCACACCGGCGGGACACTCGACAAATTAGAATCTATCCCGGGTTTTCGAACGAACCTAACCGTTTCCGAATATAAACGTGTTATCCGTGACATAGGCGTGGTGATGATCGGTCAGACGAAAGAGATTGCTCCGGCCGATAAGAAAATGTATGCCCTTCGTGATGTAACAGCCACGGTCGAGTGCATTCCACTGATCGCCGGAAGCATTATGAGCAAGAAATTAGCTGAAGGTATTGACGCATTAGTACTGGATGTGAAAACAGGGCGCGGTGCATTCATGCAAACACATGAACAAGCGTTGGAATTGGCAAAAACACTTGTCGGAATCGGCAATGGATTTGGTAAAGAGACCATCGGTTTCATAACGAATATGGATCAGCCGCTTGGTGTTTCCATCGGCAATTGGCTGGAAGTGGTCGAATCGGTGGAATGTCTGCGCGGTGCCGTCGGAACTCATGACGGTTCAAGCGATTTAATGGAAGTGACGTACGTTCTCTCCGGTGCCATGGTATATCTCGGCAAGAAAGCGAATTCGATTGAAGATGGAATAGAGAAATGCAGAAAGACCATCAAAGACGGATCGGCTTATCGCACACTGCTCAATCTTGTTCGTGCACAGGGAGGAAATGTTAATGCGTTAGAAAATCTTGAACGGTTTCCTCTCCCGAAGTTTACCATGGAAGTTAAATCGACTGAGCAGGGATTTGTTCGTGCAATAGATTCTTTTGAACTCGGGCTGACAAGCATTTCTCTCGGAGCTGGACGCGAGAAGATCGACGATGTGATCGATACGAAAGCAGGAATGGTGCTCAAGAAAAAAGTCGGCGATGCAGTGGATATTGGTGAATCACTCGCTGTATTCTATACCGACCGCGAACATGTTCTTGCTTCTGCGCGGGAAAGAATTGCAAAAACTTTTACGGTTTCTTCCACTCTATTGGAACGCAAATCCATGATTTTCGATATCGTCGATAACAACGGAGTCAGGAAGTGGAAATAGACCATCTTCCGAAAGTTTCAAGTCCTTCGGATGGTTTACGACTTACTTTTTTTATCCCCCTTCTTCAGGACTCCAACCATCTGTTCATGAATCAATCCATTCGTCGCAAGCATTTCTTCTCTATAAACATTTGATGGAGAACCATGAAAATCGGTCCACCTGCCGCCGGCCTCTGTCACGATCAATACTCCGGCTGCCATATCCCAGGGACGAATCACTCCCTCCCAGAAACCATCGAAGCGTCCAGCAGCGACATAGCATAAATCAAGCGCCGCCGATCCAAGCCGACGAATTGCCTGCGATTCCGCAAGAAAATTTCTGAAATGTGTCACCGCAGGTTCGGGATGTTCATTGACATCGTACGGAAATCCGGTAACAACGAGACTTTCTATCAACTTCGTGGTTTTAGAAACCTCAATGTGTTTCTTATTCAACTTCGCACCCCTGCCTTTTTCTGCAGTGAACAATTCATCTAAACTGGGATCGTAAACAACACCTAAGATAATCTCTCCTTTATATTCCAAACCAATGGATACACAGAATATGGGCAAAGCATGAGTGTAATTCACCGTCCCGTCTAATGGATCAATAATCCACCGATACTCGGATTTCACTTCTGCGGCGCCGGATTCTTCACAGAGAAAATCGTGCTGCGGAAAATGCTGCTTAATTTTATTAATAATAAGCTGTTCGGACTTCTTATCGATTTCGGTAACGAGATTGGTTTCCTGTCCGTCTTTCCGTTCAATACGGCGAATTTTGCCGACATTCATTTTTAAAAATTTTCCCGCTTCAAGAGCGGTTTCAATTGCAACTTTCAGCATGATGTTCTCCTTGTGCATCTAAGATACGAAATATTTGAGATTCTTACCTTCTTGCTTTTCGCACATCTTCAGATTAAGTTATTACTGAATATCTCTCACGACAGGACTTGCATTGACTTTTCTCAATCCCATAGCATTCATTGGACTTCTTGCAGCGGGTATACCTATCGTGCTGCATATCTTCAATCTGCGCAAGCTCAAAACGATTGATTTCAGCACTCTTTCGTTCCTGAAGGAATTACAGAAAACAAAAATTCGCCGGCTGAAGCTCCGTCAATTACTCTTGTTATTTCTCAGGATCTTGTTTGTTATTCTTTTCGTAGTAGCGTTTTCGCGCCCGACTTTGAAAGGTTCACTTCCCGGCAATCTTGCCGGAACGGCAAAGACAACGGCAGTTCTTCTCTTTGATGATTCGCAAAGTATGACCGCGAGTGACGAGCAGGGAGAACTGCTGCAACAGGCAAAGAATGCTGCCATTGCCGTACTAAACATTCTGAAAGAGGGCGATGAAGTTTATCTTGTGAAACTTTCCGATGTGCCGCGTGATGGATTATCCGAGATTCCTTCCGCCCAGCGAAACTTTCCGGCCCTACGAAACACTATTCTTGAAATCAAACCGTCATGGATACATCGTTCGATCGAAGACGCACTTCGTTTTACCGCTCGATTGCTTGCTGCATCAAATAATTTTAATAAAGAAGTGTACCTTATTTCCGATTTCCAATCCGGATCGCTTGAATCCAAAACGAAAATACCGAAGAGCGGCGAGAAACTATTTATTCCCGCACAATTCTTTATCGTTCCGCTGGGCACACGTGAATTGCAAAATGTTTCGATCGGATCGATAGAAATTCCGAGTACTATCTTTGAAGTGAATAAACCCTTTACCGTGAAAGCGAAGATGACAAATCATGGCCCTTCCCATGTGCAGAATCATGTTCTCAGTGTCTATCAAAATGGGAGCCGTGTCGCACAGAAGGGCATCGATATACACGCCGGACAATCGGTGGAGACAGAGTTCACGCTCGTTCCAAAGCAATCCGGGTTCTTCGAAGGAAAGATTGAATTAGAGGACGACGACCTTGAATTCGACAATGTACGATATTTTACCGTGCACATCCCTGAAGAACTTCATGTTCTTCTTATCGGCAGCACGTCTGACTTTACCTATCTGAGCATGACACTTGCTGCCCGGCCTACGGACAGCAGCGCAAGTTTAAAAATAAGTCGGATACCGTCCGATCGTTTGTCTTCATTTCCATTGAACAACACCGATGTGGTTGTTTTTTCCAATTTGAGCTACCTTACGCACGACCAGTCGCTTGCACTAAAAACGTATCTTCAACATGGCGGCGGGATGCTTTTCTTCCCCGGGACGAATACATCGAGGGAAGCATTTAATGATATCCTAGCAGCACCGTTCGGTATTTCAACGATCAATGATCCGGATGATCATCGTGCGTCCCCATCAGCCGGTTCATTCATCGAATTCGATAAAGTCGATTTACGCCACCCGCTCTTTGCCGGAATGTTCGCAGAGGCAGAGACAAAACGGGATGCGGGTACAGCACGCCGGCAGCGTATTCTGGAATCGCCGCGTATTAAAAAATCACTCCATTATATTCCGACGCCGAAATCCCGTTCTATCATCACACTAACAAACGGGTACCCATTTCTGATTGAAGAACAAATTGGCGACGGGCATCTCTTGTTGTTCAGCGTTCCAGCTGATACCGGGTGGTCAGATCTGCCAATGAAAGGGGTGTTCGTTCCTTTAGTGCATCGTTCACTTGCATATCTTGCTCAGGAATCGTCCTTGGATCATTCATTGTTGGCAGGCGAAGAAACAACCATTCACGTACGCACAGCCGTTCTGTCGAAACTCACAACAACAAAACCGGATGGCTTGGAAATCTTTATGAATCCTCAACAGTTTGGGGCAGAAAAAACTATTCATTTTTCAGATGATAATTTGCCGGGAATATACACCGTTGCATCCGGTCCCTTGATACTCGAGAAGTTTGCAGTGAATGTCGATCCGGATGAATCAAACACAACGCGTTCAGATAACAAGCAGAGGGATGCTCTT
>Ga0302321_100006236_pt1 | contig 10484 bp, 5 predicted proteins | sample Fen_T0_1_FD_202505 | JGI IMG/M metagenome (GOLD analysis project Ga0302321, IMG submission 202505) | Peat permafrost microbial communities from Stordalen Mire near Abisko, Sweden - Fen_T0_1 | ecosystem: Environmental > Terrestrial > Soil > Wetlands > Permafrost | place: Sweden: Abisko... | reverse complement strand
AACCCTTTTCCCCCTCCTCCTCCCATGAACGCCTTCGCCGTCAGATTCCATAACCGTTACGGTTCCCTTTCCCTGTCCGTCTGCATGCTGATCACGCTGCTGCAACGCAGCCCGGTGCTGCGGCTGCTCGCCACGGCGGATTCCCTGTGGCTGCGCTCCTCGCTCGGCTTCGTCCTGCGCTCCGGCACGCTGGTGGCCGGCGCGCTCGGCGTGGTGGACACCCTGGCGGGAGCGACCACCTTCACGGCCACCCCGGCCAGCCCGGCCGCCGCGACGGTCGGCACGGCCTTTTCCGCGGTCTTCGCCATGACCGGAGTTATCCTCTCCCCTCCGCAATCCTACACCATCACGGGATTGCCGGCGGGTTTGACGGTGCCCGGATCGACGTTGGTGGGCGGGCACCTGCTGCTCAACGCGAGCTCGGGCTCCATCACGGGCACGCCCACGGCGGCCGGCACCTTCAACGTCAACATCACGACGTGGCAGTTCACCGACGGCGCTGGCGACAGCATTTCCAAGACCTACACGATCAATGTCACCGGCGGCACGGGGGCCACCGCCCCCTCGATTTCCTCCCAGCCCGCGAACCTGAGCGTGACGGCGGGGGAGACGGCCTCCTTCTCCGTGTCGGCGACCGGCACTTCGCCGTTCACTTACCAGTGGCGCAAGGGCGGCGTCGACATCGCCGGCGCGACCAGCAGCACCTTTTCCATCGCCAGCACCGTGACCGGCGACGCCGGCACCTACAGCGTGGTGGTGACCAACACCGCGGGCAACGTCACCTCGAGCAATGCCACCCTGACCGTGGCGGCCAGCGCGACCGCGCCTTCCATCACGACGCAACCGGCGGGCCAAACCGTGACCGCGGGGCAGACGGCCTCCTTCTCGGTGACGGCGGGCGGCACCGCCCCGTTCACGTACCAGTGGCGCAAGGGCGGGGTCAACATCGCGAACACGAACAACAACGTCTTCTCCATCGCGAGCACCGTGGCCGGGGATGCGGGCACCTACAGCGTGGTGGTGACCAACACCGCGGGCAGTGTCACCTCCGCGGATGCGGTCCTCACGGTCACCGCCGCCGCTTCGTCCCCCTCGATCTCCACCCAGCCCTCGAACCAGACCGTGACGGCCGGCACAGCGGCCTCCTTTTCCGTGTCGGCGACCGGCACGGCGCCACTCACGTACCAGTGGCGCAAGGGCGGCGCCAATATCGCGGGCGCGACCAGCAGCACCTTTTCCATCGCGAGCACCGTGGCCGGGGACGCGGGCACCTACAGCGTGGTGGTGACCAACACCGCGGGCAGCGTCACCTCGGCCGATGCGACCCTCACGGTCGCCGCCGCCGTGCCGCTGCCTACGATCACCGCCCAGCCCACGAGCCAGACCGTGACGGCGGGCTTCTCGGTGACCTTCTCCGCGACGGCGTCCGGCGGCACCCTCCAGTGGCAGTCGTCCCCGAACGGCACCACCTGGACCAGCCTGAACAATGACAGCACCTACAGCGGCGTGACGACCGGCACGCTCACCATCAGCGGCGCGGCCGCCGTGCTCAACGGCCTGCGTTACCGCCTCAACGCCACCAACGGCGGCGGCACGACCTCCAGCAACGCCGCGACCCTCGCGGTGCTGGCCGTCGTCTTCCCGTCGCCGATGGGCGTGACGCTGGACGCCGGCGGCAACCTCTACGTGGCCGACTCCGCCAACAACAACATCCACAAGGTCACGGCGGCCAATGTGGCCTCCCGCCTGGCTGGCGGCACCAGCGCGGCCGGCTCGGCGGACGGCGCCGGCACCACCGCCGCGCTCTTCAACTCGCCCGGCTCCCTGGTGGTGGATGCGGCCAGTGTCGTCTTCGTGGCGGACACGGCCAACGCCACCGTCCGCCGCATTGCCGCCGACGGCACCGTGACGACCTTCGCCGGTTCCGCCACCGGCCGCGGCAACACCGACGGCACGGGCGCCGCCGCGGCGTTCTCCAGCACCTCGGCCATCGCGATCGACGGGGCCGGCAACCTCTACGTGGCGGACGGTACCCAGCACACCGTGCGCAAGATCACGTCCGCCGCCGCCGTCACCACGCTGGCCGGCGCCGCCGGCACGCTCGGCACCGCCGACGGCTCGGGCGGGACGGCGCGCTTCAATCATCCCACCGGCATCGCCGCGGATGCGGCCGGCAACCTCTATGTCGCCGACACCACCAACGACACGATCCGCAAGGTGACGCCGGCGGGCGACGTCACGACGCTGGCCGGCCTGGCCGGCGTCAGCGGCTCGACCGACGGCTCGGGCACCACGGCGCTCTTCAACGGTCCGGCCGGCGTGACGGTGGACGGTGCGGGCAACGTGTATGTCGCGGACAGCGGCAACAGCATCATCCGCAAGGTTTCGTCCGCGGGCGCCGTCACGACTCTGGCGGGCCTGCCCACGATCGCCGGCCTGCAGGACGGCACCGGCGCCGGGGCCTGGTTCAACCACCCGAAGGGCGTGGCAGTGGACGGCGCGGGCAACGTTTATGTAGCCGACACGGGCAACGCCAGCATCCGCAAGATCACGCCGGCGGGGGTGGTGACCACGCTGGCCATCACGGTCGCCGCCACGCCGACCCCCACGCCAACGCCGACACCGACCCCCACGCCAACCCCGACGCCCTCTCCGAGCGGCGGTGGTGGTGGCGGTGGTGGTGGCGCGCCCAGCTGGTGGTTCGTCGGTTCGCTCCTGCTGCTCGGCGCGGGCCGCCGCCTTCGGGCGCGGGCGCAGGGCTAAGGCTTTTCGGCAGGCTCGCATGCTGCCGTCGCGCCCCCGGTTGCCTTTGTAGGTAGGGCAACCGGGGGCGTTCTTTTGTCCGGGTGCTTTGGGCTACAGGGGTTGAATGGGCAGGGGATAGCCCGGTCCAGTCACTTGCTCACGACAAAGTCGCGAGTCCGGGTTTGATCCTGTCACTTGTCACTTGTCACCTGTCACTTGCTCGCGGCAGAGTGCCGCGAGTCAGGGGCCTATAGCTCAATGGTTAGAGCAGGGGACTCATAATCCCTTGGTTCTGGGTTCGAGTCCCGGTGGGCCCATTAATTACCCCCCGCAAAATATGATCCGCCTCCTCCTTGGCGTCGGTTTGCTCCTGCTCACCACCGTCGCCGGACACGGCGAACCCTTCCGGCTGGCGATCGTCGGCCTCGACCATGGGCATGTGGACAGCTACCTCGCTGAGACCCTCAAGCGCGCGGACGTAAAGCTCGTGGGCGTGGTCGAGCCGAAGGCGGCCCTCGCCGCGTCGTTTGCCGAACGCTTCCACCTCCCGGCGGCGCTGCAGTTTTCCAGCCTCGAGGCGATGCTCACGGCGGCGAAACCCGAGGCGGTGATGGTGTTCACCTCGACCTTCGACCACCGGCAGGTCGTCGAGACCTGCGCGGCCCACGGCGTCCACGTGATGATGGAGAAGCCGCTCGCCGTCTCGCTGGAGCACGCCCGCGCGATGGCCCGGGCCGCCCGGCTGCATTCGATCCACGTGCTCGTGAACTACGAGACGACCTGGTACCCCGCGCACGAGCTCGCGTACACGCTGGCCCGCCGGCAGGGGGCCGTGGGCGACCTGCGCAAGATCGTGGTCCGCGACGGCCACCAGGGCCCGAAGGAAATCGGCTGCCCCGAGTCGTTCCTCGTGTGGCTGACCGACCCCGTGCTCAATGGCGGCGGCGCGCTCATGGATTTCGGGTGCTATGGCGCCAACCTGATCACGTGGCTGCTGGACGGCCAGCGCCCGACCCGGGTCACCGCCGTGACGCAGCAGCTGAAACCCGAGGTCTATCCCAAGGTGGACGATGACGCCACCGTCATCCTGACCTACCCGCACGCCCAGGGCATCATCCAGGCCTCGTGGAACTGGCCGATCGGCCGGAAGGACATGGACATTTACGGCGTCACCGGCGCCATCGCCGTCGCCGACCGCAGCCACCTCCAGCTGCGCACCCCGCAAGGCCCGGCCCAGAACCCGGAGCCCGCCCCGCTCCCGCCGCAGCTCCGCGAGCCCATCGCCTACTTCGCCGCCGTGGTCCGCGGCGAGATCCCCGAGCACCCACTCTCGTCGCTGGAGAACAACCTCCTCGTCACCGAGATCCTCGACGCCGCCCGCGAATCGGCCCGCACGGGATGCAGTGTCGATTTGCCGGCCAAGCCAGCGGCGCCCTGATTCATGGTCTCGCGAAGGAGGCGAAGGGGACGAAGGTCTGAGTCATGGGTCGATTTGCCCGTATGTAGGGGCGCGCCTCGTGCGCGCCCGAGCTTCGCCCGCAGAATCATGAGACCGAATTATCCACAAAAAGAAACCAAGGCACAAAGATTCGGAAAATGGAGTTTCAGGAGAATTAATCTGGGTCTTCGTGCTTTCGTGGTAAGTTTGGTTTGGGTTCGGAGGGTCTGGTCCTTCGCACCCTTCGCTTCCTTCGCGAGACATCTGCTCGAGTCTGCGGTTGGTAGCCGCGCCTGAGTCCCGCTCCGGCGGGGAGGAAAGCGTGGATTCCGGAGACCACGTTGTGGCCAACGCGGCTACGGGCCAAAGCACGGCTCGGTTCCCTACGGCGTCGTTTTGCCGTCGAAGTGTTCGGAGTCGGCTACCGCCGCGGCGCGGGTGGGGTGGACGACGCCGTCCCGATGATTCGGGGGCGCATAGAGCGTATAGAGCTTCAGGGAAACCGTGCCGGTATTGATGATGTTGTGTTCCGTGCCCCCCGGGACGATCACGGCAAAACCCTCGTGGATCGGCGTCCGCACGCCCGCGATGACCACCTCGCCGGATCCCTCCTCGACGCGAAAGAACTGGTCGGAGGGGTGGATCTCCGCACCGATCTCCTCCTGCGGTTTCAATGCCATCAGGACGAGCTGGCAGTTTTTCGCCGTATAAAGCACCCGCCGGAAGTCGTCATTCTTGCGGGCGAGACTTTCGATGTCGGCCACGTATTGCCCCGGGACGCTGACCGGGCCGGTCGGCGCGCAGTTCCCGCTGAGGCCGCCCAGCGCGAGAACGCCGCTTAAGACGAGAGGCGGGGATAATTTCGACCAGCGGAGGGAGGTTTTCATGGAAAGTCAGGTTTGGTTTCCCCGGGAGCAGGACCACCATTGTCCAAGTAGAAAGGTAAGCGAAAGAATGCCCTGGTCCTATGGGGTTTTACCCTAGGCAGCGGATGCCCCTGCGGTCAGGGTGCTTGATTACCGATCATCGGCAGTTGAACCCGCCGGCGATCCAGCCGTGCACCGGGAATTTGGGCGCGACCCTTGATTCATGGTCTCGCGAAGGAGGCGAAGGGGACGAAGGTCGGAGGATCTGCTCCTTCGCTCCCTTTGGTTCCTTCGCGAGACATCTGCTGTAGGTAGCCGCGCTCGAGTCCCGTTGCGGGACGAAAGCGTGGATTCCGGAAGCCACGTTGTTGCCAACGCGGCTACGGACCCAAGCTGCGTTCAGGCCGCCGGCGGCGGGGCGATCGTTGCGCCGGCGACGTATTCAGCCTCGACGAGGATTTTCCGGCGCGGGGCGGTGGGGTGCTGGATCCGGTTGACCAGTCTCGTGACGGCGGCGGAACCGATCTGCTCGTGCGGCACGCGCATCGACGTCATGCGCTGGTGGCCGGGTGCGGGGTCGAGACCGTCAAAGCCGGTGATCGAGACATCCTCCGGTACGCGCAGACCGCGGGCGGGCAGGTCGAGCGCGAGCTGGTAGGCCTGGTGGTCGGCCGCGCAAACCCAGGCGGTGACGTGTTCCTCGCGCACCTTGCGCGCGACGGCATCGGCGACCTGGGTGGGGGAGAGGCGCGGCGTGGTCTTGTCGACGTTGAGCACCCACTCGGGCCGGAAGGGCAGGCCCTGGCCGTACAGCGCCTCGATGTAGCCGCTGAAACGGCGCGCCACCCAGTGGCCGCCGACGGGGTAGTCCCACGAGAGAAAACCGATCCGCTTGTGGCCGGCCTCGGCGAGGCGCTCGACCAGCGCGACGATCGCCGAGGCGTCGTCCGTGTCGATGATGTCGAGGCCGGGCTGGCTGTAGCTCTCCAGCACCGCGACCGTGCAGAGCCGCTTTGCAATCACCTCCACGGCTTTTTCCGCGAAGGGATAAATCAAAATCGCGCCGCGCCAGTTGCCGCTGCGCATGTTGCGGAAGACCGGCTGCCGGCTGGACTCGGGATGAAAATCGGCCGGGGCCTGGTAGCTGACGTCGATCGTCACGTGCTCGATCTCGGCGCGCGCCTGGATGCCGCGCAGGATGTACGGAAACGTGGCCATCTCGACCTTCTCGGCCGGAATGCCGATGAGCACGCCAATGGTGAGGGTCCGGGAATTCTTCCCCCGCCGGCCCACCCGCCCGGGCGACGGCTGATAGCCGAGCTTGTCCGCCATGTCCTGCACGCGGCGGCGCGTGGCCGCGCTGATCGCGGGGTGGTTGGCCAGGCTGCGGGAGACGGTCGCGCGGGAAAGATTAAGGCGCTGCGCGATGAGCTCTTGGTTGACGGTCGCCATGGTGTTTTTCGCTGGGGCAGTGCGCGCCATGGGCCCAAGGAGTAGGCCCCGGCGTGCAACAAGGGAAGCAACAAACGCGCATCAATATTGTGCAACTAAATAAACAAAGCTCGGCCATATTTGAATCACGCACAAGGCTTAGAGTATCGTAATATCATAATTGATAGATAATACCTACTTTTCTAATCCGTTTATTATCCATGCAACAAACTATGCACATCTATTTTGACAAGCGTGCACTAATATTCGTCATATTTCGCCAAGCATCCGGCGCAATCCGGTGCATCCCTCCCAACCCCCGTCCTGCCCCAGTCTGAGTCTGGTCGTTTTCCTCCCCGGAAAATGCCCGCTCGGTCTCCCCCGGGACCCAACAAACCGCATCCATGAACCTCAAGCAAACGTCCGCCCCCCGGGCGGGATTCCTGATCAGCGCGGCCGCCCTCCTGGCCTGGCCGCTGGCCGCGCTCGCGCAGCAGGCCGCCGTTTCCCCGGCCGCCCCGAAGGAGGACGAGACCGTCGTCCTCTCGCCCTTCACGGTCACGACCGACAAGGACACCGGCTATGGCGCCACCAACTCGATCTCCGGCTCGCGCGTGAACACGCCGATCAAGGACATCCCGATCCCGATCTTCGTCATCACCGACCAGTTCATCAAGGACACCGGTGCGACCACGCTGCGCGAATCCCTTTCCTACGTGTCGGGCATCAGCCTGCAGACGCAGAACGACCTTGAGAACCGGGGCGGCACCTTCGGGACCGCCTACGGCCCCGGCGGCGTCAACAACCCGGAGGGCGTCACGTCCAACATCAACGGCGTCCAGATGAAGATCCGCGGCTTCATCACCAACAACGTGCTGCGCGACGGATTCTATCGCGGCAGCCCCAGCGACTCGATCAACATCGAGCGCATCGAGGTCGTGCAGGGCCCGAACGCCCTGTTGTACGGCACGGGCAACTTCGGCGGCGTGGTCAATTACCTCACCAAGAAGCCGCAGGACACCGCGCACGCCTCGGCGAGCGTGACGTACGGCACCGAGAGCTTCAAGCGGGCCACCATCGACAGCACCGGCCCGATCCTGCCGACGCTTTCCTACCGCGTCGTCGGCGCCTGGGAGGACACGGACACCGTCATCGACAGCCAGAAGATGAAGCACTACTACATCTCGCCCTCGCTCTCCTGGCGCCCCACGCGCAAGACCGAGATCCTGGCCCAGTATGAATACAACGACGCCAAGCAGACGGGCTTCGGCTTCCGCTCCCTGCGCGCCGCCCAGGGCAACGGCGCCACCCCGATCAACAACGACCAGCTCGAGGCGACCGGCTTCTACTGGCCCCCGGGCGCCGACAAGCGCTCCTTCAACCTGAGCGGACCCGACACCTACAACAAGCAGCAGCAGGACAACTTTGAGCTCACCGGCACGCAGCAGCTGCTGGACGAGTCCGAGTGGGTCCCGCGTGTCGACGTCCTCGCCGGCTTCAACCGCTCGACCTTCAACACGCAGACCCGCGACGCCAACGGCGGCATCCAGCAGGTCTCGATCGGCAATCCGGGTTACAACCTGTCCCAGACGATCACCATCACCTCGGTCGGCAACGGTCTTGGCGCCGGCGTGACGCCGTCCAACGGCAACCTCCAGTACGGCACCTTCGACCACGAGGTCACCCGCTTTGCCTGGAACCGCAACAACGCCAACACGACCCGCCAGCAGGAGCGCGTCGAGCTGACCGCCCAGAAGTCGCTCTTTCACAACCGGTGGTTCCAGCTCGAGGACCAGGTGCTCGCCGGCTACTCCGAGATTTACAACGAGATCAACGGGGCCAACTGGCAGACCGCGGACGGCCTCTACAGCTTCAAGGGCCCGCTCGACCTCACGCCCATCCGCTTCGCCACCCAGGGCGACGGCAGCCCGGCGCCCGGCCTGTACCAGAACGACAAGAACAACATCAACAAGGGTTGGGATCGCGCCTACTACCTCAACAACTACCTCAAGATCGGCAAACTGGGCGGGCTCGACGACCGCCTCATCCTCATGACCGGCCTGCGCAAGGACAAGGCCAACAACTGGTCCACCGACACGCAGGTCACGAACGCCGGGGTGGCCACGACGACGACCAGCCGCGCCCTGCAGTCGGAGGTCACCTCCAAGCAGTACGGCCTGATGTTCCGCCTCACCAAGGCGCTCTCCGTCTACGCCCTCAAGGCCGACGGCTTCCAGCCGAACTTCGGCGGCCTGCATGAGGCGCTGACCGGCGCACCGGTCGGCGCGGACACGGCGAAGAGCAAGGAATTCGGCGTCAAGTTCGACTTCCTGGACGGCAAGGTTTCCGGCACCGTCAGCCGCTACAAGATCACGAAGAACGCCTGGACCGCCAGCGGCTTCTCGACCCCGGCCCCGCTCGGCCACCCGCGCTTCGACCCGACCAAGCCGATCATCTACGGCCTCGGCGACGCCAACGGCACGGGCTTCGAGGCCTTCCCGGGCTTTGTCTCCAACGGCCAGACCTACACGCCGAACGCCGCCGAGCAGGCCGCCTGGCACGCCGCGGTCGTCGCCGGCGCCGTCACGCTGACCTCGCCGATCAACGGCAAGCAGTTCAACTCCGGCAGCATCTACCTGAACGCCAGCAAGCCCGAGGGCGCCGCCTGGCTCGACGCCATGTTCAAGGCCGCCGCCCCCGGCTGGGCCGGCTGGCCCTACCAGGGCAATTCCGACAACGACCCCGGCGTGAACAACGCCACGCTCGACGACGCCGCCTTCCAGAACGGCCCGCAGCAGGCCGCGATCCCGGCGATCTCGCAGTCCGAGGGCTGGGACGGCTCGCTGCTGTTCACGCCGACCAAGCAGCTGCAGATCGTGCTGACCGCGTCCCTCGGGACCGAGGTCACGCTCATCGACAAGGGCAAGTGGATCAAGTACCCGTACGCGCAGGACAAGTGGGCCACCTGGTATTTCCCGAACGGCGGCTTCGGCCTCAAGGGCCAGACGCTGACCGAGGCGTACACGGACCCCGCCGACACCTCGACCCGCACGAATACCGGCACCTTCCCGGGTGACGACACGCCGCGCAACCGCTTCTCAATCTTCGCCAACTACAAGTTCGAGGGCGACCTCAAGGGCTGGGTGGTCGGCGCGGGCGGCGACTGGCAGTCCAAGCGCGCGTACTTCTCCGGCGTCACCCACGGCTCCGGCCAGGTCCAGACCGACAGCACGGGCAAGGTCATCGTGCTCTACACGCCCACGCAGATGATCGTGAACGCCTTTGTCCGCCGGGAATGGAAGACCGACCGGTACAACCAATCCGTGCAGCTCAACATCGACAACGCCGCCAACGACCGGGATCTCTACGGCCAGATCTACGCCCCGGGCCTCTCGGCCCGCGTGGTCTATGCGATCGGCTTCTGAGCCCCCGCCATCGGTATAGAAAAATTCCCAGCCGAGCTGGTTTCTCCAGGGAAAACGCGGCGCGCACCGGTTAGTTGGTCCGGTGCGCGCCCCTTTCCCCCGGGTTTTCCTTCCGTCCGCTCCCTTCGTTGCGCATCGTGTGCCCCGGCCGCGGCCTTCCGCCGCCGCCTTGCACCCCATTCCCCCGTGACCACCCCTCCGTCCAGCCCCCGCCTGTCCTTCAAGGAAAAATTCGCCTACGGCCTCGGCGACACCGCCTCGAATTTCTATTTCCAGGTCTTCAACATCTTCCTGGCGATCTATTACACGGACATCTTCGGGCTGAAGCCCGCCGTGGTCGGCACCCTCACGCTGGTCGTGCCCATCGCGGTCGCCGTGCTGAATCCCCTGATCGGCGTCCTGGCCGACCGCACCACCACCCGCTGGGGCAAGTTCCGCCCCTGGATCCTGTGGGGCGCGCTCCCGTACGGCATTTTCGGCTACGTGATGTTCGCCAACCCCGCGCTCAGCGAGCACGCCAAGCCCATCTACGCCTACGTGACGTACACGCTCATGCTGGTCGCCTACGCCGCCATCAAC
>Ga0302321_100006235_pt1 | contig 10486 bp, 11 predicted proteins | sample Fen_T0_1_FD_202505 | JGI IMG/M metagenome (GOLD analysis project Ga0302321, IMG submission 202505) | Peat permafrost microbial communities from Stordalen Mire near Abisko, Sweden - Fen_T0_1 | ecosystem: Environmental > Terrestrial > Soil > Wetlands > Permafrost | place: Sweden: Abisko... | reverse complement strand
CCGGTCTCGGCGCGCTGATCGGCGTCGTGGGCGCCTTCAAGATCGACGCGATCGAGCTCTTCATCTCGAATCTGTTCGGGATCCAGATCTTCAACCGCGACGTGTACCTGTTCGACTACATCCCGAGCGTCGTCGATCCAGTCGCGGTGGCCTTGATCGTGCTCGGCGCCTTCGTCTGCACCTTCCTGTTCGCCATCATCCCCGCCTGGCGCGCCTCGCGCCTGCACCCGCTCGACGCGCTGAGGTACGAGTGATGCTCCGCACCGCCGCCAGCACGCTCTCCGCCACCACGCAGCCGCCGACGACGCTGCTCGCCGCGCGCGCGATCCGCAAGTCGTTCCAGATCGGGCCGCAGAAGCTCGAAGTGCTGCACGGCATCGACCTCGAGCTGCGCCGCGGCGAGCTGCTGGCCCTGATGGGCAGCTCGGGTGCGGGCAAGTCGACGCTGCTGCACATCCTGGGCCTGCTCGACCCGCCCACCGAGGGCGAGATCGTGCTCGAGGGCGAGAGCGCCTGGAAGCTGCCGGTCGAGAAGCGCGCGCGCGTGCGCAACCAGAAGATCGGCTTCGTGTTCCAGTTCTACCACCTGCTGCCCGAGCTCAACGCGCTCGAGAACGTGCTCCTGCCGGCCATGATCGCCTGGTCGGCGATCGAGTACCGCGGCAAGAAGAAGGAGCTCAAGGAGCGCGCCGAGAGCATGCTCGAGCGCTTCGGCCTCTCGGAGCGCCTCAAGCACCGGCCCGCGCAGCTCTCCGGCGGCGAACGCCAGCGCGTCGCGATCGCGCGCGCCCTGTTCCTCGACCCGCCGATCCTGATCGCCGACGAGCCCACAGGCAACCTCGACAGCGCCACGGGCGACAAGGTGCTCGAACTGCTGCTCGCCGAGCAGGAGAAGCGCTCGCTCTCGATGCTGCTCGTGACGCACGACGAACGCATCGCGCGGCGCTGCCGCCGGATCATCTACATGACCGACGGCCGGATCGAGAGCGAAACGAGCACGGCGCCGCTGCCGAGGTGAGCGGCGGACTGGGGATAGCGCTGGCCTGGTTTGAGCGAGGGAATGGTTCGCGCGGCGATCCGGTTTGCACGCCTGGCAACCTGACTGTGCTACAGAATGCCGCGTCCACGCTTCAGCTCCCGCAACCACCCGCGCATTCGATCCGCAGCGCTGCGAGTGCAGCTCTTACCCCAGCCGTGGTCTTTCGCGAGCATCGATCAGCCCGTGGCGCAGCCAGCCCACCGCCAGCAGCCACGTTTTGGCCATCGGAACGTCCGCCCGGAAAGCACGCCGCAGCCATTGCGGCTGCGGGGCCGTATCTCCGCCCATTCGAGATTCGCGGACATGCGCGTCCTGCCCGGGCCCGCGCCGGTCGCCACGACTCCAGCCACTGAATTCCGGCGCGGACGAATACGGGTCCGGTCCGTCCAGCGTGATCCCGTGCTTGCGCAGGTTCTGCAGTACGTACACCAGAGCGTTGCGAACCTGGCGCGGCTTGCGAAGCTCGCGCTCGTGGAAGCGATCGGCGAAGACGGCACCCCGGCGTCCCCACAGCCGATTGAGAGCGCGCGCGATGCGAATCAGCAGCCCTTGCACGCCGCGCGTCAGCGAGCGGCGATCGGCCGCCTCGACGATCAAGTGCAGATGGTTCGACTGGATCGAATGGTGCACGACCTGAAAGTTCGCACTCCCCTTCCCGGCCTCCCGCGCTCCCGAGCGCCTTCCGGCGCCCGCCCTCGCCGCATGTGTCTCGCCGGCACTCGCATCCTCGTTCGCGAGCGCGATCGCCGCACGAATGCGCGCCGCCTCGCCGGGCTTGCGCAAGCTCGGAAGTCCGGCGCACAGGCGCGTCGTGACGAGCACCGGGAAGCGCGCCTTGTGATCAGGCCGCGAGCGATGCGGAAGCAGGGCACGCTCGCCCTTGGGCTTGCGCCCGGCGCCTTTGCGTGCACCGCCCCAGGTCGAGAACGACAACTGTCCCTGCTTCGCGCGCGACACTCGCCTGCGCGCAGCGCTCTTCCGCGCGCTGCGGTTCATCCCCGACTCGTCCGCCTTCGACCGCCGCGTTCCAGCAACACTTGTCTGCACTCGCATCTCGAGCCCCCTCATTCATGAGACGTTCGAGATCGCGTCAGGTTGCTTGATTGGGCCGGAATTCTTGCGCTCTTTTGGATCGCGTTCCAATCGAAGAACCACCCGAGCGGAACTCGCTCACGCAGGTGGATCAGCAGCGATTCACAGCTCGCGCAGCAGCGAGAGCGGTTGCCCATTGCTTCGATTCATGGCTGAGCGGGCGCTCTCGCGACGATCGCCGTCCGCGTGTCGTACGCCCAGGATTCGCGAGAATTGGTTGCGCGCAGTTCCGCTCGCGCGCGGGCGCTCCGCGCACGCCGGCGCACGCCGGCGTGCGCCCGCACCCTCGCCCACGCCCGCGCACACGCGGCGCGTACCCAGCACTGCGTACTCACTGCGTGCTCACTTCACGCTCTCGCCCGGATGTGCTCAGCTTGCGCTCGCGCTCGAGGCGCAGCAGCCATGTCCGAGCAACACGTCCCCCCTTCAGGCCAGCCGCTCGTGCGCGCGCTGCTCGAGCGGCTGCGGCGGGACGAACCCGGCTGTGCGAGCACGCTCGCGCACGCGCCGGCGCTGCTGCCCTGGAGTGCGGCCTTCGAGAGCGGCGAGGCGACGATCGATGCCGAGCACCGCAGGCTCTTCGAACTCGGCAACGAGGCGCTCGAGGCTTCGCGCAGCATGGACACGCAGCCGCGCGTCTTCCGCTCGGCTCTGAATGCGCTGCTCGTGCACGTCACGCGGCACTTCCTGAGCGAGGAACGCATCCTCGAACAGCGCGGCTACGCCGGCCTCGAGGCGCACAAGCGCGCGCACCGCGAGCTGCTCGAGCGTGCACGCGAACTCGAGCTGCAGGCCGACGCGGGCCGGATCACGATCGACGAGCTGGCCGAGTTCCTGGCGCTCGACATCGTGGCCAACCACCTGCTGACGAGCGACACGCTCTTCTTCCCGCTCATGCGGGAACGCGACTGAAGCCGCGGCGTTCTCCGCGAGGCGCCGCGCTCAGCGCGCGGCGCCGCGCTCAGAGAAAGCCGTCGTCCGCCGGTTCGAGCGGCTTGCCCGCGCGCGCGGGCTCCTCGCCCTCGATCACACCCTTCCAGCCCAGGCGATCGCGCAGGCGCCGGTAGGGATCGAGGCCGGGCTGAACGAGCAGCGGGAACGGCACCGGGTGGCGCGTGAGGCGCACTTCCTCGCCCTGCTGCACCGGGAAGAAGCCCTGGCCGTCGACGACCAGCGTGGCGATGCCGCTCGAGCGCTTGATCTCGAGCACGAGCTCTGCGTCGGGCTCGAGCACGATCGGCCGGTGCGAGAGGCTGTGCGGGCAGATCGGCGTCACGACCAGCGCCTCGAGTGTCGGCGAGAGCACCGGCCCGCCCGCGGCGAGCGAGTAGGCCGTCGAGCCGCTGGGCGTCGCCACGATCAAGCCGTCGGCGCGGTAGTCGGTCACCCAGCGGCCGCCGGCGCTGAGCGAGAGCTCGAGCATGCCCTGGAAGGCGCCGCGCGTCAGCACGACGTCGTTGAGCGCGATCACGCGCACGGGCGCCTTGCCGCGCGGATGCAACTCGGCCGAGAGGCGCATGCGCGGCTCGAGTTGCTGCGCCCCGCCGAGAATTCCCTCGAGCACACCCTCCCACTGGGCCGACTCGGTCGAGGTCAGGAAGCCCACGCGACCGAAGTTGATCCCGAGCGTCGGCACGGGCGCATCCGCAAAGGCGCGCACGGCGGCCAGGATCGTGCCGTCGCCGCCGAGCACGACCACGAGATCCGGCCGCGGGCCGCGCTTTCCTGCGGGCAACTCGGCGAAGGCGCGCACGTCCTCGGCGACCTGGACCTTCACGCGCTTCTCGAGCCAGCCGCGCAAGTGCTTCAAGAGCTCGCGCACGGCCGCCTTGCGCCCGTCGGCGAGCACGAGCACGCGCCCGATCGCAACGGCCTGGCCTGTCTTCTTGCGTTTCATCGGCTCACACGTGAGCGGGCGCGAGCAGCGCGCGCACGGCGCGCTCGATGCCCTCGGCATCGAGACCCAGGTCGGCGAGCTGCTCCTCGCGCGTGGTGCGGTGCTCCACGAAGCGGTCGGGGATCGCGAGCACGCGCACGCGCGCGCACGGCCCGGGCAGCTGGTTCAAGGCCTCGAGCACGGCCGAACCGAAGCCGCCAGCGCGCTGGTGCTCCTCGAGCGTCACGATCCAGCGGTACTGCTGCGCGTGGCGCGCGAGCAGTTCGGTGTCGAGCGGCTTGGCGAAGCGCGCGTCCACGAGGCCTACCTGCAGGCCGCGCTGCGCGAGACGCTCCTGCGCCTCGAGCGCCTGGTTGACGAGCGCGCCATAGGCCCAGATCACGAGGCCTTCGCCCTCGCACAGCACCTCGGCCTTGCCCGGCTCCATCGGAGCACGTTCGCTCTTGTGAATGCGCTCGTCGGCCGGGCAGTTGTCGCGCGGGAAGCGCAAGGCGAACGGCCCGTCGAGCTTGAAGCCGAGCTCGAGCATGCGCTCGAGGTCGCTCGCATCGCGCGGCGCCGCGAGCACCATCCCCGGAAGCGTGCGCAGGAAGGCGAGGTCGAAGACGCCGTTGTGCGTCGGACCGTCGCCGCCGACGAGGCCGGCGCGGTCGAGCGCCAGCACGACCGGCAGGTGCTGCAGCGCGATCTCCTGGAACACCTGGTCGTAGCCGCGCTGCAGGAAGGTCGAGTAGATCGCCGCGATCGGGCGCAAGCCGCCCTTGGCCATGCCGGCCGCCATCGCCAGCGCATGTTGTTCGGTGATGCCCGTGTCGTGGAAGCGCGCCGGGAAGCGTTCGGCGAAGGCGTCGAGGCCCGTGCCGCTCGGCATCGCGGCTGTGATCGCGTGCACACGCAGGTCGCGCTCGGCCAGTCGCAAGAGCGCGTCGGCGAAGGCCTTGGTGTAGGCCGGGCCCGTCGGTCGCGGCTTGCGCAACTCCGCGGGCGCGAGCTTCTGCGAATCCGCGCCGGCGTCCTTCGGCGGCTCGGCGGCCTTGACGCCGTGCACGCGCTCGGGGTGCGTGGGCGCCTTGGGGTGGCCCTTGCCCTTCTCGGTCAGGATGTGCAGCAGCACGACACCGTCGAGCGTGCGCACGCGCTCGAGATGCTCGACGAGCAGCTCGACGTCGTGGCCGTCGATCGGGCCGACGTAGGTCACGCCCAGCTCCTCGAAGATGTGGCCCGGCACGACGGCGTGGCGCATCACCTCGCCGATCTGCTGCCAGGCGCGATCGACCTTGCGGCCCACGAGCGGGATGGCGGCGATCAGCCCGCCGAACTCCTGCTGCGCGCGCTGCACCAGGCGGTTGGAGCGGATCTTCGAGAGGTAGCGTGCCAGCGCGCCGACCGATTTCGAGATCGACCACTCGTTGTCGTTGAGCACGACGAGCAGGCGCGCGCCGCTCGCGGCGGCGTGATTCAGGCCCTCGAACGCGACACCGGCGCCGAGCGAGGCATCTCCGACGAGCGCCACGACCTGCGGCGGCCGCGGTTCGTGCTGCGCGGCGAGCGAGAGTCCGAGCGCCAGGCTGATCGCGGTGCCCGCATGGCCGGTATGGAAGAGGTCGTAGTCCGACTCCTCGGGGTTGGTGAAGCCGCACATGCCGCCCGTCTGGCGCAGGAGCTCGAAGTCCGCGCGCCGGCCGGTCAGGATCTTGTGCGGATAGCACTGGTGGCTGACGTCGAAGACCAGTCGATCGCGCCGGAAGTCGAACACGTAGTGCAACGCGGTCGTGATCTCGACCGTGCCGAGGTTCGAGCCGAGGTGACCGCCGGTGCGCTGCACGGACTCGAGCAGGAACGCGCGCATGGCGGCGCACACGCGCGGCAGCTCCGGCGCGCCGAGCTGCTTCAGGTCCGCCGGCGAGCGCAGCGCGGCGAGCAGGGCCTCTCCCTCGAGGAGCGGTGCGGTGGTCTTCGGCGGTTCCATGCCGTGGAGTCCCAGTATCCCCCGCTCAGCGCTCGCGGTCGAGCACGAGCTCCACGAGCTCGAGCAGTTGCTGCCCTTCGCCCACGCCCAGGGCCCGGGCGGCCGCCCGGGCAGCCTCGGCCTGCTCCTGTGCCGCCTGACGCGCGCCCTCGAGGCCCAGGGCGGCAACCAGCGTCGGTTTTTCGGCGCGTTGGTCCTTGCCTGGGGTCTTGCCCAGGCGCTCGAGCGTGCCGGTGACGTCGAGGATGTCGTCGGTGGCCTGGAAAGCGAGACCGAGCGCCAGACCGAAGGCGCGCGCGCACCCGGCATCCGCTGGCGCCGCGCCAGCGGCGAGCGCGCCGAGCTCGGCCGAGGCGCCGAGCAACGCGGCCGTCTTGCGGCGGTGGATCTCCTCGACGAGCTTCCGGCCTGCGCGCGCGCCGCCGGATTCGAGGTCGAGGACCTGGCCGCCGACCATGCCGGCCGAGCCCGCTCCGCGCGCCAGCGCCGCCGCAAGCTCCGCGGCGCGCGGGGCGCGTGCGAGCAGCGCGAAGCTCTCGGTCAGCAGCGCATCGCCGACGAGCACCGCCAGCGCTTCGCCGTAGACCTTGTGGCAGGTCGGACGTCCGCGCCGCAAATCATCGTCGTCCATGCAGGGCAGGTCGTCGTGCACCAGGCTGTAGGTGTGCAGCATCTCGACCGCCACGGCCGGGAGCTCGGCTGCGCGCTCGTCGCCGCGGAAGTGGCGGCAGGTGAGCAGCACGAGTGCGGGCCGCAGGCGCTTCCCCGGTCCGAGCAGCGCGTAACGCATGGCCTCGGCAAGACGCGGCGGCACGTCCTCGCGCGCGAGCTCGCGCTCGAGCAGCCGGTCGGTCCACGCGCGCGTCTCCTCGAGCCAGGACGCGAGCTCGGCTCGCGCGCTCACCCGCCCTCCGCCCGCGCGTCCGGATCGCCGGCGTAGGGAGCGCTCGTGCCGTCGGCAGCGAGTTCCTCCACGCGCTTGCGGAAGGACTCGAGCGTCGTGCGGCACTCGCGCAGCAGCGTGACGCCCTCCTGGTAGCGCGCGATCGAGGCTTCCAGGCCCAGGCCGCCGTTCTCGAGCTCGCCCACGAGCGCTTCGAGGCGCTCGAGGCGCTGGTCGAATCCGGTCTCGGCGGGTTTCTCGGCACCTTCCTGCTTGTTCCGGGCAGCCATGGCCCGGCAGTCTAAGGAACGCATGCGCTGCACGTCCATCCTCGCCGCCCTCGCGGGTCTCCTCCTCGGAGCCTGTTCCAAGCCTCCGCCGAGCTCCGGCCCGCCCGACGGCGCGGCGCTCTTCCGCGAGCAGAACTGCATCCAGTGCCACGGCAACGACGGCGCCGGCACGAACCTCGCGCCCACGCTGCACGGCAAGCAGAGCCTGTGGACGCGCGCGAAGCTGGCCGAGTACATCGCCGACTCGCCGGCCTACGCCGCGCGCGACGCGCGCCTCAAGGAACAAGCCACGCACTACACGATCCCGATGACGAGCTTCCCGGGGCTCTCGCTCGAACAGCGTCTGGCGCTCGCCGACTACGTGCTCAGGTTTCCCTGAGACGCCGGCCGACCCACAGCCCGTCGCCGAGCGGCACGATCACGCTTTCGAACTGCGCCGAGCGCGCCATGAGTTCGTTGAAGGCGCGCACCGCGGGCACGTCGCGGTCGCTCGGATGCTCGTCGAAGAGCTGGCCGAAGGCGAAGGCGTTGTCGACCAGCACCAGGCCGCCCGGGCGCAGGATGCGCGCGGCCTGTTCGAGGTAGAAGGGATAGCCGCCCTTGTCGGCGTCGATCAGACAGGCGTCGATGCTCTGCGCGCGCAGCGCGGGCAGCGAGGCGCGCGCATCCCCCACGATCACCTCGATGCGAGCGGCGACGTCCGAGCGCGCGATCCAGCTGCGCGCGAACTCGGCGTTGCGCGCGGAGAGCTCGAGCGTGCGCACACGGCCCTCGACCCCGAGCGCGCGCGCCATGCGGATCGCGGCGTAGCCCGCGAGCGTGCCGACCTCGACCACTTCGCGCGCGCCGATCGCAGCCAGCAGGATCTCGAGGAAGGCCGCCTCCTCGGGCGCAATCCAGATCGAGGGGATGCCGGCGGCGCTCGCGGCGTGCTTGAGTTCGAGCAGGAACGCGTCGTCGGGCCGCGCGTGCGAGGCGAGGTACGGCCCGAGGCGCGCATCGACGAACGAAGGCTGGTCCGACATGCCTAGCCGCTCCTCCAGGGCATCACGAAGGGCCGCGTGCCGCCCGAGCCGAGCGCGCGCTCGCCGAAGCACAGGTGCGGGCCATAGACCGGCGTCAGCACCTGCGGCGCCAGCACCTCGCGCGGCCGGCCATCGGCCACGATCTTGCCCGACTGCATCAGCACCAAACGCGTCGCGAATTGCCCCGCGAGGTTCAGGTCGTGCGTCGCGACGACGACCGAGTTGCCGCGCGAGCGCGAGAGCTCGAGCAGCTCGAAGACGCGGATCTGGTGCTCGGGATCGAGCGCGCTCGTGGGCTCGTCGATCAGCACGAGCTGCGCCTCCTGCACCAGCGCGCGCGCGATCAGCACGCGCTGGCGCTGGCCGCCGGAGAGCTCGCCCAGCCCGCGGCCCGCGAACTCCGCCGCATCGCAGGCGCCAAGCGCCTCGCGCACGCGCTCGGAGTCGCGCGCATCGACGCGGTTCCAGCGCGCGAGGTGCGCATAGCGACCGGAGAGCACGAAGTCCTCGACGCGCACCTCGGGCAGCGCCGGCAGGTATTGCGGCACGAGCGCCACGCGGCGCGCGCGCGCACGCGGGGCGAGCTCGGCCGCCGGCGAGCCGTCGAGTTCGACGCGCCCGGAGAGCGGCTCGAGCAGCCCGGCGCACAAGCGCAAGAGCGTGCTTTTGCCGCAGCCGTTGGGCCCGATCAGGCACACGAGCTCCGCGCCGTCGATCGCGAGCGAGAGCCCGTCGACTGCGCGGATCGGACCGGGATACTCGAACACGAGCTCCCGCGCGTGCAGGCGCGCCATGACGAACTCAGGCCCGCGTCGCGGGCGCTCCCCACTCGAAACGCACGGGGATCTCGATCGCGGGCAGCAGGCTCTGGTGCACCGGGCAGGTGAGCGCCGTGCGTTCGAGCGTCTCCCGCGCGCGCGCATCGTGTTCGCCCGCCATGCGCAGTTCGACCTCGAGCTTGCCGATGCGGCGCACGGGGCTCGCGAGCATGCCCTTCACGACGCGCACCTCGCTGCCCGCGATGTTCCAGCCGTGGCGCTCGGCCACGATGCCCATCACGGTCAGCATGCAGCTGCCGAGTGCGGTCGCCACGAGGTCCGTGGGCGAGAAGCTCTCGCCCTTGCCGTGGTTGTCGAGCGGCGCATCGGTCTGCAGCGTCGCCCGGGAAGGGCCGTGCACGGCGCGCGTGCGCAGGCCGCCTTCGTAGCGGATCTGGATCTCGACCATGCGCGCCAGCCTACACCGGCGCGCGCATGCGCGCCTAGCGCGCGTGCCAGACGATCTGGCCGTTGACCACGACCAGCTTGACGTGTGCCTTGAGCACTTCCTCGGGCTTGGCGTGCAGCGGATCGCACGAGAGCACGCTCATATCGCACTGGAAGCCCGGCATGAGCTTGCCGCGGCGTTCCTCCTGGAAGCAGCCCCAGGCCGCTCCGCCGGTCATCGCGTTGAGCGCGCTGCCGGCCTCGATCGACTGCCAGTTGCTCGAGTCGTCGAGCAACTCGGCGCCGGGACGCACGCGCGCGGCGTAGAACGTGTGCTTGGGGCTCGCCGAGCGCGGATCGGTGGCGCCGCTGCCGAGCGCGAGGCGCTTCAGGTCGGGCGCCAGCATGCGCCAGGCCTGGGTGCCCGCGAAGCGTTCGGGGCCGAGCGCGTCGCCGAGCCAGACGAGGTCGCGCAGCCAGCGCGAGGGCTGCAGCACGGGCAAGACCGAGAGTTCGGGGAAGCGCGGCCAGTCCTTGGGCGCGACGACCTGCACGCCCTCTACGCGCGGGCGCAGAGCGCGCGCGGAACCGAAGGTCGAGTAGAGCCGGTCGAGCGTGTCGAGCGCCAGGCGCGCGGAGCGGTCGCCGTGCGCCTCGATCACCGGCTGCAGGTGCGCCTGCGCGGCGCGCGAGAGCCGCCCGGAGAAGCGCTCCTCGTCCATCATCAGCATGCCGCGCTCCTTGGGCGAGTCGGCATAGGGCTCGAGCAGCGCCGCGGAGCGCGCCGAGACCGGGCCATCCAGGCACAGGTGCACGCCCGGAACGGAGAACAGGTCGAGCGGCGCGTCGCAGAGCGGTGCACTGGGCCAATTCCCGGCCTGCGCGTCGCCCGAGACCTCGGGATAGCAGACGTAGCGCAGCGTGAGCTCGCCCTTGGCGCGCATGTCGCGCAGCAGCTTGAGCATCTCGGCCGACGTGCCCTGGTCGTGCACGCACGTGAGCCCCTCCGCCAGCAGTTGCTGCTGCACGTTGAGCAGGTCCGCCCTGCGCCGCTCGGGCGTGCTCGCGGGGAAGAGCGCGCGCACG
>Ga0302321_100006234_pt1 | contig 10487 bp, 8 predicted proteins | sample Fen_T0_1_FD_202505 | JGI IMG/M metagenome (GOLD analysis project Ga0302321, IMG submission 202505) | Peat permafrost microbial communities from Stordalen Mire near Abisko, Sweden - Fen_T0_1 | ecosystem: Environmental > Terrestrial > Soil > Wetlands > Permafrost | place: Sweden: Abisko... | reverse complement strand
AATGTCCGTTGTGCCTTAGGGCACTTGAAAGCGATGAGGAGCAAACGCGCGAATAGCCCATTATGGCCCGAACAAATATGTTCAATTAAGAGGCCGAATATACGTGTGCAGTCGTACTTAAAAGCCAAAGGTGATTTTTGCTTGCAATACGGGAGGTATCCATATACGGACATTCAACTTAAATTGGGTTTGTATTCAACAAACTTGATTTGTGATAAGTTAATTGTCTCTTAGCAGACAGCGCTTAAAAATAAATCGTCTTTGAAACAATGCAGAGGTATTTGCCTGTTAGCAGGCTAAGTGAACCCAAAATGCGCGAAATCATGCATTTTTGGCTAAAAACATAAACCGGATATTGAAAAACATTGGACTTACCTCAAGAGACGGCCGTTTTTGGGATTCTTTAGCCCAAAAGCACGGATTTTTCGAGATTCCCTTAGGTTTTCATGGCTATATACAAAGCACAGGTTAGTTAAACCAACTTGCACTAATTTTAAAGTATTAGCTGAAATAAATTCCATTCAACCTGCAGCATGTCCATAGCCATGTAGGTTTTTAACCTTTTTCATGATTTATTGGGTTGGATAACTCAGCCTATTATTTCATGATTTCCGCAGCCGCCGCTTTTAATTTGGCTTCATCGGCTTGGATGGGTTTCATCATGTCATTTTTAGAATTTTTAGCCCCTGCCACTAGTTCATCAGCAGTCTTGAATTTACTTTTTAAGGTGTCAACGCTTGGTGCAACCGAACCATTGTGGCAACCCTTACAAGTGTCTGATTCGCCCGCGATTGACAGGGATGGCATTAAGCTAACTAAAGCCAATGTAGTCATTGCTATCAGAAGTTTTTTCATTCTAAGTCTCCTCAGGTTTATAGTAGTTAGTAATCTTAGAGATAAAGTTCGAACATTTTTCGATGTGTTTTTGAATGTCCAAGCGATTAGTCGTAAATGGGTTTTTTCAGCTACAAAAATTTTTTATCACATCTTGGATTTCAATGCAAATTCTCTCTGTACATGACAAAAATTATAAGAAGTTGATATAGCCCGTTGAAATGTAATTAAATACTGCATTTTGTTTTGCGAACATGAAAAGCGGTAAATTACAAATCAACGAACTGACGACTATCTTAAACGAGCATTTTCAATGGAACAAGGCCAGAATGGATTGCTTCGCTGGAATGTTGATCGCCTTGATGGGTGTGAGTACGGTCAATCTGACGCAGTTAGCCTTAACTTTTCCAAGTCGAGCTCAAATCCCGTCGCGTTACCGTCGGATGCAACGATTTTTTAGCGAACATTGGATTGATTACAATGACGTTGCCAAATTTATCATGAAGCTATTCGGATTCACCGATACAGACTTTTATCTGTCACTGGATCGAACGAACTGGAAGTGGGGTAAAACCAATATCAACTTGCTGGTTTTGGCTGTTGTTTATCGCGGTGCAGCTATTCCTGTGTATTGGTTGCCGTTAAACAAACGGGGCAATTCGAACAGTCGGGAGCGCATGGCTCTGTTACAACGCTTCATTGACCGGTTTGGCAAAAGCCGCATCAAAGGGCTTTTGGCTGACCGGGAGTTTATTGGCGATGAGTGGATGGGTTGGCTAATCAAACAGCGAATTCCTTTTTTTATTCGGATTCGTAACAACAGTATTAGTACGAATAGCCAGAACCAAAGAACACGGGTAGATCGTTTGTTTTATACGCTAAAACCTGGCGAGATTGGACAACGGCGGCAACTGAGGCCTTTAGGTTTACCTAAGCGCCCTCCGCTTGGCTGATGGCGAGTTGTTGATCGTTGCCAGTCATGGCCTTATTCAGGATGCCATTAAAATTTATGGTCTGCGCTGGGAAATTGAAACATTGTTTGGGTGCTTAAAAGGGCGAGGCTTTAAGCTCGAAGAAACCCGTGTAGTCGGTTATCTTCGCATCAAGAAACTCTTGGTGTTGCCTGTAATTGCTTTTTGCTGGGCTCATAAAGTCGGCGATTGGAAACACGATTGTGTTTTGCCTATCAAAGTCAAAACTCATCAGCGCAAAGCCCAAAGCATTTTTAGATATGGATTGGATTGTATCCGTTCTGAATTGTTTAATGTCTTTTCAAGGTCAAATAAGCAGCTCAGAAAATTAATTTCATTGCTGGTTACGGCACCTCCGGCGCTCTCTGCAAAGGTTTTGCCAGTACCCAGCTAATTTTTGTCATGTACAGAGGCAAATTCTTTAAAATTTTTCGGGGATACCCCTGCAATAATCAACGCAAATATGTTTTTGGCCAAATGAATGAGCTAACTTTTGAGTTAGCCATTTGAATTCTTCATGAGTAATTATATCGGTAATAAAGTATGTTTTTGTTGCGAGCCGTCTGGTTTTTATTCTAAGCTTCTCTGAACGACATCTATTAAACAAAAACATCCTCACTCGCAATTAGACTGCCAAAGGTTTTACAAGTGGTAGGATAGTACCGCTTTGAAGAGTGCAATAATTCATAAATAGGGCAAATAATATGGTTTCGAATTCATCAGCGGAATTTCTTACCTTAATTTCAGAAGACTTTTGCCTTCAACGGGGCCATGCCTTGCCCTTCGGCGCCACGGTTGAGCGGGACGGAATCAATTTTTCTATCTATACGCGAAACGCCACCGGCGTTGCCCTGGTGTTGTTCCTGCCCGGCGAAGAAAAAGAAATAGCCGCCTTCCCGCTGGACAACAAAATTAACCGAACGGGCGACGTTTGGCATGTGTTCATTGGCGGCTTAAATCCGGGCATCAAATACGCCTATAAAATCGATGGGCCGCAGGCCCTACCACACTTATACGATGCCAGCCTTTTTCTGGCCGACCCTTACGCAATTGCCATAAATGGGCGAGTTAACTGGGCGAATGCGGAGCAGCCAACGTCATTTTTTCGCAAGACGGCCATAGTCAACAAGGAGTACAATTGGGGGCTTGACCAACCCATCAACCGGCCGCTTGCGGATTCGGTCATCTATGAACTGCATGTCCGCAGCTTTACCCAAGACAAGTCCTCGAATGTCAAGAACCCGGGGACTTTCCTTGGGGTAATCGAGAAAATAACCTACTTGGTGGAACTGGGTGTCACCGCCATCGAATTGTTGCCGGTCACTGAGTTTGACGAACTGGACAACGACCGCACCAACCCGGAAACTGGGGAGGCCTTACGAAACTTATGGGGCTACCACCCCTTGTCCTTTTTTGCCGTCAAGTCGGGTCTGCTTGAGAACTTCCGGGATTTGCAGGACACGGTTTTCTCCCTGGCAGGTCAGGTTGTCTCCGGTTGCTGGTTTCTCTGGTTTTTCTCCGTGCCGAATGATTACCACCTTTAAGTCTTCACTGGGCACAGATTTGGCGACTCATGGCAATGAAGCACTGGTAGCTACAATTCCGGCCAACAAAATTAATAACGACCCTTGCTTTATCATCTGGTTTCTCCCCTAGAGTTTATAATGATAGTGTAACCCTCATAAATCTACGATGATCGACAGCTAATCCTGCCGTAACTTACGCCACACGTGGGTTTCCAGATTTTTGCCTGGGTTGCCTATCCGATATGCGAATCTAGGAAATGCAGATCAGCTAAGCCGGTACGCTTATTACTCAAGATACCTCAAATATGCTGATCGGAGCACATTAAGGGGAATTGGCATAAATAGATAATTTCTCGTAAATACCCATCTATGATTTCCAGTATATTAAGGGTATCGGACTTGGGGGCAACGGTAATAAATTGCGTATCAAACGCCTGGTTTGCTTCCCTGGCTCACTTGTAAAATATAAAATGCTGAGCTACGTTTGTAGGGCACTATTGATTGTAATTGGCTCAAGTGCAATAAACGGCGCAGCTAACTGCACCAAATTTCTATCCATAACCTGAATCCTGTAGAGGGTAACTGAAGAATTTCGGTATCCATTTGGGACATTATAAAGGCCATAACATTAAAATCGAGTTTTAGAAAAAAATGAATTCGATAGTGGCTTTTTATAAAAAATTATGCAAACCCTGAACCCATTATTTGTGTCGATTCCGTCTGCGGTAAGTTTGTCGAACCGTAATTAAGTTCAACTTGTTTAGTTATCCCGTGCGTACCCTTAAATGTCGGTTTAGCGGGGTTTAGGTTTAAATTTGAAGAGGCTTCCCATGAACCATAAACCGTTTCATTCAGCGATAAATACATTAACGTTTTCAGCGCTGCTGGTGTTTTCAGCCGCATCGACAGTTTCAATGGCGGAACAGGCTAAAACTGCCGCAAAGCCTGTTAAGGCTTCATTATGCCCAGCATTTGGATGGAGCGAAGGCTTAGCAAACTACCTTAGCCAAAATGCCCAATTTCCTACCCAAGAGCCAAAAGTAGACTGTGACTTTCATGAATGGTCTTGGGAGACATTTGTTTGGGCCACTGCGTTAGATTCAAATGGGATTCCCCGTTTTATGACGCTAAGCACGCCGGACGAGCTTTTAAACAATGCGCTGGTGGTAAAATCCGGCTCGGTACGTCCCTTAAGGTTAGGTACCCGATCGCTTAAGCCACATGCCACTGCCAATGCGCCCGAAGTCGCGGGCGCCATCGTCGAGGCGGATAGCAATATGATGGTTGCGCCTAACGGTTACCCCGTGTATGCATCGGTGCACATGAATAACTTATATTTTGCCACCGCCCAAAACAACTTGATTATTGACCAGGGGTATCAAAATAATGCCGATAAGGACACTTACTTCAATGTAGGGGCCGCAATATTTAAAGCCACCTGGATGCGGTTGGACGATAAGCAATCGGCACCTGCCGGTGCCTTTACCACTCAAGCGGAGATACCCGTACTGACTGTTGACCCTAAGACCAAAATGGTCGTCACCAGCGGAAAATTCCTTAAGGCCACGGTCGCCCTGGTCGGAATGCATGTGGTTGGAATAACGGACAACCATCCTGAGTTCTTATGGGGCACTTTTGAACACAATATGAATAGCCCCATGCTGCCGGACAATTCATTTACCCCCAGCGGCAGTTCGGCTAAAAATTATACTTTTTATAGGGCCAATACACCGTACACCAATGTTAACATTGCCAATCAAGGGCCTCCGGCATCACTTGCTTTTGACGAAAACACCCAAAAGTTTTCGCCGATCACCAATGCAGTACAGGAAAACATGACGGGCGGTGAAAACAATTCCCCACAAGGCCCTGAAAATATTGGAAACCTCAACAAATCAGCTCAAGGTTTTCTTTCAGCCCAAAAAGGGAATGAGGCATTGTTTGCCAATTACAACCTGATTGGCACAGTGTGGATGCAACCGAACACGTATACAATATCAAATAATAATTGGCAAACCCTCAATCAGGCCAATGCCGTAGGTTCGGTAAACTTAGCCAATAGCACTGCCGAAACATTTCAACAAGCTGCCACTAATAAAGGTTCTTCATCTAATTTTGGCAATTGTTTTGAATGCCATAACCCCCAATCGTATGCCCAAGATGCCCAGGGGCCTGCACAATTGAAACCACGTAGGATTGGGATTAGCCATGTGCTGGGTATAAATACGCCCTATGCCGTACCTAATCAGATACCAGTGAAGTAAACGTAGGCATCTGATAGGATCAGTTAAGATATGAAGCGCATTGTTCGCTGACGATGCGCTTCACTTGGCGTTGTTGAAGGCGGATTTTACCCTGGCATTATTTGGCTTCTTTGCCGTTGTAATCTAGCGTATGCCGCCTTCCTGAACGATCCATAGCACCCAAGACATGCGGTTTCTTAGTGGTGGCCTCGTACCAGGCAGGCAGCGATTTAAAAGTTAGCACCATATCAAAATCGGCCGCAACGCTGCCAGGGTTCATAGGGACATTACCCAACCTGTCTTGAAACCAGCGCATCCATTCATTGGAGCCTGGTGCTGGAGAATACAGGTAGGGACTCCCCGTGCCGTTGTTGACTGGAACCGTAGTCATAAGAGGTAACAGAAATGAATCCATGCCAGTAGATGGATTATTTACGTCCCATTGCGCGCTGCTATGACAACTCATACAGGATGAGTCTTTTGCGTTTTTAATGTATTGCTGCTTACCGTCTACGGTTATGGAAATGTCGTTCATGGCCCCATCGTTAGGTCCGGACAACCGCTCACCCCAACCAAATGTCGCCCCACCGTAAGCTGGGGCTGCAGGATTGTTCCAGTTCTCAAGCAGCGGGGCAGTAGGTTCTTTGGTGCTGTTGGCTTGCGGGTCATTGCCCCATTGCGCGCCTAACGGCACCATTTGATCCCAGACGCCATTTGCCCCTGGTTTTATATTCTGGTCATACACCAACGTCGAAAAGACCCAGCCCGTTTTGGGTGCTGACACGCTGTCTTTGACAATAACGTCAAATTGCATCAGGTAGGCGTTAACTACTTGCGGCTTGGGCAATTGTCCGGTTGTGGCATTGGTTGTAATGTAGAGTGGCCAGATTTGACTGCCGTTCATGACCGGCCAAACGCTCGGGTCAGCAGTGATAAAAGCCGCCTTTACTATTAAAGAACCTTCAGAAAACTGGGTTGAAGCAGCCGTAATTGCAGGTTTGAGCGCGGTTTTCCCCCAAATTTTTTCCAGTGTTTGTGCAGCGGTTTTGTCGTAGTATGTCAAAACGTATGTGGTGATCGGCTTGGTCAAGCCGCTGGCCTGAAACAATGATGTATCAAGCGAACTTGTGCCCACATACATGCCATGGATCGATTCTCGCTGCGTGCCCAGCCAAGGTTCGTTATACCAACCACGCTCCTGTGCATTCCAGTGCGGATAATCTTCCAGTAAGACACGCATGTCCTTACCAACCGCCTCTTTCAGGGCTTGTGCATATGAACCGGCATTTTGGGTGGTAATCACGCCGTTATTGATTGTGGTTCGCCAAGGCATAGCGGGTGCGTCTGAGTGTGATGGGTACTGATGGTTTAGTTTGAAGAGCGGCCCGTTGTATTCTGATGCTGTGGGAATATGCCCATCGTTATCGATAAAAGGAGCGGTGGCGGGCTTAGTTGCAAAGGAATTAACAGTAAATATTGAGCAGCCAAGCAAAATAAACGCATATTTAAGGTACATAATATTTCTCCAGTTTGACGTTAGTTAATTTTGATTGTCCAACTTAAAATTGGGCGCGACCTATGCCCACAAGTCTCCTAGTAAAACAAAACCGCCTTTACTATTAAGCCAATAAAAAAGTAAGGGCCATCAACTCAAACAGCACAAATCATCGATCTATTTGACCAATCGAGCGCTTGGCCTGAACGAAACATTAGGCACTGCAAGCAATATTTTTCAATGGGTTATGAGTTAAAATTTCTAACATCCGACAACCTACTGGTCGATATACAGCCATTTAGGAATTAGGAGGCCTAATGGCCATTCTGTGTTAAGGCTAGCTTAACACTATATCTTGTCAATAAGGATGGTAAAATAAAACTGGGTACGATAAAGGCACTGCCAAAACCCTGATATGAAAGGCTATAAAAAGAGGTTTTTTTAAGGTTGTTTGAACGTCAGCTTTCTAAAATTCTGAAGGTCGGGTCATGGCCGATTTCGACTAAAACCGCTTAAAAATCTTGAATGGCTGCATTGCATAATTCTGGGTGGCTTTCACAAATAATTTTTGCTGGCTTTTTATGGGATTATAGATGGCTCTTTTCCATAATCTTAGGTGGCTTCTTTGACCGATAATACGCAACTAGGTCTGTTGCCTTCATATCATCATTATCGTCCCACTCTAAACGTGTTATTTCAGACAACCTTCTGGAGGAATAAATCGCAAACCACATCAACTGCAACTTAGGGATAGATGACCGTCTGCGTTGATAAAAATATCGGGACAGAGCCCATAATTCTTTTTGTGTAGGTCGCCGCTCCCTTTCGACAGATTTTCCAATCAATTTTTCGCGCCTCAAGGTTTCGTAGGCATCATCGAACACAGCTAGATCAAATGCAAATCCATTTACAGAGCGCATAGTCCTAATAGCTGTTTTCAGCCAAATGACATCGTTCTTAACGGTTTGTGGCTTAGCTGCCTTGTTGCGTTCAATGCAATGGGCGATCAGTATCTGAGGGGGTGAGCTCTGAGATATTGAGTTCGGCAAGTGGATAACGCAATAATTGGGCTAAGTCATAATTTATCGAGCGCCCATAGCCATGACCAAACTGCGAAATGTAATCTTGGATGACTTTAGAAATTTTGATCGGCTTCTCTTTTGGCGTAAATACTTTTTGGGCAGATAACGCTGCCTCCCGCTTAGACGCCTATGCCTTGGCTAAAGTTTTGGTGTCGAACGTCTCCGATTCCATGTGAGCTATGACACCGTTTTTAGCAATTCTGATTAGTGCGCGGTAAGATAACTTGCCTGGCTTTTTTTTGTATTGAGTGATTGTAGCCATAAAAAATGCACAAATTTTATTTTTGTGCATATCTTGTACATCCCATATCGAAAAATGTCTAAAAATAACCCAATAATGTACAAAAATAATTGATAAAAAAAGTGAAAGAACCCAATAAAATCAGTAATAAAGGCAGTATTTTTAAGGTGTCGAGATTTTGTGTGGCCCCGATGATGGATTGGACTGATAGACATTGCCGGTATTTTCATCGCCTTATCTCTCAACATGCTTCGTTATATACCGAGATGGTGACGACGGGCGCATTGATTCATGGCGATCATCATCGGTTTTTGCAATTTAATAGCTCAGAACATCCGCTTGCCTTTCAATTGGGGGGAAGTAATGCCCGTGAATTGGCTCTGTGTGCAAAGATGATTGAAGATTATGGCTATGATGAAGTCAATTTGAATGTGGGTTGCCCTAGCGACAGGGTGCAAAATGGGCGTTTTGGTGCTTGTTTGATGCTGGAGCCGTCGCTTGTTGCAGACTGTATTTCCGCCATGTGCCAAGAGGTTTCGATTCCGGTTACTGTTAAATCTAGGATTGGTGTTGATGATAGAGATTCTTACGAAGAGCTGGCCTTGTTTGTTGAAAAGGTTGCCAATGCTGGATGTAAGACGTTTGTTATTCATGCCAGAAAAGCGTTGTTAAGTGGCTTATCGCCCAAGCAAAACAGGGAAATTCCTCCGCTCAACTACGATGTTGTCGTTCAACTGAAAACTGATTTCCCACAACTGGGCATTATCGTCAACGGCGGCATTGCCAGCTTGGAACACGCTGAAAACCTGTTGGAACGAGTTGATGGCGTGATGGTAGGTCGGGAGGCTTACCATAATCCTTATCTGCTGTCCGAGGTGGACAAGCGCATCTTTAATGCCACAGTAACGCCCAGATCACGCCATGAAATCATGGAGTTATTAATGCCTTATATTGAGGGGCAATTACAAAATGGCGTTCGCTTGAACAGTATCACCCGTCACGTCCTGGGTCTTTTTCATGGTGAGCCAGGTGCTAGGGCGTGGCGACGGCACTTGAGTGAGAATGCTACAGGTGTGAATGCGGGCATCAAAGTGGTGCGTGATGCGTTAGCTTTTACGTATCATTGAGGTATACTGCCAAAACTTAATTATTAAAGCCACATACTATGGAAGAACATTTTTCGAAAATTATCGAGGGCATTGGTGAAGATTTAGGGCGCGAAGGCTTAATCGACACGCCTAAACGCGCCGCAAAGGCATTCAAATTTCTTAACAATGGTTACGATAAAACGTTGGAAGAAGTCCTAAATGGCGCTATTTTTACGGCTGATACGGAGGATATGGTCATCGTTAAAAACATCGAGTTGTATTCGCTGTGTGAACATCATTTGTTGCCATTTATCGGCAAGTGCCATGTTGGTTATCTGCCATGTGGTAAAGTCTTGGGCTTGTCTAAAATTGCCCGAGTTATTGATATGTATGCGCGGCGCTTGCAAATTCAGGAAAGACTGACCAAACAAATTGCGGATGCCATTATGCAAGCAACGGGAGCCAGAGGCGTTGCGGTGGTGATCGAGGCCAAGCATTTATGTATGATGATGCGGGGAGTTGAGAAGCAGAACTCTGTGATGACGACTTCCGTGATGACCGGTATTTTCCGTAAAGAAATTAGCACGCGTTCCGAATTTTTGAATTTAATCAATCGCTAGGCCAGTAATGTCCACAAAAAAAACAGGTGTGTTACTGGCGAATTTGGGGTCACCCACTGCACCATCTACGTCCGCCGTCAGGAAGTTTTTGAAAGATTTTCTCTGGGATCCACGGGTTGTTAATATCCCAAGGCCGATTTGGTGGTTGATTTTAAAGGTTTTTGTTTTGCCTTTTCGACCTGCGCGGTCGGCGAAAGCCTATCAAAAAATATGGACTGACAAAGGTTCGCCGTTGATTTATTTAACCCGCCAGCTTGCTGAAAATCTGGCGGAAAAATTACAAACTAAAGGAATTGCTACTAAATATTCAATGCGTTATGGCGAACCATCCATAGCCAGTCAACTTAGATTATTTAGAAAAGAAGGCGTTAACAATATAATTGTCCT
>Ga0302321_100006233_pt1 | contig 10488 bp, 10 predicted proteins | sample Fen_T0_1_FD_202505 | JGI IMG/M metagenome (GOLD analysis project Ga0302321, IMG submission 202505) | Peat permafrost microbial communities from Stordalen Mire near Abisko, Sweden - Fen_T0_1 | ecosystem: Environmental > Terrestrial > Soil > Wetlands > Permafrost | place: Sweden: Abisko... | reverse complement strand
CTGCTTGCTGGGACGGCAGTGGCAGTAGGTTCACGTCCGGTACGCCCATCACGAATATCAGCCTCGTCGTCCCCGGCGGCGGCGCCAGCCCCACACTCTTCGACTTCTGCTTCTTGGGTTTGACGGTCAACTGACCTGAAACTATGTCGCTGTATTGGCGGTGGAATCTGTGCGTTTCGAGGGGTCAACCGCGTGGCGGCGGGTTGAATAGGCGGCGCTTTCGGACGGCGTAGAAGGCGAAACCCCACCAGCAGGCCAACAGCACAGCCGTCTCCAGGCGTGTGGCATGCACGATCGTGTCCGAGTCGATCAGGCTCCCCATCCCGTCCGTCCCCCAAATGAGCCCTTGGAGTTCGGAGTTCGACTTGTCGATCGACGCCAGGATCCCCGCCCTATCGAGAAGGAGGGCCAACCGATCAATGGTGTACAAACCCGTGCCCGCGAGCAGCACCCGGATCCCCCACGGGCGCAACATCAGCAGCCCCAGTCCCATTGCAACGTACGCTGCGGTGAAGGTCAGGTGGTACGCGACCGCGATCAGACCCGTGCGAACCGCGCCCGCCAGTGGAACAGCTCCGGTCATCGAGTACACCTCGTAGGCGGCCGTGATCAAGAAGAAGGCGCCTGCGAGACGGAGGGTCGTCGCACCCTTTCGCCGACCAGAGGCAGACATTTCGACGCCAGCGGGCGGTCGCCAAAGTTCCTCGCTCCGCGTCGCGCCGCAGAACCGGCACAGGATCGCGGCGTCCTGGATGTCCTCGGCGCAGAACGGGCACTTCATCTAACGCGTTCCACGTCGTCCGTGGCCACGCGCTTCGCATTCGGTCAGGAGGTATGCCGGCGAGTCGTAGCGGAAGCTCTCAAGAGTGGTTCCTGGGCTCGCATCGGCATTTGAAATGCTGTTGAACCACGCAAGATACGGCTGCTTTGGCTTCACAATCAGCACGCAAGGGTTGAGCGTTCCCATGGCTCCATTGTCTCACAGGCGCGAGCCAAAGCGCAGCATGCCACGTTGTTTCGCCCAATGCGCTTTACCTAGGCACCACCGTGTCGTAACCAACGCTGGCGAACACAGACATGATTTCGATGGCCAATTGGGCGTCGCCAGGGTCCCTCACGTGGTGAATGGTATCGTGCCCATCTGGCCTGCCATGAATCGGCCATGTCGGTAGGTTGACCAGTCGTTTAAAGGAGCGCGCATGACATCGTCGTCCGGTGACCGCAGAGTATCGTCGTCGACTTCCATTCTCGGGCCAGCTCTGGCGCTCCTGCTCGCAGCGGGTTGCTCGAGTGGAGGAGGAGGCGCCACGGGCGCTGGTGGCACCGCTGTCGGCGGCACCACCGGCAGCGGCGGCTCTTCCGCGAATGGCGGGGCTAGCGGCACCGGCGGCGCAACCCCCTCCGGAGGGACGACCGGCACTGGCGGAACCACCGCGAAAGGGGGCACCACCGGCAGCGGCGGCGTCACATCTTCTGGCGGCACGCCTGGCTCTGGCGGCACGCCTGGCTCTGGCGGGACGCCTGGCTCTGGCGGCACGCCTGGCAGCGGCGGCGCAGGGAAAGGTGGAAACACCGGCTCGGGTGGCAACGCCGTCAGGGATGCTGGTGCCGGAAGGGACGGGGCCCCTGGAACCGGCGGTTCCCCCGCGATGGACGGCGGAAGTTGCTCGACCACCATGCCGAGCGGCGGTCAGACCTGCAGTGGAGGCAACTGTAATGGCACAGCCGACGGACTAGGCTATGGCATCTGGGAGAGTGGGAGCGGCGGCAGCATCACGTACTTCACCAATGCTCACGCGTTTTCCGCAGCTTGGACCGCTAGCAGTGCTGACTTCCTGGCCCATCTCGGCCTGGATTTCAGACCCGCCAAGGCTTCCACGGCCTACGGAACGATTGTGGCCGATTTCTCCGAGGTCAAGAAAGTGACAAGCAATCCTCCCTGGTCGTCTATTGGAATGTACGGATGGATGAACAGTCCATGTATTGAATGGTACATCAACGAGGATTCGTTCAACGGCATGGGTGGGCGGGGCAGTGTCTCCGCCACGATCGATGGGGCTACCTACTACTTGACCACCCAAACCACGACCGGAACCGGAGGCGCCAACGCCTGCGAATCGGGTCACACAGGCAGTTGGACTCAGATCCACAGTACTCGGGCCACGGCTCGCCAATGCGGAACCATCACCGTCAGCGACCACTTCAAGGCGTGGGCGGCCCAGGGTTGGAACCTGGGGAGCCTGACCATGGTTCATATCAATGTGGAAGTGGGTGGCGGCAGCGGAACGATCGACTTCCCGGTGGCAAACGTTACAGCGAACTGAGGCTCGCTACCATGCCTCGCCCGCCGAAGGGGTGGCCCGAGCGGCGAAATCTTGGGCCTCGAAGATGGCGCCTAAACCGCCGACGGCCCGGGGTACTTGTGGCCTCTTCACGGTTATCAGATATTCTGCGGATTGATGAAGGCGCTGCGCCTGATGATGTCGATGCTGTTGCGACGGCCGGTCTTGTGCCTGTGGCAGGTGACCGGGCGCTGCCCCTTCTCGTGCCGTATCTGCGACTTCTGGCGGGACGACTGCGCGGACCTGGACATCGCGGCGTGCGAAAGGATCGTGCGCGCCCTGCGTGGGATCGCGCCGCTCATGCTGACCCTGGCGGGCGGTGAACCCTTCTTGCGCGACGATCTGCCCGACCTCGTCCGCCTGGGCGCGCGCGACCACTACTGCTCCGTGGTCACCAACGGCTACCTCGTCACCCGGGACAACGCGCGGGCCGTGTGGCAGGCCGGCCTGCAGGACGCGGTGGTCTCCCTGGACTTCGCGAACCCCGATCGCCACGACGACCAACGCGGGCACGAAGGCGCCTTCTCCCGCGCGCTCCTTGCGGCGGAGCACTTCCAAGCCACTCGCCCGAAGAAGGCGAACAAGGTACGCATCAACGCCGTGGTGATGGAGGAGAATCGCGACGAGTTGGAAGGGCTCCTGCTGCTCGCCGAAGAGCTCGACGTCGGGGTGTCGTTCACGCTCTACAGCGACCGCCTGGGTAAGAAAGCGCAGCGACGGCCCGAGGCGCCCATCGCACCTTACCTCCGCGCCCTACGCGCGCGCCACCCAGGCCGCATCGACTCGCCGTCGGCTTACCTGGCCAAGTTCGACGCCGCTCCCGGAAAAACCGGGGCGTGCGCCGGCGGCCGAACCTTCTTCAACATCAACCCGCTCGGGCAACTCTCTCGCTGTATCGATCGCAACGACGAGTCCCTGCTGGATCTGCAGATGGCTTCGGCAAAGGCCGTGAGAAAGGCGCTGCGGACCAAACACGGCGAGTGCACCGCATGTTTCACCGCTTGCCGCGCGCTTGGCGACGTAAGCACGGGCCTGCGTGGATTGCCGGCCGCCGTGGAAAACGCGCGGATACGTCTTTAGCTCTTCAGCGTTCCCTTGGCCAAGTCGACCAACGCGCCCACCATCCCGGCTTGTCCCAGCACCTGATCCAGCGCTTCCACGAGCTTGTCGATGGCGCCGCAGCCCACCGAGAGCGGAGGCAAGAGCTTCAGCACCGTCAGGTCGTTGGCCGCCACCTGCGTGACGATGCCGTGGTCTTCGATCAATCGGATCGCGACGTACTGGGCGTACAGGGTGGTGGTCATGTCCGCCACCTTCGCCGGGACGGGCAGCGCGGGGGCGCGCAGCTTCACGCCGATCATCAGGCCCTCGCCCCGGATCGCTTCGATGCGTGGGTGCTTCGCCGCAAGCGCGCGCAGCCGATCGCGAGCATAGGCCCCGGTGTCGCGGGCGGCGGCCAGCAGTTCTTCTCGGTCCAGGATTTCCAGCGTGGCCAGGATTGCCGCCATGGCCAGTGGCCCGCCTCCGAACGTCGACCGGTGGTCCAGGCAGGTACGAAGCGAGCCGTACGCCTTTCCGAAGACGTCCGTCTTCGCGACCATGGCGCCCACGGGAACCAACCCGCCGCCCAGTGACTTGGCGCTCGCGAAGATATCGGGGACGATGCCCGCGTGCTCGAACGCGAACAGCTTGCCGGTGCGGCCGATGCCGGTTTGCACTTCATCGACCACCAGCAGCGCCCCGTGCCCGTGGCACGCGTCCAGCGCCGCGGGCAGGTAGTCCGCCGGCGGCACCACCACGCCCCCTTCGCCCTGGATGGGCTCGACCACCAACGCTGCCACGTCCTTCCACCGCAGGGCCTCGCGCAGCGACGGCACATCGCCGAAAGGGATGTGGGAGATGCCGGGCAAGAGCGGCCGGTGCGCATCCCGTCGGCCAGGATTGTCGGTCAATCCGAGCACGCCCAGCATGTTGCCGTGATAGCCGCCGTTGCAGGCGAGCACGCGCTTCTTGCCGGTGGCCGCGCGCGCCAGCTTGACCGCCGAATCCACCGCCTCGCTGCCACTGTTGCAGAAGAATACCCGGCGTAGCTCGGGCGCCAGGCGCGCGCACAGCGCCTCGGCTGCCATGCCGGCGATGGGCGAGCACTCGACCTGCGAGAACGAGGGCAGCGCGCGATCGAGAATCGCGTGCAAAGCCGCGCGCACACCGGGATGGTTGTGCCCCAGGTTCAGGCAACCATAGCCGCCCACGAAGTCCAGGTAGCGACGCCCGCGCTCGTCCACCAGCTCGCAGCCCTCGGCCGAGACGAAGTTCCGTCCGAAGCCTCCCATGTGCAGCAGCTTGGCGAAGCCGGGATTGATGTAGCCACGATGCAACGCCTCTCCGTCGGAAAGGCGCTTCTTTAGCGCGGCGATGATCGGTTGGGTAGCGGGACCGTCGTTCACCCTGGCAGTGTACCAGCGATCATCTCCGCCAGTAGCCCTCGACGATGAACGACCAGGGAGACCTGAACAGCAGCCCGAACGACCGGGCGCACGCCCAAGGCTTTGGGCGCGGAGGTTACCGGCGGACTGTCACCGACCTCCTCCAGCACGTTCGTCCCGGTCTGCTCTGGCTGGTGCGGCGCTAACGTGTCGACGGGCCCAATGCTTGCCCACGTACCAGTCGCTAAGCCGCGGGCTGATACGGTCGAGCAGCCAGGCCACGCGCCAGCGCGTCGGCTCGACGATGATGGCGTGGTCGCGCGCGATCCTCCGCAACACCCGCTTCGCGAGCGAGTCCGGCGCCATCGGCCGCAGCTGTTCCCAGAATGCCTCGGAGTCCTCGGCGCACGAGCCCTCGGCGCACGCGCCCTGCACGCTCCGCCCGAATTTTCCGCCGCCCACCAGCAGCCGGGTGCGAACCGGGCCGGGGCAAAGGACGCTGACCCGCACGCGGTGGGCCTTCGCCTCGATCCGCAGCGAGCGCGACAACCCGACGATGGCGTGCTTGGTTGCGGCGTAGGGGGCGCCGCCAGGCAAGGCGCACAAGCCCGAGAGGGATGAGGTGTTTACGATGTGCCCGAAGCCCTGGGCGATCATGCGCGGATACACGGACGCGACGCCGTGGATGACGCCCCTCAGATTGACGTCGACCACCTCGTTCCAGTCATCGAGCGAGTGCTGCCGCACCTCGCCCACCGACGCAATTCCGGCGTTGTTGAACAGGTAATCGATGCGACCGTGCCTCGCCCACACCGACGCGATGGTCGTCGCGAAGCCTGCGCCATCCCGCACGTCCAGCTCCGCGCTGTCCGCCCGCGCGCCCAGCCTGGTCGCCAGCTCGGCCGCCGAGCGGCCATCTCGGTCGGCGATGACCACCGATGCGCCTTGGTTCACCAGCGCCTGCGCGAGCGCCGCCCCGATGCCCGAGGCACCTCCGGTGATCACGGCGACGGCGTCCCGATAGGTCCGAAGGTGTTCCATGTGGGCGGGATATTCTCACCGGCGAGGCAATTGTGAAGCCCCAAGAAGCAAGCTGCTCTCGCCCACGATGCTGATCGCCCCTCGCGCACGGGACTCGGCATCGAGATCGCCCGAACCACCGTGAGAAGGTGATTCTCAGCCTTCAGATAGTCGACTTGTTCTTGGAGAACCCGGCCAAGCCACCCCCGGTCCACGCTGCCAGAAACTGCATGCGGAAGTGACGGGCGACACACCGCTCCGCATGCGGGTTGCAGTTCGGGATTTGCGCCGGAATCCTCACGCACTTCACCCCTCGCTCCCGCAGGATTGCTTCGAACGCGATTTGTAGCGATCCACGTTCGGCACAGGACGCGGTTCGGCCCCCTAAATACTCAAGGTCCAGTGAACTGCGCGAGGGTTTGCACCTCGGCAGTCGACAAGGCCCGGCGATAGACACGAACCTCGTCGAGCTGTCCGTCGAAGTAGGGGTCCACGCTCCACGGGGACTTGCCGAGGTACGCATAGTCCAGCGTGCCAAGGTCGACGGGCCGCAGGGTCAACGTGCTGCTCGTGGTCAGTGCCCCGCTTGTGCCCGGCGCACTGACGTACACCACGCCCTGGCTTCCGTCGAGGGTAACCGCGATGTGCCGCCAACCGTCGGCCGCAACGATGGGGTTGGCGTAGAGCAACTGCGCGTCCTTGTAGCCATTCGCGGTGATGGCGAGTTCGAGCTGCGACGTTGCATTCTGAGGTGTCAGAAACACGTACGAGGCACCCGTGTAAGGGGCACTCGTGAGGTGTGCATTGATTCCGAAGTCGAAAGCGTGTGGCCAGTTCTGCGCCGTGTTCACCTTGATCCAGAACGCGACGGTGAGCGCCGCCGCTCCATTGAAGATCGACGGTGGCATGGTCACGTAGCCATAGCCGTTCTTCAGCAAGGTTAGGGCATTGCCGACCTTCCCCGCCTCGAATCGATAGCCAGAGCCCGCCGCCGATGGGCCGCCGTTGGCAGGTAAATCGCTGCTCAGGGTAGCGTCGTTGCCATTCCCCGATTGATCGGGCAAGAGCACGCCAGTGGCGCTTTCGCACGGGTAATACGCTACCAACCCGCTTGGCAGCCGAATCGCGTCGACACTATCGATCCCCCCATCGGACCGCGCGTCCGGAGCACTGTCGGGGCCGAGATCAGGGCGCGAATCGGTTCCAGCTTCGACGAGCGGGGACCCACCGGCCTCGCCTAGAGGTGTGTCGGCACCCTCGGTGCCGCCGACTTCCAGCCCGCTGCCCGCTTCGAGGTAGGAGGCGTCGTCCTGTGAGGGACCACCATCCTCCGCAGCGTCGAGGTCGTGGCGATCCGCCGGGGGTGTATCATCGTTTGGCGGCCCCGACCGATCGCCGGCTGGGTCGGAGGGGAGGGCGAGATCAGGCGTCGGTCCGGCGTCCCTTATCATGTCGGCCTCTTCCGATCTCCGCGTATCCGCAGCGACAACGTCCGCTCCCGTGTCCGCAACCGCGACGTCCCGTCCCACGTCCTCGACGAGAACCGAGGCGTCCTTGTGTTTCGGGCGCAGGTTGTCGGCATCGAAGGAACACCCCGCCGTGGCAAGCCAGATCGCGAGCGCTGAACGCCCGAGGGTCCCAAGGACCGAGTTGCGTGTCTTCGTCCCCCGCGGCATTGAGGTGGTCGAGTGCCTCCTTCGCCTTCATCGGCGGAGTCCTCGCGTAACTGTAGCGCAGCTGCGTGCGTGGACATTCCCGAGATTTCTGCCATCGACAACTTCTCTCGCAAGATCCTGGCGTGGATCGTGGATGCCCGGTTGGAGCCGACGAGCTCTTGCCAGGTGCTCCTCGCCGATTCCAAGAATCTCGACCTTCCTGCTTGCGATATCGATCGCGAACAGTACGTGGTAGCGAATCAGTCCGAGCCACGTCATTGCTTCCACGGTGAAGAAGTCCATACCGACGATTGCGCCGAGGTGTAGCCCCAGCTGTTCTCGCTCGCCATCTTGACGATGATGGCCGCGACGTCGGCGGCAGACTTCGGCCTCCCTTGTCCCCGCTGCTGGCTGCCGTCATACTTCTTCGCCACCAACTCTCGGTACCAGCGGCTGAGAATCACCTTCTCCGGGAAGAGCTCGGCACAAAACGGTTAAGGCTCACCGACCCGGAGCGAAGGCCATCCGGGTGCCAAAACCCATGGTCCTCACCATTCGTGAGCTGGGGAGGACCGAGGTGAACCGCTCGATATCACGGCGATTTCATCGGATCCACTTTCGGCACAGGACGGGCTCAACGTCGCCGAGATGGAAGCGGGCATGGTGTCGCGAGGCGAGCTCGTACACAAGCCGAGCATCGGCCAATTCGTTGGAAATTCACCGTGGCCGACGCCCGTCGAGTCTTCCGCTACGATGGAATCATTACGCCTCGGTCAGAAGACTAGATCCGTCAACTACGCCGCGCTCTTCCCGTATCCCCTCTACCCGGAGGAATCTCCATTGAGCGATCTCTATAGGATTCTTGAGTGTGTTATACGACACCTCAATGGGGATCCTAATGAAACGACAAAAGGAAAGGGGCAAAAATTATGAAAAGTTTGGTGAAAAATAACATCAAAAAGGTTCTGCAAGCGGTGACTATCCTTGCGCTGATACTGACCACCGTCTTGATCCCAAGCTCGGTAAGAGCTTATGGCCCATCCGTCATGTATACACCGCCGGCAGGGGCACCGGCGCCGGGCGCCTTGTATGCAAGAGCCATGCAGGCAAGCAATGGCAAGATGTATGCGACCTTTGAACAGTACACAACGGGAGTATCGGTATTCCCTATCTACGAAAGCACCAACAACGGCCAAGATTGGACCAAAGTTGGTGACGTAAAAGACACACATAAGGGAGTCGGAATGAGGTGGGAACCTCAGCTCTACGAACTGCCCCAGGCTATGGGCAGTATGGCTGCAGGTACACTCCTTTGTGCCGGTCTTGTTCTTCCCTATGACCGTTCCTTCTGTGAAATCGATTTATATATGAGCACTGATTCGGGAAGGAACTGGACGTATGTGAGCACTATTGCAGAAGGTAAAGTTGCAACTCCTGGCAACGACCCGGTTTGGGAGCCGTTTCTACTTGTCGCAAATAGCAAGCTCATCTGCTATTACTCGGATGAACGTGATCCCGCCTACGGCCAGAAATTGGTGCACCAGACAACTACGGACGGTGTGAACTGGAGCAGTGTAGTCGATGACGTTGCGATTAGCGGCGGCCAAAGGCCCGGCATGGCCGTGGTAGCCCAAATGTCTAACGGAAGCTACATAATGACCTATGAAATAATAGGAAATCCCAGTGGGGCATACTACAAAATTTCCTCAAATCCTGAAAGCTGGAATGCAGCAAACGCGGGAACTGTTTTTGACGCCAAGGGTAGCGGTCCATATTGCGTCAATATGAACGGAACAGTGATATTAAGCAGTGGAGGCAACAATAGCCTCTATACAAACACCAATAATGGTGCGGGCGGGTGGTCACAGATAAGCTCCATTATTGGAGCGTGCTATTCGCGAGGCATTGTACCGCTTAACAACGGACGTTTGTTTGTGATAGGAGCGGGATGGAATGGTAGTGGCTTGAATAATGTTACATATGGTGATATGGCCGGGTCGTGGGGGGCGTGGGCCGATGCGGGGGCAAGCGATGCGAATTCAGGCGACCTAGTGAGCGTGGGTGACCGGCCCGACGGCAGACAAGACACGGCCAGAAGCGATGGTGCATTCGGACCGGACAGCCGGCTGGGGTCGGGCGGCGTCGCTGGCTGGGACGGGGGGGGCGGTGGCGTCTCAGGAACCGGCGGTATGGTCGGAGCTGGCGGATTCGGCTCTGGCGGCGCGGGCGGGAATTCCAGGTCCGGCGGCACAACCGGCAACGGTGGGTTGGGTGGCCAGATCGGTTCGGGTGGCAGATCATCCAGCGGGGTCGGTGGCGGTGGGCTTATCGCGGGTCAGGGTGGCGTCACTTTGGGGGGCGGCGGCGCGGGTGGTCTCACCATGGCGGCAGCCGGCGGGACCGCTGGGCGGTCAGCGAGCGCCAGCGGCGGCAGTTCGACCTCCACTGGACACAGCTCCGGCGCTTCGGGATGCAATTGCCAGATCGATGGTCAGACCCGGCAGTCGCAACAGATCCCAATCGTAGCTATCTTTGCTCTCGCAGGATTGCGCGCGACCCGACGGAGAGGGCAGAAACTCGGCGCACACACGGATCTCGGATCGGCTTCGACTTCCCGGCGAGAATGCTGATCTCGACCGGGAGAAGCTTGTACTTCTCGCAAAGGTCTCTCTCCCAGCAGCTGCGTGCGTGGACATTCCCGAGATTTCTGTACGCAGCTTCGGCACGCTCAAGAACATCGAGGTTTCCTGCCAGCGAGCCAGGGATCGGTGATTCTCCGACGATGATGTCCACACCTCGGCAGGAGCCGCGCGTACGCCGTAGCTAGGACCATCGCCTGCGCGAGCACGTGGTGCGCGCGGATGCCAGGTCTCTGGGCGACGGCCTCGCCATCCCCCATTCCACGGGTCTCGACCTGGCAGCGGCGCGGGCTCCGCCCAGTCGTCACCGTCGAGATCATCGATCAGAACCGACAACAACTTCTCGAGCCCATCGTCAGGCTCGACCGCTCCATCGAGAGTGCCCGGCCATGGCTGTCGCTTGGCT
>Ga0302321_100006232_pt1 | contig 10489 bp, 9 predicted proteins | sample Fen_T0_1_FD_202505 | JGI IMG/M metagenome (GOLD analysis project Ga0302321, IMG submission 202505) | Peat permafrost microbial communities from Stordalen Mire near Abisko, Sweden - Fen_T0_1 | ecosystem: Environmental > Terrestrial > Soil > Wetlands > Permafrost | place: Sweden: Abisko... | reverse complement strand
GCTGGTATCATACATTTAACGAGCTCAGCACAATCATGCGCGCCTCGACAACCCTGTTCGCAGCTGGATCGTCCGTCTTCCCCGGGCACTGTGCCTGCTAAATCTTTTCTCGTTCTCCTCAAGTCCGCTGAAGAAAGATAACGACGAAAGAGAATGAGAACGATCAGGCCTCCGGCTGTTCACTTTCCCAACAACTCTTCGGCGTGCGCCAGGGCGCTCTTCGCATTGCGGTCGCCGAGCATGCGGGCGAGTTCGCCCACGCGGACTTTGCGGCTTTCGTGAATTGGTTCGATGGATACAACTGCGCGATCCTTCGATTGATCTTTTTCTACGACCAAATGGTTCGTCGCCTGCGCCGCCACCTGGGGCAAATGTGTGACACACAGAACTTGATGCGCACGGGCAATCGCCGCCATTTTCTCGCCCACGACCGTGCCGATTTCGCCGCCGACGTTCGCGTCGACTTCGTCAAACACGAGCACCGGCACACCATCGAGATCGGCCAGCACGGCCTTGAGCGCCAACATCACGCGAGCGAGTTCGCCGCTCGACGCGATGCGGTTTAGCGGCAGCGGCGCTTCACCGACATTGGGTGAAAACAAAAACTCACAACCGCAGTCGCCGGTTGGACCAAGTTCAGGCAGCGAGACGATCTTGATCTGAAAATCCGCTTTCTTGAAACCGAGTTGAGCGATGCTCCTGCCCGCGACCTTGGCCAGTTCGCGGGCAGCTTTTTCGCGAAGCGCGCGCAATGCCTGCGCTTCTTTTTTTGTGGCGCGTTCAGCGTCAGAAATTTCTTTTTCCAACTTAGAAAGCGTTCCTGCGAGATCGCCCTGCACTTCCAGTCGGCGGCGCATGTCGTCGCGCGCGGCGAGCACGGCGCGAATATCTCCGCCGTGTTTCCGCTTCGCTTCGAGCCAAGTGTTCATGCGCGTCTGCAATTCTTCAGCCTGCTCGGGATCGAACTGAAATTCTTCGCTCAACGCCTCGAACTCCGCGCCCAGATCGGCGAGTTCGACTGAAGCCGACGCCAGCCGGTCAGCCAGCGCCTTGCTCGACGCGTCGAGTAATTCCAACTGCCGCGCCTCGCGCACGAGCGCCGCGACGCGGGTCGTCGCGCCTTCCTCGCCGGTCAGGCCGTTGGCGAGCGTCGCCGCGAGCTCGATCAATTCCTGGGCGCGACTCTGGCGTTGAAAACCACGCTCCAACGCATCGATCGCTTCGTCGGTCAGCTCCAGTGCGTCGAGTTTGGCGAGCTGGTTTTCGAGGAAACGAATCTGGTCTGGCGCAAGTTTGGTTTCGTTGGCGATGCGCTCTCGTTCGGTAATCCGCTCACGCCAAGCACGGTATTTGATCTGATAGGAGGCGAGGTTTTCACCCGCACGACCGTAAAGATCGAGCAACTCCAGCTGGCAGCTTTCCTTGAGCAACCGCCGCGGTTCGCTCGGCCCGTGAAAATCGATCCATGCCTCACCCAGCCGTTGCAGCGCCGCGAGCGTGGCGAGTCCGCCGTTGACCGTGATCTTCGGCGCCTTCTCGCGGGGCAAACTGCGTTTGAGAATCAACATGCCTTCTTCGCACGCCGGCAAGTCGAGTTCGGCCAGCAACGCGTCGATCGCTTTTGCGTTTTTGAAAAACAAAGCCGCCTCGACCTCGCACGCCGCCGCGCCCTGACGAATGATCGTTTTATCCGCGCGTTCGCCTGCGAGGAGGCTGAGCGCGCCAAGGAGGATGCTCTTGCCCGCGCCGGTTTCGCCGGTGACCGCGGTGAAGCCCGCCTCAAAGTCCAGCGCCACCTCTTCCAGCAAGGCGAGGTTCTTAATGCGAAGCGATTGGAGCATGCAGAATAGAGGCGCAAAAAAACCGGCGGCTTTCAAGCGGCGTGTGACAACTCGCGCTATTTCTCGTCGATCAGGCAGAAGCGCAACCGAGAGCCTGAAACGTGTAACCCGCACTTGATTTTTCGGTCAAATTAATGCAAGTAACCACTTGCATGCATGACACTCCGACCGCTTCTCCCCTGACTACTCGGCAACGATTGCTCGACGCCGCGGCCAGGGTTTATGCGCGAGATGGATTGTCCGGCGCGACGACGCGGGCCATCGCCGAGGAAGCGGGCGTCAACGAGGTCACGCTTTTCCGCCACTTCCAGACGAAGGACCGGCTGCTCACGGCAGTCGTGGGGCAAAACTTCGGCGCCGGGCAACCTGCGGCGACAACGCCGTTGCCCGCGGCCACTCATGATCTTCGCGCCGACCTGGCTGCGCTCGCGCAGCACTACGACAAATTATTGAGCGAGAATCTTCCGCTCGTGCGCACGATGATCGGCGAAATCCACCATCATCATCGCGAGCAGGAGAAACAGGTTTTCCGAGGGATTTTTCGTCCGTTGAAAAACGCGATCATCGCCCGGCTTGAAACCGCGCGGGCCGCAGGTGAACTCAATCCAGCGTTCACGCCCACCCTGCTCGCCGATCTGCTCGCGGGCATGCTTTTCACCGGAGCGCTGCGCTGCGCTTCGAAAGACCTCAAATTGGAGTATTCGCACAACCATTACCTCGAATCCTCGGTTGAGCTCGTGCTCCGCGGCGCGACCGTTACCCCGCAGGGACGGCGCGCATGAGTCAGGCGTTGCACGGACTTTACGGCTCTGACCGTCGGCTGCTTTCGCCACTCGCAGCGAAGCTCGCTGATCGCGGTTTGTTGAAATGGGTCATCACGATCACGGCCGCGCTCGGCGCGATCCTCGAAGTCATCGACACCAGCATCGTCAACGTCGCTTTGCCGGACATCCGGGGAAACCTCGGCGCGACGCTGTCGGAAGCCGGGTGGATTTCGACTGGTTATGCCTGCGCCAACGTCGTCATGATTCCGCTCACGGCATGGTTGAGCGACCGCTTTGGACGAAAACAGTATCTGCTCTTTTCCCTCATCGGCTTCACCGCGTCTTCGGTGTTGTGCGGCGTTTCAACCAGCCTCGGCATGTTGATCGTGGCCCGCGTGCTCCAGGGTCTTTGCGGCGGCGGCTTGCTCGCGAAAGCGCAGTCACTGCTCTTCGAAACTTTCCCGCGCAAAGAACTGCCTGCCGCTCAGGCCTTGTTCGGCATCGGTGTGATCGCCGGCCCCGCCTTCGGTCCCGTCCTCGGCGGTTATCTCACTGACATGCTCGGCTGGCGCTGGATTTTTTTCATCAATCTCCCCATCGGCATTCTTGCGGTGATCATGACGATCATCTTTTTGCCGCGTGACACCAAGAGCCAGCTCACGCACGACGGCGTCGATTGGTGGGGCATCGGGCTGCTGACTCTATCGCTTGGTTGTTTTCAAACCATGCTCGAAGAAGGCCAGGAAAACGACTGGTTCAGCTCACGTTTCATTATGGTGATGACTGTCGGCGCGGTGGTCGGCGGCGCGCTTTTTATCTGGCGTGAACTCTCGACCGAACATCCGGCAGTGGATTTGCGCGTGCTGCGACACCAGTCGCTGGTCGCGGGTAGTCTCTATTCACTGGTTCTTGGCATGGGTCTCTACGGAGTGATGTTTGCCGTGCCGATTTTTGTGCAGACGTTCCTGCATTTCACGCCAACGCAAAGCGGCTATCTGCTTATGCCGGGCGGCCTCGCGTCGGCATTCATGATGATCGCCATGAGCAAGATCACGCCGCGCGTCGATGCGCGTATTCTGGTCGGTTGCGGTGCGTTGATGACCGCCGCCACGGCGCTCTTTCTCTCCCAGATCAATCCGGACACCAGCACCGACACGCTTTTCGGTCCGCTCATTTTGCGGGGCATCGGAACGGTAACGATGTTCTTGCCACTCAGCATCGCGACGCTTGGCAACATCCCCAGAAAAGATCGGGCCGCCGGCTCCGGTTTCTACAGTCTGGCGCGGCAAATGGGCAGCAGCATCGGCATTGCGGTTATAACCACCCTGCTGGCCCAACGCGAATTCGTCCACCGCGCTGTGCTCGTCGAAAAAATCAACATCGCCAATCCCGCGACCTCCGCGCGCCTGCAGCTTCTGACAGGCGGCTTCGCTCAACACACAGCCGATCCAGTCGTCGCACACCAACAAGCCGTCACGTTGATCGACAGAATCGTCAACGGCCAGGCGATGCTACTCTCTTTTGCCGATGTGTTTTTCTACGTGGCCGCCGCCTTCGTTGTAACACTTCCGCTCCTCTTTTTCCTCGGAAAAGGCGGCGCCGGTGAGGCTGCGCCAGATGTCCATTAAACTTTTATAACCAATCCTACCATGGAAAATTCAACCGAAGCCATCGCTGCTCCCGTACCCGGCAGCACCGTCCATTCTCCGGCTCACGCCGCCTCCCATAAGCGCCACAAGACCACTACCGCTCATTGGAGACAAGCGCTCGGTCTCGCCGCCTGCCTTGCGCTCGTCGCATGGTTCGGGCGCCTCGCGCTCCACGCCTACCACTACGTCGAAACCGATAACGCTTACATAACTGGCCACCTGCACCAAATCAGCCCGCAGCTCGACGGCCAGGTCAAGGAAGTCCTCGTGACCGAAAACCAGTCCGTGCACGCGGGCGATGTTCTAGTCCGCCTCGATCCACTGGAGTTCGAACTCGCACTCGCAAAAGCCGAAGCCGCGTTAGCGCAGGCGCACGCCCAGGAGACGCAAACGCGCGCCGCCTCAGCCCAAGCCGATGCCCAACTCGCTGAGACCCAGGCTCGCGTTACGCAAGCCGAGGCTCAAGTCGCCCAGGCCGCCGCGCAGATGGAACTCACCCGGCTGACCCTCACACGCAACGAGCAGTTGTTCGCCAACGGCAGCGTGATTACTCAGGCCGAACTCGACAACGCTCGCAGCGGCTTCCACGCCGCCGACGCCGCCCACGCCGCGAGCCAGGCCAACCTCGCCGCCGCACATTCGAGCGTTGGCTCCGCGTTCGCTGCGCAAAATTCCACCGCGGCACAGATCACCGCTGCGACCGCCAATATCGCCGTCGCCGACGCCGCGGTCCGTGACGCCGAACGCAAATTGTCGTACACCACGATCAAAGCCCCGGTCGACGGTCGCGTTGGCAACAAAACGGTCGAAGTCGGCAACCGCGTCGTCGCTGGCCAGTCACTTTTTTCTCTCGCCGCCTCCGACATGTGGATCGTCGCCAACTTCAAGGAAACCCAGCTCACCCGCATGCAAGCCGGCGAAAAAGTTGAACTCTCCATTGATGCCCTGCCTGACAACGACGATCTTCACGGCACGATCGAAAGCCTCGCTCCGGCCAGCGGCGCGCAGTTCGCCCTGCTGCCACCGGACAACGCCACGGGCAATTTCAACAAAGTCGTGCAACGCGTACCGGTTAAAATCGCCTTGGATGCGGCCAGCCGCCAGCAACTCGGTGAACGCCTGCGGCTCGGCCTATCAGTCATCGTGAATGTGCGCGTACGATAAACGCTTCCGCCGCGCCCGTCGTTTCGACAAAGAAAGAGCGCTCGAAAAACTGGCGGTTAAAACCTTGAAATTTTTCCTTGCGAGACGCCCGCCAGCTCGTGCTTACTCACCGACTCAAATTTTCCGGACCCTTAGCTCAGTTGGTTAGAGCGTTTCCTTGACATGGAAGAGGTCACTGGTTCGAGTCCAGTAGGGTCCACCATCTAAGATTTGGCACGAGGGAAAAGGCAGCTTTCAGAGGTAAAGCTTGCAACCCAATACGACTGAATACTACTTGGTTTGCATTTAGAATGCGAACCAAAGGTAAACCAGATTGCGAACCGAACCCGAACCAAGGGTCGAAAAAAGCAAAGACTCGCGGGGTTCGCGAGCTCTACCGGGAAGGCCGTCCAAATCCATGGGGCGTTCAGTGGCCTGAACGAGAGAATGACGAATCGACCAAGAAATTCGTTCGGAAAATCAAAACCCTTTTTTTCCCAACGCAGGAGGCTCGTGACGCAAAGGCGGGGGAGCTTCGTGACCTGCGGCGCTCTCGCATGATGGTCGTTAGCGCCAGTCGGGCCGAACTCGATGAATATCGTGCCTTCAAAAAAGAGATTGGGGCTACTCCCGTTGGCGACGTCGTTGCCGCATGGAAATCATTCCGTGTGATCCATGGGCTAACGCCGTGTGAAACGACCATCGAAAAAGCCGTAGAAGATTACCTCGCAGCTGCAAGTAAACAGGTGACTGATGGAAAGCTTGGGACCGACACGTTTTCACAAAAACGCCATAAATTAAACCTTTTCGTCGAGCAGTTCGGACATCTCAAACTGGACCAAGTGAACTCGGCCCAAATCGAAGAATGGATAGACGACTTCGACGAAGTTCGGTCGGACCAGACTTTCGATAATTACCTAAAACATATCAGACATTTCTTTAACCTCCACGTCGCCAAAAAAGAAATTCGCGAAAATCCGTGCATCAGCGTTCGCCGGAGATGTGACGGCATAGGCGACGTTGAAATCCTCACCGTTCCGCAAACTGCACAGCTCTTTCATACCGCCCTGACTTATCGAGACGCAAACGGCGATGCGACCTTTCTGCCGGCAATTGGACGACTGGCATTCGAGGCCTTTGTCGGGCTGCGATTTTCCAGTGGCTGTCGACTAGAGAAAAAGGACATCAATTTTGAGGATCGTGGCGTACTCCTCCCAAAGAAGAAATTAAAAACCAAACGAAGACATTATATAGATGGCCTGCCAGAAAATGTTTGGACCTGGCTGAAGATTACGCCGGAAGATTGCTGGCATCTGGTAGCTCGGCAATACATGGAGCTCAAGAGCCAACTTTTCGTGAAAGCGGGCATCCCCCACCCTCACAATTGTCTTCGCCACAGCTTCGCTACGTATCATGTGGCCGCCTACAAAGACGGCGGCAAAACTGCCTATCTCCTTTGCCATCGCAACCAGGACCAATTGTACGAGCACTACAAGGGCAATGCCACGGAAGCCAAGGGCAAGGAGTATTTCACCATTACGCCGCAGACTGCTCCGACTCTGGCGGTTGGTTTTGAGCCCGCTTCCACAGCGCAATCCGGTGTTGCGCTTCCTCGACCGTGACGTCGAAGCGCGCAAGCGCACGGGGACTTAGTAAGTAGGGAGGACCGTCGATGACGGCGGCGGGAATCCGGCCGAGGCGTATCTCACGGCGGACGAATTCCGGGCCGCGCTGAATTGCTGCGGCAAATTCTTGAACGGTCATTTTTTTCATTGGAGAAGGCACATGAGGAAGGGGGAAAAGTTTTGCCGACAGCTTCGACACAACCAAGTCGGCGATGCGTTCAAGCATCGCTTCATCCAAACGCATCGCCACCGCTGCCTCGATATTCGAGGCTAGAGCGGGTTGCGGTGATTTGGTTCGACGGGACATTTTGGGAGAAGTTATGGGCGGTGTGGCTATCGATCGTCGGAAATAGGCCGTCCTAAATCTGGCAGTTCGAGGAGTGCGGTTGTTCAGCGAAAAGGTTTTGCTGCATCATACCGCTCTGAGGGCCTAACAAGCGTCAGCCAATGCCCTCCTCCTTGTTCCCGAAGACACTTGCGATTGTCAGATTCAGTGAGGAGAACGCCACCTTGAGGCCGGCGCCATCAGGACAGACGACCACCCATTCCAAACCGTGCGTTACCTCGAGACCGCTAAAAATCGCAACTTTTTCGAGGATGTGCAGCCGGTAGGCTGCGTCCCTACGGCCGGCGGCTTCGACTAGGCACAGCCGTCCGCTAGGTAGAAAACAGAAGACATCCGGCCATACCTTTTTTTCAGATACGAGCCGAATCAGTTCGGAACATTCCCCTTCCCACTCTGACATGAATCGTCCACTCGGAGGTTTAAGTATACTGATTCCGGCATTATTGAGTGCAGAGAGAACCTCTGCCTCGAAGCAGCTATGCCGACCATGGAGCCTCCCCGAAAATTCTACGACGGGCCAGGCATGCAAATGCGTGAGTGGTACTTCCGCGGGCCAAACTCCCGCAACGAGGTGCAACCCCGAGAGTGTATGTCCACCCGGATCAGTTCGTGTCGTGAATGAAACACTGTCTGGTACGTGCCAATCACAACGCAGCATATTCCCATCCGCGTCGGGAAAATTTAGCGCAATTGAGGACTTGGTGGTCCCGGATTCGGTGCAATTGTTTTCAAAAAAACCAACGGCTACCTCGAGTCCGTGGTTAGGGCCAAAAGAGTCTGAAACCCGGCGCCGAATTTCATTTTCGACGGTTGAAATAAAGGATGCTGTCGTGACATCTGTCTCCATGCATTGAATACAGTAGGCTTCGTCAAACGAACGCTCGCAGATTTCATGGATGTCACCTTTGTCTGTGCCGGCCCCGTGGTCGTCACTTATGCACTCGTCCCCCACCGCCTCGCAGTCGGCAGCATGCAATTTACGCTGGTTGGGCCATGCACGAGTAGCTAGGGTACCGATTTCCAGAGTCGCAACTAGGAGCCGGAGGCAAACATCTTCGCGACAGCCACACCGCAAGGGCTCGTTTTTTATGGTGCGCAAATCGTCTTGTCGGTGGTAAAGCAATTCCGAGCGCGATGAGCATACTAATGCTTCGGCTCCATCAAGAAAAAGTATACGGATTTTATTACTCATGATTATTTCCTCCTCGCAATGAGGTCCAGATGCCGACGCGGCACGATCGGGGTGGTTTCTTTTTGGAGCTGCGACTTCTCATCACTGCGAATGTGGTCTTTGACGATCGATAACAGTTCGTCTGCGGACTGTTTCTGCGCCATCCTCTCAGCTCGACTTTGCGCAAGCTCTAGGCGCAATTCGTCGATCCCCCGACGCTGGTCGTCGTTAACTTTTTGATAGTTATCCAGAACTATTTTCACTTCGGAAAGAAAATCATCTTGGGAGCGGTTCGGTTTCATTGCGCATTCTCCTTCGATTGTGCTGCAGTGATTTCCACAAACCTTCTATTCTCGCTGGTGAGAATCACTTTCGAATTTATCAGCGTGTACTTCCGGCCGTCTTCACCTTCAAAAATCAACCCCTGGGGTCGGCGACTCTGAGCGAACTGGGCTTCCATACTCGATATTGACGCTTGGATCTTCCCGAGTTGGCTCTCCAGTTTTGGGAACCTCTGGTATTCGAATCTCCAAAAGGTAACTGCGAACAGCAGCAGGACAATCAAGAGGCCGGCACCAATCGCCGCCAAAATATTTTTTGAATAGCGCCGCACGTCGTTGCATAAGCCGCTCAAAAGACGCTTGATGTCTTTCAGGATCGAGAGCGACTCCTGGACTTGCCGGGCTTGGGCAAGATTTCGCGAGAGCGTCTCTTGTAATTTTTTTTGGTTGGCGGAAGCCGCAGATGGCGACTCGGAGGCCGTTTTGGAATTTGAGAGTATAGGATTCATCGTTGCTCTCTCTAATGATAGCAGCCCATCCGGGAGCGTCGTTTCCTTTACCGTCAACGACCCCGTCCCAGAGCTCATCTCGATTGCATGTCTCCACGACGTATTGCAGCTGCTCGTAGAATTTTTCGCCGCGCCCGAGATCCTCACTTGCACGAACTTGGTCCAGCCCCACCCGAACAGTCCGGACGATATCGCGGCAAACTAGATCGTCGTTACGCACGAAATACAGACCCGCCGGTTCCAAGCTCGGGATTCGCCAGCCACCCAGGATATTTATTATGTTCTGGCTACCGACTAAACCGTGGAAATCCGAACGTGTGTGTACATAAGGTCGAATGCTCAACCCTAGGCCGAGGTGCACGTTCGCAACGACCCAATGAACACAAGTACGCATTTTCGATGGGTCTCCGAAACACGGCTCCAAATGAACCACAAGAAGCCGGGGAACCGCAGCCACGTCGGCTCCTGCAAGAAGCCACCGCTGAACCCAGTCCGAACATAATTTTATCGCGAGCCCCGGTTCGACATAGCATTCCCAACACATAACACCGGTCGTCACCCCGTTGTCCGTTCTCAATAGGGCCCGTAAAACCGCAAATAAAAACGGATCGCCCATATAACAGTGCACCCGGTCGGCTCGGATTCGTAAAAGGTACATAACATAACTGGCCATACAACCGGCGGGGAAAACGCAATTTATCATATAACGCCCCCCTTTTCCCCAGAAGCAGTGCAGCTTGACGAAACATGAAAAAGGACCAATTCCATGTACTGTTTGATCTGCTCTTGTGTAAGGACCGGTCCCTTTTCGCGAAGAGCTGTCGCATAAGCGGCAGCCTGGAATTTTTTCGAAATTTGCCGGCATTTAAGTTTTGCTCGTACGGCTTCCGAAAAGGTTTCTTTGGATTCCTTTAGCGACACGAAAGCGGACAGGTCTTCGACTGAGACCCTGACGCTTGTCCCCACCCTGGTTTCGGTTTTCTTGTTCGTTCCGGCTAGAGTCTCGTTGAACACCTTCCGCGCTTCGTCGGCGTGCTGACCTTCACGAAAAAGGAGCAACCCAATTACTGCATTTCGGCTTTTGCCCCACCTTCCTACCATTTTCCCCAATGCGGCGAGTTCGCTGGGCCTGAATCGCATGTTAGTTTTTGTTTTCATCG
>Ga0302321_100006231_pt1 | contig 10490 bp, 8 predicted proteins | sample Fen_T0_1_FD_202505 | JGI IMG/M metagenome (GOLD analysis project Ga0302321, IMG submission 202505) | Peat permafrost microbial communities from Stordalen Mire near Abisko, Sweden - Fen_T0_1 | ecosystem: Environmental > Terrestrial > Soil > Wetlands > Permafrost | place: Sweden: Abisko... | reverse complement strand
ACCCATCTCCGAAAAGCAATCCTGCATCCCAAACGCTGGCCCCCGCTGCTTCGGACCGGCCGCTTCTGGATCATTGCCGGGGTGACGGTCACGGCACTCATTCTGCTCAATCACGAGTTTGATCTGAAGACCGTCCACGCCATGGCGGCCCGAATGAACGGCCCGCTCGCATTCTTCCTGCTCGTCGTCCTACCGCTGGTGGGTTTTCCCGCGAGTGTGCTGCACGTCGTCGCCGGCATGCGCTTTGGCATTCCCCTGGGACTGGCCTTGGTGAACCTGAGCATTGTGCTGCAGATGCTGGCCAGCTTCGCCCTCGTCCATTGGCGAAAGGAATTCTTTGCCGCCCGATTGAAATCGGTCCGGGAAAAAATCCCCCCGGGCTCCCATGTGGCGGTCACAGTGTTCACCATGCTCATTCCCGGTGCGCCTTATACTGCGCAAAACTATGTATTGCCGCTGCTCGGCGTTCCGCTGCGCATTTACCTCGGCATCGGCCTGCCCCTGCATTCCGCCCGCACCATCATTGCGGTCGTCTTCGGCGACCAGAGCGACCAGCTCAACGTGGAACGGGTATTGCTGATGCTGGCGTACACGGCTCTGGTCGGGCTGGCATCGTGGTGGGCGCTGCGGCGACTGCAGACAAAACTCGGAGATCAACCACCAGTGGAAAATGGTCGGAAGCAACCCGCGTGAGTTCGTTGCGCGGCACGCTCACGCCACTCACCTCGAAGTGCGGCGAGAGCATGACATGGTCGATCCGCATCAGCGGACGAAGTGAACTGAACGTGCGCAACGGCGTGTGACCCCGCAGGGCCAGCTGGGCATCGCGCAGCCGGGAAGTCAGCAACCGGTAGGCCGCACCACCGGGCGACAGGTTGAAATCTCCGCACAACACCACCGGTTCGTCCGCCGGTATTCCGCCCAGCCAATCCTCCCCGAGCAGCGCGCGGACCTGCACCAAGCCCTCGTTCCACCCGAGCCCGAGGTGCGTCGTCACGACATTGAGCCGGCGCCCGGCCACAGCTACGCGCACCCAAAGGGCCGCCCGTGGCTCGCTCCGGCTCCGCCCCGGCGCGGTCGGCAGACGGGCGCGCTTGACGACCTCCATCGGCCACGGACTGAACAGCGCATGGCCATAGTGCTCTTGGTCCACCGTCACCGTCGGACAAAACTCAAAGTTCATCCCGAGCAACTCGGCGATGAGAGCCGACTGGTCTTCCGTCCGGGAGCGGCGCCGGCCGTGGTCAATCTCCTGCAGCGCCACAATATCGAGATCGGGCGTCTCCGCCTCGACGATCCGGGCGATCCGCCGCGGGGAAATTCTGCCGTCGGTCCCATGGCAGGCATGGACATTGTAAGTCATAATCCGCACGAACGGCTCCGGTTGTTCTGCCCTCGTGCGGGGCGGCCGGGTCAAAGTCTCCCGGCCCAAGTGATACAGCGCGGCCTGGCGCAACGCGGAAGGCCGGATAAAGTTCGCCGTGCCCTGTGGCAGCGGAGTGCGCACTGGCAGCAGCGCGAAACCCTGCGTTTCTTCCGGGCCCACGCCGCAATGTGCACCCCGCTCCGGTGCAAAAGTCCACGCCCCCTCGCCCGGTGACCAGCCGAGGAGGATCAGGTCGCCGGCATCGCGATTGCCGCAGAACTCCACCATATCCTTGGCAATCTCCGCGCGCATCGGTTCGGGGTGAGGCAGCATCGCCGGGACTTCCTCCGGCACCGCGGTGGTGCCACGCGCATGAAACCAGGTGATGGTTCCGTCCGCCCGCTTCAGCAGCACACCCGGCACCTTGCCTTGGTCCACCAGACGCCTCGCGAGTGCAGCTCTTTGCTCCTCATCCGGCAGTGTGGCAAAATAGACGTGCCCCACCGGCCCGACCGCAACCACGGTGAAGGTCGCCTGCTCCTCCGCCGTCAACGCATCGGCCGCGCGGATCCGCTCCCGCTGCCGCTGAGCCCAACGACCGTGCCCTGGCCAGAGGGCATGCGCGCGACGTTGCGAGCGCGCCCGCCACGCCGGATCGCGCCGGCGCGCCGTATCAAAACAATTCCGCACCACTGCCTCGATGCCGCCGGGAAATTCCGTGGCGAAAGAGCGCGTCCGCTCCTGTCCGTGATCGGAGAAAATCCACACCGCGTAATCGCGTCGGGGCGAGCGATGCGCCGACCGGTAAAGCACCTTGATGGAACGGTCGATGCCCCGCAGCGACCAGTGCGCGAAGACCGAGCCGGGGCCCCGCCCATGCGCCTGCTCGTCGTAGCCGAGAAAATTGACGTGGATGACCGGCAAGCCGCGCGCGACGTCCACCGTCGCGCCGATCGTCACCAGTTCCCGCAGGCCGATGCTGACGAAGATCCGGGACAAAACCACCAGCAGTTCGTGCCCGATGGGCTGACCGCGCCGGATGCCGGTGAGGGCGTCCCACAACGCGATGCCTGTTTCCAGCAACAACAGCGCGGCGATGCGCACTGCCGCCGATAAATGCAGCAGACAAAAGACGAGGATGTTTCGGATTTTTCCCGTCTGCCACATGTCCCCCAGTCCGTTGCTCGCCGCACAAAAATGCGCCTCGTTCTGTCCGGCGCCGCCGGTGTAGATATTGGACCAGGAACTGCCGCCCTTGAGCAAACCGTCGGCCTGCGCGGCAAAGCCGGCTTCGAAATCCTTGGCCCAGGTGGGGTCGAGCATCCGCCCCAGTTCCTGCTTGTCGCGGCGGAAAAAGCTGAACGCCGGCACCGCACTGCGCAGACCGTAGTACAACTCCGCCTGCACCGCCGCGGTGGTGGTCGGAATGCCCGGATAAAAAGTGTGGGCGGCGTAGGTCCGGCTTTTCAGGAGCCGGCGCAGAAAAGGCATGCGGCCTTTGGCGATCGCCTGTTCGAGCTGCGCGCGGGCGAGGCCGTCGATCTGGATCAACAGCAGGCCGGGCTCTTCGCTGGTGCCTTCGGACGGCGTCAGGCCGAGGTGACGGATCGCCCATTCGCTGCGGCTGATCCGCCGGCGCAGCCGGTGAACTTGGGATTCAAGACGGGCAAGCATGGCGGAATCACGAAATCTTTTTTTCCGGTTCGCCCTTCAGGGCGGTCACGAGATTCTGGGTTTTTTGCGCGAGCAACTCCCACTCCATCGTGAGACGCTGCCCGAGCGATCCCCACAGACTGAATTCGGTTTGCAGCCGTTCCCGGCGCGTCGCCTTCCGGATCTTTTCATAAAACTCCAGCGCCAGTGCGGCGCAGTGTTCGCGGGAAAATTCCTGCGCCGTGGCCACAGCTGCACGGCTGAACTGCCGGCGCTTTGCCGGTGCCGCCTGCAGTTCCCCGAGCCGGGCGGCGAATTTCCCGGTCGGCGTGCGGGCGGGCAGCAGAAATCCGTTCCGGCCATCGCGCACCACTTCAACCACACCGTTGGCCTTGAGCGCTACAACGGGCACACCCGCGGCCATGGCTTCGGCGAGCACCATGCCCTGCGTCTCACTGAACGAGGCAAAGACAAACACATCCATGGCCTTGAACGCGTCGTGCAAGGCGCGGCCCGTGTGCTTGCCGGCGAGAATCAACCGGTCCCCGACTCCTTGCTCGGTACAGATCCGGCGCATTTCCTCCTCGGACGGTCCGCCCCCCACCACGAGAAAGCGCGCGTCGGGCGTGTTCTTCAAAAACAGCGCTACGGCCCGGGTCAGGTAGCCGAGATTTTTTTCGGGCGCCAACCGGCCGGTGTGGCCCACTACAAACGCCTCGGCGGGAATCTTGAATTTGCGCCGGGCCCGCGCCCCGTCCCCGGCAGCGAAGCCCGCCACATCGATCCCCGTGGGCACCACCGTGACCGGCGAGGTGACGCCGCGTTTCCGAATGAGCCTGGCAATGCTCTCGCTGGGCGCGATGACCCCGTCGCAGAGATTGGCAAACTGCGTCGAAAGGCTGATCGCGATTTCCTTCAGGGTCGGCGAATCGAACGGCACATAGTGGGTGTAGTCCTCGTAGCGGGTGTGATGGGTAAATATCACCGGCACGTTCTTGCTCGCGCCCACCCGCAGCGCGGTGTCGCCGAGGAGAAAGGGATGGTGCGCGTGGATGAGGTCCGCCTTGAACTCGTCCAGCCGGCTCGACAGCGCGGCCGCCAACGGCAAAGTCACGGAAAAATCACTGCCGTTGAAATTCTGGATCGCCGCCACGCGCTCCACGATGCGCGCCTCCCGCGCGCTCAACGGCGGACCCTCAAACTCAGGCGCCACCACAAGAATCTGGTGGCCGAGCTTGCGGTACTCCTCGGCAAAGGTGCTGACCGAGCGGGCCACCCCGCCCACATGGGGCAGGTAGGTGTTGGTCATCATGCATATTTTCATACTAGAGAAGTCAGTTGAAACGTGGTGACCGTTCCCGTTGGAATGCTCTCCACCGGAGCGAAACCGGGCACACCGATTTGCAGGCGAGGCGCGGTGCCCCGCCACTCGCCTTCCACCCGCACCGCCACGCCGCCCGCCGTGCCGGTCAATTGCACGCTCACGGGCCCGAACGGCGTCAATACCGGCCCGAGCGCGGCCGGTGCACCCAGCCACCATTCCGGTCGGAGTCCGGAGCCGATAACGAGTCCGTCCCCCTCTTCCCGCACGAAACAATTGCGGATGATCATCACCCACTCCGCCGACGCCCACGCATGCTGGCCGTCGCCCATGCAACCCCCGCCGGTACGCGGATGAATCGCCTCCGGCCATTGCCCCGTGGGCGACGCGAACCGGGCCACGCAATCGATCATCTCCCACGCCTTCGCCGCCTCCCCGGCGCGCAGCCACACCTGCGCCAGATGCAGGGTCAGGTAGGCGTTGATGCCGGAGTGAATCATGTGCTGGAAAAATCCACCGGCATAACTGCTGTGCTCCCGCAGGTATTCGGCGGTGCCAAGCATGCGTCCGTCTCCGGGCGGAAAAATTTGCAGCGGAAAATCCGCGACCAGCGAACCGATCGCCCCCGAATCCATCCGGCGCGTCGGGGCCGCCGGCATCGCCCCGGGGAAGCGCCGCCGCAGGTCTGCCGGCACGGAGCGCTCGATTACTGCCAGAAAATCCGCCGCTTCAGTCCGGTACGCTGCCGCGAGGTTTGCATCGCCGGCCGCCAGCAGGTCGGCCGCGCACCGCAATCCCGCCACCCCCCAGAAGTCGTCCCAATAATAAAAATCGTTGGGCCCGAGATGCTCCGCACTGAAGCCGGCAGGGAAAAGCCCGGCGCCCGGACTCCGCGCGTCCAGCGGCAGGCGTTTCCTCCCAATCCAGCAGGCGCCTTTTTTCACCGCCTCGAGCCATGCCGCCGGAAGGATTTCGCCGGTCAGCAGGGCAAAGCGGTGGTAGATCCAGATCGCCTCCCCGTTGGAATCCCACTCGCCCTCCTGCGAGAGAAAATAGCCGTCGCGTCGCTGACGCTCGGCGAATCTGCCCAGGGCGCGGCGGGTGCGCTCCACGCCGCCCAACGTAAGCAGCGCATGCAGGATGAAGGCCGCGTCGCGAAACCAAAAGCGCTTGTAGGTGTATGGTCCGGGGAAAACCTCGTCCGGCGTGAGCAGCACCAGCGTGCTGGCGGCGAGATCATAGAGCGATTGGATCCGCTGGACGCTCACCTGAAGTTTCGCCAACGGAGCCATCGCCTCTCGCCAACCCGGCATCGCCTGACAAACAGGACGGCGGGCCGGCTGAAGTTCATCATAGATAGGAATACGCAGCTCAAGCGGCCGCTCGCGAAGTTCCGCGACACGGAAAAGTGCGGCGGCCGTGGCCAGACCCACGTCACACACAACCTCGAATGTGTCGGCGGTTTCCTTGAGCCGGTGCGCCACGTCCCCGTCCTTGTAGACCGACAAGGCATGCCGCTCAGGCACGCGGTCAAACTCCACGGTGTGCCGCTGGTTGACCAGCCAGCGCCGGCGGTCGGAATCGAGCGCGATCTGGTGGACAAAACTGACGCCTTCCGGATTGTAGGGACGAAGCACGACCGCAACAAAACCCCGTTCGCCGGCGGGAGCGCCGACACTTACACTGCATTGCGGCTCACCGCCGTTGAGGCAAAGCCGGACGGTGGTGGCGATGCTGGCGGCTGGCCAGGTGGCGAGTGAACTGACGACGAGATTGTCCGTCAGCGCCAGCGATTGCCGGAATTCACCGGATTTCGAGGGGGCCAGCAGCGGTCCCTCCTCCGGCACAAACCAGAAATCCAGCGACCAGCCATCGAAGAGCGGCGTCACCAGTCCGCGCGGATCAACGATGGGAAACCACGGCACGCCGGGCAAACCCACGGCCGTCCAATTGCGGTGCGTGAGGTTGATGTGGCTGAAGGAAAACGCGCGCGGAATGAACGACTCGTCCGCGGGATTAAACTGCTTCTCCACCCAATAAGGCCACACCCAGTCGAGATTGTTCTGGATCGCCTTGGTGTTCACCAGGCCACGCGCGTGGAACAGCATGCCGGCGCGCAACAATTCGATCGGCTCGGCCACCTCAGAAGGCTGGGCGAAGCCCCGCATCCGCGCCACCAGCCCGACGGGATCGAGAAATCCATAAGCCCGCGCCAAGCGCGTGATCAGGTAGCGGGCCGGTCTGGAATTCAACAGCATGGGAAAAATCAGTTCGTAATGGTAGTGGGTTTTTATCCAGGCGGCACCGCCCCGATTACGGGGGTTCCGGTTCTTCACTCTGGCCGAATCTGCCTGGCTGCGTTCGGTGCAGTCCGCCGCTACAGCTCCGAGACAACCCGCCGCACGAGAGGTTGCACCGTTTCCGATGAGTCGATCGCTGCTTCCTCAGCCAAGCCGGGCCGCCCCCGAAAAAATTATGCCGCTGTTTCGAGCTGAGCCCTGATCATCCAGGCTGCATTCTCGTGTTGCTCTCTCAAGCCCGTAAGAAAACCCGCCGTGGCAGTATCGCCATACTGGCGCAGGCAATCAACGCTGTCGGCGCCGAGCCGGGCCATGATCGCGTCATGCGCGTGAAGCAGTTCGGCCAGCATCCGGTGGGCGGGCAAGCCCAGGCCCGGAGCGGCCGAGCAACGGGCCGATTCCTTCAGCTCGGCCCAGCTGATACGCGCATCGAGCCGCAGGTTGCGGATCCACTCGGACAGATCATCCACCCAGCGCGCTGCATCTTTATGCTGCAGTTGAAACTGCAACCGCAGACTGAAAAAATCCGGTCCGGTCACATTCCAATTGTAGTCCCGCGTGATTTTGTAGAGCGCATACTCGTCCGCGAGCTGCAGGTTAAGTATCCGTCCCACGGCTTCGCGGGATTCGTGAATCAATTCGGTACGAGTGTTCATGCTGGTTGGAGGGATGAAGGCCGTTGGTTGGGGGGTTGCAGACCAGAAACATAACAGACTGGCGCCCGGTCCGTCATGGGGTGTTCAGGGCATGTCTTCGAAAACTCCGCTCCTCCTCTGCCGCTCAAGCGCCGACGGATCTGCCTTGAACACCCCATAGGCACCGGCCAACCGGCCTGCGACTATCCTCCATTCACGCGTACACCGGTCCTGTCCTGCGGACTGCCGCAAGATCTCGGGCCTCACGTGCATTCCAAAGCCATCCATCCGAGTCCTTCCCCTTATGAAAAACAGAACCGCCACCACCGCCGAAACTCCCGAAGCCTTGCTCAACGATCTCCGCGCTTTAGTCAACGACGCCGAGCTGATGCTCAACGCCTCGCCGGGAGAAAATGGTTGTGAGGCCATCACCGCCCTGCGCGTGCGTTTTGACTCGGCGCAAAAACGCCTCACCGATTTTTATACCATCACCAAGAACCGCATCACGGCAGGCGTGAAATACACCGATGAGGCCATCCGTACCAAACCCTACCAAGCACTGGCGATCGCACTCGGCGCCGGTCTGCTCGTTGGAGTGCTGCTGGGCCGGCGCGGCAAGTAGCAGGCTCTCTCAGATTGCCTCGCGCCCATCATCACCTCTTTTTGTAGGAGCGGCTTTAGGCCGCGATTTGGGAAACCATCGCGGCCTAAAGCCGCTCCTACCCCCAACCAAACTGAAGCAAGCTTCGGAAGATCGGCCCCCTAGAGCATGAAAACCTTTTTGCTCCTGAGCTATCTGGCGACCTGGGCTTTCATCCCGCATCTTCTGCTGCTCAAAAAGCGACCGGCCGCAACCCTCGCCTGGCTGTGGGCCATTCTCTTCATCCCGTGGCTCGGGGCTCTCGTCTATTGCGCGCTGGGCACCGACCGGCTGAAACGACGCCGGCTCAAGCGCCGGAATATCTTCTCCGCGCGCTCCTCCCGCCAACGGGTTCCCGCCAGCACCACCGACGACGCCACAAGCGCCCTGCTGCAATCGTTGCCCCGTCGGGACCGTCAGTTCCTGCATCTGCTATCCACGATCAACCAGCTGCCCGTCAGTTCCGCCGGAGAGATCCACATCCTGCGCAACGCCGAGGAATTTTATCCGGCCCTCGAAACCCGGATCCGCGAAGCGAAACACCATATCCACCTGGAGTTTTATATCTGGCAGGATGATCCGACCGGCGAACACATGCTGCAGCTGCTGACCGAGGCCGCCCGCCGCGGTGTCGTCGTACGCCTCCTCCTCGATGGGGTGGGCTCGCACGGCCTCTCCGAGGATCGGCTGGCGGCATACCGGAAGACCGGCGGACATTTTTCCTGGTTTCAGAGCCTGGACCCGAAGCGCCTGCGCTTTTTCATGAACCTGAGAAACCACCGGAAGCTCCAGATCATCGACGGCACCATCGCTTTTGTCGGCGGCATGAACATCGGCGACGAACACGTCGGACTCGATGCCGCCCTCGGCCACTGGCGCGACGTCCAGGTGGAAGTCGTGGGTTCGATTGCCGCGGAACTGCAGGAAGTCTTCGCCGACGACTGGTTTTTCGCCACCGACGAGAAAATTTCCGATCCGGCGTACTATCCGGCCACCACCGCTCCCACCCTGCATCCCGTGCACATCGTACTCGGCGGGCCGGATCGCCGGAACGAGCCGATCAGCAAGTCGATCGTCAGTCTGCTCAACGAAGCGACCGACCGGGTGTGGATTGCCACCGGTTACTTCGTGCCGGATGACGTCGTGCTGACCGCGCTCGCCCTCGCGGCCAACCGGGGCGTGGAGGTGCGCCTGCTCGTTTCAGAAAAAAACGACCGTCCCTGGCTCGTGACCGTCGGCCGGTCCTACTACGGCGAACTGCTGGCCGCCGGCGTGCATATCTACGAATATTCCGCCGGTATCCATCACGCCAAGCTCGCGCTGGCCGATGATCGCTGGGCGATGGTCGGTTCGGCCAATCTCGACTACCGTTCGCTGCGCCTGAACTTCGAGCTGAACCTGCTTTTCCATTCGACCGAAAGGAACCGGGAGGTCGCCGCCATCCTCGAACACGATTTTGCCCTCTGCCGGGAAATCGATCCCACGATCTTTTCGCATCGTCCATTCCGGCTGAAATTTGCCGAAGCCGCCCTGCGGCCCTTGTCCCCCTTGCTGTAAAGCGGGCCGGCAACCGCGCCATGCGCCGTAGCACAACACCCCATATTAACCCGCGATCTTCCCGGGTAGTCTGGTCGCCTCATATCCAATCATGGTCGCCATAATTTCCTCCCTTTCCCCTGCTACCTCCGTTAATCCCCAGGCGTCCGCGCGAGCTTCCCGCAGCGCTTTGTCCCGCAAAGAGGCCACGTATGACGCCACCTTGGTGCGACGTTTCAACGCCGGGGATCAGGACGCTTTCGTGGAGATCGTCATGCGGTACCGCGAGAAAATGCTGCACGTCGCCTACTCCTTGCTGCACAATCACGCCGATGCCGAGGAAATCGCCCAGGATACTTTCATCCGCGCCCACCGGAGCCTCGCCCTTTTTCGCGGCGAATCCTCCCTTTCCGCCTGGCTGCATTGCATCACCCTCAATCTCGCGCGCAATCGCTACTGGTATTTTCACCGCCGTCGCCGCCACACGACCCAATCGCTCGACTGCACCATCAACCCGGAAACCAAGGCCACCTACGCCGACCTGATGGCCTGCGATTCCCCTGGTCCCGTACGTGAAGCAACGACCGGGGAGTTTTCAGCGTTCGTCACCGAGTGCATGGCGAAACTCAACGTTCACCAGCGTGAAATCCTCCAGTTGAGAAATGTGCACCAAGATACCTATGAAAAGATTTCCCGCGTTCTCGGTATCAATCTTGGTACCGTGAAAAGCCGCGTTGCGCGGGCCCGCAAGGAGCTCCGGCTCATGCTCGCCAAGACCTACCCTGAGTTCGATGCCGGAGATTCCCCTTACGAATGGTTTGATCACGCCCGTCCGTCGGTCCGCCAACAGGGCGTCTGCGCCTGAGTCGGAACACCCGGAACTGGGGCGTTCGCGGTGGAGCTGTGTCTACGTATAAACCGCCTCAAAGCCGGCCGTAAACGAACTTCCGCAGCCCGGATCGACTCCTGTGCCACGTTCTTCGGCCGTAAAAATCGATTAAGTCGACCCGGAACCCTGCAGAAATATCTGGCCCCGCAC
>Ga0302321_100006230_pt1 | contig 10490 bp, 9 predicted proteins | sample Fen_T0_1_FD_202505 | JGI IMG/M metagenome (GOLD analysis project Ga0302321, IMG submission 202505) | Peat permafrost microbial communities from Stordalen Mire near Abisko, Sweden - Fen_T0_1 | ecosystem: Environmental > Terrestrial > Soil > Wetlands > Permafrost | place: Sweden: Abisko... | reverse complement strand
GCGTGCTAAATGTGATGAATAACATAGCGACAACTAGGGCGAAACTGGATGTAGTATTGCTTCTAAATTGCATGAATACTCTCACTTAGTAAAATATTGATGATTGATTCGAAGACATCGCTAATTACCCAAGCGTCGTATCACTTAATGCCAAGCTACGCGGATGTTTAACAACCGATACACTGGTAACACCCAACATTTTTGATAGTTGATCGCTCGGTATCTTAAGTGGTCCAGGTCCTGGACCTTCACCGGGTGCAGGTTGTGGATACGCCGTAGAACGCGCGGTGTGAAAGGTGATGTTACCTTCGACTATTTGTGTGATCTGATGAATATGACCGTTAAGGACCGTGACTGAGCCAAAGCGACGCAACTGCGCCATCAATTGATCTGCATCACCTGTTCCCCAACCCCAAGGCTCGTACACAGTCCATAACGGCATGTGCGCAAACACGACGATAGGGGTACTGGATGATCGCGATTTCAAATCGGCCGTTACCCATGCAAGTTGCTCTGCTCCCAGGCTGCCAAGACCACCTGGCTTGAATTGCAACACATTGATCAACGCGACAAAGTGCACGCCAGCATGATCAAAACTGTAATAACCCTTGTTGTTGGAAGCCTTTCCAAAACGATTGAAGTATTCGGTCACTGTAGGATCAGTCGTGTCATGTTCACCCGGCACGGTATGCAATTCGGTAACACGCAGTGGCGAAAGTAATTGTTGCGCCAGATCAAATTCAGCGGCCTTGGATAAATGGGTGATATCGCCAGTATGGATGATCAGTGAAGGCTGTTCTGCCATACCATTCACCAGATCGATAGTTTGCTTTAATGTTCCATTTACATCAGGATTTGCATCCTTGTTAAAGCCAATATGCGTATCACTGATTTGTACAAACAGCGGCCTTCCCAATTTTGCGATGTGCGATGTATCTTCTCCGGCTATCGCCAGATCAATTGGAGTAAATACACCGCCTGCCAATGTGAACAGCGTACCGGCACCTCCATAGGCCATACATTTAAGCGCAGCGCGGCGTGATTGCAGCGAGGGATCGTCAGACATTGTCCGTCTCCAGAGTGGGTTCAGAAGACAAGACCGCTCATTAAGAAGCTTTATTCCAGCTTTCTGATTTTATTTAAACTCGCCGGCAAGCCTGCTTACTTCCTGCATCAAAACTGTCAAAGTCCGCAATTCATTCCAGGCGGTATCTGACACTGCGCAGTACTCAATATCACCTTCGTTCCAGAAGATCATGTGATAGCCACGCCGCGTAATCTCATGGTTCATCGAGTGATGATCATCAGCCCAACTGAACACATTGATTATGTGCTTGCCGTGTTGGTATACCACCACTGCAGAACGATGGCGATCGAGGTCGTCCACACGCCCGCCGATTAATTTATAGCCTTGTGATTCAAAGTCCGCTACGACTGGCGAAATGTTAATGCGTCCTGCAAACCATGGCTTCACTGTGTGCTTATCGGTGGACTCAACATCAATAAGATGTGATGTCATAAGCGATTGCACGTGCGCAGTAAGCACCTCATCCACCACGGCATTATTGAATGGCTGGAGAAACAGCATGAACGCCGCGACAGCCGTTGCGACCATGCCACTAAACGCGCCAAGCCAGAACGATAATGCAGGTCGAGTGGCTCTGGGTGACTTGCGAACCTGAGCAGTTTCTTCCTGCTCAATCGTGCTGGCAATGAGAGCACACAGTTCGGCAGGGGCGCGGAAATTAGTTAAGCCATGGCGCAATGCCTCACGACTTTGTTCAAGTTCCTGCAGCAAGGCACGACACGCTTCGCAACCCGCAAGATGGCGTTCAATGTCGACCGCCCCCATCGCGTCCATTTCCTTATCAAAATAGGCATGAATTCGCAGTGATTCAGCGCAGGGCATGTGCGTCTCCTGCATACCTGTCTTGCCATTGCTCTCTTAAAGCCAAACGTGCCCGCGCCAGCCGCGACATCACAGTACCGATAGGAGTATTCATCATCGTCGCGATATCTCGGTAGCTCATATCTTCCAATTCCCGAAGAATCAATACTTCGCGATATTCTTCAGGTAATGCGGCCATCAATCTATCCAAGGCACGACCAGTATCTGCGGCGATCGCTTGTGCCTCTGGTGTGTCTGTCGCTGCAATAGTAAATTCTTCTTGATCGGTTGCTTCATCGGGCAATGACACTGATGCTCGACGCAGTTGTTGGCTAAATGCGGAACGATGGCAGTTCCTGACTATGGTAAGTAACCATACTTTGGCATCGTCGCCCTTCAGACTGTCCAAGGCGCGAAATGCGCGCAACATGGTTTCTTGTACTATGTCATCAGCGTCACTGGGCGACTGCGATAGCCAACGCGCAAAGCGGTACGCTGCATCCAGATGCGGCAGTATCTGTGCTTCGAATCGTTGGGTTTTGTCACCCTTGGGTCTGTCGAAAATTGACATTGCACCAAAATCTGACGTTGGTATTGGACAAGACTCGAGGTCACCCAATTTTATTCCCGGTCAGCGTTCTTTTACGCCGTTCAACGCAATTGCGATCTACCCTTTACACAATAAACTTGTTCTGCGGTAATCCGGAAACCTCAACACGTACTTTGAACAAGCCACCCGCCAGTGGTTGTTCTTTGCGCTGCTGTTCAGTCAATCCTACCCATGCAGTGGTGATGTACATAGTGCGTAGATCGTCGCCACCAAATGCTACCTTGGTACAGTTAGATACCGGCAACTTGATCTCATCAATCATCTTGCCCTGTGGCGAATAACAGCGCACTCCCCAACCACCAAACATGGCAATCCATAAATTGCCATTGGCATCCACCACTGGGCCATCGGGAAACACACTACTTTCTTCAATACGTACCAGCACACGGCGATTGGTCAGCATTCCTCGTGCATCAAGATCAAAAGCATAAACGAGCTGCTTCTGAGTATCGACATGGTACAAGGTTGTACCGTCGAGACTGATCGAAGGTCCATTGGTAATGACGTATCCGGCATCACAGCGCTTAATCTGATGATCCGAATAGCAATACAATGAACCGGAAGCAGCGGTTTGGTTGATATCCATGGTGCCAAACCACAAGCGTCCTCTATCATCGACATAACCATCGTTCAAGCGATTGTATTTAAATTCGCTATCCACACGTACACGCAGCGTAAAAGATCCCGTGGCAGAATCAAACTCGTGCAATCCATTCTTAAGGCCGCAAATAAACTTGCCATTGCTTGCCGGAAAAATGAATGCAGAAAACTCAGGGGTGCTCCAGCTCCTATGTTCATTAGTACTGTCATCAAGCCGGTGCAGCTGTTTGCTAATAATGTCGACAAACCACAGCGCGTGCTCATCCTGAGACCACATCGGGCCTTCACCGAGTTGTGCTGCCACCGGCCATACGCACTCGACTTCATTACTCATTTTATTACCACCTGATTGGTTTGAGGCCTTAACTATTCAGAGCAGCTACGACAACAAACCGCGCTTGGCCAGATTGTGCATCAGTTCGCCAATACCGGCAGTCCATGGCGGCGCCTGCTTGCAGGATGTGACCTTGTTCTCCAGCATTCCCAGCTTGGTAGACGCAACACGAACAATATCCCCTTGTTTATGTGTAAAGCCACCACCAGCAGCATCGCGATCTTTGGTGGGTGCAAACATGGTGCCGCAAAACAATGCAATGCCATCGGGATATTGATGCTGTGCAGTGGTCTGTTTGAGCAGCTCCAGAGGATCGCGGCTGATCAATGACATGGAGCTTTCACCCGTCAGGCTGAACCCGTCGTCACCCACCACTTCAAGCGTCACCACTGCATTGCGCACATCATCAAGAGTGAAGTGCTGATCAAAAACTCTTATGAACGGTCCAATGGCGCAAGATGCATTGTTGTCCTTTGCCTTGCCCAGTAACAACGCACTGCGACCTTCGATATCGCGCAGGTTCACGTCATTACCCAGCGCTGCCCCCACGATCTTTGCCTGTGAATTGCACGCTAATACAACTTCGGGTTCCGGGTTATTCCACACCGAATCATCCCGTACCCCTATCCAGTCACCATAACCGACAGACGACAGGACGGGTGCCTTGGTAAACACTTCTGCATCGGGCCCAATACCGACTTCAAGATATTGCGACCATAAACCATCGGCAATCAATGCCTGCTTTAACTTCATCGCAGACTCAGAACCTGGTTTTACTGATCGAATATCGCCACCCATGCGCTCTTGCAGCGCCTGACGAATCGATAATGCCTTTGCTGCATCACCCCGCGCCCGCTCTTCAATTACACGTTCGACGGTTGAAACTGCAAACGTGACACCACATGCCTTGATACATTGCAAATCAAAAGGCGCCAACAAGGATGACCGTGACTGAAGCGCATAGTCAGGAGTTGATGTGATGCCGCACTTCGCAAACACTTCTTCTACGGATCCAATATCGGAACCTGAAACTGCGCCAGTCCAGTGATTCAACAAATGCGAAACAGTGGGTGTGGCTTTGGAGACATCGAAAACCCGGCCATTACTGAGTACCACGGGCGTTGGTCCGTCGCCGGTTTGAATTCGCCCCACCAAGGTAGCCTGCTGCCAGTCAGTCGGTAAAAATTGATAATGCATCTGAATTTCCGTGGTTGGTTGTTACTTGCAAATATTGTCGAGCATCGAAGTCAGCGCTGAGTCACTCCGTGGCACTGCCAAGCCACGCGCCATCATGCGTGCTTCCAGGCCGGAAGGCTCGGCAGGCAGCGCGGGATCGAAGTCACTGTTATAAACTTCGTCCTGTTGCGCCTGCTCCAGTGTAATCAGTTTCACGCCTTGCGAATTATAGAATGCCAGCACTTGCGGCAGCATGCGGGCGTCGAATCCACCCATGTGCATAAGTAACACATACGGAATATCGCGACCATACAGCGCTGTGGACATTTGATGTGAATTACGTAACGCCGCCGCGACTGCCAGCATATAGCTTTTTTCCAGCAACTTGATAGCCGTCTCATCGTGTTCAGCTGCACAACGTGCATACGGCCCATTCCACATATAATCGCCAAAGCTCATGGTAACCGCGGCAATGTGGTAGCCATGTTGTGACAGCAACGCGCGGACGGCTTTACGTTTTTCCGGATCGTTGCCTTCAGCAAGATAAGGATACCGGAACCAGTTCCATGCCATACCTTTGCTGTATAGGGCCAGCGTCGTCTCGTTCTTGAGAAGTTCATCGGTGTAGTCCGCAATCGAGACGCTGTTCAGACTAGCATGTGTCCAGGTGTGGTTGCCAAGTGGAAATCCGGCCGCATGCCAATCACTGAGCACTTCACCCAATGCGCGATCATTCTGCAAATGTACTGCATTGATAAACCCGTACACCTTGGGCGCACGAGCGGCTTGCAATGCATGAATGATATCTTTGGCAACTTGCTGGCGCGTCACGCCTGGTGGTAAATCGTTGTGCAAGGGCAAGTCATCAAACGTAATGGCAATTTGCATGCTTGAATTGCTTTCTGCGTGCCCTAATCCACTCACCAGCAGAAGCAGCACCGCCATCGCACCATGGATTGCTTTCATTAAATTCCCCGGCTACAAACTACTTTTCAAACGCCGACAATGGAAATGCCTCAGCCATCACACGAAATCCCGCAGGAGAAGGATGCAGGCCATCACCTGAATCATAGGCAGGCAAGATGTTTTCTGGATGAGCTGGATCACGTGTAATTTTATCCAGATCAACCACGACATCAAAATGTCCTGGCGTGCGAATCCAGTCATTCACCGCGTTACGGTCCGCTTCGTTTGCGACATCAGGATGATAATAAGTAGATGCACCATCCGGCAGAATCGTTGCGCCAATCACTTTGATTCCATGGGCATGAGCACGCATGACGATCTGCTCATAGGCGGCGATCATGCGTCTTACCAGCTGCGCATGCTTTTCAGAACTCACCGGCGCGTCACGAGTCAACGTACCAAGATCATTGATTCCTTCAAGTACAATCAGCCATTTCACACCGGACTGCGCCAGAACATCGCGATCCACACGCGCCAGTGCATTCGGACCAAGGCCGTCTTGCAGCAAACGGTTGCCGCCTAATCCGTGATTTAGAATGCCAATATTCCGCGTCTTAGGCGAAGCCTGCAATCGCTCTGCCAAGGCATCCGGCCAGCGATCATTGCCATTGGTGGTTGCGCCGTGCCCATCAGTAATCGAATCACCAAGCACTACGATGGAACTCGCCAGCGCATTAGTCTCGACCTGTACTGCTGAAATCTGATACCAGTGATCTATCTTCTTCGCATCACTCAATTCTTCTGCGGCAACTTTATTGCCTTTCACTATATAGGACGTTGCACGCGATCCAGGGTGGCCCGTCTGTTGCTGAATGGTTTCCGGTACGTGCAAAGAAATCGTCAAGCTGGTTAACGCAGCCACTGACAAATCTACGGGATCGGAAACATATTCGGCGCCAGCTGGGATAATTACTTCATTGCTGCCGGAAAATGTAATGGCATGATCCGTGTCCAATTTAATTCGCGACGTTGCGGTGGAGTCCGACAGTGCAACATGCGCCGCATCGATTCTCATGGGCGCGTTGCCAAATGCATTGGAGAACACCACCCGAATACGCTTGCCGCCGATTGATAACCGCAGCAATTGACGCAGCGTAGAATCACTGACGTCATCGCCTGACAACATATTGCGGGGCTCCGGCAATTGTTGCGATGTTGCCCAGCTGCCTACCCACGCGGTCGATGGTACTGGCAAGTCTTTAGCCAGTGCACTTGATGTCGCGAGAATCGCCAGCAGGAGTATTGAACTTCGCGTAAGTATTGTGTTCATTGATATTCACTCAGTTACTTTCAAGCCAGTCTGCACATAAGGTAGCAAGTGCGCATTCAAGGTAGCATTCAATTCAGGTCAGTGCCAGGCGATCTTCCGCATAACCCATCAGGTATACATTTGTCGGGAAAAATCCCGCCCCTCTGCAATCATCACCGCAAGGCTGTCAAACAGTTGTTTGTAACCCAGTCAGGGCTAACCATCAATCTGTGCAAGCTGGGTTTCAACCCAAGTTACACCGCAACACTCTCCAGTGTCGCACGACTACCTCGCACCATCAAACTATCCAGCCACCTGGTCAACACATCGCGAAACCGCTGATCCGCTGCAAGCGTCGCTGGAAAGATCGCATCAATCGACAACAACGCAGCAACGCGGCTTTTGGGATCAAGCGCGCCTTGCAGTTTTGCAGCTGTAACACTTGCCAGGGGATCATCAACAACATGAATATTGCCAGCGTCATCACGAGCGCTTTGCCACTGCATCCACGCCGCTACCGCTAGTGCTTGCATCTCGATAGATTGATTGCGCTGCAGTCGCGCCGCGATGGCTGACAACAAGCGTTGCGGGATTTTTTGCGATCCATCCATCGCGATCTGCCGGGTACGATGTTGCAAAGCGGCATTGCTGAAGCGTTGCATCAAGGCTGTTCGATATGCGGCAATATCCAATCCCGCTGGTGGCGACAGCGTTGAAGCCGATTCATCCCACAGCTGCTCCACAAATCGTCGACCAGCGAGCTGCGCAACAAACTCGTGGACATATTGCACACTATCCAGTGCGCCCAGGTATGCGATTCCAGAGTGAGCCCCGTTCAGCATGCGTAACTTGGCTTCTTCCCAAGGAGCAACTGAGTCAGTAAGTTGCGCGCCGAAATCTTCCAGCGCAGGACGTTCACCAGCAAACTTGTCTTGAATTACCCATTGCAAAAACGGCTCGGTGCGAATCATGGCGCGATCTTCAACGCCAATCCGTTTGGTCAATGCCGCGATGGCATTGTCGTCCGTCGCAGGCACGATACGATCCACCATTGTTTCGGGAAATGCACCATGGGTTGCGATCCAGTCGTGTAGCGATTTATCGTGATGGTTAGCGATAGCCAGCACCGCATTCATCAAGCGCTTGCCATTGTGCGGCAGATTGTCGCAGGACATGGCAGTAAAAGGTCTTATCCCCGCCGCCCGTCGCTTTTGTAATGCTGCAACGATCAATCCGGCTGCGGTACGCGGCTGCTCAAGGCTTTGCAGATCGGCAATGACATCAGCGCTGCTTGTAATCAGCTTGCCACTCGCAGGGTCAAGATGATATCCCTTTTCGGTAACGGTCAATGTTACCAAGTGGGTATCCGCTGCCGCCAAGACATTGACCAATGCAGCTGCGTGATCCGTTGCCACAATGACGTCGCGCAACGCACCGATAATACGTACGCGTTCGTTACTGCCATCGCGCTCGACCACTGAGTACAAACAATTCTGTGGAACCAGCGACTCACGCACAGCCGCGGACCGCAGCGATGCACCCACGATGCCCCATCGCATGTCACCCTTGCGGATCGCATCATCAAACAGCACTGCTTGATGTGCACGATGGAAGGCACCAATACCAAGATGAACAACGCCAGTGCGCAAGTGATTACGATCGTACCCAGGCCGCACAACATCGGACGGCAAGCTGCTAAGCGTTGCATTTGAAAGCCGCATAATTTAGTACTTCTTGACGATTACAGTTTGTAAGCAGCTTTAACCAGGTCGTACGTCAAGGCGCGTGCAACTTGATGCGCCTCATCAAGCTCCAAACGATGTTCGACAACTAGTCGTGCCAGAAAAGCGCAGTCCATTCGACGCGCAACATCATGGCGCGCAGGAATTGAGAAAAATGCCCGCGTGTCGTCGTTAAAGCCAACAGTGTTATAGAAGCCACCCGTTTCAGTGACTTGATCCCGGAATCGACGCATGCCTTCGGGACTGTCGTTAAACCACCACGGTGGGCCCAATCGCAATGCTGGATAGTGCCCTGCTAACGGGGCCAGCTCGCGCGAGTAAGATGTCTCATCCAAAGTAAACAAGATGATCATCAAGCGCGGATCAGACCCATAAGCGTCGAGTAATGGCTTCAATGCATGTACATAGCTTGTTGCCAGAGGAATGTCAGCGCCCTTGTCGCGACCAAATTTTTCCAGCACGGTGGGATTGTGGCTGCGATAAACACCAGGGTGAATCTGTAGCACCATGCCATCTTCAATACTCATGCGCGCCATTTCAGTGAGGATCTGACCACGGAACAATTCTGCATCCTGTGCATTGGCCTTGCCATGTCGTACACGCTGATACAGAGCTTCGCAGTCACTTGTAGCAAGATTCGCAGTGAATGCCGAAGGATGACCATGATCGGTTGAAGTTGCGCCAAAGCGGCGGAAGTACTCTCGTCGATTACGATGCGCGCGCAGATATCCCGCATAAGTAGAAACATCTTCACCGCTTAACTTACCGAACTGGATGAGATTTTCTGCAAAATTTTCTGCCTCAGGATCAACCACTGGATCGGGTCGATATGCTGTTACTACGCGCCCTTTCCAACCGGAGGACTGCAGTGCACGATGATGCTCCAGTTCATCCAGTGGGCTTTCAGTGGTGGCAATCACTTCGATATTGAATTTTTCAAACAAGGCACGTGGCCGAAATGCTGACGTCGCCAAGGCGGCATTAATAATGTCGTAATAATGGCCAGCGGTAGCTGCTTCCAGCCGCACATCAATACCAAACACTTCCACAAACACCCAGTCCAGCCACATGCGCGAAGGCGTACCGCGAAATAAATGATAGTTACGCGCCAAGTGATGCCAAATTTTGCGCGGATCTGATTCCACTGGCCCACCATCACGACGCGGAATGCCCAGTTGTTCGAGCTTCACGCCCTGGCTATACAACATACGGAATACATAGTGATCAGGAATGATCAACAGTTCCGTCGGATTGGCGAATGGCTCGTTGGTTGCAAACCAGGCAGGGTCAGTATGACCATGCGGGCTGACAATTGGCAGATTCTTGATGGGTTGATACAGCTCACGCGCAATGGCTCGTGTGGCGGGATCGGCGGGAAACAGCCGATCAGGATGCAATGAAAGATTTGCCATGAATTAACCCAGTATACCAATCTCGAAATTGAGCGGCTCAGTGTTTAAAGTTTGGTGCTCAGATGCTGATGATTTATTCGCGAAACGCCGTGAACGCTCACAAGCATATTGTAAGCGTAACTGCCCATCAATTTCCCGGGATTCTGGGGAAAATTGACCCCGAGATTTCAAGATTAGCGATGTAAAAGGCAAAAATTCACTCCAATGATACTTATGCGCTTGCAACACCGAGGTTTTGCCATTCTTGAGGGTCGGCGCTTGATCTGAAGGCGTTTATCAGGCCGTAAAATCTGGTCCAAGGTTTTCCGGATTCAGGTCCAGGCCGGTACAGATAACTGCCCTGTGCGCCGACCACGGCGGTTGATTTGCAATTCAAAAGTTGATACGCGGATTGATCTGCCAAGGCACATAGGCCAAGCAGTGCCCCATCAAAACTTGATCAATGCCATTTTGCCATGCTTGGTGCAGCGCTTGACATACTGAAACTCAATACATGCACAATCGGCATTGCAC
>Ga0302321_100006228_pt1 | contig 10492 bp, 10 predicted proteins | sample Fen_T0_1_FD_202505 | JGI IMG/M metagenome (GOLD analysis project Ga0302321, IMG submission 202505) | Peat permafrost microbial communities from Stordalen Mire near Abisko, Sweden - Fen_T0_1 | ecosystem: Environmental > Terrestrial > Soil > Wetlands > Permafrost | place: Sweden: Abisko... | reverse complement strand
CGACGTGCTGGTGCTCGTGCTGGAGGAGACGGACGACGACGACGTGCTCGACGCCGACTTCTTCCCGTTGTCACCGCCACCGCTGATGAGCAGGGCGATGATGACGCCGAGGAGGATGACACCCAACGCGGCCAGGATCCCCCACAGCCACTTGCGGTTGTCGGGCTCCTCGTCGCCGTCACCCGGACCCGGGCCGTAGGGGTCGCCGGGCTCGTCGGGCGGGCCGACCGGGGGCACCGCCACCGTGGGGTCGTACGAGCCCAGGAGCGCACCGGCGCCGGTGGGATCACTCATCGCCGGCGGCTGCGGCGCACCGCGGCGGTCGCCATCGGGCAGGGGCATCGTGGGATCGACGGGACCACCGGCGGCCATGGGAACTCCTCGTTCGGGTGTCCGAACGGTAGTTCCGTAGCCGCCGGTGGCCGCGTATCAGGGAGCGCAGCGAGCGTCCCGAGTCAGGGTCGTGCGCCCGCCCCGAACCACTCGGACCCGGAGCGAGCGCAGCGACCCAGATATCAGGAGCGCAGCGAGCGCCCCGAGTCGCTCAGCCGCCGTGGGAGCCGGGGACCCGGTTCACGAACCGGTCGGCCAGCTCGGGCAGACGCTCCCGGGCCTTGTCGGCGCGCTCGGCGGTGATGGTGCCGTTGGCGACCGCTTCGTCGAGCTTGGCGCCGAGCGCCGACACGATGGCGTCGGTGACGGCGCCGGTCTGGTCACCCGCGACGCTCGCGATCGACTGCGGGCCGGTGCGCACCGCGTCGCGCAGCTGCTGGGGGGTCATGCCGAGGGTGTCGGCGGCGGCGGTGAACGCGGTCTTGATCGCGACCGCGCGCACGTGCGGCCGGTTGGCCCGGGCCGTGGCCGCGGGACCGCCGGACGAGGAGCCCGGGCTCCCGTCGGCCGCGGAGGCCGCGGAGGCGCCGCCCAGGGTCAGGACGCCGGCGGCGGTCACGGTGGCGAGCACCTTCTTGGTGGTGGAGGAGATGGTCATGGTGGGTCCCTTTCTTCGGGGGTCGGTCCGGGTGGACCTGTCCCCTATGGAACGCCGGCCACATCAGGGCGGTGTGAAGCCACGACCAGGGTCCGACATTCCGCAGCGTCCATACTTGAGCCCCTCATGGACGATCACGCCGACGCCGCCCGCTACGCCGAGAGCGCAGGTGAGGTCCTCCTCGCGCTGCGCGACGATGCCAACCGTCCCGCGTGGGCGTTGGGCGACGCGGGCGACGATGTCGCCAACCGCCACCTGCTGGACCTCATCGCGACCGACCATCCCGACGACCGGATCCTGTCGGAGGAGTCGGCCGACGACCGGCGCCGGCTCGAGGCCGACCGGGTCTGGATCATCGATCCCCTCGACGGCACGCGCGAGTACACGGAGGCAGGACGGTCGGATTGGGCCGTGCACGTCGCGCTCTGGGAGCGGGGCCAGGGTCTCACCGCCGGAGCCGTCGCGCTCCCGGCCCTCGGCACCGTCCTGTCCACCGGCACGCCGCCGGTGGTCCCCGGACTCGACGGACGGCCCCTGCGGGTGGTGGTCAGCCGGTCCCGGGCACCGGCAGTGGCCATGCGAGTGGCCGAAGCCCTCGGCGCCGAGCTGGTGACGCTCGGATCGGCCGGCGCGAAGACGATGGCCGTCGTGCGCGGCGAGGTCGACGCGTACGTGCACGCCGGCGGGCAGTACGAGTGGGACTCCGCGGCACCCGCGGTCGTGGCCCAGGCCGCGGGACTGCACACCTCCCGACTCGACGGATCGCCGCTCGAGTACAACCAGTCGAGCCCCTGGCTCCCCGACCTCGTGGTCTGCCGACCCGAGATCGCCGAACGGGTGCTCGAGATCACCACGCAGTGAGCCCCGACCCCGCCCGCGTGCACCTCCGCACGGTCGACGGGGTCCACCTCTCCGCTCGCGTCCAACCCCCCACCGGCGACCCCGCCCACCCGGAGCACGCGGGCGTCGCGGTCGTTGTCGTCCACGGGTTCAGCGCGCACGCGGACGACGCCAACGTCGCCATCGTGATGACCGCGTTGAGCGACGCCGGATACACCGCGGTGACCTACGACGCGCGTGGGCATGGCGCGTCGAGTGGCGAGAGCACGCTGGGCGTCGCCGAGCAGCACGACGTCGCGGCCGCCGTGGAGCTCGCCCGTCGGTACGCGCCCCGGGTGGTGCTCGCGGGGACGTCGATGGGTGCGATCGCGGTGCTGGGTCACACCGCCGCGACCACCGACGACATCGTCGGCGTGGTGACGGTGGCGTGTCCGGCCGAGTGGAAGCTGCCACGCAACGTGCCGGGCGTCCTCGCCGCACTGCTCGTACAGACCCGGTGGGGGCGACGGGTCGCCCGGACGCGGATGGGGGTTCGGATCGCGCCGGCGGTCGACCGGGGTGCGTCACCCGTCGAGCTGGCCCGCTCCGTCGCGGTGCCGGTCGCGATCGTGCACGGGACGGCCGACCCGTTCATCGCGGCACGCGCCGCCGAGCTGCTCCACGCCAACGTGCCTGGACCGTCCCGGCTCGTCGTGGTGGAGGGCCTGGCCCACGCGTTCGAGCCGGCCGCACGGGTGGCGCCGGTGATCCTCGACGCCGTCGACTGGGTGCTGACGCCGCGCGTCGACCCCACCTGATCGAGGCGGGTCACGAGACCCGGCTCAGGTGGGGTCGTCCCACCACCAGGCGATGCCGGTGAGGCCGGGACCGGTGTGCACGACCATCACCGGTCCGAACGCCCCGACGAACGCCTCGACCGGCGCCTGATCGGCGAGCCGCTCGAGCAACGCCTTCGCGACCGGCCGGGCCTGCGCGTGGAGCGCGACGACGTGGAGTCGGCCGCCGACGGGGGCCGACCGGGTGACCTGCGCGAGCATCCGTTCGGCCGCGGCGTCCGGGCTCAGCGCGGGACGGAGCCGGCGCACCGCGCCGTCGCGGAACTCGAACAGCGGGTTGATCCCCAGACGCTTGCCGGCCCACCCGGCGATCCCGGGGACCCGCCCACCCCGGACGAGGTGGTCGAGGCTCGGCACCGTGGCCACGAGTCGCACCCGGGCCGCGACCCGCTGCGCCTCGCCGGCCACCGCCTCGCCCGCCGCACCTGCCGCCGCGGCCCGGGCCGCCGCGAGCACCACCAGCGCCTCCCCGCCCGCCGCGCTGCGGCTGTCGACCACCCGCACCGCGCCGGCGAAGTGGGCGCTGCCGATCCGGGCGGCCTCGTTCGTCGCGCTCATCGACTCGGCCATGGTGCAGACCACGACCTCGTCGACCCGGTCGAGGCACCCGCCGATGGCGGCGGCGAACTCGCCCGGCGTCGGCGCCGAGGTGAGGATCTCGGGCTGCTCCAGGAGCGCGTCGAGCGGACGGGTGCCCTCGAGCTCCGCGTGCCCGCCGACCGTGAGCCACATCGGCACGACGGTGACGTCCCACTCCGCCGCCAGGTCGGTCGGGAGCGCAGCCGCGCTGTCGGTGACGACCGCGACGGTCATGATCCCCGCTCGGTCATGCGGGCTCGCGAGGTTCGGGGTGCTCGGTCGGGGCCACGGGATCGGCATGCTCGCGCACGAGGACCGACGAGCCGAGGATGACCAACCCGGAGCAGAGCAGGACGACGCGCGACGGCGCGAGCGTGCCGACCACCGGCCACTCGACCGTACCGAGGAAGTCGCCGGCGACTCCGGCCGCGATCGCGGCCACCCCGAGCCCGACGCGGATCACCACGTGGAAGACCGCGAAGGCCACCACCCGGCGGTCGCCGTCGAGCTTCGTCTGGAGCGCGCTCATGCCCGACGCGAGGGTGAAGGCCGCCGCGGCCCCGAAGCCGACCGCGCCGAGGAACGCCAACGCGAGCGATCCGGCGAGGCTGAAGGCCGTAACCACCGCGCCGATCACCGCCACTCCCCGGCGGGTTTCGGCCAGCGGGTCGTGACCGCGCCGCACGTGCAACACGCCCAGCCCGCCGACCGCCCCCACGCCGAACAGCGCGATGAGGATGCCGAACTGGGTGTCGCTCGCGTCGAGGACGTCGCGGACGAACACGATCCCGAGCGAGAACAGTGCGCCGAGCCCCAGGGCGACGCTGGCGGTCGCGGGGAGCACGGCCCGCACGAGCGGGATGCGCAACGCGGCGCGGAAGTGCACGGGCTCTTCCACAGGCCCGTCCACCGCGCGCGGAGGGAGCATCGTGAGCCGCCGAATGCACGCGAACGACACGAGGAAGGTGAGCGCGTCGATCCAGAACACGAGCGCGAACGGGCGATCCAACAGCGACGCGCCCGGCATCGCGGCGATGAGTGCGAACGCGGCGGCGCCGAGCGGGATGGTCGCGTACGACGACCCGAGCACGAGTCCGTTCGCGACCGGCAGGTCGACCTCGTCGACCAGATCTGGGATCGAGGCGTCGCGCGCCGGCAGGAACACGACGCTCGCGACCTCCACCACGAAGGCGAGCAGGTACACCCACCAGAGCGCGCGGACCAGCGGCACCAAGGCGATCAGCCCGGCCCGGAGGCCGTCCATGACCAGCATCGTCGTGCGCCGGTCCCAGTGCCGCACCGCCCGGGTGGCCAGCGGCCCTCCGACGACCGCCGGGAGCAGCCGCAGGGTGAGGATCCCGCCGACCGCCGTGGGCGACCCGGTGAGCTCGAGCGCGAGGGCCATGAACGCGATCGTCCCCATCCAGTCGCCGAGCGCCGAGACGCCCTGACCGACGAGGAGGTCGCGGAAGCCGCGTCGCCGGACGAGGTCGCCGACGCTCACGGGATGTGGGGCTTCACGCGGGCTCGCGGTCGTAGAGCAACCGCGTGACGTAGGCGTGCGCGGCCCGAGGTTCGGGCGGCGCGTTGCCGACGACCCGCTTCACCAGCATGGGGACCGCCACCGCCAACCCGGCCAACGCCGCGGCCGGCCCCGCGACCACGAAGAGGACGGGCGCGAGGAGGATCTCCGCGACGAATCCGCCGAGCCCGGTCTGGCCGAAGGCCTTGCCCACCACCAGACCGATGAGCAGCAGCACCGCGCCGGCCCAGGCCTGCACCAGCAGGGCGCCCAACGCCGGCGCGATCCCCCGTCCCCCGGCACCCCGCAGGAACGGCGACCAATTGTGCCCCGCCACCGCGGCGGCGCCGGCGAACGCCAGCAGGGTCGGGCGACCCGATCCCGCGAGCGAAGGGCCGAGCGCGCCCTTGCCGACGTCGAGGATCCCGGCCAGCGCGAGCGCGGGGAAGCCGGCGACCCGGTAGAGCGCGCTGCCCGACACGGTCCCCGTGCCCACCGAGCGCAGGTCGACGCCGCGCGTCCGGCGCGCGGCGATGTTGGACCAGGGCACGCTCCCCGCTACGAACGCCAGCACCAGCACGCCCAGGGCAGCCATCGGGAGCATTCTTGCCCCACTCTGACCCCATCAGAGGAAACTCTGGCAACATCAGCCACACCAGCGCTCACGCGCGCGCGGCGTACTGGCGCGCGACGCCGGTCAGGAGCCACACTCGACGTTCCCGACAAACCCGGACGTCGAGCATGAGCATCGCCGATCACATCTCGGTTCGCACGTTCAAGGCGACGCGCTGCAAGCGTTGCGGGATCGTCATCGGCTTCGCCGACCGCTGCGACTGGTGCCAGCACCGGCCCACCGGCCACGTCGACGCGCCGGGCGAGTACCAGGGCCGCCACCACAGCGAGTGGATCGGCACCGTGCAGGTGCTCGCAGAAGAGGACGACGTCTACGCGCTCCAGCTGCTCCTCCCCCGCCTCGTCGCCGCTGCGCAGGCCGAGGCCAAGGCGACCGGGCAGCCGAGCTACGGCTGGTACGACGACCAGCTCGGCCAGCTCGAGGAGCGCCAGTTCGGCACTGCCCCGGCATCGCGCTCGCGCGACACCGACGCCGCCTGAGCCCACCTCCGCGGGTCTCCCGACTCAGGAGTAGCGGACCGGTGCGCCCGGCGACTCCCCGGGTGCCGCCACCGACGCCCGCAAGTCATCGACCAGGTCGTCGAGCACCCCCGCGTGCGCGGGCGAGAGCATGCAGTGCAACCCCGGCGGGTCGACGATCCGGTTGAGGTGCCAGCCCCGGGCGTCCATCGCGGCGCCGACGGCCTCGGGGTCGACCACCGACGAGGTGAACGCCAGCACCGGGCCGATGGGATCCCCCACCACCTCCAGCCCGGGGATGGCCTCGACCGCGGCGCGGAAGTCGCGCGTGGTCTCCCGCAGCTCGCGGGCGATCTCGACGTAGCCCGCGGCACCGAGGTGGCGCAGCACCGCCCACGCGGTGGCGATCGGGGCGGCCGATCGCGCGCCCGCCACTCCCGGTGAGCCGTAGAGCCCCGAGGGCCAGCGGTCGTAGAGGAACACCTGGTGCCCGAACCAGTCGGCGTCGCGGTGCAGCACCACCGACGCCCCCTTGGGGGCGAACCCGTACTTGTGGATGTCGGCCGAGATCTCGGTGACGCCCGGGACGCGGAAGTCCCACGGGGGAACGGCGACGCCGAGGCGCTCGAGGAACGGCAGGACGAACCCGCCGATGCAGGCGTCGACGTGGCAGCCGGCGCCATGCTCGGCCGCGAGCGCGGCGAGGTCGGCGACCGGGTCCATGATCCCGTACGGGTAGCTGAACGCCGACGCCACCACGACCGCGGTGTCGGGTCCGATCAGGGCGGCGGCGGCGTCGACGTCGGCCCGGTACCGGTCGTCGAGCGGCACGGGCACGACGTCCATGTCGAAGTAGTGCGCGGCCTTGGCGTACGCGGGGTGGGCCGAGACCGGCGCGAGGATCTGGGGCCGCGCGACCCCTCGGGCGCGGGCGCGTTCGCGGTTGACGAGCATCGACATGAGGATCGACTCGGTGCCACCCGAGGTCATCGACCCACCGCCATCGCCCGCGAGGTGCAGGAGCGCGCCGGTCATGCCGACGACCTCGGCTTCGAGCGCTGCGACCTCCGGGAACTTGAACGGGTTGAGGGCGTTGTGGAACAGGTACCGCCGGTTCACCGCGGCGAGGAGGTCCTCGAGCGCGGGGTTCCCCGTCGGGTACACGAGCCCGAAGAGACGCGCACCGTGGACGTCGGGATCGCGGGCCAGCCGGGCGTCGAGGTCGGCGAGCACGGTCTCGACGGGCAGGCCCGCGGCGGGGAATGACCCCTCGGGGACGGCGGCGTCGCTCATTCGAACTGGGATCCCATCTGGCGCAGGAGGTCGATCATCGAGTCGGGCGCGTCGGGCGCGAGGTAACCCGGCACGAAGCGCACGTGGTGCAGCGCGCCCGTGAACGGGAACGGACCGAAGCGCTCGTAGATGCTCCACGACACCGGCGACCGGCGGTCGATGCCGACGTCGATGCCCTCGAACGGCGCCATGCCGAACAGCATCGGCACGCCGGCCAGCTCGCCGGTCACCTCGCCGTCGACCCGCAGCGCCACGTCCCACACCGTCTGGCCGGGCGCGGTCATCACCAGCTCGACGCGACGGGGCCCCGGTGTGAGCGGACCACCCGACAGCTCGCGCATCACCCCGCGGCCGTCGTTGTGCACGAACCACAGCGTGTCGTCGAGCACGTAGACGCCGTAGCCGGCCCCCTGGTCGCCGTGGGCGAACAGGTAGCCGCGATCGCCGGCTGCGACGTCGAGCGCGACCTCCACGGTGACGCCCCGGTACCAGATGAGCTGGACCGACCGCCATCGCTCGAGGGTGGGGGTGCCCGGCTGGATCGTGACCGGCGTCCGGTAGACGTCGCTGCGCGCCGGCCGCTGGAGATACTTGATGAACGAGCCCTCGTCGAGTGGGTAGACCTGCCCGGCCCACGCCCCGTCCTCCCACGCGTCGGCCAGCTCGCGCAGCTTCTCCGGGTGGGTCGCGCGCAGGTCGTGGAGCTCGTTGGGGTCCTCGGCGAGGTGGTACAGCTCCCACTCCTCGTCGGCGAACGGCGTCATCGGCTGGTGCAGCGTCACCGCTTCCCAGCCGTCGCGGTAGAAGCCCCGGTGGCCGTTCATCTCGTAGAGCTGCTGGGTGTGCCCGGTCGGCGCGGCCGCGTCCTCGAGCACGCCGCGCAGGCTCGACCCGGTGAGCGGCCGCAGCGCGTGGCCGTTGCGCTCGGCCGGTCGCTCGGCGCCGACGAGGTCGAGGAACGTCGGCAGGAGATCGGTGACGTGCGCGTACTGCCCGCGGAACCGGTCGGCCTGATCGGCCCAGCGCGCGGGCCAGGAGCAGACGAACGGCACGGAGTGTCCACCGGCGTGGGTGTTGATCTTGTAGAGACGCCACGGGGTGTTGCCGGCCATCGCCCACCCACGCGGGTAGTGCGGGGTGGTCTGCGGGCCGCCGATGAGGTCGAGGCGCGCGTGGTCGGCGTCGATGTCGTCGCCCGCGAGGAGATGCACGTAGTACGCGGTGGTCCCGACCAGCTCTCCCTCACGCGACGCGCCGTTGTCGGAGGTGAAGATCACGAGGGTGTTGTCGCGCTCGCCCATCGCCTCGAGCGCGTCGAGCAAGCGGCCCAGGTTCTGGTCGACGTTGTCGACCATCCCCGCGAACACCTCCATGTGGCGGGCGAACAGCTCGCGCTCCATGTCGGAGAGGTCGTCCCACGCCTGGACGTCGTGGTTGAGCTCCGCGTTGCGAGGCGGGAGTGCCATCGCGGGTTCGATGAGGCCGAGCTCCTGCTGACGACGCCAGCGTGCTTCGCGCACGGCGTCCCAGCCGGCGTCGTAACGACCGCGGTACTTCTCGATGTCCTCGGGCTTCGCGTGCAGCGGCGCGTGCACCGCTCCGTGCGCGAAGTAGAGGAAGAACGGCTTCTCGGGGTTGGACGCCTTGCGCTCACGGATCATCGAGATCGCGTGATCGGTGAGGTCGTCGCTGAAGTAGTAGCCGTCGGGATAGCGGTCGACGTCGACGAGGTGGTTGTCCTCCACGATGCGGTGCGGGTGGTGGAGGTTGGTGAACGCGTCGAGGATCCCGTAGAAGCGGTCGAAGCCGCGCTGGCACGGCCACGAGTGCTGCGGACCCGACGCCGAGCAGTCGGAGTCCTTCGCCAGGTGCCACTTCCCCACCATGAGAGTGGAGTAGCCCTCGTCGCGCAGGAGCTCGGCGATGGTGGCGACGTCGGTCCCGAGCTCCATCGCGTAGCCGGGAAAGCCGGCGTCGACGTGGGCGACCGTGCCGAAGCCGGCCTGGTGCGGATCGCACCCGGTGAGCAGCGCGGCCCGGGTCGGCGAGCACATGGGCGCGGAGTGGAAGTTGGTGAAGCGGATGCCCCCGGCGGCGAGCGCGTCGACGTTGGGGGTGTCGATCTCGCTGCCGTAGCAGCCGAGGTCGCTGTACCCGAGGTCGTCGACGAGGACGACCACGATGTTGGGGGCATCGGCCGGCGGGGCGGGGCGCTCGGGCCACCAGCCCTCCGACCCCGCGAACGTCCGGCCGACCCGGCCGCCGAACCCCGGATACCCGTGCTCGGACTGTCCTGTCGCCACCCGAGAACCCCCCTGCTCGGCGCGGCGCGCACCCTACTGCGGGTACGTGATCTGCGGGTGTGCGATGCTGCCGTCATGCACGTGGAGCCGCTCAACACGGCCATCGGCGCCCGGGTCACCGGCGTCGACCTGCGCGACGTCGACGACGCGGCCCTGGCCGCACTCACCGACGTGCTCGCCGAGCACCTCGTGGTCTTCCTCCCCGGGCAGGCCCTGACCGACGACGACCAGCTCGCGCTGATCCGCCGGTTGGGCCCCGACTACGTGCACCCGCTCGCGCGCGCCGGCGGGATCACCGAGAGCACGGTCGGGCACATCGTGGACGACGCCGAGCACCCGCCCTACCAGGACCAGTGGCACACCGACGTGAGCTGGGACCCGGCCCCACCGACCTGGGGCATGCTGCGCGCGATCGAGATGCCCGCGCGTGGCGGCGACACGATGTGGGCGAGCACGTACGCCGCCTACGACGCGCTGTCGCCGACGATGCAGGGGATGCTCGACGGGCTGGTCGCGTTCCACGACATGGGCCGCGGCACCGCGTTCCTCACCAAGGGCGGCGAGGAGATGACCCGCAGGGCCGCCGAGCTGTGCCCGGGAGCCGAGCACCCCGTCGTGCGCACGCACCCGGTCACCGGGAGGAAGTACCTCTACGTGAACCGGGGGTTCACGCGCCGGATCATCGGGCTGCACGAGTCCGAGAGCGACGCCCTGCTCGAGCTGCTGTTCCGCCACTGCGAGCACCCGGCATTCCAGGTGCGGCACGAGTGGACCGAGGGCGAGGTCGCGATCTGGGACGAGCGCCCGACGCTGCACTACGCCGTCGCCGACCACTTCCCGCTGCGCCGGGAGATGGCCCGCACCAACGCGGCCTGACGGCGCCGCTCAGGGTCGCACGTCAGGCGCGGGCCTCTTCGATGAGCGCACGCGCCGTCGTGCGCTCGACCTTGCCGGTGACCCCCATCGGGTAGGTCGCCGCGTCGACGATCCGCCACACCGTCGGCACCTTGTAGGAGCTGAGCTGCTCCTTCGCGAG
>Ga0302321_100006227_pt1 | contig 10492 bp, 9 predicted proteins | sample Fen_T0_1_FD_202505 | JGI IMG/M metagenome (GOLD analysis project Ga0302321, IMG submission 202505) | Peat permafrost microbial communities from Stordalen Mire near Abisko, Sweden - Fen_T0_1 | ecosystem: Environmental > Terrestrial > Soil > Wetlands > Permafrost | place: Sweden: Abisko... | reverse complement strand
TGACCACGACCTGGGTGAGCACGGTGACGAACGCGCGCTCGGGCACCGCGTTGTGCAGCTCCTGCGCGAGCAGGTAGCCGATGAGCCCCTCGGTCTCGGCGTCGAGCACGTCGAGGGCGGGGGCGAGCTCGCCGGCCGCGGTCGCGACCCGGGCCAGCTCGCCGACCTGGGGTCCGTTGCCGTGGGTGAGCACCACCTCGTGCTCGCGCAGGACTGGAGCCAGGGCCAGGGCGGCGGCCTGGACGTTCGCACGCTGGCGGTCGAGCGTGCGCGGATCGCCCGGGCGGAGCAGCGCGTTTCCGCCGAGCGCGACGACGACCAGCACGCGCGCGGCTACTCGGAGCCGCGGCCCAGCGCGCCGTCGAGGTCGTAACCGGCCCACGCCTCCATGACCGCGACCACGTCGACCAGGTCGGCGTCGGGCCCGGCCTGGGCCCGGGCCGCGCGCATCAGCTGCGCGGCTGCGGCGGCGATGGGCATCGGCACCTTGTGCTCGGTGGCCACGCCGGTCGCCACCCCCCAGTCCTTCACCGCGAGGTCGATCGCGAACCCGAACGGCACGCGGCCGTTGTCACCCAGGAGGAAGTGGCTCCAGGTGCGCAGCTCGAGCACCTCCGCCACCTGCCGCGGTTCGAGGCCGGCCCGGCCGCACATCATCAGGGCCTCGATCTCGAGCAGCATCTTCCCCTGGTTCGACAGGTTCAACGCGGTCTTCATCGCGTGCCCCGAGCCCGGGTCTCCGCAGTGCCAGATCTGCGCGCCGAGGACCTGGAGGAGCGGCTCGACCCGGGCATAGGCCGCAGCGTCCCCGCCGACCATGATCTTCAGCGTGCCGGCGAGCGCGCCGGGCGGGCCGCCGCTGACCCCGGCGTCGAGGTACGCGCTGCTGGCCGCGGCGACGTCGGCCGCGATGGCGCGGCTCGTCGCGGGCTCGCCGCTGGTGGTGTCGATCACGATCGTGGCGGGGCGGATCGCGTCGAGCGCTCCGCCGATCACGGCCTGCACGTCGCCGGAGGTGGGGAGGGAGACGATCACGACGTCGGCGTTCCCGACGAGGTCGGCGGCCGACGCGGCGACCGGCGCGCCCTCCTCGGCCAGGGCCGCGGTGGCCGGGGTGAACGCGTCGAACACCGTCGCGGTGTGGCCCGCGGCCCGCAAGCACCGCCACATCCCGGCGCCCATCCGTCCCACACCGATGAACCCGATCGCGCCGAGGCCGCCGAGGTCGGCTGGGGCGCTGCTTGCCGTCGCATCCGTCATGGGCGAAACCTAGACCGGACCGGCTCCGTCGTGTCGGGAGCCTCCGCAGGCTCCGGCTCCGTCGTGTCGGGAGCCTCCGAGGTGCCCCGGCGGCCCGGGGCGGGGCATGCTCGGGGCCCATACCCCCGAGCCCGGAACCCCAGGAGCAGTCGTGAGCGACGACATCGGCGTCGGCGACGAGATCCCCTCGTTCGTCCGTGTCACCGACTTCCCCGAGTGGAACCGATACGCCGCGGTGAACGACGAGTTCATCGACATCCACATGAGCGCCGACGCCGCCCAGGCGGCCGGGCAGCCCGACGTCTTCGGGATGGGCAACCTGCGGATCGCCTACGCCCACAACGCGCTGCACGACTGGCTCGGCGGGCGCGGCGACATCGCAGAGTTCGCGTGCCAGTTCCGCGGGATGAACTTCCGGGGTGACGAGCTGACCGCCTGGGGTCGGGTGACCGCGGTGGAGGAGCGCGGCGGGCATCGCTGCGTCGACCTCGAGATGGGCGTGCGCAACCAGACCGGTGAGGAGACGATGCCGTCGACCGCCTCCCTGGTGCTGTTCGCCGGCGAGCCCCGCATGCCCGACGCGCCGCCGGTGCCCGAGGTGCCCGAGCGCACGCCCGGGGTGCACCTCGATCCCGCGACGATCGCGCTCCTGGGCGCGCCGACCCAGCCGGTCGTGTCGTATCCCGTCGACGCGAGCGACATCCGGCGCTGGGCCCAGGCCGTGTACTACCCGGCGACCGCGCCGGCCGAGTTCCACGACGCGGCTGCGGCGGCGGGTGGACCATGGGGCGGCGTCACCGCGGCGCGCGACTTCAACCCGTTCGCCTGGGTGGAGGCGTACCACCCGGAGGCGTACCCGTGGATGCGCGGCGTGGGCTCGGAGCCCGGCACCCGGGTGCTCAACGGCGGCCAGCGCAACCTCTCGTTCGCCCCGATCCGGCCCGGCGACGTGATCACGTCGGTCGCGACGCTGGTCGACGCGTTCGAGAAGGAGGGCAAGCTCGGGGCGATGATGTTCCTCGTCGACGAGTCCCGCTGGACCAACCAGGACGGCGCCCTCGTCCGCATCGGCATCCGCACCTCCATCTACTACTAGAGGCAACGCCTCTCGGCTACCAGAGGGTGTCGACGAAGGTGTCGGTGCCGACGAGGCAGGGCACGAAGGGGGCGGCGAGGAGGACGCGGCCATGGCCCGAGGCGGCGAGGGCGTCGCCGAGCCCGGCGAAGTGGGTGTCCCAGCAGTCGCGGGGATCGGTCTCCGTGAAGCAGACGACGAACAGCCGGTCGCCCACTCCCTCGACCTCGGGGTACGCCGCCGGCCACCACGCCTCCTTCGGGCGGGGCGTGAACGCCACCGCGAGCGCGACCGGCGAGCCCGGCATCGCCGGGGCGAGGTGCTCGTCGCACAGCCGGTCGCCCAGCGCGTCGAGCGTGCCGTCGGGAGCCCGTTCGACCACCAGCAGCACGGCGCCCGGGAAGTGGCGGGCGAGCGCGAGCACCGGCGGCACGCCGTGGGCGTCGCGACCCACGCTCCGCACGAAGTCGTAGGTGGTGGCGGTGACCGCGTCGCGGTCGGCGAAGTTGCGGTCCTGTGCCGCGATGTCGACCATCGCCTCGGTGACCCAGGCCTGCTGGTCGGCGAGGCGTCCGGCCTGGATCCAGAACAGCATGAGGTACGAGCCCCGCTCGGCCGGTCCGAACGGCCCCTCCGCGGGGTACCGCAGCGCCTTGAGGTCGCGGTCCGCGACCCAGCGCATGCCCCCGATCGTCCAGGGCGCCATCGTCCCGGCGGCGAGCATGTGGTCGGCCTCGTACCACTGGTTGAACGCGGACTCGCGGCCGCGCACGGGATCGTGCAGGGCGATGATCCCGTGGCCGAGCTGCGGACGTTCGTGGGTCATGGCGGACCTCCCGGCCGGACGTTACCGAACGTGCGAGCATGATCGTCGTGCGGCCGATCGCCGCGCGACGTCGGTCGGAAGGGGACCACGATGGCACTGCCGCTGGAGGGGAAGGTCGCGGTCGTCACCGGCGCGGGGCGGATGCGCAGCATCGGGCGCCCGATCGCGGTCGAGCTGGCCCGGGCCGGGTGCGACCTCGTGATCACCGGCTCGGGCCGCCCGCCCGAGACCTACCCAGCCGACGAGCAGGCTGCCGGGTGGCGTGACGTCGCGTCGGTCGCCGAGGAGATCGAGGCGCAAGGCCGGCGCGCGGTCGCGTTGGTGAACGACGTGACCGACGCCGACGCGGTCGAGTCGCTCGCGGACCGGGTGATGCACGACCTGGGCCGGGTCGACATCGTGGTCAACAACGCGGGAGCGGCGCGCGGCGCCGACCGCGTACCCATCGTCGACATCGACCTCGACGTGTGGCGCCACGTCATCGACGTGAACCTCCACGGGACCTTCTACATGTCGCGCGCGTTCGGCCGGCACCTGATCGCGCAGGGCGAGGGCGGGTCGATCACCAACATCTCGTCGATCGCGGGCAAGCTCTTCGCCGGGAACACCGCGGCGTACTCGGCGAGCAAGGCCGGCATCCAGGCGCTCACCGGCGCGATGGCGCGCGAGGTCGCGCCGCACGGCATCCGGGTGAACGCGCTGTGCGTGGGCATCGTCGACACGTCGCGGCTCGACGACATCCCCCGCGGCCCGCAGTTCGACGACACGATCCGGCGCAACGTCCCGCTGGGCCGCCCCGGCACCGGCGAGGACATCGCCAACATGGTGATCTTCCTCGCGAGCGAGGCGGGCGCATGGATCACCGGCCAGTCGTACAACGTCGACGGCGGCCAGGTCGTCGCCCACTAGCCCAGTGTCTGGACGTTCTGGGGTGCCAGGGCACCGCAAGACGTCCAAACAGGGTGTTGGGTCGGTGCCTTCAGCGGCTGGTGTCGACGAGGACCCGGCCGCGGACCTGGCCGGCGAGGATCTGCGCACCGGCTGCGGGCAGCTCCTCGAGGCCGACGATGCTCGTGGCTGCGCCGAGGAACTCCGCGTCGACCAGCTCGCCCAGCCGCTCCCACTGCACGGCGCGCGCCGACGCGGGCACGACGACCGAGTCGACCCCCAGCAGCCGCACGCTGCGCAGGATGAACGGGAGCACCGACGCGGGGAGGTCGTTGCCTGCCGTGTTGCCGCACGCCGCGACGGACGCGCCGTAGCGCATCTCTGCGATCACGTGCGCGAGCGTCGGGCCACCCACCGCGTCGACGCAGCCGGCCCAGCGCTCCGCCAGCAACGGCTTCGCAGGCGCCGCGCCGATCTCGTCCCGGCCGATCACCTCGGTCGCGCCGATGTCGCGCAGGTACTGCTCGGTCTCCGGGCGTCCCGTGGAGGCCGTCACCGCGTAGCCGAGCTTGGCCAGGATGTGCACCGCGTACGTGCCCACACCGCCGGCCGCGCCCGTGCACAGCACCGGTCCCGAGTCGGGCCGCAGACCGTCGCGCTCGAGCGCGTCGACGCACAGCATCGCGGTGAGCCCCGCGGTGCCGATCTCCATCGTCTGGCGTGTCGACAGGGAGTCGGGCACCTTCACCAGCCACTCCGACTTCACGCGCGCCTGCTCCGCGTAGCCGCCCCACCAGCGCTCACCCACGTAGAAGCCGGTGCACACGACCCGGTCGCCCGGGGCGAACCGGTCGGAGTCGGACGTGACCACCGTGCCCGCGAGGTCGACACCGGGGACGTGCGGGAAGCTCCGCACCAGGCGGCCCACGCCACCGAGGATCATCCCGTCCTTGTAGTTGAGCGACGACCACTCGACCGCCACCGTCACGTCGCCGTCAGGGAGCACATCGGTGTCGAGCTGCTGCACGGACGCGGTGAGGGCGTCGTCGGTCTGGTCGAGGACGAGGGCTCGGAAGGTCATGGGTGGTCTCCGGGAGTCAAGGGGTCATCGAGGTTCGCGTGGCAGTCCGAGGACGGACTCGCCGAGGATGTTGCGCTGGATCTCACTCGACCCGGCGAAGATCGTCACCGCCCGCCCGAACAGGAACTCCTGCTGCGTCGGGTCGAACGGTGCGGTGGGGTCGTCGGACACGAGCGCCGACGTGCCCCGGACCCGCAGCGCCAGCTCACCGTAGCGTTGGAACCACTGCGACCAGTAGAGCTTCGAGATCGACGCGGCGGGCCCCGGCGCGCCGTCGGCGAGCGGGACGAGCGACCGCTGTGCGTTGTAGCGCATGATGCGAACCTCGCTCCACGCGCGTGCCAGCGCGTCCCGCACCGCGGGGTCGTCGAACGATCCGTTCGCTCGGGCCCGGGCGATGAGCGCGTCGAGGGCCTGCGCGAAGGAGAGCTGCATCCCGAGCGATCCCACGCCGCGTTCGAAGCCGAGGGTGCCCATGGCGACCTTCCAGCCGCCGCCGACCGGGCCGACCACGAGGTCGACGTCCGTGCGGGCGCCGTCGATGAACAGCTCGCTGAACTCCTCGCTGCCGGTGGGCTGACGAATCGGCCGGACCGCGAAGCCCGGCTGGTCCATCGGGACGAGGAGGTAGCTGAGGCCGGCGTGGCGGGTGCTGTCGGGATCGGTGCGGGCGAGGACGAAGCACCACTCGGCGACGTGGGCGAGCGTGCACCAGACCTTCTGGCCGTGCAGCACCCACGCGTCGCCGTCGAGGTCGGCACGGGTGCGGATCCCGGCCAGGTCCGATCCGGCGTCGGGCTCGCTGTAGCCCTGGCACCAGTGCTGGGCGGCGGCACAGATGCCCGGAACGAACCGGGCCTGCTGCTCGGGCGTCCCGAACGCGAGGAGCGTCGGTCCGAGCAGCGTGGCGCCCACGTTGCCGAGCCGGGCCGGTGGGCGCGCTGCCGCCAGCTCCTCGTGGAAGGCGACCTGCTCGTCGAGTGACGCGGGCCGGCCGCCGAGGTGGGCCGGATAGCCGAGCCCGACCCAGCCGCCGGACGCGAGCTCGCGCTCCCATGCCAGCTGCACCGCCAGGGGCAGGTCGTCCCGGCCGATCCCTCCGCGGTCGCGGTATCGGGCGAACTCGCCCACGAGGTGCTCGCGGAGCCACGTGCGGACCTCGTCACGGAACTGCGTGATCGGCGCGGCGCTCACGGGCCACCGTCGCCGACGACCGCGGCCCGCAGGTCGTGCTTGACGACCTTGCCGCCCGCGTTTCGGGGCAGCGCGTCGACCACCTCGAGCTGCTCGGGCACCTTCTGGCGGGCCAGGCCGGCTCGGTCCGCGAACGCGCGCACGTCGTCGAGCGTGAGCGTCGCCCCGGGGACGAGCACGACGACGGCGCAGCACCGCTCCCCGGTGGCGGGATCGGGGAGCCCGATCACCGCGACCTCCACGACCGCGGGATGGGCGCCGAGCACGTGCTCCACCTCGAGCGCCGAGATGTTCTCACCCTTGCGAATGATGATCTCCTTGATGCGACCGGTGATCGCGAGGTTGCCGTCGCGGTCGAGCGTGCCGAGGTCGCCGGTGCGGAAGAAGCCGTCGGCGTCGAACGCGTCGGCGTCGAGGGACGCGTCGAGGTAGCCGAGGAGCACCTGGGGACCGCGGGCGCGGACCTCGCCCTCCTCGCCGGGCCCGCACAGCCGGCCGTCGAGGGCGACCACGCGCAGCTCGGCGCCGGCCGTGGCCCGCCCCTCGGTGGTGGCGAGCACCGCGTCGTCGTCACCCAGCGTGGTGCAGGTCAGGAACGGCGCTTCGGTGAGGCCGTACACCGACATGCATCCGTGCCCGCCGAGCTCGTCGCGTGCCTCGGCGTGCAACGTGGGCGGCTTCGGTGCCGCGCCGGCGAGGCAGAAGCGCAGCCGGGGGAACAGGGGATCGGTGGGCCGGCGGCGCTGGTGCTCGAGGTAGAGCTGGACGAGCGGCGTGCCCCCCGCGCCGATCGTGATCCCGCGCGCGCCCATCATCGCGATCGTGCGGTCGGGCGTGAACTGCTCGTCGAGCACGGCGGACGCGCCGGTCGGAAGCTGCGCGAGCAGGGTTCCGATACCGCCGACGTGCGTGAACGGGAAGATGATCGGATAGCAGTCGTCCTGCGACATCCCGATCCGCTCGAGGAAGGTCATCGGCCCCGCGGCCACGGAGTCGTCGGTGTGGCGCGCACCCTTCGGGGCGCCGGTGGTCCCCGAGCTGAAGAACACCCACCGGTGCTCGCCGGGCCGGGGGAGCACCGCGTCCCTCGGGGGCAGGACTGCGGGGTCGGCCTCGGGGAGCGCGCGGTCGCACACGACGAAGGCCGGGGGTGCCTCGGCGACGTGGGTCTCGGCGAGCCGGCCCCACATCCCGAGGAAGTCGAAGCCCCGCCATTCGCTGGGCGTCACGACGACCGAGGGTCGCACCTGCGCGATCGCGACCGCGAGCTCGCGCTCCCGGGAGATGGGCAGCAGGGGCACCTGCACCGCGCCGAGGCGGGACAGCGCCACCATCGTGACGAGCGACTCGATCCAGGTGGGGAGCTGCCAGCACACGGGCACGCCCGGGCCCACGCCGAGGTGAGTGAACGCGGCTGCGACCCGCTCGCCCCGGCGGGCGAGGTCGCCGAACGACAGCTCGCGACCCGACTCGTCGACCGCGCACCGCAGCTGCGGTGTGGCGTTCGCCCGTTCCTCGACCAGGTCCCAGATCCACATGGCTCAGGTGGTGTGGTCGCCGCCGTTGACGTTGATCGTCTGGCCGGTCACCCACGCGGCCTCGTCGGACGCGAGGTAGACGCACGCGGCGCCGATGTCCTCCGGCGTGCCGAGCCGGCCGACGGGGATGGCGGCGGCCATGGCCCGGCTGTGCTCGGTGAGCTCCTGGACGCCCATGAGCCCGGGCGCGATCGCGTTCACGGTGACCCCGGTGCGGGCCACCTCCATCGCGAGGTGACGCATGAACCCGATCGAGCCGCTCTTCGCCGCGCCGTAGATGGAGATGCCCATCCGGATCCCCATGACCCCGGCGCCCGACGAGATGGTGATGACGCGCCCCCAGCCCCGTTCGCACATCCCGTCGACCACGGCCTTGGTGCAGTTGAGCACGCCGTACAGGTTCACGTCGATGAACCGGTCCCACGTGTCGGGATCCATGTCGCGGAACTGCGAGACCACCATGCCGGGCGCGCCGGCGTTGCCCGCGTTGTTGACGAGGATGCCGATCGGCCCGAGCGCCGCCTCCGCTTCGGCGACGCCCGCGGTGACCGCCGCGCGATCCGTCACGTCGAAGACCACTGGCACGGCGCGACCGCCCGCGTCGACGACCGCCGCGGCCGTTGCCGCCGCGCGCTCGGCGACGACGTCGTTGACCGCCACCGCGGCACCCTGCGCTGCCAGGCAGCGGGCGATCCCCGCGCCCACGCTCTGCCCGGCGCCGGTGACGAGCGCGACCCGTCCGGTGAGGTCGAACATGCGGTTCCCCCTTGGATTCTCGCCCGATACTGCTTACGGGCATGCTCTCCGAAGGTCGGAGGCATGTCCAAGTGAGCGGCCGACCGTCCGCGCCGGAACGAGCTCCCGACGGTACGATGTGCGAACAGATGTTCGTACTGCTGCGAGCGTTGGGTGCCGGCGCCCCGGCGCGTTAGGTTCCCGGATCGGCAGACGGGTCGTGGGAGGTGAACGTGTCGGAGCGGAAGCGTGGAACGGAGACTTCCGCCTTTGGCGTGTCGAAGCGTGAGAGTCATGATGCTTCGGGCTTCTACTCGAGGTTCACTGCGCCTGAGCTATCGAACGATGCGGCAGTTGCTCCGCAGAAGGCGATCGACGACATCTTCATCGGTAGCTCTACGCAGATGGAGAAGGTCGAGAGCGGTTCGGTTGCGCTTGTCGTAACTTCGCCGCCATATTTCGCGGGCAAGGAATACGAGGCGGCGCTCGGCCAAGGTGACATTCCGGCGACCTACCTCGAATACCTCGACATGCTTGAAGCCGTGTTCGCTGAGTGTGCTGACAAGCGTGAGCCGGGCGGGCGTATCGCTGTGAACATTGCGAACCTCGGGCGCCGCCCCTACCGCTCTTTGTCATCTGACGTGATCGACATCCTCCAGCGCCGACTGCGGCTCCTTCTTCGCGGTGAAGTCATCTGGTGGAAGGCGCGTGGATCTGCCGGATCGTGTGCATGGGGCTCATTTCAGCGTCCGGCGAATCCCGTACTTCGGGACCTCACAGAGCGCATCATCATCGCGTCGAAGGGGCGGTTCGATCGCGCGCTTCCTGCCGCCGAACGTCAGCGGCGCGGACTCCCGAGTGAAGGTTCGATGTCTCGGGACGAGTTCATGGAGGCGACGACTGACATCTGGGAGATCCCGCCTGAGAGCGCGACCAGAGTCGGACACCCTGCGCCGTTCCCGGTCGAGCTTCCCGCCCGATTGATCCACCTCTACACGTACTACGACGACCTGGTGCTTGACCCCTTCATGGGTTCCGGAACGACGGCTATTGCTGCCGTTCGAACTGGGCGGCACTACGTGGGATACGACACCGACGCAACCTATGTCCAGGCGGCAAAGGAGCGGATCCGAGTCGAGCAGGAACGCCTGGCGCAATCGATGTCAATGGACCATGAGCCTCTGACCGTGAGACTTCCTGCCATCCGTGCTGAAGAGGACCCCGATGAGGACTTCCAGGCGCGTGCCGTGCGCGAAGGACGCGCAGCGCGTGAGGTCGCCGAAGCGGTGCTTCGGGAGTGCGGGTTCCGCGACATCCGAGCGGGGGTTAAGTTGCCGTGGGGCGTCGAGGTGAACTTTGAGGCGAGGGACGAACTGGGAACCTTGTGGCACTTCGATGTGTCAGGAGGATTTACGAGCACTCGTCCCGGGCTCAAGCGAACGGACACTCTGTGGAAGGCGATTGGTAAGGCGGCCGTGCTGCACGAGAAGCAACCGAAGGTGCCGCTCGTTCTATTGACCACCGATGTACCCCCGAAGAACAGCGCAGGCGCTCGCGCGCTTGATGCAGTCTGCGGCCCGGGAAAGCCCGTTGTGAGTGTGCTCCAAATGACCAGTGAGCGCGACCTAGTCATGTTGCGAAGTTACGCCCGTGATGGCCAGCCCCAGGTCTAGGTCCGTGCGGGAGCCCTGCGAGTCGTGACGGAGGAAGGAACACTCGGGTGGCCGGGGCGCTTAGCGATCGCCGTGCTTCGCGATGACCCGCCTCGGTGTCTTGCGGCGGAATCCGACCTCGTGCTCGGCCGGGTCCTTGCCCTCGAACTTGTCGCCGCGACGCAACCGGGAGACATCGAGGATCCTGTTCTGTTGGATCAGATCCGAGCTGCGCTTACTGAC
>Ga0302321_100006226_pt1 | contig 10494 bp, 14 predicted proteins | sample Fen_T0_1_FD_202505 | JGI IMG/M metagenome (GOLD analysis project Ga0302321, IMG submission 202505) | Peat permafrost microbial communities from Stordalen Mire near Abisko, Sweden - Fen_T0_1 | ecosystem: Environmental > Terrestrial > Soil > Wetlands > Permafrost | place: Sweden: Abisko... | reverse complement strand
GTCCAGATCGATCGTGTGAACCGGCGCGCCTTGCAGCACGGCCGCCATTCCGCCCACGACGATAAACTCGACGTCGTGAGCTACTAGGGTCTGAATAATGCTAGCGATTGCCATTCGGCATTCGCCGGACGTCGCGCACGAGGTCGATGGTGCCTTGTACGTGTCGGAGTCGTTCGCTGGGTGTCAGGCTGAGCATCCAACGGATGAGGGACCGGTCGACTCCCGCTGAGTCGTAGGCCGGGTGCCCATCATCTTCAGCGAATGAGCCAACCGCCGCGCGCGAAGCGTCCGACTGAGGATGCTCCGACGGCGTCTGGTCTGTCGCGGCGGGGTTCACGGTTGAACTTTAGAGCAGGAGTTTATGCGTGCAAAGCGGTACGCGAAAGACACCGGGCTTCCGGCAGCATTTGGTCCCCCGCGGTTCTAAACTCTTCTACTAGGGCGCGCCACGCGGCAAAGAGCCAACGTTGGTTGGCTTTTTGATTGGTGGGTGGAGGCCCTAAACCTGGAGCAGACGGACCTCGGGGAAATACGAACGCAGACGGTCGACGTCAGCGATCACGGACGTGGCCGACGACGAGGCGCGCATGCGCAAGATCGAATAGGCGACCGCCTGGGTGCGCGGCGACGCCTTCCGCGACGTCTTCGGTACGCACGATCAGATTGGCGTGGTCTGCCGCCGCCGCGGCAAACTGATCAATGTCCAAATCGGTGGCAACCACACTGCCCGATGGCCCGACCATTCGCGCCATCCAGCAGGCGACCGATCCCCGTCCAGCTCCAATCTCTAGGCCCAGGTCGCCGGGGCGTACGCCGAGCCGATTCAGATACCGAATGGTGTTCGCATCCAAGCCACCTTGCAGCGCCTCCAGGCGCGCTGCCTCCGACGCTCCACCGCCTTTCGCAACGTAAGTATCCAACTCAATTTACTCCAATCTCCAACCTCGGCCCTCGAGTAGCAACGCGCATGCCAATCGCAAGCACGTTTCCGAGTCCATCTTGGTCGCCTGAGCGCGCTACGGTGAGAAGAGCCAACGTTGGTTGGCTTTTCGAGGGTAAGGTGGAAGCAGCTGTGGGGGGCCGCTCCACGAGTCACTCTTCGGGATGCTCGAGCAGTTCCGCATCGAGGAGGTCCTTCGGGCGCGGCGGCGAGCTTCACCTGCCATCCGGGTCCCCTCTCATCGCCCGACTGGCTTGAGCCGATCCCGCTCGACACATAGCGGCGGCCAAGCGAGCGACGCCCCGGTTCCGGGCCGCGCGCCAGCGTGTCGGTGAGGCGCGTCAGGGTCTTGCTGGCTCGCGCAGGCCGCGGGCACTTGCGACAAAAATCTCGGCGATCGCGCAGAGTAATCGGGTGCCGACGACGAGCCGGGTGCACAAATCCGTACCGGCCACGAACTCCATGACGAGATACAGCAGCCCGTCAGCGCTGCGGCTTCGCGTTACCGGATAACAGCGGGGCCTCTCCCAAGACAAGCTCGGTGAGGTAATCCATAACCGCACGCGCGCGCTGCGCCGCACATCCGGGTGCACTAAAAGCCATAGGTCATGATGGCCGATGGTGCGCGGCAGAGCGCGCTCGAGACTGACTTCGCGCGGCGTAGACAGCCCACGCCGCGATCCCGAGCCGGCGCGCGACGAGGTTCGGTTCTTTCGGTTTAGTCAAACGTAGCGAAATGTCGGCCTTGCGCCGGGCGAGGTTCACTGCCGCGTTGCCGGTGACGAGCTCGACGCGAATGCCCGGGTGGAGCTGGTGCAGGGGCCCCAAGCGCGGCACCAAGAACCAAGCGGCGAAGCTGTCCGAAGCGGCGATCCGCGCCGGGCCTGTGGGGACGCGCGTCTTGGCCGAGTAGTTGTCGCTCGCTGGCAAGCGCCTGCGACTCGAGGTCTTCGATGCGACTGCATACCGCTTCGCCGGCGGCGGTGAGCGCGTAGCCGTCGGGGGTGCGATCGAACAAGCGCGCCCCAGCCGCCACCTCCAACGCCGCCAGGCGACGGCTCATCGTCGATTGGTCGACTTGCAGCAGGCGCGCCGCCGCGGACAACCTACCCGCACGCGGGATATTCAAGAACATTCGAAAATCATCCCAACGGAGCACCTATGCAATATTGCATAGCGGGTACGCGAAATCACGGATTCTTGCTTGTTCCCTGCCGCGCTAATGCTGGCGGCCATGAGCCGACCGAATCATCGCTTCGCGCGCACCGTGCGTCGTTCTGCGCTCACTTTCCCCTTTCTGCTCGCGGGGGGCGCCTGGGCGGCACCCGCGCCAGCGCCCGTGCTCGACCCGCTGCACACCCTCGGCGATAAGAACCCCGTCCTGTTCGAAAATCAGCTCGTGCGTGTGCTCCGCTATCACGACGAGCCCGGCGCAACCACGCACCCCCACCACCAGTGCTTCGTGCTCTATGCGCTCGCGCCCTTCAAACGCGAATTGATCTTCCCCGACAGCAGCCACCGCGCGCGCGAGTTCCGCGCCGGCGACGCGACGTCAGTGATCACGCAAGATGCACGGCAGGCTCATACCAAAAGCCTGGAGCTTCGATCATGGCCATCAATTACATAAAGGGCACAGCAATATGATTCACTTTTCGAAGCATGGGGGATGGTTGACGGCGGGTATCATCGGTTGGTTGGTCGTGGGCGAGGCGTGCAGCTCCGGCAATGATGCGAAGAAGACAGTCAAATATATCCCGGACGAAAGCAGCGGCGCTGGGCGGGTCGGGGACTCGGGCGCGCCGAACAGCTACGCAGGCACCGCCGCCGGGGGTGCTTGGGGAGGCGAGGCAGGTGTCACCAATGATGGCGAAGCGGGCAGCAATGGTGAAGCCGGTGTGGTCGACGTCGATGTCGACGGATGCGGCAAGGCAATGAAAAACTGCGAGCCGAGCAACCCGGACTGCGAAACGAGCGTCGATACGGTAACCAGCTGCGGGGCCTGTGACGTGCACTGTGATCAGGTCCACGGCACCCCCATCTGCCAGGACTCTCGATGTGTGGTGCCCGCCGGCAATTGCGAGGCAGGCTACTCCGACTGCGATGAAGATGGCAGCAATGGTTGTGAATCGGCGCTTAGCACTGATCCGAACAACTGCGGCAGCTGCGGCCGCGTCTGCGAAGGTGCTTGCCAGTCGGGTCAGTGTACGCCGGTAGTGGTTGTCGACATCGGCAGCTCAATCGCTGGCGAGGACGTTTACTTCACGGACGATAAGGTGTTCTTTTCGTCGTGGAATAAGACCGGCACCGAGCTGGGTTTCGGAGCCCGCGCCCCCGCGTCGCTCCCGGGCGCTCCCACCTGGGTTGCGACGACGAGCGTAGACAGCCTCGCGGGTGACGCCGAGTTCGTTTATCTGCTGCGGAACCCCTACGGAAGCGTTCACGAAATTCGTAAGCTCGCCGTAGACGGCCAAAGCCCCCTCCTGCAAGTCAACGCAGACGTCGGCGGGTACACTTACCTCCGCAGCAACGCCACGGCGTTCTTCATGTTTACCCCGGAAACAGCTCCCACCAGCATCGTGACATTGGCCAAGAGCTCGACCTCTCCTCCGGTGCCAATTTCAACCGGGCGCAACCGCATCTATCAGATGCTGGTGACGCCCACGAAGCTCGTGTGGATTGAAGGCAATACTCCAGACTACAACCCCCCCATCCAGAACATTTATATTGGCTCACTCGCGGGCGGCAATACAGTCAAAATGGTCCCCGGGGACTTGGTGTGGGACGCCGACTATTACAAAGGCGATATGGCCTCCGACGGGAAATATTTATACTGGTGCTTGTACGGCTCGAGCGGGAAAATTCTCCGCTACGAGCTCGATGGCTCAAGCGGTCCCGAGGATCTGGCGTTCGACATCGACAGGCCAACCAGCTTAGCACTCGACGATAAGTACCTGTACTTCTTGACCGGAGACAGCTCGCTTTACCGCCTCCCCAAAGGCGGCGGGTCACCTGAGCTGATCACTACGAACACTAGTTACATGCGCTACATCGATCTGGTCGATACTAAGTTTGTCTGGGGACACAACAACAACTCGCTCGGTCAGATAATACGCCTACCGAAGTAAGGCTTGCGCTGGAGCACGCTGCGTGATGGAGCAGATATTGTTCCTCTCACCGGCGTTGGTCCGAGACTCCTCGGGCAGCTAGGCTTCTTCAAGAAGCAGGCGGCTGCGACGTAAGTTGCTCGGCGCGGTCACAAGGCTGTTCCGTCGACTCCATCCTCGGGACGAGGCCGCCCCGCGCGTAGGCGAAACGCCCCGGCGCGCTTTCGCCGGGGCTCGCACCGCGATCGCGGCCTCGCCCGCAAGTCCTTTGGCCAGCAGTCCTCCGGTGACGAGGGCCGAGTTTACCCGTGGCTCCGGTGACGACGAGCTTGGGCTCTCCTCGAGGTTCGGCTACGCGGGACGCTTGCCTGCTGTGTGGACGGTGATGCCGTACCCGTCCGGGTCACGGAAGGTGAAGTAGCGCCCGAAGGGCCCGTCGGCGATCGGCGCGAGGATCGTCACGCCGGCCCCCACCAGCGAGCGATGCAGAGCGTCGGCGTCGTCTGCTGCAAGCCAGAGCACCACGCCCCAGCCGAGCTGCGGGACCTTATCGAGGTCCACCATCGGCTCGCGAACGGCGAAGGTGATGGGCTTGGTGTCGAATACCACGGCGTGCGGCGGCCCGGGCACCACCGTCAGGCCGAGACGCTCGACGTAGAACCGCTTGGAGGCCGCGAGGTCGCGCACTTGAAGCGCGATGAAGTCAGGACCGAAGACGAGTGGCTGGGGACTGGGGTTGTTCATTGTGCGCTCCTGTTGTCTCAGGTTGCTGATAACTGTAGTATCAGCAACCTGATATGTCAAGGCGGGATGACATGACGGCGACTCTCGGTCCCCCTTGGTCGCAGGTAATTCTTCTGCGCAGATCGGCGGATGGACAAGCAGGGTTCCAACCGTTCGCATACAAGCATCATCGCGATGGTGCGCCGCGTTCGGCCTTCGGCGTATCGAAGCCGCCGTAGAGTACCTCGGCTCCCTACGCGTGTAGCAGCGGTAGCTGTCGCACGTACTTATTCTCCGCGACTTCCCGCACGAGGAAGCTGGCCACGTCGGCCCTTGCAATCTTCAAGCCCAACAGCCTCGTCTCGCCCAAATTGGCGGTGACTGCGTTTCCTGTCGGCTTGTCAACGAGCTCCACGGGGCGCACGATCGTCCATTCCAAAGCGCTCGCGCGCAGCGTCTGTTCGGCGCGCAGATGGTTGGCATAGGTGTGCTTCAAGAAGAGAGGCATGATGATGCGACCGAAGATGAAGGACGCGCGCGTCACCGGCCCAGCGCTGTCACCCACTCCCGCCGCCGATATCCACACCAGGCGACTTACGTGAGCTTCTTTCATCGCTTGCACCACCGCCTCCGCCGCTTCGGCGCAAATCGGATCCTTTTGCGCGCGCGGCCCGAGTGCCCTGACCACTGCATCTTGGCCACCGAACACCTTGGCCAAGTCCGCGACCGAAGAGGCGCGGCCGGTCACCACGGTCACCTGGGGATTGGTGACTTTGGAGGCGTCACGTATAAGCACCGTCACTTGGTGGCCGCCGTCGAGTGCCTTCTGCACCACGTGCTGCCCGGTCGCCCCTGTCGCGCCTAAAACCAAGATCTTCAAGTGTCGCTCCTTTGACAGAGAGTCGGCGTCGTTTCCGAGTGCCGCAACGGCGCGACAAGGCCGTCAGTGAGCCTTTGGATGAGCTCAACCCGCTTGCCCGCGCGCACCTCGAAGGTGTCAATCATCGAGATGACCCGCCGCTCGACTGCGCGATCCGACACCTGCAGCGCAATGAAGTCCGGTCCGTTGAGTTGCGATGGCGCCATGATTTTTCCTGGAACTTGTATCAGGTAGCTGATATATTATCAGCTACCTAACGCGTCAAGAGGCCATCGTGTACGAACGAGTTGGATACATGCTCAAACGGGCTCAGGCCGCGCTGCGGGCTTCCATGGACGAGGAGCTCGCCGCGAACGATCTCAACACCGCGCAATTCGCCGCCCTCTTCGCGCTGAAGCGCGAGCCCGGTCTCTCGAACGCCGACCTCGCGCGTCGGGCGTTCGTCACGCCGCAGACCATGATTCGAATCGTCGAGGGTCTCGAGTCACGTGGACTCATCGTCCGCACGCCGCACCCCACGCATGGCCGGGTGCTCGAGACCTCGCTCAGTCCGAGCGGAAAAAAGCTCGTGGCCACCTGCAGCCAAGGCGTCATCGACGTGGAGGCGCGTATGCTCCGCCTCCTGAGCGCGCGTGAGCAGAGCCAGCTCTTCGAGCTCTTGAATCGGTGTGTCGAAGGGTTGGAGTGAACGCGAAGATTCTTTCCAACGCCGCTGGGCCTCGCAGCGCGGGCGCAACGCGGGCAGGCCGCTGGCAATTCCCAACGACATGCACGGGGCGCTGGACGAGGCGGCGCGTCAGCTGGAGGGTTCTCGCTCATCGTCTCGAGCTTTCAAGCTGACGACGCTCCGTCTCGTACGGCTCTGCGATCTCGAGGCAGGCCCATTCGACCAGATCGAAGCGTCAAAGGTCGAACGACCAGATGGCGCAGCAGCCGAGCACGTCGTTAAAGGGGTGCATGTACATGCCGGTGGTAATCCAATAGACGCCTCGGCCATCCGTGACCGGGTATCGGGGTGACGTCAGGTTGGTTGCCAGCGCGCTGAGCTTTCCGTCGGAGAGGTCGAGGCGCCAGACACTACCGGGCGAAACGCAGTTCGAAAAGAATACGACGTCGCCTCGAATCGTGAAGTCGCACGCCGAATCCCGCACAGTTTCGACGTTGCCACCTCGCTTGGCAATTCGATAGAGCGCTCGAGCGTCCGTCCATAGGACGTGAGTCGCGGTGACGGCGATCTGCGTCGGGGTATCGCTTTCGTCCTTGGCGAGGACGGTCAACGGCGGGGGCGTCGCGCAAATTGACCGCGGACACTCTGCTCTGCAGGTGGACAGTGTCCGGACAACTGGCGATGCGACGCGAGGCGCTGACATGTGCGGGCACGAGCCTTGCCATGGTTCGGGCACGAGCCTTGCAGCGTGGCAACGTGAGAGTGGGCCGGCGGCGCGAATGTTGGCGTCGGTTCAACGGTCGATTTTTGTTTGGCGTAGAGGCGTAGAGAGGAAGTAGATATGATCACCAAATTGGGATGGGGTCGCGTGTTCGAATGGCAGACGAAGGCGCTAGCTGCAGCGCTGTGTTGCGTCTCGTTGTCGGCTTGCGGTGCCGCAGGAGATGGAACCGATGATTTCGAACAAGTGAATGCCGATCAACAGGCGCTCACCGGCGTCGCGTCGGGGTTTTATCAGGTCGCCGGCGGTCCGGAGGTGTACTGGCTGCAGGACAGCGGCACCATCTGTTGGGTTCGTGATCCAGGCATGTTGATGGCCATCCGCTGGACGACGACCCCGCAGTGGACGAGTTCGCCGCGCTATTCCTCCGCGCAGCTTCATGCCCAGCGTATCGATACGGGTGCTTGCAACTACCCTAACGGCAAGATGGTGAGAACTTACGACACGTCTTGGGTCTATCGCTTCATCGGGATCGCGAGCTTCTGTCACGTCAAGGACATGGCCCAGCTCGCTCTTTTCGGCGGCAGCTCCAAGGTTTTGGTGATGCAAAAAACTCGTGAGTGGGCGGACTACTCCGAGGGCGGCGGTGTGCTCGGCGACGGCGCATTCGGGTACGGCGGCTTTCGACAGTACACGGGAGACTGCGAGAATCCCGGGCAACTGGATCCTTGAGGTCGGGCTTGCGAGCGTCGCGGTTCGCGCGCGACGTGGATAGCGTCGTTGCCTGCCGCTGACACGCCTGCGCTCCGACCCTCGAGCCGCTGAGACGATGACCGGGGTCGGAACCGTCAGCTCGTACCCGAACTGATCGGCGAGCTTCAGCTGGGCCATCGTCCGTCGCGCGGCACGCTCGAATCCGATCAATGCCCCAGTATCCAGAGTTAGGCCAGCCATTCTGCCTGAATGGCCGCGAGCTCTTTGGCGGAGATCGTTCCTTTTTCCTCCTCTGGCGACGACCGGTGAGGAGCACGGCCTTCGGAACGCCTCGAGCCACCACTGTGCGGGGACCTCCCGTGACCTGCGCAAACGAGAGCTCTCCGGCGTCGTTGCGGAAATAGAAGGCGTCACTGACACGGCCCAGATAGCTGCTGCCAGACGTGCCGGCAGCGTCGGTCACGAGCGGTGGATATTCCGTCAACACCTCGAAGCCAGGCGCGCCTTCGTCGGGGTTCCAGTGTGTGCCCCAAATGTATCCCTCTTCGGCGACTTGGGGGGTCGGGAGTGCGCTCGCCACGCCCGTCACGTGCGAACGGGACTGTGCAGGCGAGCGGGCGGAGCAACACTCGACGAGCGCCAACGACGCCGCTAGGCACAGCGCGATCGCCTTGCTGTAATGCCTCACTCCGGTGAACCCCGCATTCAGGAATGGTAGCCAGAGCGCCCGGCACCGCAACCGATCAATCGCTGTCGCAAAGATAGTGCAAGCGGACCCGCGGAGCGGGCTCCGGCCTGGCTCTTCGTACCGCGACGCCGAAGGCCACGACGAGGTACGCCGAGGCGCGGCTACTAGGGCGCGCCATGCCGGAAAGAGCCAGCGTTGATTGGCTTTTTGACCGGCGGGTGGAAGCAACGGAAGGCGTAGCATCCCCCCCCAGCCCGCAGTTAGCCCACGCGCTTCGCGATCAATGAGTTGACGCTAGTTTTCGCGGCAGCCGCTGCCGCTTCCAAGCGTTGCCAGATCTCGACGGGAAGCCGAATGCTCCGCACCGCAGTTGGCTTGCTCCGAGGGCGGCCAGGCCCGCGGCGCACGAGCTTGCCGACCGAGGAAGACGGCATCTCCCATAGCGACCAGAGCGCTATACCATCTTCCCCTCCAGCTCCAATCTCCAGGCATACCTCACCGGGCGTACGCCGAGCCGATTCAAATACCGAATGGTGTTCGCATCCAAGCCACCTTGCAGCGCCTCCAGGCGCGCTGCCTCCGACGCTCCACCGCCTTCCGCGACGTAAGTATCCAACTCAGTTACTCCCATCTCCACCCTCGGCCCTCGAGTAGCAACGCGCATGCCAATCGCGTGCACGTTCCCGAGGAGCATCTTGGTCGCCTGGCGCGCTCGTTTCGAGCAAGAAGCGCGCTAATTCGTCGGGGGCGGCCGAACCAGTTGCCGTAAAGCTGGGGCGTCGCCTGCGCGGTCACGTGAAAGGAGTTTCGCTCTTCGGCTCGAGAGTACGCAGGATGGCCGCGGTTCTAAACTCTCCTATTGGGGCGCGCTGCGCGGCAAAGACCAACGTTGGTTGGCTTTTTTGGGGCGAGGTGGAAGTGGCGTCCATGTAAACTGGCGAGCGGGCACAATGAAGCAAACGCCTTCGTTCAGGCCCATGTGGAAGGTCGCCATCGCGAGCATGGTCGTGGCCTCACTGCATGTGGTCACTCTGCCATTCGTGTACGCGATGCTGCTCGTTCCATTCATGGAGCATGACCGGCACGGCGTGGGCGTCGAGCCGAGCTGGGTCGGTCATCTGGCTAATTACGCGGATGCCGTCGTCTTGAGCGCCATTGCCGGGTCGATCCTCGGCAATTCGAAGGGAGTGCGCGCGAGCCACGGGCTCGCCGCCGGGATCTTGAGCGGACTAGTGCGCGCAGGCATCCACTACGGCACAGAAATACTGCGGGGCTATCCTCCGGATCACCTGGGCGACGTCCTGCCCGGCGTTGGCCTGTGCTTGCTCGCTTTCGTGCCGCTCACGCTCTTCTTTTGCGCGCGCGCGGCGCGAATGCGAGATCTGTATCTTTGCTAGCGCAGGCGCGCCCAGTAATCTCGTCACTGAGTAGTGGCTGTTCTAAACTCGTCTACTAGGGCGCGCCGCGGTGAGAAAAGCCAGCGTTGGTTGGCTCTTCGAGGGGTGCGTGGAAGTGACGGCACTCAGGGGGGCTCTCCTCGACCGCGGTCGGTACCGACGCAATTCGAGCGGCGCGGAGGCGGCTCAGGGCACGTCGATAGTGAGCTCCACCGTCGTGGCCTCGTTGACGGCCCGTCCACTCGCTCGACCTGATGGAGCTCGCGTTTCTTCGGCTCGGTTAGGGCTTGAAACGAACGAGTTGATCGTTTGTTGCGTCAGTCACCCAAAGGTTGCCGTCTGCACCTGTTGCTATCCACCTTGGGGCGCGTGCGGGGCCCGGCAACGTGAACCGTTCGACCGCACCCGCGCTGCTAATGGCGCCGATACCCGAACCGCCCGCGAACCATATCCGGTTGTCGGGGCCAACCGTGATGCCCCACAATCCTGGAAGGGTGTCGGGAAATTCCGTGACTACTCCTGACGTGGTGACGCGAGCCAGAGCAGCCGTTCCGTTGTTTAGGAGTTCCGTTAGCCACAGATTGCCATCCGGACCTGAGATGATTTCGTACGGGCGACTGTTCGGGCGCTGGAGCGGAAACTCAGTGATCGTACCGTCGG
>Ga0302321_100006225_pt1 | contig 10495 bp, 7 predicted proteins | sample Fen_T0_1_FD_202505 | JGI IMG/M metagenome (GOLD analysis project Ga0302321, IMG submission 202505) | Peat permafrost microbial communities from Stordalen Mire near Abisko, Sweden - Fen_T0_1 | ecosystem: Environmental > Terrestrial > Soil > Wetlands > Permafrost | place: Sweden: Abisko... | reverse complement strand
AAATACCCATGTGTTCAACACTTGAATACGCAAGCATGCGTTTCATATCGCGTGTACCAAGGAGAAACAGCGCCGCCACAACCATGGAAAACATGCCAATCGCCAGCAGCGTACGATCCGCAATCGCGCCCTGCCCGGCGGCATCGACCACCATCCGCACACGCAACAACGCCGTGAAAGCCACCGTCGTCACGCCGCCCGCCAGGATAGCCCCCACAATACCCGGCGCTTCGCCGTAGGCATCCGGCTTCCACGTGTGCATCGGCGCAAGCCCCATCTTTGTTCCGTAGCCAACCAACAACAACACCCAGGCGGTCAACACCCACGGCCGTGACAGCCCGACACCTTGCGCCGTCAACGCAACAAAGGTCAAATTTCCTTCGCCGCCACCGTACAGCGACGCATACCCGAGGCAGAACGAGCCCAGTAGCGACAACGCTACACCCGTACCGCCAACCAGGAGATATTTCCAAGTCGCTTCAAACGCTCGCGGCGTACCGTTGAAATGCAACAGCGGCACCGCCGCGAGCGTGACCGCCTCAGTTGTGATCCAAAGCAAACCGAGATGTCGCGCCTGATGCCCCGCACTCAACAGCGCCAGCACCAGCAAAAGCAGCGTGACGAAAACACGGTTCGGCCGCTCAGACCTGACCCGTAAATACGAAACCCCGTAAGCCGCACATGCCAAAAACAACAACGACACCGCCGGTAAAACCGCCCGCGCCAGCGGATCAAACCCCAACCACGCTTGCGGCGAGACCACCGGTGGCGAAATCAACAACCACAGGGAAAGCACAACGTGGACCAGTCCCACGGCAGGCAACAGCCACGGCCGTGTCCGGTCGCTCGGCCAGACCGCCGCGAATGCCGCACCGACCGCAGGGACAAAAATGAGCAGGAGTTCTTTCATTCGCGAAGCACGGTAAGTTTACGCGTATCGAGCGAATCGAACGCACGCTGAATTCTATCCACTATAATACCGATGACAAAAATGCCCACCGTCAAATCGAGCAGGATCCCGGCCTCAACGAGCAGCGGCGTAGACTTGATCAACAAGAGACCGAACAAATAGATACCGTTTTCAAGGATCAGATAACCGCAAACCTGCGAAATAGCCTTCGCCCGCCCGATCAACATGACAAACCCGGTCAACACCGATGCAATCGCGCCCGGCACCAACAACGAGCCCGCGTGCTCCGGCAACAACGGCAAAGCCCGGGAAAGCGCCACCGCCGCAATCGTTCCACCCGCTCCAAGCATCAACGACGGCACAAACCCAATGAAAGGTTCGTTTTCCCGTTCCACATTCGCCGCACGCGTCGCCCGGCGTAGCAGATGCGGAATCACAAATCCTTTCACCGCCACCGTGAAAAGCGCGACCAACGTGACGAGCCAATCGAAATGCGTCTCCATCAAGATTGGCATCAGGCCCAGCGCCATGCCTTGAATCGACACCGCCCGAATCACCGCTGGCAACCGGCCGCTTCCGAGGGCCAGCAGGTTAAGCCCCATGGCTAAACCGATTAAAAGATTTACCGACGGCGTCATGCGGCACCGCCTTTCCACGCCACGAGCAAGGCAAACAGACAGAGCAAAAATCCTGTCGTCAGCAGCATCGGCACGCGTTTGAAGGCGAAACGCGCCAACCACGACTCTACTAATCCCACACCAACCGTCACCATCAACACACCACCCACCAGCGCACCGGCCGCAGCAACCGCCGACAACGGGCCAACTGGCAGCACTGCCTCGGTCAACAACAGCGCAAAGAGCAGTAGCTTCATCGACGCACCATGCAGAATCACCGCAAGCGGTGGTCCGCTGTGATCGAGAATCATGGCTTCGTGAATCATCGTGAGCTCGAGATGTGTGTTCGGATCGTCGAAAGGCACGCGACAGTTTTCCGCCAACAACACCGTAAACAAACCCGCCCCGAGCAAAACCACGCCGGCGCCCGCCGCAGGCGCCAGCATCGTGACGAGCGTGACACTCCCGGTATGCACACTCAACGTCAGCACCGCCGTGATAAGTGCCGCTTCCGATAGCACCGCATAACTCACCTCGCGCGCCGAGCCCATCCCTACAAAAGCCGAACCAGTCTCCAGCGCTGCCCAGGCCGTGCAGAAACGAGCCAGCGCAAGCAAATAGACGAACAACAGCACGTCGCCGCGAAAACTCAGCGCCGCGCCCGCCGGACCCAGCGGCAAAAGCTGCGTCGCTGCCAGCACCGCGATCCATGCCACCGCTGGACCTGCAATAAAACCAGGCGATGCCAGCGTGCTCATCACCACGCTCTTTTGCCAAAGACGCGCCAGATCATAGTAAAGCTGCAGCACCGGCGGACCACGACGGCCTGCCACCCACGCTTTCACTTTATTGATGATGCCCGGCAACAGTGGCGCGAGCACCAACCATAAGACAAGCCGCAAAATGATTTCTAAAATAATCATCGCACCCCTCCCATCACAACAAGAACAGCCAAAGCTGCAAGCCCCGCCACCAGATACAAAATATAACTCTGCAACCGCCCTTGCTGCAGTTGTCGCACCGCCGTGGATACACGCATCACCACCTCGCCCACGGGGCCGATCACCCGCTCCAGCACGGTTTCGGGGACGCGCTCCACCTGACTCGCGCCCTCAGGGAAAAGGCCGCGCGGTCGTTTCACCTTAAACTCGGGCCGCAAAATCCAGAAAAACCAGCCGGCCGGAATTCCCCCGAAAGAGCCACCGGTGTATTGCATGCGCGCCGTGGGCAACGCGTATCCACAATCCCACGTCAACGCACGTTTCAAGCGATTACGTTTTGCGTAACGCCACAGCCACACCGCCGCCGCGATGATCAGCATCGCCAGCACGGCCTGCACCGGCCCAAGCGTCGCCAACGGCGCGGGCAAATCCGTCACCAGCGCCCAAGCAGGATTCCAAACACCCGCAGCTCGGCCGATGAGTGGCCAGAACATCACCGGCGCCAAACCAATCGAAACACACACAATGGCGAGAACCAGCATCGATCCGCGCATCGAAGCGCCGCAATCATGCGCGTGCTCCGCAGCTTTGGTGCGCGGCACCCCAAGAAAAACCATCGCGCTCACTTTCACGAAACTCGCCAGCGCCAGCGCACCGGTCACTGCCAGCGCGATGACCGCCGGCATCGCCGCCCACGCCGCCGCCCCCCGGAGATTCACCGCATCAAAGAGACCGAGATAAACCAACCACTCGCTCACAAATCCGTTCAACGGCGGCAGCCCTGAGATCGCCACCGCGCCCAGGGCAAACAAACCCGCCGTCCACGGCATCGTCCGCCACAGCCCGCCGAGCCGGCTCATTTCCCGCGTGCCGGTCGCATGCAAAACCGAACCAGCACTAAAGAATAAAAGTGCCTTGAACAAACCATGGTTCCAGACATGCAACAACGCCCCCACCAGCACCAATCGCCCCCACATCGCGTCGCCCTGTGAGCGCGCAATCAACGCACCGCCAATTCCAATAAAAATCACGCCAATATTCTCAACCGAACAGTACGCCAGCAACCGCTTGATATCGGTCTGGGCAATCGCGAAAGCGATTCCGAGCAGCGCGCCGCACGCACCGAGGCCAATCACAACCTGACCCGCCGCTTCCGGCACGGGCAGCCAGCCGCTGAAACGCATCAGACCATAAACGCCCATTTTGATGGCGACACCCGACATGATCGCCGAAACATGGCTAGGTGCATTCGCGTGCGCCGATGGCAGCCAGACATGAAGCGGAAAAATGCCGGCCTTCACGCCGAATCCCATTAGCGCGAACCAAAACAAAGGTGCCAGCCCCACCTGTTCCCTCATCGGCCCGAGCTCCCAGCTCCCTGTTTTTGATGCAAGAATGCTGAAAAATGCGAAAAGGAAAACCATACCCACATGTGACGCCGCCAGATAAAGCCAGCCCGCCGCCCGCACTTCACTCCGTTCATTTTCCAACGTGACGAGGAAATACGCGCAGACCGTAAACACCTCCCACACGATGAGAAAGTGTAGTCCATTCGACACCAGTAGAACTAAACCAAGACTCAGTACCAACCCGCTCCACCAGGCTCGACCTTTTGGCGCCGATTGCGGATATTGTTTATCCGACCAATACCCGGTCGCATACACCGCGCCGGCACCTCCAATCACACCGACAAGCATCAGAAACAGTCCACTCAAAGCATCAAGCCGCAGATGCAACAATTCGCCACCTACAAGAAACGTACTGCGCCATTCCCATTCGGCCCCGCCCATAAGCACCATCAGCGAGACTCCGCACGCTGCGACCGAACCGATCAGCACCGACACAATCCATGCCCGGGAAAACTTCGGACCAATAACAATGCTCACCGCCAAACTCAAAGCGGCGATCAGCAGCAACAGACCTGGCGTCATACTTTCGCCCCCTGGCCCGATCCGCCCGGCGCCGCTGCATCTGCGGCCGCCAGGACCTTGAAAAATTCTTCATCCGGCGCGCCTCGCACGATCAGTTCGCGCAACGGCCCCCGAGTGAGAACACGGCTTAATTTGCCCAAAAGATCGAGATGCGCGCGCGGCGACGGCGCGATGAAAAACAATAACCGCGTCACAGGTACACCATCCGGCGGTGGCTCCGGCAACTCCATCGCCTCGCTCAACAACAAGAGCGCGACCAGTCCCGATTCCCGGCCCAGCGCGATGCGCGTGCTCATGTGCGGCAGCGCAAAACCACCACCCACCGGCGCCGTCGTCACTCCACCCGGAGCGCGTAACCGTTGAGCGAGCAGCTGACGAACGGGCGGCGTCGCGCCCGGCAAGGCGGCGACGATCCGACCCAGCACGTTCGTGAATTGCGCCGCCGTAACATCGCGCCAGATACCTCCCGCGCGCAACAGCGGCTCAAGCTGCCAACCGCCCGACACCGCCGAAGTCGCGGGCGCCAAAAACCCTGCCTGCGCCGCCAGTCCGTGCGCCGTGGCCCAGTCGGCCACCTGCGCCCGATCAAACAACAATCGTCCACGATCAGGAATATGCGGAAGACCTTCGTTGCGAATCCAGTCTTCAACTACGTTTTCCGTAACTCCGAAAGACTCGGCAATCTGTACGACATTTAAATACATGGCTGAGATGGTAATTTGTCGCGGTGCGAAAAATCGAGATGCGCATTCATTGGCCTCCTCCTGTTAAGACCAATCCGGCCAACACGGCGAGCCCGATGACGAGATAGAGCAAATACGCCTGCAGTTTTCCGTGCTGCAACCTACGCGCTGCCGCCGAAAGCTGCATCACCACGCCGCCGACCGGACGAATAATGTGTTCGAGCACGGTCTCCGGTGTGTGCTCAGTGAAACTCGCTCGCACGGGAAAAAATTCCTCCGGCCGCTGTTCGTGACGCACCGGGCACAGAATCCAGCCAAACCATTCCGTAATGATTCCCGCAAACGAGCCCGCCGTGTACTGCATGCGCGCCGTCGGCACCGCGTATCCACAATCCCACGTCAACGCCCGGGCCACACCGCGCCGCGCCACTTTTCGCCACAACCACCACGTCACCACCGAAGCGACGACGGCGAGTGCAACGTGCGCAACGCCCAACGTAAACAGCGGCGCGGGCGCTTCCGCACTCCTCCACGCCGGGCACCACTCACCAATCGCACGCGCCAACGCCGGCCAGAAAAACATCGGCGCGAGCCCGATCGCCACGCAAGCGCCCGCCAGCACGAGCATCGCCCCGCGCATCGGCCGACCACACTCGTGCGCACGTTCAGCCGAAGCCGTTCTCGGTGCACCAAGAAAAACGACACCGCACACTTTAACAAAACACGCCAGCGCCAGCGCACCGGTCACGCCCAGCATCACCGCGGCCGGAATCGCCGCCCATGCCGTCGGCCCATGCGCGATCGCCGCATCGAACAAACCAAGAAATACCAGCCATTCGCTCACAAAACCGTTTAGGGGCGGCAGACCCGAAATCGCCGCCGCACCCAGAGCAAATAAACCCGCCGTCCAAGGCATCGCCCGCCACAATCCGCCCAATCGACTCATTTCCCGTGTGCCGGTCGCATGCAAAACCGAACCAGCTCCAAGAAATAACAACGACTTGAACAGTCCGTGATTCCAAACGTGCAATAACGCGCCCGCCAGAGCGAGCCGACCCCAGGCTGCGTTGCCGCGATCCACCGCCACGAGCGCGAACCCAAGGCCGATGAGAATAATGCCAATATTCTCCACGCTGTGATACGCCAACAGGCGTTTGAGATCATGCTGACCGAGCGCAAACGCCACACCCAGCACCGCGCTCGCCACACCGATCGCCGCCACGATCCAGCCCGCTGACGACGGCACGGGCAGCCAGCCACTCACCCGAACCAGTCCATAAATACCCATCTTGATCGTGACGCCCGACAGTATCGCTGAGACATGACTCGGTGCATTCGCGTGTGCCGAGGGCAACCACACATGCAGCGGAAAAGCACCTGACTTCAGGCCGAAACCGACCAGCGCCAACCAGAAAAGCGGCGCCAGGCCTGCTTGTTCGCGCAATGTCGGCCCGAGTTCCCAGCTCCCCGTCCGCGCCGCCAGCACCCCGAAAAACGCAAAGAGACAGACGGTGCCCACATGCGACGCACCGAGATAAAGCCAGCCCGCTGCGCGCACTTCGCTCTTCTCCCGCTCTAGCGTAATCAGGAAATAAGCGCTAACCGTGAAGATTTCCCACGCGATCAAAAAATGCAGTCCGTTCGCAGTGAGCAGCACCGCTTGCAGACTCAAAATCAGCAAACTCCACCAACGACGACCACGAGGCGCCGAACGCGGATGTTTTAGGTCGCTCCAGTATTCACCGGCGTAAACCGTACCCACACCACCAATGACCGACAACAGCGCGAAAAATAACGCACCGATCGCATCGAACCGTAGATGAACCGCTTCGCCACCAAAACGAAAACTACTCCAGCACTCCCAATTCCCTCCCCCGCTCAACACCGCCACCGCTGCCGCCAACCCCGCTACCGAACCTGTCACCATCGCCGACATCCACACCCGCGGCGCACGGCCTCCAACGAGGAGGCCCGCAAACACGCCCAGCACGGAGGCGAGAAGCAGCGATCCAAGATTCATTTTACGGAGTTCAGCCAGTCATGAGTGTTTCAAATAGAAAAAGTTCTGAGAACCAGAACGCCGCAATGGATACAAAACCTCACCTCAAAAAGCGATGCCTTCTTTTACTCACGGCTTGTTGCCCGCCGCAGGCGGATTGTTTTCACCCGGCTTGCTCAGTATCTGGCTGGCGCGCTCGACGGCCTCGGTTAATTCCCTGCGTGCCGCTTCGAGCTGCTGTTTCTCGGCGAGCAAGGATTCTGGCGTGTTCACCGCTTCCTTGACCGGTGGCAATCCAAGAATTTCGCGCGCCCGATCCAGCGCAGCGCCGATGTGCGCACAAACATTTTCCTCGCCCAGTCGTTCAATGAATCCCGAATTAATCATGACCGCCAACGGTTGCGTATGCGGCGCGCTCAGGATGAGATGTTTGCCCTTCGCCTTGAGCTTGTAGTGCAGATCCTCAAGCGCCTGCAGCCCGGTGGCGTCCATCGCTAGAACCTTGCGCACCCGCAAAATCAAAATCTCCGGCTCCTGCTTCGCCCGCTTCAACTCGTCGTCGAGCTTGTCGACCACGCCAAAGAAAAATGCACCGAACACGCGAAAAATCAGCACGCCCTTCGGCACTTCTTTTCCGACCAGCGAATGTTGCGAGCCTTCCGTTTCGGTCGCCTCGTCCACCGCCGTGATCTTGGTCGTCTCCGAAATGCGTTTCACCATCAACAACGCAGCGAGCACCACACCGACTTCTACCGCCAGTGTGAGGTTGGTCAACACCGTCAACGCAAACGTGGCCAGAAACACCGAGGAATCGCTGAACGGCCAGCGTGGCAGCCGCAAAAACTGTTTCCACGAAACCATCCGGTACGCTGCTACAACCAAGACCGCGCTCAACGTCGCCAGCGGCACATGGCTCACCAACGGCGCCGCCGCAAGCACCACAACCAATAAAAGAAAGGAATGCGTCAGCCCGGCCACCGGCGTGCGAGCGCCCGAACGCACGTTCATGACCGACCTTGCCACTGCTCCCGTCACCGGAATACAGCCGAACAGCGGCCCGACCAGGTTCGCCACGCCCTGCCCCACCAACTCGCGATTCGAATCGTGCCGCTCATCGAGCAAACCATCCGTCACCACCGCACACAGCAACGCCTGCATCGCCACGAGCAATGCAATGGTGAAAGCCGGCTGAACCAGATCTTTGATTGTCGCCCAGTCCGCGCCCGGCAAGTGCAATACCGGCAAACTTCCCGAAAACTCGCCAATCGTCGCGATTTGCCAGCGGTCATGCAGCCCCAACACCGCAACCACCACGGTCGCCACAATTAACCCGGCCATCGTGCCAGGGACAAAGCGTGACCACCGTTTCGGCCAGAGCCCCATCAAGGCAACCGACCCAACGCCCAGAGCCACCGTGGGCCAGTGAATTCCACCGAGATTAGCCGCAAGCACTTGAATCTTACCCACAAAATCGACCGGCATTTTCTCAACGTTTAACCCGAAGAAATTCTTGATCTGCGAACTGAGGATCAGCACCGCGATGCCCTTCGTAAACGCGCGCGAAACCGGATACGGAATAAACCGGATGATCGAGCCCATCTTCGATAGCCCCATCACGCACAGCATCGCCCCCGCCATCATCGTGCAGAGGAAAAGTCCGTTCAACCCATACGCCTGCAGCACGCTGTAAGTGATGATGACAAACGCGCCCGTCGGCCCGCCGATCTGCACACGCGAACCGCCCAACGCAGCGATGATTCCACCGCCGATGATCGCAGTAAAAAGCCCTTGCTCCGGCTTCACGCCCGACGCGATGGCAAACGCCATCGAGAGCGGGAACGCCACCGTCATCACATTTAATCCCGCCAACGCATCACGGCGAAATTGCTCCCGCGTATAACCCGCGTAAGGCGCCAAAAATCGTTCCCTTAGCACAGTCGCAACATTCATTTAAGAAAAAGAACAAGCACGTCTCGCGCCGCGCTTTGCCAACATCCCCAAAATCGAGGAACATAAGTGCAAGTTTGGTTTGAGAAATGAATCTTAAGGCCGGACATGAAGCCAATGATCGTCACGCAATTCGCCCGTAACGCAAAAAGGAAATCACGGCGTACGCCCACCGCCCCGTTTTGCGCGCCAGCTAATACTCAACATTAGACACCGGGCTCCACCACCTTCCAAGCATCGTTTCCGAAACCCTTCACTCCCGCCAAGTGAACGCGTGGCACAGCGCGACGCCCGCCGCATCGGCCTCATCCACCGCCAGCGGCTTTCCGTGACCGAGCATGCTCATCACCGTGCGCGCCATCTGTTCCTTGCTCGCGCGGCCGGCGCCGACCACCGCCTGTTTCACGCGTAACGGCGCGTATTCAAAAACTGGTTTTCCTCTCAACGCCGCCGCCGTGATCGCCGCACCTCGCGCCGCACCGAGGATCTGCGCCGTTTGAAAGTTCTGCACGTAAATCGTCTGCTCCAGCGCCACATGTCGCACATCAAAGTCGACCAGAAACGCGGTGATCGCCCGGTGAATCTCCGCCAGCGCCACCGGCATCGGATACTTCGCCGGCACACGCACCGTCTGACAACGCAGCAACACCGGCTGCCGGCCCGCCGTAAATTCAATCAACGCCAAACCCGAAGCGCGCAAACTCGGGTCGATCCCGAGCACCTGGCCCACGAATGGCGTCCGGTTCAACGTCGGCACAGCCAATGACGCCGTCGACGGCGCCAGTTTGCCGGCGATTTTTGCTGCCCACATCTGCCTGACTGACATGCGTGCCATAGATTTCACTCCATCCTGAAAGAACCGCCCAAACCAAAGCGATGCGATTCGTCACCGCGTTCACTTTGCACTGTTTTGTCTCACACCGGCCGAGTCGGCGTCTTTCTTCGGCGGCTTCACCGTGAGATAAACATCGGGTCGGTTGTTCCGTACGGTGATGAACTTCGCATAGAGCGGAAAATGGCTGGAGAATCCCGAACCAGCAATACCGGCAAACGACCAGCCCCACGGTTCGCCATGTTCGTTTGTGTTGAGGTCAGGAAACTCGCCAACCGCAAAGGAATTATCCACATACTGCACGCCTTGAAAATCATAGAGCCCGCGAGAGACGAGCATCTGCATGAACGTGCTCCACACACCATGATAGATCTCACTCCCGCGACGGGAGGAAGGCAGTTCGAACCAGAGGTTGTAAAAATCAGCCGTGCCGCGCAGCGAACGCTTGTCGCCCTGCGAACCAAGGATGTCGGTCAACGCGGTTTTATCAAAATGGAAGCGCGGCCCCTGGTTGTAGAAACAATTGAAATCGCCAGCAATGATCAGGTCGGCGTTGGGCCTGACACTAAAGATCTCATCAATGCGCTCCCGCAGCACCTTGGCGGCGGCCACACGCGCTTCCTCAGCCGAAGCGC
>Ga0302321_100006224_pt1 | contig 10495 bp, 10 predicted proteins | sample Fen_T0_1_FD_202505 | JGI IMG/M metagenome (GOLD analysis project Ga0302321, IMG submission 202505) | Peat permafrost microbial communities from Stordalen Mire near Abisko, Sweden - Fen_T0_1 | ecosystem: Environmental > Terrestrial > Soil > Wetlands > Permafrost | place: Sweden: Abisko... | reverse complement strand
CACGCCGTCCTTGGCCCGTGCCGAATGGGAACACATTCAGCGCGTCCTGGGAGATACCGGCGGCAATATTTCCGAAACCGCCCGGCGCCTGGGGATCGCGCGGCGAACGCTACAACTCAAGCTGAAGAAGTATCCACCGAAAACATGAGCCGCTCGGCGATACAGAAGAGAGTGCACCGCTACGGAAGCCATCAGCTCCACTTCTGCCCGGCCGTCTGCGGCCGGCGAATTGTCACTTTCCGAGCTCGACCTTGCTTACCTTGATCGTCTTCTTCCCATTCTTTTCGCTGACGACGCCGGTTACCTTGCCATCCCGTACGCTGTCGCACATCGCCGTATCGTGCTTACGTGACGGATCGTCAGCGAAGAAGTAGATGACGTCCTTGCCGTCCTCCTTGACGCGAATCACGTCAGCGCACGACTTGGTGACGTTCAGGGCGCAATGGCCACAGCCAATCTGCCCGCTGAGAGTCACTGTCTTCTGCGCATCCGCGGTCTCGGCTGCCTTCTGTTTGTCGGCCGCATTGCCTCGCCCGGATATGACAAGGGCCAAGAGACCGAGCGCGATTCCAAAGGCGATTCGTTTCATGGAAGCTCCTTTCAACTGAAGTACGCAAAAGCTAACACAGGCAGCTTGTACCGGCTCGCTGAAGGGCTCCCTGCGAAGAATTTATACATGCTCGATCCATCGACCATCGTGTGCCGGGAATCGCTCCCGAAACCTTCACTTACGACGGACATCGAACGTTGATCATGATGAACGCAACTGGGGTCAGAAATGAACTGGGCTGGCTGATTGGCGCACTTGTCGCGACAGCCTCATTTTTCGCATCGGTCCCGCCGGCTGCTGCTTGTTCCATTTGCGGCTGCGGGGATCCGCTTCTTGCGGCAAGTGACCCCGCCGCCATCACCGGGCTTCTGCGCTTGCAACTCGACGCCGAGTACTTGCGTGTGGACGCAGGCACCGACGGGCAGCCTGGCTTTACGGATAGGCTCACTCAGTTGTCCTACCGGCTCAATGTGGTCTACCGGCCTATCAGCCGGCTTTCTCTCCTGGTCACGCTCTCCTTGCTGGACAAGACCATTCATACGGTGGGGGGAGGCACCGACATCACCGACTCCCATTTGACCGGGATTGGGGACACCGAGCTCGGAGCGCGCCATGCGCTCTGGCGCTCCCTCGACATGAGCATAGGTCGGGTGCAGGAATTTGCGCTTGCCGCGGGACTCATGTTCCCTTCCGGAGCCCACGACGCCAAGGAGACGGACAAGGATACCGGCGCTGCGACTCTGGTGGATCCCCACGGCCAACTCGGAACGGGCGCCTGGGGACCGTTCCTGGGGGTTCACTATCGCTTCGAACAGGTGAACTGGCTGGGTTTCGCCGATGTCTCCTACCGCATGCGAACCACCGCTTCCTATTCCGATGGCAGCAAGTACAAGTTCGGCGATGTCGCCTTGTGGAGCGTCCACGCGCAATATCGCCCGCTGAGCACTGTGGCCGTAGACCTGGGGGTCGACGGGCGATTCGCCCAGGCTGACAAGACCACCGCTGCCGGCGACACGTCCAGCAGCACCCAGGACAACACGGGCGGTACACTTCTCGCGGCGGCGCCTGCCGTGTACGTCAATGCCGTCCGCGGCTTTTGGCTGTTTGCACGTGCCCAGATACCGTTCTACAAGAATCTCTATGGCGAGCAGGACATCGAGCCGTCCTTCACCTTGGGTATGCAGTACCAGGTGCTTTAGGGAAGCCGATCTGATTCCCCCTCGCCAGATCTAGTGCCGGTACACCACCACGCCAAGCACCGCGGCACCCAGGATCAGGAACGCCGGGTTCAAGCGAGTGCAGGTCAGCAATGCAAAGGTTGCTGCGACAAAGACGACCCTGTCCCAGCCGTGGAGAAGAGCGTGCAGCCACCCGGAAGACACGCCCAAGACGCTGCGCCCCATGTCAAAGGCGGTCCATAGCAGAAGTCCCACCACCACGGGACGAACGGCGGCCAGCATCGACGCCACCACCTTGCTGTCCTTCACACCAAAGAAGAAGACGATCATGACCAACATCAACAGGGTGGCGGGAACCACGGTCCCGGCGGCTGCCATGACCGCGCCGGAGACCCCCGCGACCTTGTATCCGACGAAGGCGGAGACCTGCGGGGCGATGGGGCCGGGAAGCGCATTACCCACGGCGACCGCGTCGGCGAACTCTGCCGAATTCGCCCAGCCCGCGCTGACCACTTCCCGCTGCATCAGCGCCAGCGAGGCCGGGCCTCCGCCCCAAGAAAAGAGGGCGACCCGCGTGAAGACCAGGAAAAGCTCCCATAACAATTGCACGTTCGATCCTCCATGCCCGCCATCGGGCTGTTGCTGACGAGGCGAGACTGCTGCTCGGGTTTTGCTCCGGGCCGCAGCACCCGCCGACCTGCCGGACATTCTGTCAGAAGATCCACCTGGATTGCACGACCTGGGCCGTTCCGGTTGCCTTTCTCTGCGTGCCGCGTCCGGCAAACGGGTGCTGCAAATTCAACAGTCGACCAGCAGAGAGTTGCTCCAGCAACAGTAGCCTTCTTCCGTGAAAGGGGAGCCTCAATGCCTCAATAAAGCGACGGATGCCGACGACCGAGGCATGGAAGTTGCTTACGCATGGCCCATCGTCACGAGATGTTCGGGGCGCTCTCACCATGTCTGCGGATAGCCGACCGTCTCGTCGTTCGTTCCTGAATGCCTCTGGCCTTGTCCTCGGGGCTCTCGTTGGCGAGCGCTTGGCCCGGGCCGAGGAGTTGAGGCCAGAAACCGAGAGACCGGGCCGATGGTCGCGCGAAGCGCCGCTTGTCTCCGTCAACTGCGCGGTGGTTGGACTCGGAGACCAGGGGCGAGAAATCTTGCGAACCCTGGCCACACTTCCCGGTGCCGTCGTGAAGACAATTTGCGACACCCACAAGGCCTCCCACAAGAGGGCTCTCGAGTTCGCGCCCAGGGCCAAGGCCACCACGGACTATCGCAAGATCCTGGATGACAGGGACGTACGGGCAGTATGGGTGGCGACGCCCAGTCACTTACACAAGGACATCGTTCTTGCGGCTCTGGCGGCAGGCAAGCACGTCTACTGCGAAGCCCCCTTGGCTCATACGATTGCCGACGCCCGGGCCATCGCCGAGGCGGCTCGAAGAGCCCCGGCCCAAGTCTTCCAGGTCGGCATTCAGCGACGAGCCAATCTGCTGGATATGCACATCTTCGGTCTGCTGAGGCTGGGAATTCTCCCGCGACTGTTGCTGGTCCAGGCCCAGTACCACCACCGGAGCTCTTGGCGACGGGCTGCCAGCACACGCGAGCGACAGGCCGAGTTGGATTGGCGACTTGACGACGCTCTCTCGCCGGGGCTCGCGGGAGAGATTGGCATTCATCAGATCGACCTTTTGTCCTGGTACTTGCGCAAGCGACCTCTGTCCGTCTCGGCTTTCGGCGGTGTCATGGCCTGGCCAGACGGACGCAAGGTGCCGGACTTGATTCACGCCACGCTCGACTACGGCAATGGCGTACATCTGGTCTACTCGGCCTCGCTCGGCAACTCCTTCGGGTCAGGGGCGGAGATGCTGTTTGGTAGTGAAGGTACCATCATGATTCAGAACGATCATGCATGGCTAATCAAGGAAGCAGACGCCTCCGCGCAGGATTGGGAGGTCTACGCCGCCCGTGAGGCCATCGGCTCCGAGGTGGGACTGGTGTTGGTGGCCAACGCGAGCAAACTACTGGAGGACGTGCGCGATCCCGCCAAGCTCCGAAACGCCGAAACGAAAGGCGCCCTCTTCTACGCCTGTGAATCATTCCTACGCGCGCTCCGGGCTGGCATCCCCGCCGCCCCCGGCGCCCAGGAGGGGCTCGATGCCACGGTCGTTGCGCTCACCGTGAACGAGGCAGTGCGGGCCGGAACGAAGATTACCTTCCGCAAGGAATGGTTCGACCTTGCCTAGTTACGCCCGCCAGAATTTCGGCCAGGTTTGCTCCGCCGATGCATCCTGGCCGGCAGCGTTGGGCCTCGCTTGCAGGCGTCGGAGTCGAGTGGAAAGCGGAAAAGCGTGAAAAATTTCCGAGAGCTTCCATCCACGACAATGACTCGCTCCTCCGGCAATGCACTTGCTTTGTTCGCATGCGAGGCCATGCGCACCCGTTTTGAGATCATCCTAGCCGACGACCGCGATCCGACCTTCCTACGTGCAGGCGCCGAACAAGCGCTTGCCGAGATCGGCGCGGTCGAGGCGGAGTTGTCGCCTTATCGTCCCGGTTCGACGATTGCGGCCATCAACAGCACACCCGTAGGGACAGCCGTTCGGGTGCCATCCCCTGTCTTCACGCTTCTGTCCCGGGCGATGGAATTGACAGCCAGGTTGAACGGCGCATTCGACCTCTCGGTCGGGGCGGTGACGGCTGCCCAACGTGGTTTCATCGCCGCCGAGAGGACTGCGCCTACCGCCAGTGTCTTCCGCCTCGATTCCAGCTCCCTCACCGCCACCCGCCTGACGGAGAGCGCGAGGCTCGACACGGGCGCCGTCGGCAAAGGGTGGGCCCTGGAACGTGCGCTGGCGATTCTTCGCGATATTGGCCTCACCAACGCCTTCCTTCACGGAGGCACCTCATCGGTGAGAACCATGGGTCCCGGACCAGCGGGTCGAGGTTGGAAGGTCGCAGTGCCGGACTTCCCAGCCCCCATCGACGTCGCCGACCGTGCCCTCAGCGTCTCTTCATCGGTCGCTCAGCTATTCACGGCGGAGGCCGGCGCGTGTTCCCACATCATCGACCCGCGAACCGGCGCGCCCGTAACACGCCCGCTGACGGCGGCGGTCCTCCATGAAGACGGCGTGGTCGCCGAGGCTATCTCCACGGCACTGGTCGTCCTCGGCCCCGCAGGCGTAAAGCCCGTCCGCCTCGCCTTTCCAACCGCCACAGTGGTCCGGCCGGCGCCCGATGGGATCCTCTAGAGGCGAGCCCGCGAGACGAGCCCGCGCCTTTGCACCACGGTGCCACTATGGTATCCTGCGGCAGGCTACCAGGCGCCCGACATCCATCAAGGAGGCGACAATGAACAAGGAAGCTGACGATGTCCGCGGGAACGTCTCGAAGGCGTATACCCGAGGACGAAAGCCCCGAGCGATGTGCGAAAGCTCTGGCAGCAAGTCGATGCAGAAGGGAGGGCTGGCCAAACGTGACCGGACCCCATCTTCCTTTGCGAGACCAGCGGTAGCCTTCGCCCTGGTTGCAGCCCTTGCTGGCGGCTGCGCGCACAAGTGGCAGGACCTCAAGAAGCCAGAGCGCCAGCGATCTTTCACGTTGGACAAGGACTACGCGCGAACCGAGACCCGCGGAATCGGGGTCAAATGGGTGGAAGGGCTCCACGCGGGCGTGTACGCCCTGAGCGCCGAGGACGACGACGGCTGGTACTTCGCCGGCGCTGGCCCATGCGTGATAAAGCTGAGCGGCGACAACGGTGAGGAATTCCTCAAAACGGGAAAGAGCAAGGCCCCCTTGTTGCCCGGAGGGCTGTGGCTTCCCAAGAAGGGCGTCAATAAGGAAGCGAAGCTCTTCTACGTCTTCAGTGGGGAGTCGCCTGCTCCTACGGGTGCCCTGGTCGGCGCTATCGTGGCCGGCGGGAAGGGCGATGTCATATTCATCGGCTACGGCAGCGAGAAGGAATTCGTGAACGGGCTAGAAATCGCCGACAAGTAGCGCGGCGAGTGAGGGGTTCGACAGGTTCCGCCTGTCAGAACTTCGGCCCGGTTTGGCCTAGGCACCCCGCATGTCCTTGACGACGAGCTTCTCGATGTCGAGGCGTCCGAGTCCTGCGGTGACAGCCTTGTTGAACAGCAGGATGTCCTTTGGATTGCGTTGGTGGAGCTTGGCGCAGTAGGCATCGACTGCGACTGCATCTGTGCCGACCACGACCTTCAGGGGCTTGAGAAGATCGCCCGGCCCGGCCGGACCATTGGTCGCCAGCACCACGGTGGCGTCAGCCACGCAAAGGTTCGGCTTGCGCACGGTGTTCAGGTCGGCAATGCACTGACAGAGCAGGTCCACATCGCCGTAGCCATCCGCTCCGACGTGAAAAGTCCGATTGGTCTCGCGGTCGGCGCCGCCCATCATGTTCTTGAGGTTGCCCGAAAGAACTGCCCCAACGTGGTGCTTTGCGATCGGGATATTCACCAAGACATCGACCTCGAGCAGCTCGCTCCTCAGCTTTGCCGATTTCAGACGCACGCCATCCGGAACCTTCGTGTCGACCGCCCTGCCCGAACACGATCTGATCGAGCTGACGACGCTAGCGTGAGCCTTGGCCAAGGGCGAATCGCCCCAGAATTTGGGCGAGAGCACGGGAAGGCTGACAACTTCCCTGGCGCCAGCATCGAAACACAGCTTCGCCACGGCAAGGGGAACCTCCATGTGCGTGTGACTGCCTTCGAGCCACCAGTTCACCGGTGCGTTGATCAGCAGGCCCACACGAGCGCCCCTAGTAACGAATCGCCCAATACCGCCCAGAGTTTGCAGGGCCGTCTTGGTGCTGCCAAACGCATCGGTACCCTTGACTGCAACGATATCCGGGCGCAGCGCCGCGGCGGCCAACGCACGGCCGACGACGGCTCCGCCCATGACCCCGACCGCGCCGGTCACCAGACCTGTCTTTACGAAGCTTCGACGATCCATGTTGAGACTGACCTTTCCGGTATGCCGGCGCCAGTATACCGCCGTCCCCCCGCCTCGCCACGGGAGCCTGCTGACGGCCCACACAATGGGACACGGCTCTCGTCGGGTGGACACCGGCGAAAGCGCCGACAGAAGGCGCGAAAGTTGCATAACTCCTTCAGGTGACCCAATTGCCATGCCCATCCGGGCCATACGCCTCATCGGCGGGAAGGAACCCTCTATGACGGACTATCACCTCGACCGGCCCGACCTCGCGACTACCTACGACGAGCTAAGCGACAGCCAATTCACCAAGGGAAGCGAATTGGTCGAGGCCCTGGGAATAGAAGAAAAGGACGTGGTGCTGGACATCGGCGCCGGCACAGGCCGACTGGGACGGAGGGTCCTCGGGACGAAACTGGGCTCCGAGGGAAAGCTCATCGGCATCGATCCGCTTCCCGAACGCATCAAAGTGGCGAACGCGAAGAACGCCTTTGCCAATGGGCACTACCGCGTAGGTTCGGCGGAAGATCTGGGTTTCCAGGCAGATGCCAGCGTGGACGTGGTCTACCTCAGTTCGGTGTTCCATTGGGTGCAGGACAAGAAGAAGGCCCTTGCCGAAATCCACCGCGTGCTGAAACCCAAAGGCAAGATCGGTATTACCACTGGGGCAAAGGAGCTGGCCGAAACCACGCCTATCCGCCAGATCCTCAAGCGAATCCTCTCGGCCCCGAAGTACCAGGGCTTGGTCGATCCTGACGCTACCGTATCGACCCGACAGGGGACCACGTCGACCGAGTTGATCAAGCTGCTGACCGAAGGCGGGTTCGAGTTGGAAAAATTGCAGGTGCGCCGGAACGTCGTCCGCCACCGCAATGCCGCGGTTTACGTGGACTTCTCCGAATCCAGCAGCTTCGGTAATTACCTGGCCCACGTGCCCGCAGACCTGCGGCCGGAAGTGCGTGCTGCGTATGTGAAGGCCCTGGAGGCGCTTGACGACGGCCACGGCGTCGAGGGCGTCACGTACGGCATCTCCGTCATCGCGCGGAAGAACGACGAGCTCGCCACTCTGCTGGCGAAGCTGCTTGGCCACGGCGCGGAAAGCGCCGCCAACCGCGCACGCGGCTAGGGCGGCGGGCGGGCCCGCCTGGATGTCCAAGGTGCAATGTCTCGTGTGCAATGTCTATTGTGCGATGTCTATTGTGCAACATCGGTGCTGCCTGGCTGCTGCCAACGCAACACTTTCGCTCACGAGGAACGCCCCTTTCGTCGAGGCGAAGCCGCCGCACATTGGCATGACCATTGCTGCAATCCGCACACTGGAGGTATCAGGTCATGCCACTCTCTGATCTCGTAGCAAAAAGCCGAAGTTATCGGCGCTTCTTTCAGAACCACGACGTTCCACTCGGAACCCTCAGGCACCTCGTTGCTATTGCCCGGCTCTCGCGCAGCGCGGGCAACGCACAACCTCTCAAGTACCTGTTGTCAGCCAATCGAGACCAGAATGCCGTGATCTTTTCGCACATCTCGTGGGCCGCGCAGGTGAAGGACTGGTGCGAACCCGAAGAAGGAGAGCGCCCGGCTGCCTACGTCGTCATTCTTGGTGACAAACGACTCAAGCCCGCCTTTGGCTATGTCGATCAAGGGATCGTTGCCCAGACGATCCTTCTCGGGGCAGCCGAGCTTGGCCTCGGCGGCGCTATCATCGGTTCAATCCGCAAACACGAATTGGCGCAAAGGCTCGCGCTCGGCCCACAATTGGAGATTCTGCTCATCATCGCGATCGGTAAGCCGAAGGACGAGGTCGTGATCGAGCCACTCGGCGCAGGCGGCAGCACCGCCTACTGGCGTGACAATCAACACCGGCATCACATTCCCAAACGCACGCTCGAGGATTTGATTGTGGGGGCATACTAATGGAAACTCATTGCCACCCAGATGTTGGCGCGACATTCAACCCTTGATGGAGCTTCGCTATGCCCGTCACAGCCCAATGGATTCGACACGAGGACAGCCTTGGTTTTCTTGCTTGGCCCGAACGAGCCCGCACGCCGCTTCCCTCCGTGCTGGTCATTCAGGAGATCTGGGGCGTAGACGAACACATCAAAGACGTCACTCGCCGAATTGCGGCCGCCGGCTACGTGGCCTACGCGCCCGATCTCTATGCGAAGGATGGTGACCGTCCCGAAGCGCTGCAACCCGACCGTATCGTCGAGTACCAGTCCTTCCTGCAGACCCTGCCGGCCACCGCCAACACCCCCGCAGACCGCATCGCGGCTCTGTCGACTTGGCCCGAACCCGGCCGAAGCCGCCTCACGCAAACCCACCAGCTGCTCTTCGGGCAGCTGCGCGACTTGGACAAGTACGTTCCGGCCCTCCACCAAGCCAGCAAGTTCCTCTTGCGGGTCTCTCCGCTCTCCAGTGGCCAGAAACTCGCATGCGTCGGGTTCAGCATGGGCGGCGGCTTGGCGGGATTGCTCGCTACCGCCGAGCCCGAGCTCTCGGGCGCAGCGATCTTCTACGGTACCGCTCCGCCGCTCGACCGCGTGTCGCGCATTGCGGCCTCCCTCATCGGGTTCTACGCCGGTCTCGATGAACGAGTCAACGCAGGGATTCCCGCCCTTGCCGAGGCGCTCGGAGCAGCCGGAAAGGCCTTCGAGCACCATGTCTATCGCGACGCCAAGCATGGATTTTTCAATGAAGATCGCCCCGCCTACGACGCCAACGCCAGCCGAGACGCCTATGCGCGCTTGATCCAATTCCTGAGGAGTCGACTGTCACCTTGACCCCAGCCCCCGCCGCCGCGAACGGCACTAACTCTCCCCCCGACTATTTGGTGCTGGCGAAGCCCGCTGGACCCCGTTGCAATCTGCGCTGCGCCTATTGCTACTACCTCCCCAAGGCGACACTATTTCCCGCCGCCGTGCCGTGGCGCATGGACGAGACCATGCTGGAATCCTTCGTACGGCAGCGGCTGGAGCTTTCGCCCGGGCCGGTCACCCATTTCGAATGGCACGGCGGCGAACCCACGCTGATGGGTCTCGACTTCTTCCGCCTTGCCGTCGAATTCCAACGCCGCCACGCCCCACCCGGTCGCGAAGTCACCAACGGACTGCAAACCAATGGAATCACGCTCGATCAGGCGTGGATCGACTTCTTAGCGCGAGAACGGTTCTCCGTCGGACTCAGCCTGGATGGCCCGCCCGAGCACCACGACCCCTACCGCCGTGACCCGCGCGGCCTCGCCACGCACCAACTGGTCGTCCACACGCTGGGCCAGCTCCGCCGGGCAAGAATCCACTGCGACGTTCTCTGCGTTCTCCACGACAAGAACACCCGCGATCCCGGAATCCTGATGCGCTTCTTCCGCGAGCTCGAGGTCAGATCCTTGCAGTTCCTTCCCCTCGTCGAGCGAGATCCGACCTCTCCCCGAGGAGTGGGCCCCCGCACGGCCGACCCGGAAGTCCTCGGCGAATTCCTCTGCCGGGCGTTCGACGATTGGATCGCCCAAGACCTGGGCTTTCTCACCGTACAACTTTTCGAGGAGGCCCTTCGCCCTCACCTGGGCCTGCCCCATGCCTTGTGCGTATTTCGCAAAACCTGCGGCGAAGTGCTGGTGCTGGAGCACAACGGCGACGTCTTCGCCTGCGATCAGTTCGTGGACGAGACCCGCCGGCTAGGAAACCTTGGCCAAACCCCGCTGCGCGACATCATCACCGCCCCCACCCTCGCCCGCTTTGGCCTAGACAAGTTCGAGGCGCTCCCCGAGCGCTGCCACGAGTGCGACGTTCTGCAATTCTGCCACGGTGGCTGCCCCAAG
>Ga0302321_100006223_pt1 | contig 10495 bp, 9 predicted proteins | sample Fen_T0_1_FD_202505 | JGI IMG/M metagenome (GOLD analysis project Ga0302321, IMG submission 202505) | Peat permafrost microbial communities from Stordalen Mire near Abisko, Sweden - Fen_T0_1 | ecosystem: Environmental > Terrestrial > Soil > Wetlands > Permafrost | place: Sweden: Abisko... | reverse complement strand
TTCTACCCGCTCTGAGAGATGCGCTTGATGGGTTGCCCCTCGAATTGAAGGTCGCGGCTCTATTGGACCGGGCCCCTTTGGCCGGGGCAGGAGTGGCCTGGTTCCACCAAGTCGCGAGCCTGTCGGCGGAAGGGAAAGCAGCGGGGGCGCCTGCCTCGGTGGTTTAGGAGACTCTTACCGCCCGGCCCTCAGCGCGACTCGGCATTGCATTCGGCCCCGCGTCGCCTCTAGACTTGTGATAGCTGCCGGGTTCGCGCCTCCAGAGGGAGTCGACCGGCCAGCCGATGCCGTGCGGAAGTGGTGAAATGGCAAACACACTAGCCTTAGGAGCTAGCGCCCAAAAGGCTTAGGGGTTCAAGTCCCCTCTTCCGCACCAAACCTCTCCCTGTTGTGAGAACCCTCCATCGTCTACCGCCAACCCAATCGAGCCAACCACGCCGGGCTTGAACTTGCGCCTGTTTTTTGGGTTCGCTGTGCGCTATGGCGGCTACTGCCCTAGTAATCTGGTGGAACTATGAACCCGACGCCCAAGCAGCCTGAAGTCACCCTCGTCCAAACCACCGACTACCGCGAGTCCTACGCCAACAGCGTGCAGGTGCGCGTGAGCGTGTGGGACTTCCAACTGGTCTTTGGCCTGGCCGCCAGCGAGGCTCCCGACGAGGTCACGATCCGCAATCAGAACGCGATCTTCCTCAGCCCGCAGCAGGCCAAGGCGCTATGGAACGTGTTGGGGCAAAACCTGGCCCAGTACGAGCAGGCCTTCGGCAATCTGAATCTCGAGCCGCAGAGCCACACCTTCCCGCAGGGACCTGTCAACTAGGAACTGAGGGACCAGGGGACTTGGCCGGGGAGCCAACCATTGCGCTTTAAGAATCTCATCAAGCCGCGGCTCGACGCGCCCTTTCCCGCCTGGATGATCTTCCCGGTGGTCTTCGCGGCGCTCTACGCCAGCCACTTCACGCTGCTTCGCCTGCCTTACTACTGGGACGAGGCCGGCTACTACATTCCGGCGGCATGGGACTTCTTCCGCACCGGATCGCTGATCCCTTCCACCACGCTGAGCAACGCCCATCCGCCGCTGCCCAGCATCTACCTGGCGCTTTGGTGGAAAGCCTCGGGCTTTCTGCCTGAGGTGACCCGCGAGGCAGTGCTCATCGTCGCATCTTTCGGGCTGGTGGCGGTGTGGCGGCTGGCAATGCGGCTGGTGGACGTGCCCGCGGTGGCCTTCTGGACCGTGGTTCTCACGGCGCTCTACCCCATCTGGTTTGCCCAGAGCACACTGGCCCACGCCGACATCTTCGCCGCCGCATGCACCCTGTGGGGACTGGTCTATGCCCTGCCGGGCACGCGCCGGGAGTGGTACCGGAAGAGTTGGCTCGCCGCGCTCTGGTTTGCGGCCGCCGCCCTCTGCAAGGAAACGGCGATCGCCATTCCGCTGACTCTTGCGGCGGTGAGCTTTGTGGAGGGGTGGCGCACCGCGGGCCCGGCCCGCGGCCGCCTGTGGCGCGAAGCGGCTTGGCTTGGGAGTTGCGTCGCGCCCCTGGCCGCCTGGTACGGCTTCCACTTTTTCAAGACGGGCTTTCTCTTCGGCAATCCCGAGTTTCTGCGCTACAACGCCCAGGCCAATCTCGAGCCGTTGCGCATATTGGCCGCGCTCTTTCATCGCACGCTTCACCTCACGGCGCACATGAACCTGTTCGTGCCGGTGCTGATGACCATTGCCGCCCTGATGCTGGTACCTCGCCTTGACGCCGAGGGCAAAGAGCGTGTGTCGATCGCACTCGCCGCGCGCCGCCGCATCTTCATTCTGCTGGCGGTCAATGCGCTGCTGTTCAGCGTGCTGGGCGGGGCGCTGCTGACCCGCTACCTGCTGCCCATGTATCCGCTGGTGCTGCTGCTAGCGGTCAGCACGTTTTATCGGCGCGTGCCCTGGTGGCAGGGACTGGCGGTCTTTTCGGCGGCGGCCTTTGTCCTGGGCCTGGACGTCAACCCGCCCTATCGCTTCGCCCCGGAAGACAACCTGGCCTATGCCCGCGTCGTCCGCCTCCACGAGGCCGGCATCGCCCAGCTCAACAAGCTCTACCCCGGCTCGACCGTGCTCTCCGCCTGGCCGGTCACCGATGAGCTTTCCCGCTCCGAACTCGGGTATCTCAAGCAGCCCTACAGCGTCTACCGGCTTGAGGACTTCACCTTTGAACAGATCGCCCGTGCGGCCCAGGAGCCGGAGAAGTACTCGACCGCGCTGGTCTTCTCGACCAAGTACGACCCACCCTCGCTGCCGCTGAACCTGGGACCCCGCAGCGAGGCCATGGATGAGCGCTTCTTTGGCCTGCATCACGACCTGCCGCCCGAGACCATTGCGCGGCAGTTGGGCGGAGCCCTGGTCTGGAAGCGCGAGGAGCAGGGACAGTGGATCGCGCTCATTCGCTTCAATCGGCAGTTCGAGGCCGTCCTCCAGCTTCCCGGCCCTTCGCGCTAGCAGTCCCGCTGCGCAATTCAACCTATAATCAACCTGTCGTGCTTATCCCTCATTCATCCCGATTGCGCGGCGCGTGGCAACTGGCCGTCGGCGCCGGGTTGGCGATTGCATTGACGCCAATCTCTTCCTTTTCCGCAAAGGCACAACCCGCTGTACTGGCCAGCCCTGCCGCGGGGGACCGCATCCTGCTCGTGCTCCCATTTGACAACCGCACCGGCCAGCCGAGCCTGGAGTGGGTGCGCGAGGCCGCGCCCGAGATTCTGGGCAGCCGCTTCGCTTCGGCCGGCTTTGCCCCCATGAGCCGCCCCGACCGCCTGTATGCTCTCGACCACCTGGGACTGCCCGAAGGCTTCCAGCCCTCGCGCGCCAGTTCGCTCAAGCTGGCCCAGACGCTGGACGCCGATTCGATCATTGTGGGGAGCTATGTGACCGACGGCACGGGCATTGTGGCCGAGGCCCAGGTGGTGGATGTGGCACACCTTCGCATGAGCCAGCCCGTTACCTCGCGCGGCGAGATGCGCGATCTGATCGCCGTCTTCGATTCGCTGGCCTGGAGCCTGACTCGCCAGCTCGACCCCGGCTTCAGCGTGGCCGAGGAGACATTTGTGGCCGCCGGTGCCGGTTTGCGCCTGGACGCCTTTGAGCAGTACATTCGCGGCATCACCGAGCAGGACCAGCAGGAACGCGTGCGCCACCTGAGCCAGGCGGTGCAGCTCAACCCGGAGTTCGGGCAGGCCTGGATGGCGCTGGGACGCGAGGAGTTTGCCGGCCAGCGGTATGAACAGGCCGCGACGGCCTTTGCCAAGGTGGGCCGCAACGGCGCCGACATTCTGGAGGCCGGCTTTGATCGCGGGCTGGCGCTGATGTTCTCCGGCGACTACCTGCACGCCGAAGAGGCCTTTGCCGGGGTAGCGCGGGTGCTGCCCCTGGCCCCGGTGCTCAACAACCAGGGGGTCTCGCTGGCCCGCCGCGGCAAAGACGGCGCTCCGCTCTTTCGCCAGGCCATGGCCGCCGACCCCAGCGACGCCGACTACCACTTCAACCTGGCGGTCAGCCTCAAGCGTCAGGGGAGCGCCGCCGAAGCCCTCGCCGAATTGGCGCAGTGCCTGCGCCTGCGGCCCGGCGACACCGAAGCCCAGGCGCTGCTGAAGGCCTGGAAGAGTCCCGCCTCAGCCGACTCTCCGGCCGCGCCCGGCGAAGAAGCGGGGGCCAAAGTCGATCCTCTCGAGCGCATTGTGCGCACCTTCGATGCGGTCGCCTTCCGTCAGGCCGCGCAGATGCTCGACCAGGTGGACGACTCGCGGCTGGCCGCGCTGCCGCCGCTCGAGCGCGCGCGCAAGCTGGCCGGTCAAGCCAGAGATTATCTCGACCGCGGCCTGCTGCTGGAGGCGGAGAGGCTGTTTCTCTCCGCGGAAGCTGCCGACAGTTCGGTGGCCGGGGCCCACGCGGGCCTGGCCGAGGTGCGGGAGCGCACTGGCGACGCGGAGGCTGCCCGCAAAGAGGCTCACGCCGCTTTGAAACTGGAGCCTTCGGCAGACGCCTACCTGGTTCTGGGGCGGCTGGACCTGGCGGGCGGAAGGCTGGACGAGGCGAGCAAGGAAGCCGGCGAAGCTCTCAAGCTGGCCCCGCAGAGCCGGGCTGCCCTGGATTTGCGGCGGCAGATTGAGGCCGGCGGCGCACAGAAGAGATAGGGCCTGGAGAAGGCCCTGAAGGAGCAGGCGATGATTCAGCTCATGCGCGGTTTCGCCGTTCGGGCCGGCCTGGTTTGGGCTGTCGGCATGGCTGTCTGCGGGGTTGCGATTCAGGCAACCGCCCAGCAGCCGCTGGTCGAAAAGCTCATCCTCTCCGACACCATCCAGCCGGTCACCGCGGGGCAGCTCGACCGGGCCGTCGCCCGCGCCAATGCCGAAAGCGCCCGCGCCCTACTCATCGAACTCGACACTCCCGGCGGCCTGCTCGACTCAACCCGCACCATGGCCGGAGCCATCTTGAGTTCTCGGGTTCCGGTGATTGTCTATGTTTCTCCAGCGGGCGCGCGGGCGGGGTCGGCGGGGTTCTTTCTGCTGGAGTCGGCCGACATCGCTGCCATGGCCCCCGGCACCAACGCCGGAGCGGCCCACCCGGTGATGGAGTTCGGCGGCCAGCCCGACGCCACCATGACGCAAAAGATCGAGAACGACACCGAGGCCTTTCTGCGCTCCTACGTGACAAAGAGGAATCGGAACGCCGAGGCCGCCGAGGCCGCGGTGCACTCGTCGCACTCCTACACCGCCCAGGAGGCGCTGGACCAGCACCTGATCGATGTCATTGCCTCCAGCGATAACGAGCTGCTGACCACGCTGGAGGGCCGCGAAATCGTCCGCATGGACGGGACCAGGCTGACTCTTCACTTCTCGGGGGCCCGGATCGAGGTCCTCAAGCCCACGCTGCGCGAGGAACTGCTCGGCTGGCTGGTGAATCCCAACATCGCCCTGCTGTTCCTGGTGGGCGGCGCATTGCTCATCTACCTCGAATTCAACACGCCGGGCACCATAGTACCCGGCGCGCTTGGCACGCTCATGGTGCTGCTGGCCATCTTCGCGCTCAACCTGCTGCCGATTCGCTATACCGCGCTGCTGCTGCTGGTGGCGGCGCTGGTTCTGCTGCTGCTCGAGGCTAAGTTCGGCGGCCACGGCGCGCTGGCAATCGCCGGCATCGTCTGCCTCACCTTCGGAACCCTCACTTTAGTCGCCGCCCCGGTGCCGGAGCTGGGCGTCAGCCCTTGGGTCGCCTTTGCGGTGAGCGCCGCCTTCGGAGTGATCACGGTCTTTCTGGTGCGTCTGGCGATGCGCGCGCGCAGCATGAAGTCGCGCCTCGGCGCCGATGCCATGGTGGGCAGCCGCGCCAAGGCCATGGAAGCCCTGACCCCCGAAGGCCACGTGCTGGTCGAGGGCGAAATCTGGCGCGCCGTCGCCGCGGAACCTGTGCCGGCCGGGGCGCAACTGCGCGTCGTCGGACACGACCAGTTTCTGCTGCGTGTCGAGCCGGCCGATCCGGCCAGGCCGCCCGCATAAATGCCTCTGGAGTACAATCCGTCCTGAGTGAGGAAGCCCCAATGCCCGATACCATGCTGCCGATTCTGATCTTTTCCGCCATCGTCGTCCTGTACCTGCTCAACTCCATCAAAATCCTTCGCGAATACGAGCGCGGCGTGATCTTCCGCCTGGGCCGCGCGTTGGCCACGCCCAAAGGCCCCGGCATCATCCTCGTCTTCCGTCCCTTTGACCAGATGGTCCGCATCTCGCTGCGCCAGGATGTGCTCGAAGTCCCGGCCCAGGACGTGATTACCCGCGACAACGTCACCCTCAAGGTGAACGCCGTGGTCACGCTCTATGTGGTCAATCCAAACGACGCCGCCATCAAGGTGGCCAACTATGTCTATCAGACCTCGCAGTTCGCGCAGACCACGCTTCGCTCGGTCCTCGGTGAGGTCGAGCTCGACGAACTCCTGAGCCATCGTGACAAGCTCAACCTGAAGATTCAGACCATCATCGATCAGAGGACGGAGCCGTTCGGAGTAAAGGTCATCTCGGTCGAAGTCAAGCAGGTGGACCTGCCCGAGCAGATGCTGCGCGCCATGGCCAAGCAGGCCGAGGCCGAGCGCGAAAAGCGCTCCAAGATCATCCACGCCGAGGGCGAATTCAACGCAGCGCAAAAACTGGTGGACGCCGCGCACCTGCTGGCAACCGAACCCATGACCCTGCAGTTGCGCTACCTGCAAACGCTCACCGAGATCGGCGTCGAGAAGAACACCACCATCGTCTTCCCCCTGCCCATGGAACTGATGAACCTGTTGAACAAGATGAGCGTCTCAAGCGCGGCAGCTCAGAAGAAAGAGTAGTCGCGGTCGGTTGACTTCGCGGGCGGGTCCGTCGTGGGACGGAAGGAGCGGTGGGCCAGTCCGACTCTATCCCTGAGGTCGGCTATTCTGGTTTTTCATGGGATTGAGGGCGGTCGATGCGGGGAGTCTTTGACGAAACGGATCTGGAACAGAACCCGCAGCGCCGCGACACTGAGCTGACCCTCGGCCCCGGCATGTTGCTGGCCCTGTTCTTCGGCCTCATGCTGCTCTGCGGCGTCTGCTTCGGCCTGGGCTACTCCATGGGGCGCCGCAGCGCGCCGGTATCTGCCGCGCTCGCCCAGCCTGCTGCTGCGCCTGCGCCAACTGCCGCGGCGCATCCAAAGCCCGCCGCCTCCGCGCAGAGTCCGGCCAGCGCTCAGCAAGCCGCGCCCACCCTCCCCGCACCGCAGGACTCCAACACAAATCCTGCCCCTGACGGTCAAGCCCCTGGTGCCGCCGCCGCCCTCAACGCCGGCTCCGCCCCGCCTCTGGTCAAACCGGCGCTGTCTCAGAACAACCCGGCTCCGCCTCAGCCTGTCCCGGACCAGAATCTGCAGTCGGCCAATGCTCCGGCGGTGTCCCTGATGGTGCAGATAGCCGCTGTTTCCCACCAGGAAGACGCCGATGTCCTCATCGGCGCGCTGCGCAAGCGCGGCTATGCGGTCAGCGTTCATCGCCAGCCCGCCGACGGGCTTCTCCATGTGCAGGTCGGCCCGTTCACAAGCCGCGAAGAGGCCAGCCGATGGCGCCTCAAGCTGCTCAATGACGGCTACAACGCCGTTGTGCAATAAGCCCCAAGCAAATTTCTGGAGTGCCCTTCCAAATGAAAGCGACTGCCTCGGAACTTCTGTCGAGACTGCCCGGACCACCATCGAAGAGCTGGTCTGAAGGCGAGCGATTCACTCGCGCCCTGGCCCACGGATCAATGACCGTGGAGCTCTATGCGCCGGTCGGGCACGATCCGCAGACCGCGCATGAACAGGATGAGTTGTACTTCATTCATGCCGGCCAGGGTGAGATCGCCATCGGCGGCGAACGCCACGCCTTCGCTCCAGGCGACGCCTTCTTCGTCCCGGCGGGGGTCGATCACCGATTCGAAAATTTCTCGGGCGACTTCGCCACCTGGGTTGTCTTCTGGGGACCGAAGGGCGGCGAATAGGCGCGGAGATTGCGGTCTCAGCCCCGCATCCACTCAGGCAAGCCGGAGGCGATCGAGACCCGCACCGCCTTCAGCAGATCCTCGCGGGTTGCATAGTCGCCCGGCCTCACCGGCTCATGGAAGACGATGTGTGCCGTTCCCGGCTTGATGCGCATTGAACCCTTGGCCATCATCGTCTCCGTGCCATAGATCGACACTGGAATGCACGGCGCGCCGGTCTGCATCGCCAGGTAGAAAGGGCCCTTCTTGAACGGCAGCAGCCTTCCGTCCCTGGAGCGCGTGCCCTCGACAAACGTGGTGATGTGGATGCCCTTCTCGAGCACCCGCCGCGCCGCGGCCACGCTCTCCTGCGCGCTCGCCGCGTTGCCGTCGCGGTCCACGGGAATGAAATCGGCCAGCTTCATCGCGTAGCCGAGAGCGGGAATCTTCATGACCGCCCGCTTGGTAAAGGCCGAGGTGCGTCCCGGAATCCGCGGAATCAGCGCCGGCGGGTCGAGATTCGAGAGATGGTTGGCCATGAAGATGCACGCCGTGCTCGGCGGCACGTTCTCCTGGCCCTGCGACACCACGCGGATGCCCGCCAGCCGGTAGCCGATGCGCACGATCATCTGCGAGGCCCAGTAGAGCAGTTTCACGTTGCCCGTGATCATGGTGAAAGGAATGCACAGCACCGCCGTCGGCACTCCGAGCACCAGAATCGTCGCCAGCAGCAGCAGGGAAGAGATCATGAGCTTTGAACTTCCCCCGGGTGGAGTTGCCTGAGACGTTGCGGCAGCTTCTCATAGATGCCGTCAAAGCCGCCATTGGAGAGGATGGCCACCACATCCCCGCTCTTGAGCCGTGACGCCAGTCCATCCACGATGGCCTCCACATCCGGACACAGCGCCGCCGCTGTTCCGGCGGCCTTCAGCGCGCGCACCACATCTTCCGGGTTGAGCCGCTCGCTCTCGGGGATGCGCTGCTGCTGGTAGACGCCGGCCAGAATCACGCGGTCTGCCAGCCGCAGGCTGTCTATCAGGTCAGTCTCCAGCACTTTGCGGCGCAGCGTATTCGAGCGCGGTTCCAGCACCGCCCACAACCGCGAATGAGGATAGACCGCGCGCAGCGCCTTGAGCGTCTCGCGAATTGCCGTGGGATGGTGCGCGAAGTCGTCCACGATGGTGATTCCGGCAATCTCCGCCCTCACCTCGAGCCGCCGCTTCACGCTCTTGAAGGTCGCCAGCGCTTCAACGATGGCATCCTTGCCGATGCCTTGTCCCGCGGCCAGCGCTGCCGCGGCAGTAGCGTTCAGCGCGTTATGCTCGCCGGCCAGGCTCATGGCGAGCTCGGCCCACAAGACGCCCGAGCGCCAGACCTGCCAGCGCGACAGCCCGCCCTGCTGGCGCAGGTTGCGGATGCGCCACTCTGAAGGTTCGGAAAACCCGTAGCGCTCAACGGGGCAAAATGCGCGCTCCACGCACTCGCTCACGTTGGCGCAGCCGTCATAAGCCACAATCGCACCGCGGCGGGGCACCAGGTTCACCAGCCGCTTGAATGCCGTCTTGACCGCATCGAGGTCCGCGTAGATGTCGGCGTGGTCAAACTCGACGTGCGTCAGGATCATCGCGGCTGGGAAGTAATGCAGGAACTTGGGCCCCTTGTCGAAGAAGGCCGTGTCGTACTCGTCGCCCTCGACGATGAATGTGCGTGTGGGCCGCAATTGATAGCTGGTCCCAAAGTTCTCCGCCACGCCCCCAATCAGGAACGAAGGCTCCAGCGCGGCGTAATTCTGCGCGGCCACCTGATAGATCCAGGCCAGCATGCTGGTCGTTGTGGTCTTGCCGTGCGTGCCCGCCACTACCAGAGGATCGCGTCCGGCGAGAAACTCCTCGCGCAAGAGCGCGGCCATCGAAGTGAAGGGAATGCGCTGGTCCAGGACATGCTCGACCTCGGGATTGCCGCGCGACAGCGCATTGCCGATGACCACAAGATCGGGCCGGGGCTCCAGATTCGCCCCCGTATACGGCTCCATCACAGAGATGCCCATGGCGCGGAGCTGATCGCTCATGGGCGGGTAGGCCGCCTTGTCGGAGCCGGTGATGCGATGCCCCTGCAAACCGAGCAGCCCGGCGAGCGAAGCCATGGCCGTGCCGCAAATGCCGCTCAGATGGATATGGCGCGACGGCCGGCCGCTCTGTAGATCTCCACTCCCCGAACTCCAATCGCTCACTTCGCCACCGCCGCTTCCAACAGGTGAAGTCTTGCCTCTTCGCCCACCGTCAATTCCGCATCCACACCAAAGGTCAACGTCACATTGCCATGCGAGACATGCCCGCTGCGCAGGCCGATGGCGACCGGGCCGGCGAAATCGTCGAGCGCGCTCGCGATCACCTCTTCCAGCAGTTCCGCGGGCGCGCCGGGCGATGCGCAATCCAGCATCTCGCCAAAGACGATGCCGCGCGTGCCCTCCAGCTTGCCCGCCTCGCGCAGTTGCCACAGCATGCGGTCCACCTGGTAGGGCTTGGCGGCCACGTCTTCCAGGAACAGCAGCTTGCCCTCGGTCTGAGGTTCGTAGGGGGTGCCCAGCAGTGCCGCCAGAATGCTCAGACAGCCGCCATAGAGTGTCCCCCGCGCTCGTCCTGCCTGCATCGGCCGCAGCCCCTCGGCTGCGCCCACCGTGTAGGGCTCGCCTGCCAGCGCCGCCCGCAGGCTGGGCAGATGAACGCCGTCTTCGCGCGAAAAATCCGCTGACAGCATCGGCCCGTGAAACGCAGGGATCCGCATTTGGTCCAGCAGCCACAGGTGCATGGCGGTCAGGTCGCTGTAGCCCATGAAGGGCTTGGCGCTCTCCGCGATCAGATCGAGGTCCAGTCCCTCGAGCAGGTAGTTCGACCCGTAGCCGCCGCGCGTTGCGAAGATGGCCCGCAGCTCATCGTCGGCAAAGGCATGATGCAGGTCCCGCAGCCGCATCTCCGGGGTCCCGGCAAAGTAGAGCGGC
>Ga0302321_100006222_pt1 | contig 10498 bp, 10 predicted proteins | sample Fen_T0_1_FD_202505 | JGI IMG/M metagenome (GOLD analysis project Ga0302321, IMG submission 202505) | Peat permafrost microbial communities from Stordalen Mire near Abisko, Sweden - Fen_T0_1 | ecosystem: Environmental > Terrestrial > Soil > Wetlands > Permafrost | place: Sweden: Abisko... | reverse complement strand
TTTAACTCCGGCTTTTGGTGGTCAACTATGGTCAGGGTCTTTGGCTTTTCTACTAAACCAGAGATTTATCTGTTTCTATATGCGGCTTATTTAATTTAACAATACAACAGATATGTAGGTTTCTGCAAGGATATTTAATAAATTAATGCCGAATATTTGGTTTTTTTGAAGTTTTTGTTTAAAATTGCTATGAATTATTAATTTGATGTTAAACGACAGCATCAAAAATTGTATCGTTAATATCTGATTATTATGAAGAACGATTCAATATCAGCATCATCGAAAATTAAAGAATTAATCAATTTGCATAATTTGGGTGAATTGAGCGATGAAGAATACTTTAACCTGTTAAAATCACAGATTATTAGTCAATGGAAAATGCCACCTTTAAAAGAACTAAAAACAGAGAAAGAGGCGGTGAAAGATTCAAAAGAAGATAATCGTGGCTCATCCGGAGAATTTAAAAAGTCTCGATATGATTTGTTAAAATCTGAAATAGTATATCAAGGTGAAATTCCACCTACAAAGGAGAAGGTTGAGAAGATATTATGGGTACTCCTGAATTAAAGGATTCTAAAGACAGAGTCACCCCCTGTGAGGCAGAAACTTAGTCACCAAAAAAGTAAGATTAATTTATATTTCAATTCAAATTTAAATCCCGCAAACTTGATACTTTGCGGGATTTTGTATTTCAGAGGATGACGGAATTGGTGACAAATTTGCCAAATAACACACATTCAAACTAATATAGACTGACTCCCTGCCGAACCAATTTTTAATACACTACTAATAAAGTACTTATAAACTTCAGGAAATTATTCACTCCTCTATGGTTAGTAGCGAAGTAAATTGTCTAACGTGCAGGAATTCAAGCAATTTAATCTGACGGCCCGGCGTTTTGGTTGAGTTGCCGTAAGCGTCGCGGCAAAGTGGTTTTTGTCTGTCCCGGTAGGTTGACAAGAGTTGTCGTGTCACCATGAAATTGACCAGATGGTTCAGCAAAAACGGACTATCCGAGTTATGGTTAGTTGTTAGTTATTTTCTATTTGCTTGTTTTTCAATTAATTCTTCAATCATACCGATTGCAAGAACTGGTGCATCAAATTTTGCATAGTTTTCTTTCAACTCTTTAGCCTTTTGCTTATAAGAATGATCTGACATGATCTTCCTATAAGCTTTCAAAATGTTTTTTGAAGTCGGCTTTTGGTTCCTTAAGTTAATCCCAGCTCCTGAGTATTCAAGTCTGGCTGCCACTTCCATTTTATCCTCCGTAGCACCAGCAATAATTATTGGTATTCCGTAAGCTAAAGCATTCTGAGTACCACCAAAGCCACCATTTGTAATTAATAGATCGATGTAGGGTAAAATGTTTCCAAAAGGAATGTAGAATTCAGTATGTACGTTCTCAGGTAGATTCATTATTTCTCCCTCCTTTACTGGTACAGCTATCACTATGATTTTCTCATTTTTTAATGCTTCAATTGCGGGAAGAATCAGATCATCATAATCTTTCGAGACTGTCCCTTGATTAATAAGGACAACCGGAATATTTTTCTCTATTTCTGGCCACCATTTCGGTTTTTCATAATTAATATTGGGGGGTGTAATAATGGGTCCAATAAATCGGAGTTTAGAAGGAAATTCTTCTCTGGGATATTCAAAATTAGGTATTGAAGTATGTAAAAAAAGATTAGCATTTTCAAATTCTTTTTTAACAAAACTTTTACCTAATGGAGGTAATCCAATTCTATTTCGTATTTTCTCCCCATATTTTTGTACATCATTGAATAGTAACTTATTATAAAGCCAGCGTAAAATATTGTTTCTCAATTTCGAAAAGAGGGATTTCCCAGGTAATAATCCCAGCCCGAACGGAGGGATATTCTTTCCAGGTATGCTTAATGGTAATACAGATATCCGGACACTTAGTATGTTATAGAATTCTGTAACCCATGAACCCACAATAAGGAAAGTGTCACTAATTATTAAATCAGGTTGGAAATTATCAATTTTTTCTTTCAGTTCGTTTATAAGATCAGGTACCGGATCGAACATGACAAGTTTAATATATAATTTTAGCTGTGCGAGACCACTTTTGTTTCTTAATTCTGGAAAAACGTCATATGTTTCCTGGATGCTTGTATCCCATTTTAGAGGAGGAGGTAGAAAAGTGGCCCCGGTATTTTCAACCCTTTTCTGAAACTTTCTCCCGGCAAAACATATTACATCATGACCGTTTTGAACAAGTCTTGTAATAATAGGGACAAAAGGATTAAAATGTCCCTCAACTGGTACAGTAATAACTATTATTTTACTCATTTGAATAATGTTTTCAAAACTGAAGGTATTGATTCATCTGTTTGGGTCTGTTGCATTGCTTTTTCAGTTATGGTTAGTTCTTTAAGAAGTTGTCTAAAGTGCACAATGTAATGGAAATAACCATAACGGCCCGGTGGTACGGGAAGTTGCCGAAAGCCTGCCCCGAGCTTGCGAAGGCAATTAATTAAAGCACCGTCCGAGTTAGCAGTAGAATTTATTCCCAATAATTGGTCAATTTAATCTTATCTTAACTATAGGATATATCGATAATTTCAAAAACAATATCTTTCTTAGCTTGTTTTAAAATAACTTTGTCTCCAATTTTTTTACTTATTAATGCCTTGGCTATAGGTGATATAAAGGAGACTTTCCCTTTTGAAATATCTGCTTCATCAACGCCGACAATTTGAAAAGTCTGAATATTTTTGGACTCTTCTATTTTGAGACTTATCATTGCACCGAATCTTATTTCATTTTGTGGTTGTTCGTTTAGATTAACTATTTTGGCTTCAACAATTCTGTTATTCAATAGTTGTAATTTTGCATTAATATAGTTTAACGCGATTCGTTTTTCATTCTCGCTGGCATTATTCAGATTGTTCTTTTCGTTGACAAGCGTTTGTTTCTCAGTCAACAGTTGATTCATACCAAATGGGGTAACAAAGTTTATCACTCCTTCTGGTAAATATGCCCTATTTGGTATTATCGGATCTTCTTCCTGATCGTCTTCTTTAACAAATCCTCTGCTCACAGCTAATTTTTTAAATCATAGTCTTCTTTCTAAGTAGTATAAATTTGTGGTCAACCTTTTTCAGGAGGATCATTTTTACTGCTAACTCGGTTTTAGGTGCTGCGTTTATTTAATCAATGGATCGACAGGTCAATCTTTTTTCCGAGTCCTTGCTCAATTAATTTGTAAAGAGTCGATAGTTGAATATCGCTATGTCCATTCTCAATTCTGGAAATGAAGCTTTTTCTGGTCCCGGTCCTTTTTGCCAATTCTTCCTGGGTCATATTAGAGTGTTTCCGCTCATCTTTAATTATTTCTCCAATAGCAAATGCTTTTGCTTTTATATCGAAATCATTCCTCTCCTTTGAACCAATCCTTCCATATCTTTCGTCATGATGTTCCTCAAATGTTGTAATTAATTTATCTTTTTTCATGGCTTTCTTTCTCTCTCTCTCTTTTAATTTTTCATCGATATATTCCTGCTTTATCTTTAACGCTTTGTCAATCTCTTTCTGTGGTGTCTTTTGAGATTTCTTTTGAAATCCGTTAAACAGTTGATCCATTTTGCAAAGTTAACGAATAATGGAACATATCAAACTATTCTCACAAGAATTGTCTCGAAATTTGTCCTGATTACGAAGCTTTTAAAATGTAGTTGCGTGAGCGCCAATTTTTATATGCGCATTGGCAAAAGCACCGTCCGTGTTATAAAAAGTGGTGTGTCCTGAGTTGTTGCAGGGTACGAGGAGTTAAAAAGTTCTTTGAAGCAACAACGTAACTGTAAACATGATGATAGTCAAGGTATTTCGTCATTGTCGATGGGAAACGAGCTAGTCTCATATAAAAACTGATCAACTGAAAGTCCGGAAAAAGTCTGGATATATTCAGTACTGGTGTGGATAGAGGAGTTGAACGAAAGTAAACCGTTATTGCAGTGGTCAAAGAAGGATCGATTTTAAACTTCATATCAGGTTACAGGAGGTTTGGTGGCAATGACAGTATATAATCCATTGGTTAAGGGTGATTGTCAGGATTGTCAAATTCGATCAACAAAAACCAATGAGTTTGAATGAAATTCTAAATTCCTGACAAAAGCATCTGGGAGAGGAAATTCTTCCTGACAAACTGGTGAACATAATTATATGTTAACAATTTGTATGATTATGTTAATTAATCGTATCTCTTAATGAGAAATGATAAACTACTTTTATTAAAAGTTAATTTATTACCTATATGAAGATTATTTCCCCATATGAATGAATTAAAAGGTATATATGTTGAAGGAACAAGAAAAACGCCGAAGATTGAGTTTACCCATATTATCGGGGAACTGATTTTGGAAGGCAGATCGATCCCTGAAAATGCCGCAAAAGTATATGAGCCTTTATTGGTTTGGATAAATGAATATGTAAAATCTCCTTGTTCTACTACAAATCTTCATTTGAAGCTTGAATATTTCAATTCTGCTTCACTCATATGGATTATTAAGATTATTTTAGCCTTAAGTAATATTGAGCTCGCAGGTGCTATTCTTTATGTTCATCTATACTTTGAAATTGAAGATTTTGAAGATGGAATTACAGATGAAGTCAGAATTATAATTGATGCACTAACTGATAAGATCCATAATTTAAAATTTAACATCGCCATTAAAACTCATGGTACCAACAGCAATGGTAAAATAATCAAAGAATCAACAATTCTTGTCTGATTTTTAAAAAAGCGACTTACTTCAATGCTATTGACATAAGTGGAAAAGCCAGTGACCTTAACCTTAGCTTCAGAAGGTTCGCGCCAGGTTTACGCCAGGCTCCTACAACATAAATGCCTTGTTTAATGGTAGTTTCTGCATTTTATGAATTATTTACTTGTTAAATGTCAAAATCCAAACACGGAACATTTAAATGCTGACAAATCTTTTACACCTTTATTCTTTTGAAGATAGTCTATTGATTCTTTTGCATCAATAAATGAATTATACATAGTCTTTTTACACGGTGACTCAATAGGATAAATCTTTCTTAAGTGAGATGGCTTATTCTTCATTTGGATAAGTGTTTTTCACAATATATTGTTAAATATAAATATTTCTTACCTGGAACACCCATCGATCATATCCCCGAACCCTGAAAGAAAATCGAACCCCCTGGAAAATCCTTTTAAATTCCCACAGGAAAATTCAATGTGCAAAGGGCTGAAATCATCTGGCTTATAGCAAAACCATGAGCAACGATCCTCAAACCAGGAGCTTTTAGCGAGGCAACAGATAATATTGCACTTAGATGCTAAAAGCTGTAATTTTGTATTCTGATTATCACAAATTTTATTTTGAAAATATCCTTTACAGTCATTAATCGAAAAATCAGTAAATATGAATTCCAGACAGATGGAATCAAATACAGAATGGATAAAGATCGTTTCAAGATACAACTCGCCTGATTTGCGTCGAAGCTGGTGGCAAATCATCAATTCCGTGGGACCCTATATTATCCTTTGGGTTGCGATGATTTATACTATACGTGTTTCTTACCTGTTGACATTGCTTTTATCTGTCTTTGCAGCAGGTTTTATGGTAAGGATATTCATTATTTTTCATGACTGCGGACATAGTTCTTTCTTCAAATCAAAGCGGTTATGCAAAGCCGTTGGCATAATTACCGGATTGATTGTTTTCACGCCATATCATAAATGGCATTATGAACATAAAATACATCATCAGACTGTCGGGAATCTCGAAAAAAGAGGAATTGGCGATGTTTTGACCCTGACTGTAAATGAGTACCAGAATCTCTCTCCGTTCAGGCGGCTTTATTACCGTATTTACAGGAACCCTGTGGTCCTTTTCGTTATAGCACCTATACTGATATTTACTGTTGGGCAGAGGTTTACAAAAAAATATATGTCAGTCAAAGAGAAGATGTATGTTCATTTATCTACGCTTTCTCTTGTTGCAGCTATCACTATGATCATACTGCTGGTCGGATGGAAAACATTTCTGCTTATACAGATTCCGATACTTTTCATTGCGACCGGACACGGAGTGTGGTTGTTTTATGTCCAGCATCAGTTCAGACATGTTGTATGGACCAACTCCAAGAACTGGGATTATAAAACAGTTGCCCTTAAGGGTAGTTCATTATTCAAGCTTCCGTGGATACTCAACTGGTTTACAGGGAATATTGGATATCATCATATCCACCATCTCAGCACACTAATCCCTAATTACAATCTTAAAAAATGTCATGAGGAAAACAGTATGTTCTGGGATATAAAACCTGTTACTTTTTTTTCAGCTTTCGAATCACTTCTTCTTAGATTATGGGATGAAAAACGACAGATGCTGATAAAGTTCAGTGAAGTTTGAGATAAGTAGGGAACTGTGGAGTAGTGATTAAGCTGATAGCTAATTGCATACAGCAGCAACATTTGCCAAAATGTACGATCCACAAGCTTTGCCAGGACTGGAGTAAATGCTATTTAGCCTTTAATATTCATCGGTTTCGTTTGTAAGGTCACAAACAAATGCAGAAGACAGAGTCTTCCGCTCCTGTGTGAAACTATCATATGATTATACCATGAATTTGCTGTACATCAGGATGCCCAGGATCAACACCTAATGAATTCATAATAGGTATCAAAGTTATACCGAAAGCCTGGAAATCTTCCATGCTATCCCATACATCTATGATATCGACACCGTTAGGATCGCCATAGCATAATTGGTAGGTTCTACCTTTAGGGGTTCCTGCTCCTGCTGCAACAAGTTGTTTAATAGTTTCCTGATATTTGGTAGCAGTAAAGCCAGCCGGTTTGAATTTTACAACGAATTTGGTCACCTACTCTGCTGGAAGTAGTTTTATTTTGTTATCATTTCTTTTATATCTTCCTCGATTTGATCTGAAAATCCAAAATACTCCTTCTGCACAATACCAGCTTTATCAATTAAAAAATACCTTGGAAAACTATTAACGCCATAGATTTTTAACAACTCATTATTACCAATTAGATTTGTAAAGGTTATCCCCTTGGCCTTTATAAGCTTAATTGCATTTTTTTTGTCTTGTGTTACAATGCCAATAACTTGAAGATTGTCTTCATATTTGTTTTTGATTTCTTCAACTTTTGGGAAAGAAGCTATACAATGTCCACACCAAACTTCCCAAAAATCTACCAGGGTTAGCTTATTTGCTTTCAGGTAAATAGTATCGCTTTCATTTAAAAGATTTGATAAATTGAGGGGAGGAAATTTTGTCAGAAGAACTTTATTTTCTACAATCTTCTCTGGCTGAATAACATCTAAATCTTTTAATTTGATTTTATAATCTTGAATTGTTGTTTTAATATGATTATTGATTTTTATATCACTCAAATTAAGCTGACTTACAGATTTATTACCCAACATTTTATAGGTTTGAACAACTTCAACCGGGAAAAAATTGTCCTTTTTTAACTTAATTGTTTCAAACCTATCAGTCATATTATAAACCGTATCATTCTCGAATTGAAACTTTAACACATAATATTGTTCTTCCTTAATTAGTTCAGCTGATTTATATATAGAATCAAGATAGAAAATATGAGGTAAAATCATTTGTCCTCCTGGCCTACCAATAAATCCCATATCGCCTTTTTCAACATTATACGTTCCATTCTCATTATCAATTATGAATGCAAAATCTTTGTCATATATGTATTCTTTTGAAATATCATTTCGCTTTCCGTAAAAAGAAAAACCAAAAATCTTATCACTTCTATCTCTTTCAATAAAGGCAAACCCCTTATTATTCCAAATGGTTTTCCTGTCAGAAAATGTATCAATTCTTTGAATATTATATTCTACCTTTTCAATCTTACCTGAATATTCTTTGAATTTGTTGTAAACATATTCAAAATCAACCTTCTCTGATCTATTACAATTTGTGAAAAATAATGTTGAAAGCAGTATTATTGAGAAATTTTTCATATAGATATTTTAAAATAAATTACTGTTGTGCAATTGGAAATATGATATCAAAATTAAACCTTAGTCATATTCAATACAATTTTATTTTACTGTTCTCAAAGTCCCACAGCAGAATTGCATAATTGATCTATTACACATATACAATAAGATGGAAAAGCCGATGTCCTTGACCACTTTTGCCTGAATTATATTGACCACCCCAAGTCGGAGTTAAATCATCGTAATAATGTTTTGTAAGATAAAGACAATCTGACTGACTGTATGTGGTCATGCCCTCCGGCTTTTGCAATTAACATAAATTTCATAGAAATATTAAATAAACTATCAAACCCTCTATATACATCTTAATATGGTTGTACCTCCTGGGGATCTACTGTATTAAATTCATAATCCTCTCATGCAGAAAGTCGGCAAATGTCAGATTTCTGTTTTTTGTTTTTTGTTTTGTCATTGGTCATCCTAATAAGCTCAGATGTACAAGACTTCTTCCTCTGGTTCATCCTGCTCCCTTACAATCGTACTAGTCTTTTATCCAGAATCGTTCAATTTCTTCCAATGATTTTCCAGCTGTTTCGGGGATTAATTTCCACACTATTAACATATATGGGATACAAACTACCGCAAACAGAAAGAAGGTGCCCATTGGTGAAAGATTTTCTAATAACCATGGAGTTAGCTGACCAATAAGGTAGGTGCCCAGCCACAGGGAGAATCCGGCAATTGACATAGCCAACCCCCGGACTTCTATTGGAAACATTTCAGAAAGCAGGACAAATATCACTGCACAAATCGAAATAGCACAACAGAATATATATAACAGGAATAAAGCAAGTAAGAAACCTGAAGGGATTCCCAATGTTTTTCCGAATAAAAAATAAAGTCCGATTGACACCAATGAAATTATCATTCCGGAAACTCCCCAATAGACTAACTTTTTACGACCTACCTTATCAATAATAATAAGCGCTATCACTGTAGTTATAACATTCACCAATCCCACTAACACCTGATAGAAAAGAGAGTCGCCACTTGACAGGCCGTTATCCATAAAAATCGTCGGACCATAATACAAAACAGCGTTAACACCCATAAACTGTCCCAGAATTGCAATTGCTGCACCGATAATAACAGCTTTCCTGATACCTGGTTTCATAAGAAATGTCCATTCGTTTTGTTTTCCTTTGTGCAGGACCTGTTGAGTTTCATTTATCTGCATCCGGGCTAATGCGTCATTTTTATAAATCCGGGTTAAAATGGGTAATGCACGTTCAGGCTGATGTTTTAAAATTAACCAGCGTGGACTTTCAGGGATTGAAAATATTATTATCAGGAATAATAAAGACGGTATAGCTGACATGCCCAACATGCCACGCCAATATTCATTAACAAATATTTTTTCAATCAGACCATCACCCGGACTACCGGCTTTTGCAATATTTAAAAGTTGATAATTAACTAAGTAAGCACCCAGGAATCCGAGGGTTATCGCCAACTGATACAGAGAAACTAATCGTCCCCGGTATTGCGTGATGGATACTTCAGAAATGTACAATGGTGAAATGATGGAGACAACTCCAATTCCTATGCCCCCAACAATCCGGCAGATAACCAGTTCTACAAATCCTCCGGAAATAGCACAACCGATGCCGGAGAATGTAAAAAGCACTGCAGCTATCATCAGCGTTTTTTTCCGGCCAATGGCATCGCTTAATATGCCGGCAATTGATACGCCAAATATGGAACCAACCAATGCACATCCGACATACCACCCCTGATTAATAGTGTCTAAACCAAACTGGACTGTAACAAGTTTAATAGTACCCGAAATTACGGCAGCATCGTAGCCAAATAAGAATCCGCCTATTGCCGCGACTATTGAGAGAAAAATAACGTATCCCAGGGTATTTATATGTTTGAGTTTCATTTAAAATTCAAAGTTTTAGTTCAGGCTGTCCTTTTAATCTGGCATTATCTTGCTTACGGCAGTAAGCTGATATTATATCTGTTTTGAGAGTCTCATTCAAGGATCTTCCAGACTTCAAACAGTCCCCTTGGAACATGAAAGCATCCTTTCCATTTTCCTCCTTTCAGCTCAAGCAAAGGCATACCTTCACGATTGAGATACCCAAACCATTCCGGATATTCCGGATCTTTAAAGTGATTCCAGGTATATTCATGAATAGTTTCGAACCAGTTCTTACAAGCTATATTTCCGGTAAGACTATAGCCTTTTGCCATCGAGATCAGCGTTTCGATATGAACCCACCATAATTTCTGATCCCATTCAAGTTGCTGGAGCGGATGTCCTTTAATATCAAGAAAGTAAAATATCCCTCCGTGTTTTTTATCCCATCCATTTTCAGTTGAACGGAGTAAAATATCAATGCACTTATCAATTAAAGACTTATCGTTATTGCGTACTGCCAAATCCATCATAAACCACATTGCCTCATTAGTATGTCCAGGATTCAAGAGCCGTCCTTCAA
>Ga0302321_100006220_pt1 | contig 10499 bp, 7 predicted proteins | sample Fen_T0_1_FD_202505 | JGI IMG/M metagenome (GOLD analysis project Ga0302321, IMG submission 202505) | Peat permafrost microbial communities from Stordalen Mire near Abisko, Sweden - Fen_T0_1 | ecosystem: Environmental > Terrestrial > Soil > Wetlands > Permafrost | place: Sweden: Abisko... | reverse complement strand
ATGACCTGCCGGATGCCACCGATGCGGATTTGCTTTACGGCCCGTTGATCACGGCGGGCCGCATTGGGGATCTAAGCCCGTATCTCGACGGTCCAGATTGGGACGGCGGGGGGAGCTGGCGCAGCCGCTTTCTGCCGGGCGTGCTGGACCGCTGGGATCGTGGTGGGCGCGTGTACAGCGTGCCTTTTGCCCACGCCGTCTGGGCGATATTCTACAACAAGAAGCTGTTCGCCGAGCACGGCTGGGAAATCCCGCGGACCTGGGATGAATTTTTCAACCTCTGCGAAGAAATCCGCGCCGCCGGCGTCGCGCCACTTGCCCTGCCCGGCGTGTACCTGCGCTATGGCGACGCGTTCTTGCGGTCCGCCTACTTCAACCTCGTCGGTCCCGACGGTTATCGCGCCTATAACCAACTCGCACCGGGAACGCGCAGCGATCCGCGTTTTGTCCGGGCCGCCGCGGTGCTGCAACGCGTGTCGGCCAGCTGCATGCTCAAGGGTTGGGAAGGCATGTCCCACACCGGTGCCGAACAGGCTTTTCTCGATGGCAAATGCGCCATGACGGTCGCCGGATCCTGGCTCGCCAGCGAAGTGCGCGGGAAAATTCCGCCGGGCTTTTCAATCGGCGCGATGAACTTCCCGGTATTTCCCGACGGTATCGCGCATCCGGATACGCTTCAGGTTCAAAGCAGTTACTACTTCCTTTTTGCCAAAGCCGATTCCGTGCGGGAAAAGGCAACAGTGGATTTTTTCCGCTTCCTGACCTCGCGCGAGCGCGCACGGGCCTTTGCCCATCAACAGGACGCAACGTCGGCAGTATTAGGAATTCACGCCGACGATTATTCAGACGCGATGCGCGATGTCGCGGCGCTCATTTCCAAAGCACCCGCGTCGTTCGACGGGGGCCGGCCGACGTCGTCGGCATTTCTCGCCTTGATGGAGCAATCGATGAACGATCTGCGCATGCAGCTCATGACGGGACGGATCACGCCGCAGGAATTTGCCGACCGGCTCGAAGTCGCTGCGCAGGCGGAGCGCGTCCGGGCCGAAAATCCAACCAGCGTTAAGGTGAAACATCGTTGGAAGACAGCGCTGTTGCTCCTCGTTCTGGCGCTTTCAATCGGTCTGCTGGGCTGGGAAACCGCCCGCCGCAGCCGGGTCCGGCGCAAAGCGGGCGGCAGCACCCGCCGGGTCGAAGGTCATCTGGGAAAATTGCGGCTACCGATGGCAACTGGTTTCGTGGGGCCGGCGTTTATTCTTTTCGGACTCCTCGTGGTTTTGCCCGGTCTGCAAGCGCTCCTCTGGGCGTTCACGCGCTGGGACGGCATTGGCGGGGAGCGGGTGCCGGTCGGGATTTTCAATTTCAAGTGGCTGCTGCTGGAGAGCGATACGTTTTGGTACGCGCTGCGAAACAACCTCTACATCATGGTTGTGCCAACGCTCATAGTCGTGCCGCTTTCGTTGCTGCTCGCCGCTTGCATCCATCGCGGCGTGTGGGGCGGGAATTTTTTCCGCTCGGTCTTTCTTTTTCCCAATCTGCTCGGTGGCATCGCCGCCACGCTGCTCTGGATGAATGCCTACGATCCGCACGGCGGCCTGGTGAATGCGGCACTGGTCAAACTGGGCGGCGTGTTGCACAACGACTGGCTGAATTCGTTTGCCGGTTATCCCTGGTTGTCGCAGGACAATCTCTACCGTGCGCTCATTCCGATTTATATCTGGATGGCGTGTGGCTTCAACCTCGTGCTTTACCTCGCTGCGATGCAGGGAATCGACCCGGAATTGTACGAGGCGGCCGAAATCGAGGGCGCGTCGGCGGGGCGACAGTTTTTCACCATCACCTTGCCGCTCATCTGGGATGTGCTGGCGATATCGGCGGTCTTCATCGTCGTGGCTGGACTGAACACCTTCGAAATGATCTGGCTGCTCACGTCTCAGGACCCGACCAGTCAATCGCACGTACTCAGCACGCTAATGGTCTCGACCATGTTCAAAGAATTCGAAGTCGGCCGCGCCACGGCGATCGCATTGATCATGTTCGTGCTGGTGCTAATTGGTTCGGCGCTGGTCTTGCGGGTCATGCGCCAGCGCGACACCGTGCGTGATTGAACCTAAGAAGCCCGGAAAAGTGACTCGGAAAACATAGAGCGCCGACACGGAGGTCACCAAGTCGGAGAGCACTAGAGCAGTTCAGAAATCAGAGTAGCCGCGCCCATTAACGCGCCGGTTTACGTGCTCACACAATTCACCGCTGCCTAATGGTGGCGGCTGCGGCCGCAGCATTATTTTATGCGCTTTCGTTTTCCAGTCCTCAAGCGGTTTTTCAGCCGAGAGGTAAGAGCGGGGAAATTTGGGTTGGTTTTATCATCCGCGTCACTCGGCGCGATCCGCAATACCCGCCGCATCATACCGAGTTGAACGCTTGAGTGCCCCCTCAATCGACCGTGGGACCTCGGGCCTCGCTCCCAGCGGCCCCGCCCCACGCGAGGTCGTGTCAGTACTTAACCGCAAACGCCGCGACGCACTTGTCATCTATTAAATGACAAGTTCCAGAGGTAAACCCATAGAAAATTCACGATTTCATAAAAATGGCCCAGAGGTATTTGTCATTTAATAGATGACAAACGGACTGCTCCGCACCTTAGCGGCAGGGCAGATCCGCTGCGAATTTACCCGAGCATTATTTCCAGTCTTCCTCTGCCGTTGGACTGCGCGGCTTCGCCCTAGCGTCCCGTCGGGTTGTTTTTTACAGCAGTGGATTGAACGATTGCAGCCGGTCCTGGTTGTCACTCAACTCATACTAATCTTATGCGACCGCTCAAACCCGAGGCCAGTGCCGGAGCCCTGCTCGTCGATAAAAAGCCCGACTTTATTCCATCTGCTTTGACCGGCTGGATTGGACTGGGCGGGTTTGTGCTGGGCGTGCTCTGGCTGAACATTTCCGGCCCGCTGTATTTGCTTTCTCGTTACTGGGAAGGCCTCATTCTCATGGGCTTTACGTCGGTGCCGATGCTGGTTTGGGATGGGGTTCTGCTCGCATCGCGACGTATCACCGGTCCGGTCGATGGCATGACAAAGCGCCGGGAATATTCCTTTGCGCGCACCGGGATGAAACTGATCGGCCTGTTCAGTACGATCGCGTTGTTGGCGCTGCTCTACTGGATTTTCCCGGAATACAATCCGAGCATGAAACCCGACGGCGGGTTCTACAGTAATTTCTTCACGCTTTGCCGGCTGGCCGGACCCTGGGCGCTTGGCGTATGCGTGATCTATTTCTTTTTTGTCGATGCGCGTTTGGACGACCCACATGATGGTTACTGGCATTTTGGACATGTCGTGTTGTTGGCGTTCGATCGCGTCGACTGGGCAAAGGTCCGCAACCACCTGCGCACCTGGGCGGTGAAGGGCTTCTTCATGCCGCTCATGTTCACGTTTGTTTGTTCCAACCTTCCGGGTTTGCACTGGCACGACGAACACGGGGCGGCGCTTAAAAATCTATTTTCCGGCGCGGAAGCCAACCTGCCGCTGCTCCAGGGTCTGTTTAACTACTGCAACAATTTTATTTTCAGCGTCGATCTCGCGTTTGTCGCCTGTGGCTACGTGTTGACCCTACGGCTGGTCCAGTCGCATGTGCGCTCGGCCGAGCCAACCATGCTCGGGTGGACGGCGGCGCTGATCTGTTATCAGCCGTTCTGGAAGATATTTGGCGACTTGTATCTAGGCTATTGGTCAGACGGGGACTGGCAGTCCAAACTGCAGCACAACCCCACGCTGCTGATCGCCTGCGGTGCAGGCATCCTGATTTTTGAGACGATTTTTTCCCTGTCGACCATTTCGTTTGGCCTGCGTTTTTCGAATCTTACGCACCGTGGCATCGTGACGACCGGACCGTATTATTTTACGAAGCACCCGGCCTATGTCACAAAAATCTGCGCCTTCTTCCTCATCGCGCTGCCCTGGATCGACGGACGCGGAAACGGCTGGGGCTTGCGCAATCTTTTCATGCTGGCGGGTCTTTCCTTCGTTTACTGGCTGCGTGCGAAGACGGAAGAGCGCCACCTCGCGAGCATCGATCCGGCCTACTCGATCTATACCGAACAAATCCGACAGCGCCATCGCCGCTGGCTGCGCCTGAAATTTGGACGGTCAGCGTAAGAGAACTTCGTCGATCGAGCAGTTTCTGATAAGCTATAGCAGTTATTCCGCTGGAGATGATATTGGATATGGAACTCAGGAACAGTGGAAAAGGGAATTCGCTCGCCGATGATTGATCGGCCACAGTGCGGATACGGCTCTCTGTTCTAGCCTTCCTGATTTCCACATTTAGCCCTTCAATGCCTTGCAATTTTCTAGCGCCGGTACTTTGGAGCCTCTACATGGTTCGGCTGGCTCGTAGGAAATGCTGGCGGCACGTAACCATGCTCTTCGAGGGTTTTCCGCGAAACGGTCGAACCGGGGGGATGATGGCCGACTTTGGCGAGCAGGTTATAGAGTTCGATTGCTGGCAGGTGGTTGAAACCGGGCTGGATGCCCAGAAAGATGGCAGGCGCGTTCATGTTCATTATCCGTGGAGTGGATACAAAGAGGAGAAGGAAGATGCGCCGCGTGGCGCGCGGCGCATCGGGAGTGCCCAGCGGGCAGCTCCCTGGTTAATCGGCAAACATCGGTTGCAGGCCTGCTTCAGCCAGCACGGGCTGGAAAGCGGCGAGCAGCAGTTTATGGACAACGTCGTCGCGAGGACGGGCCGATGTCACGGGCGCGTTTTGCGCGGCGGTTGCTTGCGGCAGAAAGCTTGCAGATGAAGTTTCCATCGATGTCACGGGCGCGAAATTCAGCGGGGCGTCCTTGGTGACTTGCATCGGTTGGGCGATCATTGATGCAAGACTCGCTGGATCGTGCGCACGGATTTTGGCCGATGGCGTCGCAATGTCTGTTTGCTCGGTGAATCCGGCAACGCCGGAGGTTGTTTCAGCGGTCGGGCACAGCTGTGCGCGAGCACTGGCAGCGATCAATAACGCGATCGCAAGTGCGACGGGGTAGGTGTGTGATTTCCGTCGTGTTGTTTTCATGGTCAGAAAAGAGCAGGTTGTGCCTATGCATACCGCGTGCCGATTCAGGCCGCTAATAATGGCCATAAGATCAGGTTCACTGCCATGGATTTGTGTCCTGAAGGCTGGCTTCGACGCAGGCGGGCATTGCGCCGGGGCTTTGCACCTTCTTGAATTCGCCGGTGCGTCATCCCCGGTTCACGATTTCCCAGAGCCTTATTTTTCTCGTGCTGGCGGGTTATCTTTTCTGGGTCGTTTTCCCGATGATTTGGGTCGCCTACTCGTCGCTCAAACCCGACGCCGCGATTTTTCGCGACGCTTTTGGCCTGCCGGCGCTCGATGCGTTGCAGTGGGGCAACTTCCGCGCTGCCTGGCGCGAGGCGCACTTCGGCGGCTATTTTTTCAACAGCGTGCTCATAACCAGTGTATCCGTGTCTGCGATACTGCTGCTTGGCTCGATGACGGCTTACGCACTCAGCCGTTTCTATCATCCGCTTGGCAACGCACTGTATGGACTCTTTTTAGCCGGGCTGATGGTGCCGGTGCAGCTGAGCATTATCCCGCTTTTTTTCGAACTGCGCGCCGTCGGTCTGCTCAATTCCAGGCTCGGCCTCGTCCTCGTTTACACCGCCAACGGCCTGCCTTTCGCGATCTTCATTCTCGCCGGTTTTTTCCGCGCGCTCCCGCGTTCCCTCTACGAAGCGGCGGTGGTCGACGGGTGCAATGAGTCGTCAGCTTTCTGGCACGTGATGCTGCCGCTGGCCCGGCCGGGCCTGATCACCGTGGCGATTTTTCAGTTTATCGGCATCTGGAAGGAGTATTTTTTCGCTTTCATGTTCACTTCGGGTGCGCTCAGCGAAAGTGTCCGCACGCTGCCGCTCGGCCTGGGCAACCTCGCCGTCGCTGCGCAATATCACACCGACTATGGCATGCTTTTTGCCGGTATCGTTATGGTTACGCTCCCAATCCTGCTCGTGTACCTGCTCCTGCAAAAACACCTCGTGAAAGGAATCACGACCGGCGCCTTGAAGGGTTGAGTCAGGCGGTTTCATCGATTTCGGAGCCGCGAGCCAACGACGCTTGTTTACTTCGGGGAGATTCTCAGCGATATTGAAGGACGCACTCGGGGAAACGAACATTCCGAAGGCGAGTTAACCCAACTAAAGGAAACCCTACCATGGGCGATAAGTCACCGAAATCCACACAGAAGAAAGCCTCACAAAAGCAGTCTGCGGCCAACGATGTGAACAAAAAGAAACAGCAGCTGATCAATTCCCAGCAGGCGACAAAAGCCAAGGCCGCTGCGAACAAGAAAAAGTGAGCAAGTTGCGGAGCGCGCCGGCCCTCGGGTCGCGCTGGCTCCTCCCAGATTCCGCCGGACGTTGATCGTCCTGGCGGTTTTTTTGTGCCGAAAAGCTTTTGAATGGGGAACTCAGGAAATCTGGAAATGATACAATCCAAAAATTCTGTTCCAGATTTCCTGAGTGTCAGACTGTCGCTTCGCTCGGTACCACATTCCTCTCCTGCTGGGTTTCTGGTTTTACCCGAGCTTTTTTGCCGGAGTTTTTAACCGCTATGGTCTGCGATTAGCAGACCCCGAAATAGGATTCCTCAGGCGATCAGCCGAAGGACACTTCAAGGAATTCCTCTTTGAGGAATTCCATTAGTGGTAGCCCCCAAACGGATCGAGAAATCTGGCGTTTTGATAACGCGCTCTTGATTACTCGCCCGCCCAATGGAGCGTGAAGGGTTTTTCGATTGCGGGATGCAGGCTCTGGCTGACGGGGCACGAAGCTCCGATGCCTTCGAGCAGGCGCACAAGTTCCTTCGGCAACGAACTTTTTGCCAGAGGCAACCAGACCTCCACGGGCAGCCGTACGATACGTCGCGGGGTATCGGTGGACATCTCCTTGGTCACCTCGACGCGGGCGCCGCGCAGTTCGCAACCGTGTTTGCGGGCGACGATCGCCATGGTCGTAAGGATGCAGGTGCCGAGGGAGGTTGCGGTGAGGTCGGTGGGGGAGAACGCTTCGCCCCGGCCCTGATTGTCTTTGGGTGCATCGGTGACGAGTGTGCTGGCCGAAGGTTCGTGGGTGGCAACGCAGTGTAGGTCGCCTTGATATTCGCCGGTGATTTTGACCATGGAGGTGTAGCCGTCTTTGGCTGCGTTGAACAAAGGCACGCCGGGAACCGCGTTTCAAGCAACGGCTGCGGAAGGCTTGGATTCCAAGGCGAGCCGGGAAGAATTTTATGGGGAACTCAGGAAATCAGGAATCGATCTGAAAGGAGAAAGGTGGATTGAATCTGGAGCACGGGAACGCATGACATTTCTCTTTCAGACGCAAAATAACCTCTGGCGTTTGGGTGGTAGGGACGGACCGCCGGGCCGTCCGGTTGGATGCGGGCCGCTGACAGGCGACGCTCGCGGACGACCCGGCGGATCGTCCCTACCTTTACCACTTGTGGCATGTTTGATTGAGAATTGGTATCTGGAACGGAGGAACAGAATGTTTGGCGTGTACCATTTCCGGCTTTCCTGAGTGTCAGACTGTCGCTGCGCTCGGTACCAGATTAATTCTTCTCAGAAATATTATGTGGAAATCAGGAAAACGGGAATCGATCAGAACGAGGAAAGGCGGATTATTCTGGAACGCGGGATCTCTGGAACTGAAGGGGCTCGGTGCTCTTTCCAGCTTTCCTGAGTTCCACGTTAACTCATGCAGGCATCGTTCAGGCGATTTGGGCGGCCGCGTTGCGCTAGCACCAGCGCTGGCCATGATGGGGCATGAAATACGATGTGGTCATTGCCGGTGGTGGTTTTGCCGGAGCGTACTGTGCGCGGGCGCTGGGTCGGGCGCTCGGCCGTGACGGCGTCAAACGCGTTGCACTCATAGCAGAGCGCAACGTGCTTGTTTTCCAGCCGATGCTGGCCGAGGTCGTGGGTTCGTCGCTTTCGCCCGCTGATGTGGTAAACCCGTTGCGCGAGTTTTGCCGGGAGGTGAATGTTTTGCAGGGCGGCATCCACAAAATCGACTGGAAGGAAAAACAGCTCGTGCTCGACGGCGGCCGCTTCACGCGCAATCACGTCGTCAGTTTTGACCATCTGGTGCTCGCCCTGGGTGGTGTCACCGATCTCAGCCGCGTGCCCGGAATGGCCGACTATGGCTGGCCTATGAAAACGGTTTCCGACGCACTCAGGCTCCGATCTGCCCTGATCAACCGGTTGGAAGAGGCCAATCTTGTCGACGACGCGGCGGTTCGGGGGCGACTGTTGACTTTTGTGGTGGTGGGCGGCGGCTATACCGGTGTCGAAACCGCCGGGCAGATGTTGGATTTTTTGCAGGGCGCAAAAAGGCTCTATCCGAATCTCAGCTCTTCGACCTTGCGCATGGTTCTGGTTCATAGCGGGCCGCAACTGCTCCCGGAAATCGGCGGCAAACTGGGAGATTATGCCAGACGCGTGCTTGAAAAACAGGGCACCGAGGTGCGCCTCTCAGTTCGTGCCAGCGAGGTCACCGCGACAAAAGTCCTTCTCGACGATGGTTCGTTTATTGCTGCCAACACCGTGGTTTCCACCGTGGGCAACGCCCCAAGCCCGGTTACGCTCGACCTTTGCCGGCAGCTTGGCGTCGAGATGAAGAACGGCCGCCTCGCTGTCGATGCCACGATGCGTGTACCGGGCCAGACGCATCTCTGGGCCGCCGGTGATGGCGCACTCGTGCCTTGGAACGATCGTGGCACGGAGAAACCTTCTCCGCCGACTGCGCAGTTCGCGCTGCGTCAGGGCACACAACTCGGCCGCAATCTCGCCCGGGTGTTGCAGGGGGATGAGCCACAGCCGTTTCGCCACCGATATATGGGCCAGCTCGCCACCGTGGGCGAACGGGCTGCCGTTGCAGAGATCTTTGGTATTCGCTTCAGCGGCTTTCTCGCTTGGTGGGTCTGGCGAACAGTCTATTTGGCCAAACTGCCCGGCATGCTTCGGCGGCTGCGGGTGATGATCGACTGGACGTTCGACCTGTTCTTCAGTCGGGACATCAGCATCGTGCTGCCCCCGCCCGAGGACGTTTTGCGTTCAATTCATCTCGAGGCCGGTGAACTGCTGGTTCAACGGGGCGATACGGTGCGGGCCTATTATTACGTTCGCAATGGTTCGGTGCGGATTGAAGAGGCGGGTGGACGCACCAAGGAATTTCCCGCGGGCAGCGTGATTGATCAACAAATGATCGGTGCCGACGATTGCTGGCGCTGCACCGTGGTCGCTGCGGAAAGTTCGGGGATCACCGTCTTCCGGGGACGTGCCTTGGAGCTGCTCAAAACTCAACTCCGACTCGTGCCCCAGAAACAATCGGCGGAGTCCGACATACCTGCGGCAGAGCGGGTGTGAGGGCCGGGCGGAACATGGGATCACGAAGGCGCGTTTAATCTGGAACGCTGGAACTCAGGAACGGAGGTCGGAGACTCCTTTTATAGCAATTCCCAAAAAACCGCAGCCATTGTTCTCGCGAAGTGGCGAAGGAGACGAAGTGCTATCTTTTGTTCAGAGGCTGATGACTTCGTTTTCTTCGCGGCCGTCGCGAGACAAAAACGGCTACAGATTCATTTGATTTGGTCCAAGTCACTTTTCGAATAAGCGGCCGGCGCTCTCGTTCACTATGCCGACCCCGCGCGGTGAGGGCACCGCGCCTCCAATCTCAGAAGGGCCGGCCTTCTTCCGGATCTTTCTCTTTCGTCGTTCTCCTTCTCCCCAAATCCGAGGGAGAAAGATAAAGACTAAAGAGAACGAGAAAGATTAGGTGGCTGATCCGTATCCAACAGGGCTTGATCGCGTTCCAGTTTTCCTGAGTGTCAGACTGTCGCTGCGCTCTCAAAATCTGCTAACCCCCATTGGCGATGGCGGCTTGGACGAGTTCGCCGATGGCAGGCGGGAACGCGATTCCGAGCGCGAGTTCCCGGGCACGCGGGCTCATCTTGCGCCAGGTCTTACGGATGATATCGACGTACTTTTCCGGAGTGTAATCGGGATGCGACGTCGCAAAAGCCGAGATCTCATTTTCAAGAAACACGAGGCAGGCCGCGTCTTCGAGTGCCTGCGTTCCCGCATTGGTTTTGAGGCCGGTTTTGGAAACCCACGTGGCTGCTTCGTCGGCCTCCGTCGCGGGCACGCCGGCCTGAAACAGCAACTCGCGCGCGCGGTTGGCCTGAATCTGGTAAAGCGATTTCCGCCAGGCGTGATAGCCGGGTTTATCCAGTGGAAAACTCGCGCGCGGCACCGACCACCGTTCGAGATGCTGGCAGCGTGCAGCCAGTCGCAAAACCGGTCCAGCTTCGGGTGCCACCCGCACCACCCAGCGTTCCATATTTTCAGCATAAACCAGTTCGGCGGGTTTGCCGCTGGCGGTATGCATTGGGTCGGCAGCGTGGGCGGCGTCGATCAGTTCACGGGCGTGTT
>Ga0302321_100006219_pt1 | contig 10500 bp, 8 predicted proteins | sample Fen_T0_1_FD_202505 | JGI IMG/M metagenome (GOLD analysis project Ga0302321, IMG submission 202505) | Peat permafrost microbial communities from Stordalen Mire near Abisko, Sweden - Fen_T0_1 | ecosystem: Environmental > Terrestrial > Soil > Wetlands > Permafrost | place: Sweden: Abisko... | reverse complement strand
TGCGCGCACGAGCATGGCCGTGTGCGTGTTGGTCGGCGTGCCGATGATCACGGCGTCAATCGACGTGTCGTCAAACGCGTCCTGCGGGTCGAGGCTCCAGCGGGTCCCGTACGTGGCGGCGAGCGATGTCGCGGCGGCCTCGATCGGATCGACGACGAGCGCGAGCTCGGCCTCCGGATGGGCGCTGATCGAGCGCGAGTGGACCTGGCCGACGCGACCGGCCCCCAACATCGCGATGCGGAGCATGTGGTGCCTCCTGGATGCTCATCCCGGCGCGGCCCACGGCGGGGGCGCCAAGTTGGTCGGAATGACAGCCTACCCGGTGATGAGGCGGCCCCGGCGTCCCGGCCGTGATGGCACCGGGAGGGTTGCGCGAGGGGGTCGCGTCGGACTAGAGTGTAAACGATTACCCCACCCAGCGCACCACCCGTCGGCACGGTTCGCGCCGCGCCGCCCCACCGCAACCCGCGTTAGCGCACGAGGAGGCCTCCGTTGTCCACGATTCGGCTGACGGTCGGACAGGCGATCGTCCGGTTCCTGGCGGCCCAGTACACCGAGCGCGACGGCGTGGAGCAGCGCTTCATCGCCGGCGTCTGGGGAATCTTCGGGCACGGCAACGTGGCTGGCCTCGGCCAGGCGCTCGAGGAGCTGGGCGACGAGTGCGCGATGCCGTACTACCGGCCGCAGAACGAGCAGGCGCAGGTCCATCTCGCGGCGGCGTACGCCAAGCACAAGAACCGCCTGCAGACGTTCGCCTGCACGAGCTCGATCGGCCCGGGCGCCACCAACATGATCACCGGCGCCGCGCAGGCCACGGTCAACCGGCTCCCGGTCCTGCTGCTCCCGTCCGACTACTTCGCCAACCGCCTGCCCGATCCAGTGCTCCAGCAGGTTGAGCATCCAATCGAGCACGACGTGTCCGCGTCCGACGCCTTCCGCCCGGTGAGCCGCTACTTCGACCGGATCTCCCGCCCGGAGCAGCTGCTGTCCAGCCTTCCCGAGGCCATGCGCGTCCTGACCGACCCGGCGGAGACGGGCGCGGTCACGGTCTCGCTCCCCGAGGACGTGCAGGCCGAGGTCTACGACTGGCCGGAGCGCTTCTTCGAGAAGCGCGTCTGGCGCGTCCGCCGTCCGATCCCCGAGCCCGCCGCGCTCAACGAGGCGGCCGAGCTCATCCGCAACGCGAAGAAGCCGCTCATCGTCGCCGGCGGCGGCGCCATCTACGCCGGCGCCGAAGCCGCGCTCGACGCCTTCGCGACCACCTTTGGCATCCCGGTCAGCGAGAGCCAGGCGGGCAAGGGCGTGCTGCCCTGGAACCACCGGTTCAACGTAGGCCCCATCGGCGCCGCTGGCGGGCTCGCAGCCAACCGCCTCGCGAAGGACGCCGACCTGGTGATCGCTATCGGCTCGCGCATGGGCGATTTCGTCACCGCGTCCAAGACGGCCTTCCAGAACGAGGACGCCGCGTTCATCGGCATCAACCTCAACGGGTTCGATGCGCACAAGCTCAAGGCGGTCCCGGTGATCGCTGACGCGCGCGAGGCGCTCCTTGCGCTCACGGCGGCGCTGGCTGACCACCCGGGCACCGAGCAGGCGTACCGCGACCGCGTCGGCGACCTCAAGGAGGAGTGGGACGCTCGGGTCACCTTCCACCGCACGCCCAGTGGCGAGGCGGGTGAGCTCGCCCAGCCCGAGGTCATCGGCATCGTCAACGACGCCGTCGGCGGCCACGCCACCGTGGTGTGCGCAGCGGGCTCGCTCCCGGGCGATCTGCTCAAGCTCTGGCGGCCCGAGGACAGCAAGGCCTACCACCTCGAGTACGGCTACAGCTGCATGGGCTACGAGATCCCAGCCGGCATCGGCGTCAAGATGGCCGAACCCGAGCGCGAGGTGGTCGTCGCCATCGGTGACGGCACGTACCTCATGCTCAACTCCGAGATCGTCACCGCGGTCGCCGAGGGCATCAAGATCACGATCGTCGTGTTCGACAACCACGGCTACCAGTGCATCAAGGACCTCGCCTGGGCCAGCGGCGTGCCCCAGTTCGGCAACGAGCTCCGCTTCCGCGAGGCGTCGACCGGGCGCCTGACCGGCGGCTACATCCCGGTGGACTTCGCCAAGCACGGCGAGGCCATGGGCGCCATCGGCGTGACGGCGCACACGGAGCAGGAGCTCCGCGACGCGATCGCCGCCGCACGCACCGCGGACCGCACGACCGTGATCCACGTCCTCGTCTCGCCCGACAAGCGAGCACCCGGGTACGAGAGCTGGTGGGACGTGCCGCCCGCCGAGGTGAGCGGCTCCCGGACCGTCAACGCGGCCCGCGAGCGGTACGAGCAGGCCGTCTCGCTCCAGCGGGAGGAGCTCGCGTGAGGATCGCGACGGCGGTCGTCAACTGGAACAACCCGGACATCCCCGATGTCTTCCCGTGGATGCCCTATGGGGACGCGCTCGACCGCATGGTCGAGGCGGGCTACGACGCCACCGAGTGGGGGCCGTCCATGCCGACGGATTCCGCCGAGCTCGGGGAGGCCCTGGGCAGCCGGGGCCTCGATCTCGTCGGGGCGTTCGTGGGGCTGGGCTTCCGCGACGCCGACAAGCAGGACTCCGAGCTCGAGCGGGCGCTGGGCATTGCGCGGTTCCTCACCGCCAACGGCGGCAAGGTGCTGATCGCAGCGGAGGCCGGCGACGACCGGCGCCGCGGCGAGGCGGGCCACGTTGACGAGTCCCGGGGCCTCACCGACGAGCAGTGGCGCAACCTCGGCGGAGGGCTCAACGAGCTCGCCCGCCGCCTTGCGCCCACGGGCATGACCGTCGCGTTCCACAACCACGTCGGGACCTATGTCGAGACGCCGGCCGAGACCGCCCGCCTGCTCGACGAGACGGACCCGGCGCTGGTGGGGTGGTGCCTCGACATCGGCCACCTCGCCTTCGGCGGCGGCAACGCCATCGACATGCTCCCCAAGTACGCCAATCGGGTCCAGCACGTGCACGTCAAGGACGTGAGCGCCGCGGTCCTCGCGCAGGCGAAGGCGGCGGGCTGGTCGTTCGGCCAGGCGCTCGCGCACTTCATCTTCCCGCCGCTGGGGGAGGGGATGGCGCGGATCCCGGACGTCGTCACAGCCCTCCGGGACGTCGGCTACGACGGCTGGTACGTCATCGAGCAGGACACGGCCCCCGACCCCACCGCTGTCGCCAAGGCGAACCTGCGCTATCTGGAGGGGCTGCTGGCCGGCTGAAGTCGGCGGGACACGCCAGGGCGTCGGGTCCGGGGCTCGAGCGTCGGCGCCATTCGCGCTGGCCGGGCAGATGCCCGATCCTTGCCCAATGCTGAGTTGGCTCGATCCTGACCCGACCCAGGCGCTTGTGGACGCGGCATCCATCGTCGTCGCCGTGATCCTTGCCCTGTGGCTGATTCCGAACCGGGTGCGTCGTGTCCGGCGGTTCGGCGGCCAGCGGAACGCTGTCGTGGTGACCGCGGTCGGCGCGGTCTGCCTTTCGGCGAGTTTGCTGCCTAGTCTGGTCAGCCAGAACGCCTCGCTGATGCTCCTCGTCATCGGCCTGGGCATCACCTTCCAGCCGGCGACGGTCGTGCGGTTGAGCGGGGGACCGTCGCCGGCATGGTCAGCGCTCCGGGCAGGCGCAGAGCTGAAGCGATCCGCGACCGGGTGGCCGGACCGGAACGCCGCGCGCCGCGATCCGGAGGTCATCGACATGGTGGCGACGCTCGAGTCGGCGAGGACCCCGGCAACGGAGGCCTACATCGACGTCCTGCTGGAGTCGATCTTCATGGAGCCCGAGCGCCCGGAGGCGGCCGCCAGCATGACTCGCCTCGCGGAGGCTGAAGGGGTATTGCGGCGGTCACTGGGCGGGCGCCCGTCGTTCGAGCGCCTTGACGGGACGGTTCGGTGACTGAGGGTTTCGGCCCGGTTCCGACAACTTGCAGAAACCCTGTTGACATCGAGGATCGACGCCGGTACGGTTTGCAATCGATTACGCGTAAGTAATCGTTTCCGCCACTGGGACCCGCAGGTTGCGGGGCGGAGACGAGTACGGCGTGGTCGACCAAGTCCCACCCCGTGGAGGAGTAGAGGAAATATGGAGCACAAGATCGCGGGTCGCGTCGCTGGCCTCATGATGGTCGGCGCCCTGGCCCTGAGCGCGTGCGGTGGAAGCAGCGCCACGACCGCTCCGTCGGTTGCTGCTTCGGTCGCGCCGTCGGTCGCGCCGTCGGTGGCCCCGTCGGTCGCGCCGTCGGTTGCCCCGTCGGCAGTCGGCAAGATCAAGCTCGGCGTCGCCTTCCCGAACAGCGACACGTTCCTGAGCCGCGTTCAGGACGGCATGAAGGCCGAGGCAACCGCCAAGGGCGTCGACATCACCATCACTGACGCGAAGGACGACACCGCCGCTCAGCAGAGCCAGGTGGAGAACTTCATTTCGCAGGGCGTCACCGCGATCATCGTGGTCCCGGTCGACACCAGCGCCGCCCAGCCGATGGCTGACGCCGCGAAGAAGGCCAACATCCCGCTGGTCTTCGTCAACCGCAACCCGGCCATCGCCGGCGTGCCGTACGTGGGCTCCGACTCCCTGTACGCGGGCACCGTCGAGATGACCGAGCTCGCCAAGCTGGTCAGCGGCAAGGGTGACGTGGTCATCCTCGAGGGCCAGGTCACGAACGAGGCCGCGGTTCAGCGCACCAAGGGCTGCAACGACGTGGTCGCCAAGAACCCGGCGATGAAGGTCGCTGCGACGCTTGAAGGCGCCTGGGACCGCGCCAAGGGCCAGTCCATCACCGAGAACTGGATCCAGTCCGGCACCCTCAAGGCCGGCATGGTCGTCTGCGCCAACAACGACGAGATGGCCCTGGGCGCCATCAACGCGCTGAAGGCGGCCAAGATCGCGCTGACGCCCGGCACCGGCGTCATCGTGGGTGGCGTTGACGCCACTTCGGAAGCCCTCGCGGCCATGCAGGCCGGCGACCTCGCGGTCACCGTCTTCCAGGATGCCAAGGGCCAGGGCAAGGGCGGCGTTGACGCAGCCATTGACCTGATCAACGGCGTCACCGTCAAGGACTTCGTGGACATCCCCTACCAGCTCGTCACCCCGGCCAACATCAAGGACTTCCTGGGCGCGAACTAGGAGCCAGCTCGCGCCGGCCCACGGTCGACGCGGAAGCCTGAGTGGTACCGTTCGGAGGCCTGGCATGCTGGGCCTCCGAACTCTTTTCGGAGCCTGTTCCTAGGCGATGCCTGGCCTCGGGCCGGCCGCGTGCGAACGAGCAGACGTGAGGCAGGGGATGGCTGAGGAAGTTCTCCTCCGGATGACCGGAATCTCGAAAGAGTTCCCCGGCGTCAAAGCGCTGGACGACGTCCATCTCGACGTCGAGGCGGGCACGGTCCACGCCCTGATGGGCGAGAACGGCGCCGGCAAGTCGACGCTGATGAAGGTCCTCGCCGGGATCTACACCGCCGATGCGGGGTCGATCAACATCAACGGCGTGCCGATCACCGTCCCCGACAGCGCGACCGCGCTGAAGCTGGGGATCTCGATGATCCACCAGGAGCTGTCGCCGGTCCCGGCGATGATGGTGGCCGAGAACATCTACCTCGGGCGCGAGCCGCTGAACCGATTTGGCCTGGTCGACAAGGGCCTGATGATCCGCAAGGCGCAGGCGCTGTTCGACAAGTGGCAGATCGACATCAACCCGCGCGCGACCATGAGCACACTGGTCGTTGCTCAGATGCAGATGGTCGAGATCGCGAAGGCCATCTCGTACGACGCGCGGCTGATCGTCATGGACGAGCCCACGTCAGCAATCAGCGAGCGCGAGGTCGCGCACCTCCACAGGATCATCCGCTCGCTGAGGGACAGCGGCGTCGCGATCATCTACATCACCCACAAGATGGACGAGGTCTTCAAGATCGCGGACTTCGTCACGGTCTTCCGCGATGGTCGCCACGTGTCCACCCTGCCCGCAGGTGAGCTCGACCGCCAGAAGCTCATCACGCTCATGGTGGGCCGCGAGCTCACGCACCTCTTCCCCAAGGAGGACATCGAGATCGGCGACGTGGTCATGTCCGTGCGGGGGCTGACCCGCAAGGGCGTGATCGAGGACATCAGTTTCGATCTGCGGCGCGGCGAGATCTTGGGGCTCGCGGGCCTTATGGGTGCAGGGCGCACCGAGGTGCTCGAGGCAATCTTCGGCGTCACGAAGACTGACGCCGGCACGATCACGGTCAACGGCAAGCAGTTGACGATCGGCTCGCCAGCCGACGCGATCAAGGCCGGGATGGGCCTGCTGACCGAGGACCGCAAGAAGACCGGGATCATGGGCGTGCTGTCCGTCCGGGACAACATGAGCATCGCCAACCTCGACCGGTTCAGCCCAAACGGCATCCTGCGCAAGGGCCAGATCAACGCCGCGTGCGAGGCCCAGCGAACGGCCCTAGCCCTCAAGACGCCGTCCCTGGCGCAGGTCATCAAGAACCTCTCGGGCGGCAACCAGCAGAAAGTCCTCGTGTCCCGGTGGCTGCTCACACTGCCCGACGTGCTGATGATCGACGAGCCCACCCGGGGCATCGACGTCGGCGCGAAGTCCGAGATCCATCGGCTGATGTCCGGGCTCGCCAAGGAGGGCAAGGCGATCCTGATGGTGTCGTCTGAGATGCCGGAGATCCTCGGCATGAGCGACCGCGTGCTCGTGATGTCGGGTGGGCGGATCACCGCGGAGTTCAGCCGCGCAGAAGCGACCCAGGAGAGAGTGCTCGAGGCGGCGACGGTCGTCGCGCCGGCGGCCTGAGGAGACCAGACATGACTGCAGCAGCGCCGGCGTCGAGCGGCCGCGTCTCACGTGAGGCGATCACGAGCTTCCTCCGGAAGTACCTGATCGTCTTCATCTTCCTCGGGATGTGCGTCCTCCTCGCCATCTTCACGCCGAACAACTCATTCCTGAAGCCGCAGAACCTGATCAACATCGTCCGGCAGATCACCGTCACTGGCCTGCTGGCCCTCGGCGTGATGCTCTGCATCATCGCCTTGGGCATCGACTTGTCGCTCGGGTCCGTCCTGGGCTTCGCGGCCGTCGTCTCCGCGAGCCTCGTCCAGCAGCCCGGCTGGAAGGAGGCGCTGTGGCCGAACCTCCCCCAGTTGCCGGCGATCGTGGCTGTGTTCGCAGGCCTGGGCGTCGGCTTGGCCCTCGGCAGCGTCAACGGCGGCCTGATCGCGGTCTTCAAGATCCCGCCGTTCATCGCGACGCTGGGCATGATGACCATTGCCCGCGGATTTGCCTACATCTACTCAAACGGGCGCCCGGTGTCCACGCTCAACCCGGACTTCCTGTGGATCGGCGGCGGCGACATCCTCGGCATCCCCGTCCCGATCATCATCTTCGGCATCGCCATCCTGCTCATGCACATGATGCTGAACTTCACGCGGTTCGGCCGCCACATCTACGCCATCGGCGGCAACGAGACCGCAGCCCGAGTCTCGGGCGTGAACATCGGCAGGACCAAGGTCGGGATCTACGCCATCTCGGGCCTGATGGCCGGCCTCGGCGGCATCGTCATCACCGCGCGCACGCAGTCCGCCACGCCAGCGCTCGGCATGGGGTACGAGCTCGACGCGATCGCGGCGGCGGTCATCGGGGGCACGAGCTTCGCCGGCGGCATCGGCACCGTGTGGGGCACCGTCGTCGGCGCGCTGATCATCGGCGTGATGCGCAATGGGATGGACTTGCTGAACGTCTCCCCGTTCTACCAGCAGGTGGTGCAGGGCATCGTCATCATCGTGGCGATCATCATCGACGAGCGTAAGAACCGCTGACGCTGGGCGGCCGTGCCGCACGACCGCCTGCCACGGCCCGGGCCCAATGAGTCTGGGCCGCCTCTCCCGAAACGCCCCCGCCGTGGGGCCTCAGCTCAACATGGAAACGATTACACCCATCGACGCGCCCGCTCAGGACGGGCGCCCGAAAGGAGCCTGACGTGACCGCCGACTTTCCCAAGCTGCACCTGGGCACGGCGCCCGATTCCTGGGGCGTCTGGAACCCGTCGGGCGACCCGCTCCAGACCCCCTGGACGCGCTACCTCGACGAGGCCCAGTCCGCGGGCTACCAGTACGTTGAGCTCGGCCCCTTCGGCTACCTGCCGGCGGACGCGGGCGTCGTCCGCGACGAGCTCGGCAAGCGCGGCCTGACGCTGACCGGCGGCACCGTCGGGTGCGGGCTCCAGAAGGGCCGCGACGCCCTCGAGGGCGCCAAGGCCGCCTGCGACGCCGAGATGGCCGTCATCGGCCCGAACGGCGCCAAGCACCTGGTCATCCTGCCCGACGGCTACACCGACTTCGACGGCAACCTGGTCATGAGCCCAACGCTGACCGACGACGAGTGGGACGCGCTCAACAGCGGCATGAGCGAGCTCGGCAAGTACGTCGCGGACAAGCACGGCGCCGTCCTCGTGTTCCACACGCACGCGGACAGCCATGTGGGCACCCAGGCGGAGATCGAGCGCTTCCTCGACGGGACCGACCCCGAAACCGTCCAGCTCTGCCTCGACACGGGGCACGTCGCCTACTGCGGCGCGGACAATCTCAAGCTCATCGCCGACTACCCCGACCGCGTGCAGTACGTCCACCTCAAGCAGGTGGACCCGGCGATCCTGGCCCGCGTCCGCGAGGAGAAGCTCGGCTTCCCGCCCGCCGTCCGCCTCGGCTCCATGATCGAGCCGCCGCTGGGCGAGCCGGACATGCCCACCCTGCTGGCCGCACTCGCCGGCCTCGACCGCGACCTCTTCTGCATCGTCGAGCAGGACATGTACCCGTGCGACTTCGAGCGGCCCCTGCCGATCGCCACGCGCACGTACGCCTATTTCAAGTCGTGCGGGATGAAGGTCACCCGCTAGAGCCGGCCGATCCGCGAGCTCCGCCCGTCAGCGCCCCCGAGGAGACCACGATGAAGATCGCGCTCGACCCGTACATGTTCCGCTCCGTGCCGTTGGCGGAGCTGCCGGGGCTCGTGGCCGACCTCGGCTATGGGTCCATCGAGCTCTCGCCGCGCGAGGACTTCATCCCGTTCTTCAAGCACCCGCGGATCGACACCGCCGGGATCCGAGCATTCAAGCGGGCGCTCGACGGAGCCGGGGTGGAGGTGAGCTCACTCCTGCCGCTCTTCCGCTGGTCCGGCCCCGACGAGGATGAGCGGCAGGCCGCGGTCCGCTACTGGAAGCGCTCGATCGAGATCGCCGCGGAGCTGGGCGTGACCCAGATGAACTCCGAGTTCAACGGGCGCCCGGAGAGCCCGTCCCTCTCCGAGGGGCAGTTCTGGAAGTCGCTCGAGGAGCTGCTGCCGGTCTTCGAGCGGCACGGCGTCAAGCTCGCGCTCGAGCCGCACCCCGACGACTTCATCGAGGACGGGATCGCCGCGGTCAACCTGATCCGGGGCATCAACTCGCCCAGCGTGAGCTTCCTGTACTGCGCGCCGCACACGTTCCACCAGGGCGGCAACATGGTCGAGATCATGCGCGCGGCCGGCGACCAGCTCACGATGGTCCACGTCGCCGACGGCTTCGACCACCGGGCGAGCTCGGGCCTGCGGTACATCACCAACCCGCCGGGCAATACCGTGCGAGTCCATCAGCACCTCGACATCGGCCAGGGCGAGGTCCCGTGGGACACCTTCTTCGGCACGCTCGAGGAGCTGCGGTTCGACGGGATCATGACCGTCTGCGTGTTCGCGTGGGAGGAGCGCGCCCGCGAGTCGAGCCTGCACAACCTCGCCGAGATCAAACGGCGCACCGCCGGCTGGCCACACCTGGATCAGCGAGGCTGAGCTGCCAAACCGTTCCACCGACCAGCGGAGAGGCTGACATGCGGCTTGGGCTCGTGGGGTACGGCAACGGCGGACGGCACTTCCACGCGCCGTACATCGCGGCAGCTGACGACGTCGAGCTGGCAGGGGTCGTCGTGCGCGCTCCGGAGCGGCGGGCTGAGCTCGCGGCGGACTTCCCCGGCGTCCCGGCGTTCACCACGCTGGGCGACCTGCTGGCGTCTGGAGTGGACGCGGTCACCATCACGACTCCGCCAGCCACGCGCCGGGAGCTCGTCCTCGATGCCATCGCCGGCGGCGCCCACGTGATCGCCGACAAGCCGTTCGCCCCGACCGCCGACGCCGCCCGCGAGCTCGTCGCGGCCGCCGCCGCCGCTGGCGTCGCGCTCAACGTCTACCAGAACCGACGCTGGGATGCGGACATCAGGACGCTCGCCGCCGTGCTCGCCGACGGGTCGCTCGGCCAGCTGTGGCGCATCGAGAGCCGCTTCGACCTCGACGAGCCCGGCGGCCTCGACCCGGGGCCGCACGGCGGGCTGGTCCGGGACCTCGGCGCCCACCTCGTGGACCAGCTGATCTGGCTGCTCGGCCCCGCACGCACCGTCCACGCGCAGCTCGACTGGGTTGAGCAGCCGGCCGGGCGGACCGACGTGGGCTTCACGATTGCGTTGGAGCACGCC
>Ga0302321_100006218_pt1 | contig 10500 bp, 7 predicted proteins | sample Fen_T0_1_FD_202505 | JGI IMG/M metagenome (GOLD analysis project Ga0302321, IMG submission 202505) | Peat permafrost microbial communities from Stordalen Mire near Abisko, Sweden - Fen_T0_1 | ecosystem: Environmental > Terrestrial > Soil > Wetlands > Permafrost | place: Sweden: Abisko... | reverse complement strand
GCGTTGCCATACTCGGCCACGATGGGGCGCAGATCGTTCGCCGCGCGCCAGGCTTGCCCTAAATCTGCCATCGGGTTCAGGATCAATTTAACTCTACGCGCCATATCTCTTCCTCCAGAGAAAAAAGGTCTTACAAAGGAATTCCTTTGTAAGACCTTTAACACCCAATCTTATTTATGGTTCTTTGGTCCGTGCAATTCGCCGGTGCCCCCCTCGCGCGCGACCACGAAAGAGCCGCGCGAATGCCGCTTGGCGCGGTACAACGCCTCGTCTGCAGCACGCAGCATGTCCGAAGCCGTGCGCCCGTGCCGCGGATAGATGGCGATCCCGCCCGAAACACCCAGTTGCTGCCGCGTGCCGTCTGGCAGGGTGATCTCGTAGGCCGACATGCGCTTGCGGATCTTCTCGCCGGTCTCGCTGGCCGCATCGATGCCCGATTCGGGGATGATCATCGTCAGCTCGTCCCCCCCGTAGCGTGCCAGGAAATCAGACGAGCGCAGCGTTTCGTTTATATATTGCGAGACGTCGTGCAGCACCTGGTCGCCATACACGTGCCCCCAGGTATCGTTGATGACCTTGAACCCGTCCAGGTCCATCATCAGCACGGCAAAGGAATGGCCATACCGGATGGAGCGCTGGACTTCATTGTCGATGCGCGCGTCCAACGCGCGCCGGTTCGGCAGCCCGGTCAGGGTATCGCTCATGGCCTGGTTCGAAACCGCCAGGTGCAAGCGCGCATTGATCACGGCAATTGCCGCCTGGTCGGCCAGCAGCCCCAGCAGGCGCAGCTCGGCCGGTGTAAAGCCACCCACCGAAAACCGCGACATATTCATCACCCCCACGACCATCTCGCCCATCATCAGGGGGATCCCGGCAATCGAACCCTGCATGTCGGGCGCCGTGCTGGCAAACAAAGGATGAGTGGTGATGTCATCCACCACCAGGGCCTGCTTGTTGTGCGCCACCGTGTAGGTGAGGCCATCCAGGCGTGGCATCGAAAACAGTTGGTTGCGGATGCCTTTCGAATCCAGCGATGCGCCAAACCTCAGCTGACCCTCATGGTATAGAAAGATCTGCGCATCGCGCGCGTCGCTGATCAGCCGCATCGCCTCGGTGACGACCGCATCTAATAAACCCTGCAGCTCCAGGTTGGAGGTCAGGTTCAGTGTAATGCGCTTGAGCGCGTCCAGTTCGGCTGCCTGCTGCTGGATAATGCCCAACAGATTATAATGATGGGTGGCGTTGGCGAGCAACTTGGCGGTCGAGCCGTCTGTGTCCCCACCCTCTTTATCCGCCATTTCCACCATCAAATCCAGCATCTGCAGGAGCGCCTCACGCTGTTCGTCGGATAGGCGGTTATCCTGCAATTTCTGCCGGGCAGTTGCGAGCAATTCTTGTCGCGATTTAACCATAATACCCTATGCGAAAATTCAAAAGACACCTGTGCGCAGGTTGCTTTTGCCTCGAGTGGTCGTGCTAGATAAGAGTGACATCGATATTTTCGGATAGGGCATAAGGGTATCGGATGCCCGGATGAACTACCTCGAACAGCTTGCGTGGATTTGTTCGCCTTACGCAACCGAAAAGTAGCTCTCCTCAGATTATACAGCCCAAAAGCCAACCCCAGAGTATGTTAAAATGAATTCCGAATGATTAACTGATGTTACGCAGAAAAGCTACTTCGTCCTCCCGTAGGGACACCGCTACGGGACGGTGTGAGCGGAGGGCTGAACGCCCTTTGTGAAGCCCGCAGTCGAAGGACGTTCTCAGGCAATAACTTGCCGCGGAAAGTGTCCTTCGACTACGCAGGGCGAAGAGTATGTTTTCGAAAGCCTCGCTGCGTAACATCAGTGATTAACTGATGTTACGCGTTGTTGTGGTTTCAAACCCAACATAGAGGGCAGGGCCGCCCAAATGGCCCATGAGATGGCTGTGCGGAAGCTCCCGACGGTCTATAGGGGAAGAAAGCTCTCTCTTGGTCTTGATTTACCGCTCTTGGTTTTCCGTCGTGCTCCTTTGTGGTGAAGGACTTGTCTTTTCCAGTATTCTACGTAACATCAGTGATTAAGGATGCAATGGAGAATGCCCTCATGCCCGAAACAAAATTCGCTTCCGCAACACCGTTGAAGCCGCGCGCCAGAGCCATCGTGGTCGGCGCCTCCAGCGGGATTGGCGCCGCCCTGGCCCGGCGGCTGGCACGCGAAGGATATAACGTTGCCCTGCTGGCCCGTCGTGCCGACCAACTCAAATCCGTGTGCGACCAGATCAACACCGCCTGCGGCGAGATGCGCGCCGTAGCCTACGTCCACGACGTCAAAGACTACGACAGCGTCGAAGCCCTGCTGCAGCGCATCACCACCGACCTGGGCGGGCTGGACCTCTTTGTTTACAATACCGGAATCCAGCATGTTATTTCTGTCGACGAGTTCAACTTCGCCGCCGACCGCGCTATGCTGGAGGTCAACACCCTCGGCGCGCTGGCCTGGCTCAACCCGGTCGCCGCTATGTTCCACGGCTTGAAAGCCGGCCAGATCGTCGGGATTTCATCGGTGGCCGGAGACCGCGGACGCGTGGGCGCCCCGGCGTATAATACATCCAAAGCTGCCCTGACCACCTACCTGGAGGCCCTGCGCAACCGCCTTACCCGGCGCGGCGTCAACGTCCTGACCGTGAAGCCCGGCTTCGTCGATACCGACATCCTCAAGGCCGCCGGGGCCAAGCGCACCTTCTGGCTCATCTCGCCCGACCAGGCGGCCGACGGCATCTGGATGGCCATCAAGCACCGCAAACAGACCATCTACGTCCCCGGGCAGTGGGCACTCTTGATGCTCGTGATCCAGCACATCCCATCGATCATTTTCCGGCGCCTGTCGTTCTAACACCTCCACCACAGACGATGGCAACTGCACTGCGACCGGCATCTGCCTCACTGCCGCTAGCCCATCGCCCGATTGAGAAAACTTAATGACTATGCCTTTACCATACGAAAACCTGGCCGTGCTCGAAAACTTTGGTCACTCCTTGCGAGCACAGGCCTATGTCTACAAACCGGCCGACACCGAACAGATCGCCGCAGTCTTCAAATTCGCCAAACAGAACGGCGTCAAGATCACCCTGCGCGGCGCCGGGCGCTCTTATAACGACGCCTCGCTCAACGGCGGCGGCATTATTATGGACCTGAGCACGATGAACAAGGTCCTGGCCTGGAACCCCGAAACGGGCGTGATCACCGCCGAGCCAGGCCTGACCCTCGAAGGCCTGTGGCATCGGGTCCTGGCGGACGGCTGGTGGCCGCCGGTCGTCTCAGGCACCATGACCACCACGCTGGGCGGCTGCCTGGCCATGAACATCCACGGCAAGAACAACTTCCGCATGGGCCCCATCGGGGAACACGTCCTCGAATTCACGGCCATCCTGCCTACCGGCGCCCAGGTCACCTGCTCCCCGCACAAGAACGGCGACCTGTTCCGCAGCATGATCTCCGGCATGGGCATGCTCGGCGTGTTCACATCCATCACACTCCAGATGAAACACGTCTCATCCGGCCTGCTGGAGGTCCACGCCTTCCCGGTGCCCAATTTGAAGGCCCACCTCCAGGCCCTGATGGACAACGCCCCTACCAGCGACTACACCGTCGGCTGGCTGGACGGCTTCGCCGGCGGCAAGGGGCTCGGCCGCGGACAGGTCCACGCCGCCCGCTACCTGCACGAAGACGAGGACCCCAATCCCGCCAAGAGCATGCAGATCAAGAACCAGGTGCTACCTCCCACCATCATGGGCGTGCCCAAGGGCGTCCTGTACTATTTCATGACGCCATTCCAGTACGCCCCACTGTGGGGCCTGGTCAACGCCGCCAAATACGTCTGGGGCCTGCGCGACGAACGCTACCGCCAATCACACGCCGCCTTCCACTTCCTGCTCGATTACGTCCCCAATTGGGAACTCGCCTACGGCCGCGGCGGCCTGATCCAATACCAATCCTTCCTGCCCAAAGAGACCGCCGAACAGGCCTGGACCGAGCTGCTCACGCTTTCACATAAGCGCGGCTTGTCCTCCTACCTGGGCGTCACCAAACGCCACCGCCCCGACGACTTCCTGCTCAGCCACGCCGTCGACGGCTTCTCCCTGGCCCTCGATTTCCGCGTCACCCCAAGCAACCGCGCCAAACTCTCGCAGATGCTGCAGGACTTCGACCAGATCGTCGTCGCGGCCGGCGGGCGCTTCTACTTCGCCAAGAACAGCGAAACCACCGCCGAGACCACGCGCCGCTTCCTGGGCGACGAGACCGTCGAGCGCTTCCGCGCCCTCAAGCGCCGCACCGACCCCAACGACCTGCTCGAGTCAGACCTCTACCGCCGCATCTTCGAGTAATACCCCGCCCAACTACACCGGGGTCATCCCCCTTTCCCCGTAGATTACCTCTTTTCGGGATTGTGCTCGAGGACTGATTTACCGCCGAGCCCGCTGAGACCGCAGAGAAAACCCGAGGAAACTCGGCGTACTCAGCGCTCTCAGCGTTAAAATCGGTGCAAACCGCCTATGCCCGAACTTAAGTCCGAAGATCAGTCACGGTGATCCTAAAGTCCTGTCTGACAATCCCTGCTCACCGGTGGTTGAGTACGAAGTCCCGTAGCGCAGCGGAGTGGAGCGCGCGTCATGGAACTCGAAGGAAGAAAGGGAACTCTTGCGCCGTACACTTGCACCTGCTTGCACACCTGCCCCGGGCGCTGGTGCCGGGGAGTGCAGGTGTCGAAACCACATACGCCTGTTGCTCGGCGGTGTTGTTGGTTTTTCACATCTGAAAGCCGACTTTAAGATCACCCTGGAAGATCAGTGAAGCCATCTTGCGGATTTTCGACCAAGGTGTAAAATAAACATAAGGCTCTCCAAAAACCCGCCAGCTCTTTTTTGGACAGCCCGCTTTGGGGAAAACGCCTTGCTTGGCCCGCACCTTCTCTCGCCTGGGCCATGCACAATCACCGCCTTGTTACCATTCAGCTACCATACAGCTACCATTCAGCTACCATACAGCTTGCCCCTGCAACGACACAGCGATCAACATGCAACCTGCCCGGATGGAAGCGCTCCACCCCCCTCAGCCATTTCTGGCCCTCGCGCACCTACCCCCGTCTCACCTTCCAAAGGAACCCCAATGAACCTGCGGGGCAAACTGCCCCTGTTCTGCGCCGTTCTCCTGTTCCTGGCAGGCTGTGCCGCGCCGCAGCTGCAAACCCCCACGCCATCTCCTGTGCCCGCCGTTGCGCCGCGCGCCACGTCCAGGCCGGCCGCAACAGCCACCCGCACCCCAGCGCCATCCCCAACCCCATCCTCAACTGCCTTATCGCCCCTGCATCTGGCCCCACGCTCATTGAACGGGCCGCACCTGGCCTACATCCGCGCTCAACAACTGGCCTTGCTGGACGCCGACGGCACGGGCCGCGAGATCATCCCGCTGCCGGCCGGGAGCGACGTCGGCGATTACGCCATCTCTCCCGATGGCAGGTGGCTGGCGTATTATCTGGGCTCCGCACAGAACGACCAGCCGCACAACCTAAGCCTCAACCTGCTCGACCTGCACAACGGCCAGACACGCCTCGTCTCGAAGCTGCTCTCCAGGGATTACCCGCAGAACTTCGCCCAGGCCGTGAAGAAGCCGAAAGACCCCTCCACCACCACCCAACAGCTCCAGCAGGCCTTCCTGGCCGGCATCACCCACGCCCTGGCCTGGTCACCCGATGGCTCTTATCTGGCCTTTGCCGGCGAGATGGACGGCCCCTCATCCGACGTTTACGTCTACGACATGCACACCTGGGGCATCCAACGCAAGAGCTTCGGCCCCAGCGAAATACAATGGCTTGGCTGGTCACCCGACGGGCAGTGGCTCGTTTACAGCTCGGTCTACGCCTTCGACCCCGGGACGGTATTCGAGTTTTATGCCACCACCCTGGCCGGGTCGCCACCGGGCAGCCTGGTGATGCGCGCCCCCACCAACGTCCTGTCCAGCAGCGCAACCCAATCAGTCGCGCCCTCCCTGTGGATCAACGCTCACCAGTTCCTGGCCTACGATAGCAACAGCCTCGCCGGAGATTACGACCTGCGCCTGGTGGATATCGCCGCCGGCAGCGCGGTCGAGCTCTGGGCCGGGAATTTCACCGGTCTAACCATCGACCCGCACAAACAATGGGCCGGCTTCTTCTCCAGCATCCCCGGCTGGCCTTATGGTCACATCGATGGCCCCGACTACCCGGCCGGCGCCTATTTGGTAGGCTTTGCCGGCCCCATGCGCGTCAGCGTGCCAGCCCCGCACGTCGCCGGAACCATCGGCAAGATTAGCCTCCTGTCCGGATACATCGGAGACCAACAACCGTTCGTTGCCAGCGCCAGCAACATCGACCACCTGCTCTTCGTCTCGGCCCACGGGACGCTCAGCGACAGCGGCATCGCCCCCGGGACCGTCTCCTTCACCCCCGATTTGCAGAATTGGATCGTGATCGGCACGACCATCCGGGTCTATTCTGCCGGCAACGAACTTGTCCGCGAAGTGCCCCTCCCGGCTGAGCTGCACATCTCGCAGGCATCCCAGATCGTCTGGCGCCCCGACTCGTCCGGGCTGTTTCTCGTTTCAGACGCCTCGCTCTATGCGCTCGACCTGCACTCGGGCGGAGTTCAGCTGGTCGAGACCGCCCTCGATCTACCCGCCGCCTTCACCTGGGTCACGCCAAAGTAACCTGCGCTTGGCCCCGCGCCCGCCCGAAAGGAACCGACATGAGCTTGCCAGCCAAACCCCTGCTTCTTTTGACGGCGCTGCTGCTCCTGGCAGGCTGTTCCACACCGGCCACACCTCCCCCAACCGCCGGCCCGCTCTCGGGCAGCGCCACCCCCGAACCAACAGCCACCCCCACGGCTGCGCCCACCGAGCTCCCCACCGCCGCCTCCACAGCCGCACCACCGCTGCGCACCACTGGGCCCTACCTGGCCTATTTCCGCCAACTGGACGAACAGCAGTTGGTCCTGCTCGACGCGGATGGCATGGGGCGTAAGGTCATCCCCGTGCCCCCCGCAGCCACAACCGACATCCATTTCCTGTCCCCCGACGGAAAATGGCTGGCCTATTATCTCGGTTCCGCAAGCGACGCGCAGGCCTCGGACCTGACGCTCAACCTGCTCGACCTGCAAAGCGGCGAAACACAATTGGTCTCGAAGCTGCTCTCGAAGGACTATCCCGATAATTTCGTCCGGGCCGCCAAAGACCTGCACGACCCGAACCTTACAGCCGAACGATTGCAGGATGCCTTCCTCAACGGCATTACCCGCTCCGCAGCCTGGTCACCCGACGGCCACACCCTGGCTTTTGCCGGTCAAATGGACGGCCCATCCTCCGACCTGTACGTCTACGACGTCGAGACGAAAGCCATCCAGCGCAAAAGCAGCGGCGCCGGCGAAGTGCAGTGGGTCGGTTGGTCGCCCGATGGGAAATGGATCGTCTATGCCTCGGTCCTGACCGTCGGAGAAGGGATGACCTTCGATATCTATTCCACCCCTATGACGGGAACCGCCAGCAAGGACTTGATCGCCAGTTCCGGCGCCTATTCGGCCCCGGCTCTGTGGGTCGATAACCACCAGTTTCTCGACCACGAGAGCGCCAACGGGCCGGGAGATTACAGGCTGCGCCTGGTCGACGTCGCCACCGGCAAGATCACCAGGCTGTGGGATGGCATTTTTCAAGGATTTGAAGTCGACGCACAGAAAGGCTTGCTGGTTATTTACCCGCTCACCAAAAATTTCCCTGATGACAGTAATACGACTGATCTCATCCCAGGGCCATACCTGATCGATCTCAAGAGCGGCCGGCAAACCAGCCTGGACCAGAGCTACGCGACAATCTATGCCTTCGACATGGGGGACCATCGCTTTCTGCTTCAGGATAGTGACACCGGGAATACCTATTTTGTCTCTCCAAACGGCGCGCTCACTCCTGGCGTCCCCGATGTCCAGAACGTCTCCGTCGCCCCGGACCAGCAACACTGGGTCAGTACTGGAGACAGGTTGAAAGTCTTTGGAGCCGACGACACTTTGATCGATAGTCTCGACCTGCCTTTCGATATGCCTGCGCCCGATGCCTTTGGCCAGACTAATAATCCGGTCGTCGTATGGAAACCCGATTCATCCGGCCTGTTCATCAGTGTCGACAACGGCCTGTACGTCGTGGATCTGCTCGGCAAGCGCATCGACCAGGTCGAGACCGACGACATCGCCAACCAGGGCCTGGCATTTATCTGGGTCGGCCGGAAATAGCATGCTCTGCCAACTGCTCGACCTCGGCCTGACCGATTACCAGCCCGCCTGGGAGCTGCAGGAGCGCCTGGCGGGTGAGATCGCGCGCGGCCAGCGCCCGCCCACGTTGGTATTGCTCGAACATCCGCACACCTACACCTTTGGCCGCACCGGCCACGCCGAAAATCTGCTGTTGAGCGAGACGCAGCTCGCCGAGCGCGGCGCCTCCGTCCACTGGGTCGACCGGGGCGGCGACGTCACTTACCACGGTCCCGGCCAGTTGGTCGGTTATCCGCTCATCCCGCTCGGCAAGATCGATCCGTCCGGGCGCATCCCCGAAGTCGATTACGTCGGCTACGTCCGCAAGCTGGAACGTGTCCTGATCGAAGCCCTGGCCGGCCTCGGCCTGGCAGCCGGCCAGTTGCAGGGCAAGACCGGCGTCTGGGTCCAGGCCGACGTCGCCTCGCGCTGCCCGCGCTGCCGCCCCGAGGATCGCAAGAAGCCCGCCAAGGTCGCCGCCATCGGCGTCAAGGTCGACGCGAACGGGATCAGCCGCCACGGCTTCGCCCTCAACGTCGACCCCGACATGTCTTATTTCGACGGCATCATCCCCTGCGGCATCGCCGATTACCCGGTCGTCAGCCTGGCCGACCTGCTCTCCCCGCCGCCCGCCATGCCGCAGGTCAAGGCCCACGTGGTACGCGCTTTCGAGGATGTCTTCGCCTGCCAACTAGTATATACTCACCAGTATACATCTTCGTCCTGAGCGGATATCATCCCCGCAGGGGAGCGTTCCCCAGCGTAGTCGAAGGATGATTCGGCGGAAAAATACCCTTCGATTACACTATAGAATTTGCCTTTTTAGGGCGCCCGTGAGTAGATACGCCAACTAGTACCGTAGGAGCACACTCAAGGGTTTGACTTTTTACGCCATATTCATTACACTTGTTTGAGAATTAATTGAACTAATTGTCAATCTTCAGGAGGAGAAATGGCTCAATATCAGTTAGTCATGCATGCCGGGCCAACGCCAGGCAAGACGTTCCCACTCGAAGGCGATGTATTGACGATCGGGCGCGACGCCAGCAACCAGATCTCGATCAACGACGCTGAAATCTCGCGCAAGCATTCCCAACTGGTGCAGCAGGGCGGCAAGTACGTCCTGACCGACCTGGGCTCCACCAACGGCACGTTCGTCAACGGCCAGCGCGTTACCGGCCAGCACGTCCTCCAATCTGGAGAGGTCATCTCGCTCGGCGAGCAGATCAACCTGCTCTTCGAAGCCATCACGACAAGCGACCCGAACGCGACCATGCTTTCCTCCGGGAAGCCCCCGGCCGTGGCTCGCTCGGCGCCCAGGCCCCAGGCCGCTCCTCAGCCCGCCGCCTATGCAGGACAGGTACCCGCCGGCCCGGCAGTTTCTACTCCCGCGCCTGAAGCCGCGCCCAAAAAGAACAACACGCCCATCTTCATCGGCGTAGGCTGTCTGGTAATCGTGTGTCTGTGCGTCATATCGCTCTTCCTGGTCGATTACCTCAATTTGTGGTGCACAATCTCCTTTGGCATGATCTCCGGCTGCCACTAAGACATACGCACGTCTTCGAAAACCAACGGCCCCGCAGGATTTCTGCGGGGCCGTGACTTATTCTTGCAGCGGGGCCGGCCCGTCTTATTTCTACCTGCTCCCAAGCTGGTCGAGCAGCCAGTTGATCACCCGAATGTCGACGTCCGCGGCGCTGTAATTCTTGCCCAACAGCCTGGCGTTCGCGTCGACCAGCAGCCCCTCGATGCGCTGGTTGTCTGCCGAGTTGGGGTGGCGCAGCAGGTCCGCCACGATGCCGCGCTGGCGCATATCCGCCCCACTCGGCAGCCAGGCCGTCAGGAAGTACGCCGATGGATCGAGCGCCTGCTGGTAGCGCCGCGCCGTATCATAGAACGCCACGGTCAGCCGCACATCGGTCAGGTCATCCGCCGTCACGCTCTGTTTTCCCAGGAAGGCCTTGAAATCCTTTTCGACCTGGTCGAGCGCCAACCCAAAGTGCTTCTTCAGGCCAGCCTCCAGAATGTCCGTCTGCGCCCCATCCTTGACGGGATGTAGGTCGCGATAGAAGGCGTTGTACTTGTCCCACCCGTACGTCTGGATCATGTAACCGGTAAACCCGGCGGCTTCCATGTACCCGATCTCGTGCTGTGAAGTGTAGAACGAATTCACCAGCTGCGGCAGGG
>Ga0302321_100006217_pt1 | contig 10500 bp, 6 predicted proteins | sample Fen_T0_1_FD_202505 | JGI IMG/M metagenome (GOLD analysis project Ga0302321, IMG submission 202505) | Peat permafrost microbial communities from Stordalen Mire near Abisko, Sweden - Fen_T0_1 | ecosystem: Environmental > Terrestrial > Soil > Wetlands > Permafrost | place: Sweden: Abisko... | reverse complement strand
GAACAGCTGCCCGCATCACAGGGTCGACGTTGGCTGTACGTCGCGGTTATGGCTTCGGCCTTCTACACTGTGTATCGGTTGATGCCCGGCCGAACCGTGCATTGGTTCAACACGGGAGGCTTGCAGTGGCAGACCTGGAGCTACGCCACGCTGGAGGCGCTGATCTGCGTGGCGCTCGGCATCGCTTTGCTCTGGTTGTTCCGGGACTTCCTCAACCATGGACGCGCGTGGCTACGAACTCTCGCGACGGACGCCTACGGCATTTATTGGATACATGTTATTCCCGTGGTCGGTATTCAGATGGGCCTGCGCGAGGCATCGCTCGGGCCGCTGGGAAAATTTTTCGTCACCACGATCGCGGGGTTCCTGACCTCGTGGGCCATCGCTCATTTCGTACTCCGCCGCGGCTGGCTGGGACGAAAAGTATTCTAGCGAGCGCCGCCAACCTTTCCCGTGCACAACGCGAGCCGGTTTGTAACGTAATACGTTACAAACCGGTCGTAAGCGCCAACACTTTTCTGCTCGGTATTCCAGCGCATTTTTAAGAATGCCGTAGCTACGTTAGTGAATCACCGCGCTAATTAAAATGAGGGTTTGTGCGCGCCATGGAGCACCGCTGCCCAATGGCAGCGGCTAGAGGCTACAGTTTTGTTTGGTGTGCCCTAACGTGCGTTAGTCGGCTCCATCGGCAGTTAGCCGCAAGGGCACCAAGAGCCACTCGAAAAGCGGTCCTCCCATTTGCCTTAAAGAACCCGGCGGTTGACTGCCGCGTTGCGGCACTTGCCCTTTCGCCATCTTGGCACAGTCTGTCGCGTCCTGATGTCTTCAATCCCCGACCGCACCTGGCTTTGGTTTGCCGCCACGTTTTATCTCGCCGGCTTCGTTCTTGGAACCGTGGCCTTGCTGCGCGAACGTCGCCACTCCCGCACCTGGATGTACATTTTCATCTGGGCCGGATTTGTCTTCCAAACCTGCGGACTCGCCCTACGCGGCAAGGCGGTGCATGGATGCCCGATCAGCAACCTGTTCGAACTTTTTCAATTCACCGCCTGGTCCGCGACTTCGCTTTATCTCGTCATCGGGCCTACCTTCCGGCTCAGCTTGCTCGGCTATTTCAACGCCTGTCTTTCGGCCACGCTCACGTTCGTTTCCCTCCTTGTGCCGGTTTGGGATTCCATCCATCGCGCGCGAACTCCCGGCAGCAGTCCGTGGATCGAATTTCACGCCGCGCTCGCACTTTTCAGCTACGGTGTTTTTGGCCTGCTCGCGCTGACCTCGATCATGTACCTGCTGCAGGTTTTCAGCCTAAAGCGCCAACACCTGCGCGGCTTTTTCTCTTTTTTGCCTTCCATCGTCGATCTCGATCACATCAACCTCCGCCTGCTCACCGCGGGTGCCGTCTTGATGACCGCAGCGCTGTCGGTTGGTTATGTTCATTGGGTTCACGACCGCGACAGCGTGCCCGCGATAAAAATCCTCGTCACCGGCTCGATCTGGGCCGCCTACGCCGTCGCGCTCATCCTGCGCTTGCGAGGCATCCTGCTCACCAAACGCCTGGCGTGGACCTGCATCGTGCTCTTTGTCGCCGCCCTGTTTTCCCTCGGCATCATCGAATCGAGCCGCAAGACACCGACCGCCGTCCAGACCGCCGCCAGCCATGAGTGAGCCCATGTCACCGACCCTGTTCACGCTGGGCGTTAACCATCACACCACGCCAATCGAGCTGCGTGAAAAACTTGCGCTCACCGCGGACAAGATGAACGCGTTTTGCGAACGGCTGAGCCACCTCGCCGGCCTGCGCGAATACGCCGTGCTCAACACCTGCAATCGCGTCGAGTTCTACGGCCTCGCCACCACGGCCGAAACCGTCGAACAGCTCCAACACGAGTTCTGCGCCTTCCAAGGTTTCTCCGGCGCCGAATTCGCCGCCATTCGCCAGCACGCGCTCAACCGCGAAGCGATCCAGCATCTGCTCGAAGTTTCCTCCGGCCTGAATTCCCAGATGCTCGGCGAAACCGAAATTCTCGGCCAGGTAAAGGAAGCCTACGCCGCCGCACAGACCCGCCACAGCGTCGGCCCGGTGCTCAACCGCGTTTTCCAAAAAACGTTTCAGTACGCCAAACACGTGCGCACGACCACTGCCATCACCGAAGGCCAGATCAGCGTGGCCAACGTGGCGGTCGATCTCGCGACCAAAATCTTCGGCGCTCTCGCCGGTGCGCAGATTCTCCTGCTCGGCGCGGGTGAGATCGGCGACAAAACCGCCAAAGCCTTCCAAAGTCGCGGCGCACGTTCGCTCACCGTCGCCAGCCGCCGCCTCGAGCGCGCGCAAGAACTCGCCAGCACGCTCAACGCCGCGGCCCTGCCCTTCGAGCAATGGCCCGCGCACCTCGCCGACTTTGATATCGTCGTCTGCTCAACCGCTGCACCTGAAACAGTCGTAACCGGCAACACGATTCGCAACGCCATTAAAAAACGACCGGCGCGGCCGCTGTTTTTCATTGATCTCGCAATGCCACGCGACGTCGAGCCAACGGCCGCCGAAGTGGAAAATGTATTTCTCTACAACCTCGACGACCTCGCAAAAATTGCCGACGAAAATCTCGCCGCTCGCACCGCCGAGGTAAAACGCGCCCGCGAAATCTTAACCGAAAAAGCGAATACGCTTTGGGAACAGATTGCTGCCAAATTTAGCCCACCAAGCGAACCTGCTTCGCTGACACGAGACGTGCCTCTGGATCGTTGCATAAACAAATAGATAGCTAACTGCTATCCACCACAAAGATGGTGGTTTTACCCGGTTCGGTACCTCCTCAAGCAGTATCCGCAGAAAGAGCAAATCAAGCCTTCTGAGAAGTCAGTCGCGCTTTCTCGCGAGTATTTTCTTGTGGCATGACCACAGGAAAGCATTCTTCTGTGGCATACCCACACGACAATCCTGGCAAGGCAGATTTTCTGCACACGAACCATGGCCCTGAGAGGCCGATACTTATTAATAAAACAACGCATCCTGCGTAATTATGGTTATGCGTTGCTCTCGAACTACGTTAATGGGTGCTTTGGGTCTCTCGGTATATCCAATATACCCCTTCGCTAGTTTTGGCGACCGGTTCGACTTATCAATGAGTTCGAAACCTTCAACTTCGCCTCTACAGATCAGAATTTTAGCGCTCATTTTCATTTTGGTATTTCCGCTGGCTCACGCCGCAGGACCTGCAGAAGATCCAAAACAGGAGGATGTTGCCACAGTCGACTCTCCCACTCCTCCCGCGGTCGATGCACCTTCCTCGCAAGAATCCGAAGTCAAAGCTGAAGCAGAAAGGCGGCCTGTGTCCCGTCCGATTGCGACAACAACTATAGTGGAAAAGCTCCCGGCCTATGTGATCACCACAAACCGCTACAAAGCCCTGCTCACGCTTGGGGAGCAACGCATGATAGATCTCTTCGGTCGTTTGAATCCTTATTTTGGTTGGCCTAGAATAGGTACTGGCCCTTTTGTTTTTACTCCGGGTCGTATCCCACAGGGTCCGAAGACGGTTGCTTGCACAGTCCTAGAAGCCGATGTGGGAAAGCCGCTCGAACCGTCAACGGATGCGCAGACCGTGGTTGAGCATCTTTCGACCCCATCGATCACGCTCGAAAACGCGGTGCAATCGGCGTTGGACTTCGTTCTGACGGGCCAGCGTGGTAGTTCCACCGCTCAGTTCCAAAACCAAGGGGTTGTGCTTCGCGGTATAGGTTCAGGCGGAGCAGGTGCCTTGGTCCTGCTCGACGGGGTTCCGCTAAACGATCCTTTTGGCGGCTGGGTAGAATGGTCAGCTGCGCCGCGTGAGGGGCTTGGTCGCGTTGAGATTGTTCCAGGCGGCGGCGCACCAGCATGGGGCAATGGCTCGCTCGGAGGCGTCGTACAGCTCTTTACACTTCCGGCAAACGGCAAGCTTGTAGACGAGCCTGGCGTGCCAAACGACGGAGGTCCGCCGGACCCAAATTTAACCAAACAAGTAGTTCGGCCAGTGTCGCAGCTATCCACAAACATTGGCCAATATGGCACTCGTAACGCCGAGTTTTCTTCCGTGCAGCTGACCGACGTCGGTGTCGTGCAAGTTCTCGGGCGCGTATTTTCCACCGAAGGTTTTCCTACACTTGCTGCAGGAAAACGAGGTGCAATCGATCACGATGGATGGGGCAGGCAAAGCATGCTCGAAACGCGCTGGCATCAGCCGCTCGGGAAAAATCTCGATCTCCTCGCCACGCTTCGTGGCAACCGCGAATCTCACGGGAAAGGCACGCCCAATCAACAAACGCGTTCAGAGGGGGAGCTGGCTTCGGTCGCGATCGCGAGCGCTTCATCCGCGAGCTTTGCCTGGAACGGGACGGCTTACACGCGGCACCGGTCCTATTCGGATACGTTTGCCACGGTGGATATAGCACGTTCAACAGAAACACCACTTATCGACAAGTCAGCAGCACCAGCCTCCGCCTTCGGCGCCTCGTGGACTGGCTTGTGGTGGGATCCTGGCCAAGGGCAAGGTCGCACCGTTGCGGGTGCCGATTTACATTTTGTCCGCGGTGAAGTTCGAGAAAGTCTAGCTCTCGCCAACGGTATATTTAGCCGCGATCTCGCGGCCGGAGGAGAACAGAGCATTTTCGGCCTCTTCGCCTCGCGAGACCAACCTCTCAGTTCGACCGTACGTGCGACGGCGTCAGCAAGGCTCGATCTATGGAGAGACGCCGACGGTCATCGACGTTTGAATGATCACCTAAGCGGAGCGCTATTGAGTGACGAACACTATGCTACCGACAGCGGCGCTGAACTGAGTCCGAGCATGGGTATAGTCTGGCGACCGACTGGAAATTGGCGTCTTCGAGTAAATGCACAAGAATCCTTCCGGCGTCCGACGCTGGGAGAACGTTACGAAACCTACGGACAGAATTTTATCGTTACCGAACCGAATCCTAACCTCCACACCGAACACAATCTAGGGTTTGAAATTGGCGCAGAGTATCGTCCGTCCGATACCATTACCCTAGAGGCTACGGCTTTCTTGAATGAACTGCGCGACACGCTTGGAAAACTGAGAATTGCGCGGGGCTCGAATGAGTCTCTGCTCGTCGATGCTTTACCTTCAGGATACTTTGTCCAAAAACGCATCAATCTCGATCGGGCACGCGTGCAGGGGCTAAAACTGGCGACCGAATGGAAACCCGCTAAGGCATTCACGCTTAATGCGAGTGTGTTGTTCAACGACCCGACGATTGTGCGCTCGAGTATTGCGCCCCAACTCGCAGGCAAGCAGATAGCTCAAGTCACTCGGCGAACCGCAATTCTGAACGCAACATGGCAGGCCTACGCCAAAATAAAACTTAATCTTAGGGTGCGTTATCTTGGTCGGCAATTTGTCGATGATGAAAACACGCTACGACTCGGCGCCGCGGTGGTGGCTGATCTTGGAGTGAGTTATGATCTCACCCAGCACGTCGAGTTGTATCTCACCGCTGACAACCTGTTTGATTCGGTCCTTGAAACCAGTCGTAGCGACGACGGTCTCGTCAACATAGGTTCGCCCCGTCTCGTGCTCGTTGGTGTTCGAGTGCGGTGGTAGCTTGACGCTCTACAAAACAGGGCAAGGTGACGGTGCCCGTTATTACTCCGCGCGAAGAAGCCGCGTGATGTCCACCCGTGCCGCGCGTCTCGCCGGGAGCCAGCACGCCGCAACGGCAGCCGCGAGCAGGATAAACGCGACCGCCGCATATACCACCGGATCGTAAGGTGTGGTTTCGAACAACAGACTCTGCATGAAACGTGTCAATCCGAGCGCGCCCGCGACGCCGACCGCAACCCCAACCGCCGCCGTTGTCAGTCCACGCTTCATCACCAACCGATGCAAGTTCGCCGGCTGAGCGCCGAGGGCGAGCCGCACGCCGTAATCCTTCATCCGGCTTTCGACGGTATAAACGATGACTGCGAACAATCCCGCCACCGCCAAAGCGAGTGCGACGATTGTCAGCACTTTCAAAATCCGAAACGCATACCGTTCCGCCCACATTCCATTGCCGACGATTTCGTTGATTGTCGCCACTTGGCTGACGATGAGCTTTGGCTCTAACGTATAGATCGCGTGTCGAACCACGCCTTCGAATTCCTTCCCTGGATCGTGATCGAGCCGAAGCAGCAACGAGGAAATGTTCAACGGAAATACCCACTCTGCCACGTACATGCGCATCCCAGGCGTCGATCGCACGGACTCCTTCACGTCGCCGACGACGCCGACCACCGGCTGCATGTAATCACCCGAGACAAGAAGTTTAAATGATTTGCCGATCGGATCCTCGTCGCCAAATCGCGCCTTGGCGAAGGTCTCATTGACCACCACCCCATATTCTCCGCGTTTGCTGGAGAACCATTGGCCTTTCTTCAAGGTTAGGCCAGCGGTTTTCCAATAGTCCGCTGTCACAAAATTTCCGGCAACCGGCTGATAGGTTCCATCGGTCATCAAGAGTTGAGCAGTTCCATAGAAACCACCTTCTAATAGCGTATCCTGCCCGAAAGAAACCTCCCTCACGCCAGGTACTGTCGCCAGTCGCTGCTGCAGCCGCTCAAAGAGCTGCAACCTTGCTTCCGGCCCTAGGTCGTAACCGTGGGGAAACGAAATCGCGACCTTGACCTTGCCTGCCGGATCGAACCCGAGATTGGTGCGATGCAATCGCTCGAAGGAACGCACCATGAGGCCAGTGCCAGCAAGCAAGACGACAGCCAACGCTGCTTGAAAAATCACGAGTACCGTCCGCAGACGCGCCACACCCCGACCTTCGCCCGCCGTCGCGCCGCCGTCCTTAAGACCTGGATTGATCTCGCTTTTCATCAAGCGCCATACCGGCACGAGCACAACTGCGATAGCGGCTACGAGCGTCAGGACCGCAATGCACACCAGCGTCCGCACGTTCAGGGCCGAACCGTACTTCGCCGCCTCGCTTCCCGTGATCAGTGCGAACAAAGGAGGGAAAAGCCAGTGGCCCGCCGCCATCACGATCAAACTAGCCACCAGCGCCAATCCCAGACTCTCGATCATCAGCAGTCGCGCGATCTGCCAGCGCGTTCCACCCAATGCGAGTCGGATGCTAAGCTCCTGGCGCCGGCCCAAAAGCCGCACAAGCATCAGGTTCATCGCGTTGAGGCATGCGATCGAATAAAGCAGAATGCCCGCGATCGCCATCACCCAAAACGTTTCGGGTCGGGCAATGTCCGTCGGCCTTATCAAAATCGGTTCCTGCTCGGCAAGATAAGCCGTGGCCCAGGGTGGCAACGTCGGCAACTTGACCGACGCCAGCGCAGCGCGCGCCTGCTCGGGTGACACGGCTGGCGCCAGCCGTCCAACGACAAAAACCACCGGGGTGAGCGGGTTGACAGGGTCCACAACGGAAATGAACGGCCGATAGACGTCGCCCTCGAATGCCGGCGGAAAGGGCTGGTTGATCTTCAGTACACCGACCACGGTGCAGGGCTTTTGATCAACGAGCACCTGACGCCCGAGAACATCCGGTGCGGCGTGAAAATGCTTTCGCCAGAATAGATCGGTTATCACGACCACGTTGTCCGCCCCCCGCCGGTATTCTTCTGGCAGGAATCCGCGCCCGAGCACCGGCTTGATTCCCAGCGTATGAAAACAGTCGATGGACGCGCCAAGGAGATTCACGACCAACGGTTCGCCATCGACAACCACGTTAGCGACGTCGCGCGTCACCGCCGCATATTCCGAAAATGTAGTCGTCTGTTCCTGATAAGCCTGAAACTGAATCGTGGAGCGATACGGATTTGACGCACTGTGCTTGTCCTTGAAGCCGATCAACCAGAGCTGCTCAGGATGCGGATAGGGCTGGTCGAAAATCAAGATCCAAGCCGTGAGGTTGAACACGAACGTCGAAATGCCGATGCCCAAGACCAGCATGGTCAGAACCGTGAGCGTAAATCCACGAGCACGGCAGAGCGACCGCGTGGCGAAGGCGATGTCCTTTCCAATTTGCTCCAGCCAAACAAATCCCCGCGCTTCACGATGCAGCTCGCGAGCTTGCTCAAGTCCTCCCATGGCGATGCAGGCTTGTCGACGGGCTTCCTCCGGTGCCATGCCTGCCTTGAGATTGTCCTCGGTGAGTAGTTCGAGATGATGGGCGAGCTCTTCGTTGAGGTCTTCGTCAAGGGCGCGCTTGGTGAAAACGGCTCGTGACCGGGCGATGAAACGAGAAAGCGTGGCGATCACGGCGCGATCTCCCCGGGCGGCGAAGTCAAAATCCTTCGCACGACTTCAGCCATGCGTTCCCAATTTTTAGTTTCTGCGGCAAGGCGACGCCGACCGCTGGCCGTGAGACTATAGTATTTCGCCTTTCGATTATTGTCCGAAGCGCTCCATTCCGCATTGGTCCATCTGCCCTGCTGCAGCCGAACCAGTGCGGCGTAGATCGTTCCCTGGTTAAGGACCAACGCATCTGCGCTCACCTGTTCGATGCGGCGCGCAATGCCGTAACCGTGCATCGGTCCCATGCTCGCCAGCGTTTGGAGCACCATGAGATCAAGGGTGCCTTGCAGTAGATCAAGTTTCTCAGCGGCCATAAGTCTTCCTGTGGTTTATCCACAGATAAAAGATCCTCCTGTGGGCTGTCCACATATAAATATAGTCGAACGGAAGTTCGGGGAGGACCTTCAGTCGGTTCTCCCCGACGATCAGTCGCAGAGCATCACGTAGATTTCCTCCATTGAGGAAATCCATGAGCGGTTCAAGAAAACCTCACCCCAGCTGCTTCGCCAACCAGTCCGCTGCACTACCTTTTGCCGGTTGGTGCAAAATCGCTCGTAACTTTTCTGCCCGTGCGGCGATCTCGCTGCGGCGCTGTGGATCGTCGAGACACGCTTTCAACTCGCGCGCCAACACCTCAGGCTTGGCCGCTCCTTGGATGTACTCGGGATACATCGGCTCTTTAAGCAGCAAATTTGCGATGCCGAGGTAAGGCACTTTCACGATCATCCGTCCAAGCACGTATTCCAGCGGGTGCGCGCGGTACATGACCACACCAGGGATTCCCGCCAAAGCGCAACGCATCGACATTGTGCCCGAACTTGTCAGCACCGCGGACGCCGCCACAGGTTCGCCCGCTGGCCGCAGTTCGATTCGCGACGGAGGCTTCGCCGCTCTGAGAACCGTCAAAATTTCCTCGCTCGGATAAATCGCGATCGCATCGCGCTCGGCGATCTTCTCGTAGGCCGCCAGCATCACCGGAAAAATCCGCGCCACTGCCGAACGTCGGCTACCGGGCAAAAGCAAAATCGGCGCATCTGGATCGTAACGCACCGGCGACACGACGTGCTCGGCCATGAAAGGATGGCCAACGAATTCCACCGGCAGTTTCGTGTCCGCATAAACCTCGGGCTCGAAAGGGAAAATGACCGCCAGACTGTCGAGGTACTGTGCCATCTTGAAACGCCGACCCGCTCGCGACGCCCAAAGCTGCGGGCTGATGTAGTATAGCGTTCTAATTTTCCCGCCGGCTTTCACCGAAAGGCCGCGATCGAACATCTGTTTCGCAATGCGCAAATTTAGCCCGGAAGAATCAACAAAACATACTGCGCGCGGCTGGTATTCGCCGATCCAACGCAGGATTTCGCCAAACAACTTTCTGAAGTGAGAGAAATTTTTCAGAGTATCGATATACCCTATTACTGACTTCGCCGTCATATCTCGCAGGAGTTGCGCACCCGCCGCCCTCAACTTTGGTCCACCCAGTGCGGCGACCTTCAGCCCCGGTTTCTGCGCGAGCAAGCCGCTCAGCATACGCGCCGCATGTTCATCGCCCGAATGCTCTCCCGCGATGATCAGCAGATCCACCGAGCCAGCAATAGGCGCAGGAAAACTTAAATTCGATTTTGTAATAGCAGAAGACATGATTTCTCACGCAGAGACGCGGAGACGCAGAGATTGAATGCCTGTTTTGTGCAAGCACGGAGGCTCTGCGCCTCTGCGTCTCTGCGTGAGCACCGTTTTCATTGCTTCTTAATCGCCCGGATTTGTTCGGTGATCGTGATCGCCACCTCAAGCGCGCTCTTGCCGAGTGCCGCGCCGACCTTGGGCTGCTTGGCCTTGGTCACGCTGTCGACAAAACTCGCCAACTCGATAGCCAGTGGTTCGCCTTTTTCAATTGGAATTTCGTCCACTGGGATCGAACTTACGTCGCCGGGCTTGGCCAGACCGACCTTCAACTTCAGCCCGTATGCGATGATGTCGCTCTTTTTCACGAGGTGGCCTTTCTGGTTCATGAAATCCAGCGACAGGTACGCGTTGTCCTGAAAAATCCGGATCTCGCGATTCTTCTTCAAGCTCAGGCGGCTCGCACTGAGATTCGCCACGCAGCCGTTCGTGAACTGAATGCGCGCGTTGGCGATGTCCTCGGTTTTGGAAAGCACATGCATGCCCACGCTGTCGATCTTTTCGATGGGCGACTTCACCAGCGCGA
>Ga0302321_100006214_pt1 | contig 10501 bp, 10 predicted proteins | sample Fen_T0_1_FD_202505 | JGI IMG/M metagenome (GOLD analysis project Ga0302321, IMG submission 202505) | Peat permafrost microbial communities from Stordalen Mire near Abisko, Sweden - Fen_T0_1 | ecosystem: Environmental > Terrestrial > Soil > Wetlands > Permafrost | place: Sweden: Abisko... | reverse complement strand
AACGGCACGGGAATGAACGGCAACCGCGGCCAGGGCTACGGACGCGGCATGAACACCAGCATGCGCGGAACGGGCGTCAACCTTCCCGCGTCAGGCACGCTCACCGCAGACCAGAAGGCGGACGTGGCCTATATGGTCGAAGAGGAGAAGCTCGCCCATGACGTGTACGTCGCGCTCGCCGCCACGTACCCGGCCGACTTCCAGTTCGCGAGGATCGCCAACTCCGAGGCCCAGCACGAGGCCGCGCTGCGCACCATCCTCACGCGATACAACCTCGCCGATCCCACCGCCGGCCTCGCCGCAGGTGAATTCAGCACGAGCGCCTTCCAGAAGCTCTACAACGACCTGGTCGCCCAGGCCACGACGGCGGCCAACGCGCTCGAGGTCGGCGTCGCGATCGAGAAGCTCGACATCGCTGACCTGACGTCCTCCCTCGATGGAGTCACCGCCCCTGACGTCGTCCAGACGTACACCAACCTGCGCAACGCGTCGCAGCATCACCTCACCGCCTTTGGCGGCTGATGACGAAAGACGCAGGTGGAGGCGCATCCCGGTGGGTGCGCCTCCACCTGCGTGAGGCGGCCTTGCCTTCCCATCAGTCCTGAAAGTTATACCCCCGGGGGTATACTTGATAAGCGTCGAGGGAGGGCACATGAGCCGTAGGCGGGATCGTGAACGACAGGAGCAGGGCCGGGCAAGGCGGCGCCGCACGATGATCGTCGCCATTGCGTCCATCGTCGGGGTCATCGGCGTCCTGGGGTTGATGACCCTGGTCGGCGGCGCCAGCGAGAGCTCCGCGGCGGGCGGCGGCTCGGGCGGCGACCCCACCCTTGTGGCGGCAGCGAACCTGCGACCGTGCCCGACCTCGACCGGGAGCGTCACCGCAGTCGTGGACGGACTCCCCTCGGACCCACTCCCCTGCCTCGGGACGGGCCCGGACTTCAGTCTCGCCGCACTCACCGGCAAGCCAGCGATCGTGAACGTCTGGGGATCCTGGTGCCCACCGTGCCGCGAGGAACTCCCCTGGTTCGCGGCCCTTGACAAGGCCGCCGCAGGCCAACTGCAGATCGTCGGCGTCGACGTCTCGGACACCGCGGACAGCGCCCTGACCACGCTGGCGGACATCGGCGTCCACTACCCGTCGGTCTTCGACCCTCAGGGCAAGACCCGGGTGTCCCTGCAATGGGCGGGCGGCACACCGGTGACCCTCCTGGTGCGGGCCGACGGAAGCATCGCCTACCGCATCGAGGGGCGCGTACCCGATGAGGCAACCCTGCGCGCTCTTGTCGCTGAGCACCTCGGCGTCACGATTGGAGCGAGCTGAGTCGAATCCGGCCGGTCGCTGCACGGCCCGCGGTTGATGAGCCACTGCGTCATTCGACCTCTCCCGTCACTCCTGCGAAAGTCATTGCCTTACAACGACTTTGAACGCAGTACCCTTGAGGAGCATCACGAAGACCACGGTTGCCTGGTCGCCAACAGCGCTCCAAGGCGTCATTCCGCAATGGACGGCACGGAGGGAGGACGGAGAATCATGAGTGACGACACAGACTCGGTCGAGCTTGATGCAGCCGTCGGGCACGGTGCGCCGGTCACGTCGACGAACGTGCGCACGCGGCTCTACCGTGACGGTCACGTCGAGCTTGAGGACTTCCCCATCGTCGACGTTTCGGAGTACGTCGGGCAACCGGACACCTTCGTGTGGGTGGACCTGCTGGCCCCCGACGTCGCGGACCTGAGCGTGATCGCACAGGAGCTGGGTCTGCATCGACTCGCCGTGGACGACGCTCTGTCTACCCGGCAGCGACCCAAGCTGGACCGGTACAGCACGCACGAGTTCCTCAACATGTATGCCGTACGCCTGGATCAGGCGACCGGCGATCTGCAGCAGAGCGAGCTCTCCGCCTTCATCACGCCGTCCGCCCTGGTGACGGTGCGCAAGGACGATTCACTGGACATCGACGCGATCGTGGCACGCTGGGACACGTCTGCAGATCTGGCGCAATACGGAGTGGGCTTCCTGCTGTACGGCCTCATCGACTACATCGTGGATGGCCACTTCCAGGCGGTCCAGCAACTCGACGAGGAGATCGAGGCGCTCGAGGACCTGCTGTTCTCTGAGGGCACACGGGACGCAGACATGCAGAGACGAAGCTTCGCTTTGCGCAAGAGCCTCGTCGTGCTGCGTCGCGTCGTCCTGCCGATGCGTGAGGTGGTCAACACGCTGATGCGTCGAGACATCCACATCGTCAACGCTGAGATGACTCCGTACTTCCAGGACGTCTACGACCACGTCCTGCGCGCCACCGAATGGACCGAGTCGCTGCGCGACCTCGTGACGACGATCCTGGAGACGAACCTGACGCTTCAGGGAAACCGCCTCAACGTGATCACGAAGAAGGTCACCAGTTGGGCGGCGATCATCGCGGTGCCCACCGCGATCACCGGCTGGTACGGGCAGAACCTCCCCTACCCGGGGTTCGCGAGCACGAGCGGGCTGATCACCTCGGCCGCGCTCATCGCGGCCATCTCCACCGGCCTGTACGTCACATTCCGGCGCAAGGACTGGCTGTAGTCCCGTCCCAAATAGGCCGCTACTGCAAGGAATGGTGAGGCCCGACGGCGGGCCGCCGACGACGGGGGAGACATCGGCGGCCCGACCGTCGGGCCATCACTCAACAAACTACTCGGCGCGTGGGCGCCAAGGGACCCTCACGCACCTGGTGCAGGGATTCCTTACTCGTGCTTAACCCGGACGCGCGGGCAGGACGCCTACTCCGACGGACACCCGCCGCCTCTCGTACATCTCCTGGTCGGCCTCCGCGATGAGGTCGTCAAGCGTGGCCACCTGCGGCATGTGCGAGGCGCTTCCGAAGGAGACGGTTCCAACCCAGTGACGGGTCTCCATGCCGTAGGCCCGGATGCGCTGGTGGACGCGCTCCTCAAGCGGACTGACCGTCGGCTCGATGCCCAGACCGACGATGACGAACTCGTCGCCACCCCATCGGGCTATCAGGTCGCCCTCGCGAGTGGACGCCGTGAGGGCGTCGGCTACGAGCGTGATGATGCGATCACCGTTGGCGTGCCCACCGGTGTCGTTGGCCGCCTTCAGACCGTCAATGTCCGCGAACCACACGACCATCGGCTGCCCGTACCTCTTGGCCGACGCGACCAATACCGGCGCCATCAGCTCCAGGCCGTGGCGGTTGAGCACGCCCGTGAGTGCGTCAGTGGTGGCGAGCCGGTCAGCCGTGGCCCGCGCTTCAGCGAGGGCCGACAGCGAACTCGCCCTCAGCGCCAGCAGCAGACCACCCGCAGAGACGGCCACGAGATAGGCAGCGATCCATCCGCGAGCATCACCCCAGCCGGAGCCAATGAGCACGACCGTCGAGAACGCGACCATCGCCACTGCAGCAGTCAGGAAGGGGACCCATGCGAGAACGACTGGACCGAAGACGGCCATCACGATCACGACATAGGCCATGTTGGCCGTGTCCGGCTGGAGGCGGAACTCGTTCAGGAGCCAGAGGACGACGATGACCATCGCCACTGAGTAGGACCACTGCACGGCAATCCCGGACAGGTGGAATCGCCGCAGGACGACCGACAAGGTGATCAGCGCGACGGCCACGATGGCATCCGGTATGACGTCCGTCGGGTCGAGCCGGTCGCTGACCAGGAAGTTGATGACGCCGACAACCAGGACGACCGCGCCCGTCACCGTCAAGGCGAGCGGGATGTCCCTCAGTGCCACGCCATGCAGGAAGTTCGCGCGTGCGTGACCCGGCTCAGGTGACGTGGTTATCACGTCCACGGCGACTCCCGTCCCTAGGAGGGCTTGCCCGACAGGTCGTTTCGTCCCGAGTGTGGCAGCGGGCTGCTGAGCCGGTCCTGACGGACGCACGGCGCCGAAGCAACGGGGGGGCGACACCGTGAATCACAGGCGGATTCAGCGGGGCATCACGACGACGGTCGCCGTAGCGTGGACTGCGGAGGACATCATGCGAAGTGCACGGATCCTGGTTGTCGCTTCTGCATCACTGGCCATCGGCCTGGCACCCATTCCGCCCGCGTCGGCGGCGGCGGGAGACCTCACCTGGCCTCAGGTGCAGGCTGGCGCGAAGGCGGCGCAGGCGATGGTCACGACGGACGGTGGCACGATCACGCTCGAGGTATCCGGGAAGATCAGCTTCACCCGCGTGACCGACTACCGACCGGGCGGGACCGTCACTCGTGCGCGCTATCGCGAGGCCGGCATGGCGGACTCCCAGCCAGACGAGGTGACATGGGCGATCGTCAGGAACGGGGCTGCGCGTAGCTATCAACCGATGCCGCCGTTGCCGAAGCCAGGGCTTTACCCGACCCTGCGCAAGGCGTCGTGGGTCAGGCTGAGCTCTGGCACTCCGACGGACGTGACGACGCCGATCGCGCAACTGCTGATCTACGATCCGCTGGGGGCGATCACCTCAGGTCCGGCGAACGAGGCCGGGCTGATCGAAGCGTCGTGGACGCACGGGATCAATGGCAGTCCGGCTTCTGCCGTCACGGCGATGTTCATGGAGAAGCCCACGGGCACCCTTGTCCTGCAGTCGTTCACCGTCAAGGACGTGAACAGCGCGGGACCCCCGTCGTCCGAGTCGGTGCGGGTCGACTTCACCGTCCCCAGGCTGACCGTGCCGAACTTCGCCTCAGCCCTGCCCAAGTCATACGTGAAGGCCGCGATGGACGCGGCCGGGAACACGACCTCGGCGTACTACTCCGTGCGCAACGCCGCGACCAGTGCTCGTGAGAAGGCCGCGACCATGACCCGGTCGGAACTGATCGCGTACGCGCGCAGCCAGGTTGCGGCCAACCAGGACTTCTCCCATCCGCCCGCGAACCCGTCCAAGGACGTCATCACGAACGTCTCGGGTGGACTTCGGCTGACCAATCCGAACGCGTACTCCGGTCAGTCGACGACATGGACACTCACGGTGACCCCGGACAAGCAGGTACTCGTCACCAAGCGGACTAAGCCAAGCAAGGTCGTCCCGGTTCCCTGACCAGCGTCGCCGGGGTGAGCGATGAGCACTGCGCCTCGCGGATCCCCTCCCGGCTTGCGGGATCTTCCGTGGGCATGACAGCCCTTGCACGTCCGACTGGCCTGACACGGGCTCCCCGCAGCCCGATACTGGGCGGATGGTCCTCGCCCGGGCAGGGCGCCGGCTCCCCGCGCGGCTGTGCGCCGCCGCAGTTGGCGTCGTCCTCCTCGCTGCCCCGGCGACCGCCGCGACGTCAGGGCGCGGCACGGCATCCAAGCCCGCGAACGTCCCGGGAACGACCTGCCCCATGTTCCCCGCCGACAACTACTGGCATGCGCGGGTCGACCGGCTTCCGGTCAACAGGCTGTCCGACCAGTGGATGTCGCGCATGCACTCATCGATCAACCTGCATCCGGACTTCGGCCCGAGCTACGGCGCGCAGGATGTCCCCTACGGGATCCCGATCACGGTGGTCGACTCCGCGCCCCGGGTTCCCGTCACCTTCGACTACGCGAGCGAGAGCGATGCCGTCGCCTACCCGCTCGGTGACGCGACGCTGATCGAGGGCGGAAACGCCTCCAATGGTGATCGCCATGCGATCGTCGTCGACTCGGCGACGTGCACGCTGTTCGAGACATGGAACACGCGCAAGGCGCGCGAGGGCTGGACCGCCGGCTCGGGAGCCATGTGGGATCTGCGCAGCAACGCGCTGCGACCCCGCACCTGGACGTCCGCCGACGCCGCGGGCCTGCCGATCCTGCCCGGACTCCTGCGATGGGATGAGGTCTCGGCGGGACACGTCGATCACGCCATCCGCTTCACCACGAACATCACGCGGCGATCCTTCATCTGGCCTGCCCGCCATCAGGCAGGCTCGACCAACGATCCCTCCTACCCGCCGATGGGCGCCCGCTTCAGGCTTGCTGCCTCCTACCCCGAGGCGGGGCACACCCGCGAGGCGATCGCCGTCATCCAGGCGATGAAGCAGTACGGACTCGTGCTGGCCGACAACGGCTCGCCGTGGTACTTCCAGGGCACGGCCGACGAGGGATGGCCGCCCGCTCTCATCGACGAGTTGAAGGGCATCCCCGCCAGCGCGTTCGAGGCTGTCGACACCTCGGGAATGAAGGTCTCGACCGACTCCGCCGAGGTCCGCCCGTAGGCTGACCGGGTGCAGAGACGCCTCATCACGGTTCTGGTGGTCCTCGGCTTCATCGTCGCCGGCTGCTCATCCTCATCCGGCGACGTCACCACCGTCTCGAGCACGACGGGCCAGGTGGCGCCCACCGCGTCGTCCGTGCAGGGCGGCGCCACCTCGGGTCCGTCACTTGCCCCCTCGGCATCGGGGTCCACCCTGCCGTCCGCGTCCGCCTCGACTGCCGCCTCCGGCTCCGCGGGGGCCACACCGGCGCCGACCCCGAGCGGCGCACACATCGGCGAGGTCATCCCCGCCACGATTACCGGCATGCACGTGGCCGGCGTCCAGGACGGCGCCTGGCCCGACAACAACGATCCCTTCGGCACGCTGCGCCTGTGGGACTCCGGCACGAACTGGTCGCAGGTCGAGGCGACCAAGGGCGTCTACAACTGGAAGGCGCTCGACACTTCGGTGAAGACCGCGCAGTTGCACGGCATCAAGGACATCCTGCTAGTGCTCGGCGGCACGCCGTCGTGGAACGCGACCAAGATCAAGGCCGGTGACTACCCCGTGCCCGGTGCCGCGTCGACCCCGAAGGACCTCGCGGCGTGGGACCGGTTCGTGACGGCGGTCGTCAAGCGCTACAAGGGCCGCATCACGTCGTACCAGATCTGGAACGAGGCCAGCCTCGCGATGTTCTGGAACGGATCGCCGGAGACGCTGGCCAAGATGACCAAGAGCGCACACGACATCATCAAGAAGTACGACCCGAAGGCGAAGGTCGTCGCGGCCAGCACCACGGTGCGCCTGGCCGGCGCCTTCGCCCGCTTCTTTCCGAAGTACCTGGCCGCGCTGGCGGCACTCGGCTGGCCGGTCGACGTGTTCGCCGCGCACCTGTACCCGTCCAGCAAGCAGACTCCCGACGAGCGGGCCGGCTTCATCGGCCAGGTCACGGGCGCCCTGAAGCAGGCCGGCGCCCCCGACCTGCCGATCTGGGACACCGAGCTCAACTACGGACTGGCCGGGCCGGGACCCTCCAACCCGAGACAGACGATCGACGGCGCCAAGGCCCGCGACTGGGTGGTGCAGACCGAACTCGACTCGCTGCACCTGGGCCTCGACCGCACGTACTGGTACATCTGGACGCCGCAGCCCTACCCGTTGCTGGGCATGCAGCTCACGAACGACTCGGGCGCGGTCAAGGGCCTGCGCATCATCAACCAGTGGATCGTCGGATCGACGTTCCAGGGCTGCACGGACGACGGCTCCGTCGTCGCATGCCACGTCGACAAGAACGGCATCCCGGCAATCATCGCGTGGGCAACGGACACCTCGGGGACCTACACCCCACCCAGCGGATACACGCAGGCGTGCTCCACTGCCAACAAGTGCACGGCCTTCAGCGGTTCCGTCGAGCTCGGCGAGACGCCGGTGCGCATCATCCAGTAATGCGCCTCAGGAGCCCGGCACGCCGCCGGGGATGAGGTTCACCGCGCGGCTCAGGGTCACCACGATGGTCAGCAGCGCCGTTGACGACTGCAGGGTGAACAGCACCTTGACCCGATGCGAGAGCGGCATCGTGTCCGTGGGACTGAACGCGATGATGTTCGTGTAGGCCGTGAACAGGTAGTCGATCAGGCCCGGCGTCCAGCCGACCTGCGACTGACCCTGCTGCGGGAACAGGAAGTCCCACGTCTGCACGGTGCCGGCCTCGCGCCTCGAAGGCCCTCCCCCGTCTATCCACCAGTAGACGAGACCGAAGCTGAGCACGTTGATCGCCAGCACCCCGAAACCGGCCAGCAGCAGGTAGACCCCGGAGTCCTCCGAGCCCCTAAGAAGGGACACGAGCAGGAGCACGGCGTTCATGACGCACGCGAGGACGAGGAACACCAGATAGGCCGTCATGATCGTGCGCACGATCGGCTCGTCCGAGCCAAGCCAACGAGTCAACACGACCGCGATCGGGATGCCCGTCAACTCGATGCCCGGGATGAGCCACTCGGGTCCGATCGTCACCGACGGCGGCAGCGCCAACTGGATGCCCACGATGACCAGGACGATGACGATGAGGGCGACCAGGGTGCTCGCTCGAGCCGGGTGAGGGCGTCGGGCCGGGCTGCTCATCGAGGCTCACCCGCTCTCCCGCACACGGTCATGGCGCGCTGTTTCGGATGGTAGTAGAACGCGGACGTGGGGTCGCGTCAGCGCACATCACGTCGGTGGTAGCCTTTCTGCTCGCGCGCCGCTAGCTCAATGGCAGAGCAGCTGACTCTTAATCAGCGGGTTCGGGGTTCGAGTCCCTGGCGGCGCACTTGCACGCGGCCACCCCTTCGCGGGTGGCCTTCTGCATGGGGGCAAAGGGGACATCGTGACGCAGGAAGCCAGCACCTCCCAGCATCGGCCGGAGAGCCGGCTGGACGTGGTCATCGCCATCCTCCTTGCCGTCGTGGCCGTCACTGCGGCCCTCGCAGCGTGGCGCACGAGCGCCGTGGGATCCCAGGTCTCGGACACCAACCGCGCCGGCCTGATCGACGTCACCAAGCAGCAGGCGATGCACCACATCAACGAGAACAGCGCCTACGCGGAGGCCGACTACTCGGCTCAGGCGGCCCTCAAGGCAGCCGAGGCCAAGACGCTCATGGCCTCCGACCTGCCAGCCCTCGTCGCCGCCGGAAGCAGCCTGAACGACAACCTGGTGCCGAGCATGCAGAAGCTCGCCGGTCCGTTCCCGCAGGGGGATCTGCTCACCACGCTGGGCACCTACGACGTAGACGCGCGCATCGCACAGGTCGAATCGGCCGACCCGCAGTACCTCGCCATCGTCCCAGCCGCCTCCTTCGCGCTGGCCGACGACTACTCCAACGAGAAGCGATGGCTGACCATCCTGTCCGTCCTCCTCGCGATAGCCCTGTTCTGGCTGGGCATGGCCGAGATCACGTCGGGCCGCTGGCGAGTGGTCAACCTGGTGATCGGGGTGGCCTTGTGGGCCGTCGGGGTCGGGGCGTTCATCGGCATCGAGACCTGGTTCATCACGGGGCGGGGAGGCGTCATATGACGGCCGACGAGGCCCGTGACCGCGGGCGTCGCATCGTCGTCATCCTGACCCTCCTCACCACGATCGTCGCGGCCATCGTCGCCGGCCTCGAAGTTGAGGCGAGCACTCAGGGCGACCGCGCCAATCGTGAGTCCGAGCGGCTCGTCCTCACCGTCGCCGCACTGCAGGTCTCCGACACCGTGGTCGAGAACTACCAGAACCGTCTGGTGACCGACGTGCTCACGAACCAGCAGGAGGGCCTCGCCCTCGACTACGCGGCGCTGCAACTCGGCGGCAAGGGTGACGATGCTGGCGCCACGCAGGTCGGCTACCTCGCCGAAGCGGCTCGCGCTCGGGCCAAGCAGGCCATGGCACTGTCCGACGTCTACTCGGATCCGGCGTATGCACCGGCCAAGGAGGGCGACTTCCCGGACCTGCAGGGCTACCTCGTCGCGCGGTCGAATGCGGAGGCTGCCCTGGTCGCTCAGGAGAACGCGGCGTCGGACTCCTACAACCTGTGGAACTCGCGCAGCGATACGTACGTGGCGATCCTGAGCGTCCTGGCCATCACGTTCTTCCTGCTCGGCCTCGCGCAGGTGGCTCGCCGCATGCGCCCCTTCCTCGCCTCGACGGCCGCTGCTCTCCTCCTGCTCACCGTGGCCTGGAGCGCCTTCACCGCCCTGACCTGACGGGGCGGTCGGGACCGCCTGCAGCTACTGGCCCCACCCGAGCTCGGCGTCCAGCAGCGTCGGAAGCTGCATGGGATCGAAGGGCTTGCTGAGCACGCCGGCGATCGGCAGCGCACGCAGGCTGGTCAGGTCGCTGTCGATGACGCTGGCGGTCAGGAACACGACCTGGATGTCAGCCAACTCGGAATCCGTCCTGATCAGCTCCAGCGTCTCCGGGCCGTCCTTGCCGGGCATCATCACGTCGAGGATGACCACATCGGGGCGCCACGCGCGAAGCACCTCGAGGCACTCCGCTCCTGACGAGGCCGTTCGCACCTCGTGCCCGCCCACCCGCGACAAGCTGAGCTCGACGAGCCGGCGAACGTCATCGTCATCATCGACGACGAGAATGCTCTTGGTCATTCGGGTTCTCCCTGTCTTCGTGCGGGAAGGATCACGGTGAATCGACTGCCGACGCCGAGAACGCTCGACACCTCGATGCGACCATCGCTGCGCTCGACGAGTTCCCGGGCGATGGCCAGGCCAAGCCCAGTCCCGGAGTTGCGTCGCGCGTCGCCGGCCTCGACCTGGGCGAACCGCTCGAACACGGTGTCGAGCTTCTCCGGCGGTATGCCACGAC
>Ga0302321_100006211_pt1 | contig 10503 bp, 5 predicted proteins | sample Fen_T0_1_FD_202505 | JGI IMG/M metagenome (GOLD analysis project Ga0302321, IMG submission 202505) | Peat permafrost microbial communities from Stordalen Mire near Abisko, Sweden - Fen_T0_1 | ecosystem: Environmental > Terrestrial > Soil > Wetlands > Permafrost | place: Sweden: Abisko... | reverse complement strand
CATTATCTGCTTATCGCCGGAGTATCTGCATTGCTCATTGGATTCACTCTCGACGGCTTAAATGTGACTCCGATTATTAAGAAAATTGCTACTTCTTCATTTGTATTTGCGAGCGGTGGCTGGGCAATTCTTGTTCTTTGTTTCTGTTACTGGTTGATAGACGTCAGGAAAAAATTCATCTCAGGCTCCAAGATGTTTATTATAGTAGGGATGAACAGTATTTTTATTTATCTCTTCTTTTCTATCGGTGGGGCTGGACTCATCCGCAGATGCATTGCTCCTTTCAGCAATTTATTGTTTTCATGGGGAGGAGAATATACCGTGGAGATAATAACTTCTCTTGGTATCTGGGCTGCAATGTGGTATATGTGTTACTGGTTATATAAGAATAAATTATTTGTCAAAATATAGATCCTCTTCGTTTATCTGCGGGATCCGCGGGAACTTTTTTATTTCCCGCTGATCTCGCAGAGTTACGCAGATTTTTTTATTTTTTCTTAGGTGCTTTTACCTTTTCATCAGGTGAATTAAAGAGCAATTCGGTAACATCACCTTTGTCATTGCCTGTAAATTCTACAGAGTATCCTTCCAGATTCTTAATTGTGAACTTTCCTTTTGACACTGGTACTAATTCCATTTCAGTTTGTTCAGGAATACTAAGAAAGAGCGTTTTATTATCCTTAAGGCTTACTTTAATCAATTTTCCTTCAAAGTCATATTCCCCGGTATATTTCTGAAGTGATTCTACCGGCACAGCCACAGATTCAGGAACTTTAGCCTTTACAGGAAGTTTTGATTTTACGTAATCGGCTTGTTTGGTCATTCCCTTTGACTGCTTGCTGGAAGCAATTCCATTCAAGATCATAAAATTGAAATAAGCATCTGTCATCTGTCTATACTGCTCTGGAATTGTATCCCTGAATTTCACAATCATATCAACTCCCTTCATGAAATTTATCTCATTATTTGTTCTCTTCAGAAAGTTTGCAAAAGGTTGAAGAATCATAAACTTCTCATCACCGAAAGACAACTTATCGAATCGTAGAGCCAGAGAATTAAAATCACTTTCACTTGAGTAGGTGAATAGTACATTAGTTACAGCATCATTAAGATCACCCTTTACATTCTGATCGGAAAACATCTTTGCATTTTCCAGAGCTGCTGTCGTATCAACCCCTCCGAGAGCATTAAGAGCGCTTCCTGCTATCGAATATGACGAGTCATTTAAAGCCTTCAGGAACAGTGATTTATATTTAACATTTTTCAACCGTCCAAGTGCTCCTATAGCACCAGCCCGAACCTGAGTCTTAGAATCATTCTTCGCAATATCGGTCAGAAGAGGCTCAAATGACTTCTTCACCGAGTCGTTCATTAAATTTAACTTCTGAATAGTATAAATGCGCAATCCAGAATATTTATCCTTCAATGCAACTTTCATTAAATCCAATGCCCTGCTATCGTCAGTTTGGTTTCTGGCTGCAAAATCTATTGCCTCCCTCCTGTCGAGATATAAACCTGCATTTTTATACTGAAAAATATAATTCTCCAGAGTTTTGTGCTCGATCTTTTCACAGAGAAGTATCTTATCTCCGTCTACATTTATGAGATCAGGCTTCGAAACTGTTTGGAATGTAAAAGTGTCAGCCTGATGTTCAGCCCATACGTTGTAACGCTTTTTCTCTGAACCCTGATAAACATCAATAGCGAAGGGCAGTTTAAAAATCTTTCCTGATTGTGTTTGCTTAATAAAAACCCTTGCTGTTTTACCTGAGGTGTCATAATCATAATTTATATCGAGCTTTGGATGACCACTTCCATAGTACCATTGATTCCAGTACCAGTTAAGATCCTGACCCGTAACTGTTTCGAATGCAAGCCTGAGATCATGCGCTTCGGCAGAACTGAATTTTTTTGTTTTCAGGTAGAGATTGAGCGATTTGAAGAAAGCGCTGTCTCCTACATAACTTTTCAGCATATTCAATATACGACCACCCTTCTGATAACTGACCAGATCAAATACATCTTCACGGTCGTTATAATAGAAACGAACCAGGTCTTTCTTTTCGTTTCCTCCACGTAAATAGTTTTGCATAGCAATAAAACTATGCTCAGCGCCAGCATCCTTTCCGTGTTTATACTCTTCCCACATCATTTCGCTGAAATCAGCAAAGGATTCGTTAACTGTTAAATTGCTCCAGCTTTCACATGTGACATAATCTCCGAACCACATATGAAAGAGTTCATGTGCAATTATATCCTCCCACTTGTTTCCATCTATCAATTGCCTGGCATCCTGCTGCGCCGATTCTCCATGTAATGTAGCAGTGGTATTTTCCATAGCGCCACTGATGTAGTCTCTTGCCACGATCTGTGAATATTTCTGCCATGGGTACTCAACACCTGTAATCTTTGAAAAGTAACTTATCATTTCAGGAGTAAGTCCAAATATTTTCCTGGCAACAGGTGCGAATTCCTTTTCAACATAATAATTTACTTCCTTGCCTTTATAACTGTCTTTTATAATTGAATATTCACCTATTGCCATCATCATAAGATAAGGAGCATGAGGCAGATCCATTTTCCACGTGTCAGTGCGGGTTCCGTTGCTGTTTTTCTTATGACTCACAAGAATACCATTCGAAAGAGTCTGGTATTTATCAGGTACCGTCATACTGATTTCGTCAGTTTGACGCTGATTAGGTTTATCGATTGTTGGTACCCATCCTGAGTTGGATTCAGTTTCCCCCTGTGTCCATATCTGAGTTGGTTTGTTCTTTTCATTGCCGAGCGGGTTAATGAAATAGAGTCCTTTACCGCCTGATATGGCTGCACTTCCTTTTCTTTTTATGTCGTTAGGTTTAGCCGTATAATCAATATAAACAGTATAATTTTCACTCGTCTTGTATGTTTTATCGAGCGTTATAAAAAGATTTAAACTATCGTACCGATACTTGAGAGGTAATTTCTTGCCAACTTTAACCATTGATACCTCATTGATATTCATATTTTTTGCATCGAGTCTTAATGAATCTGTAGGATAAAAATGAGGATGGAGAGTGATCCATGCTTTCCCATACAGCCAGGCTTTGGCATAATCGAAGCTTACATCGAGCTTTGTATTAACGAGATCGTTTATTTTTGTTGAGCTTGCCCTGTAGATAATTTTCCAGCTGTTTAATTTTAAAGAATCAGTTTTTTGTGAAAAGACTGTACAAGAACAAAGGAGCAAAACTCCAATAATGGTTTTTTTCATATTTAGTTTATTGATTTTGTTTATAGTCCGCTTATTATGCGAGCTTTGATAGATTCATATTCTGAGTCGGTGATAAGCTTCTTTTCGAGCATCTCTTTTGCTTGTTGCAATTTTGCTGCAGCATCTTCTGATGCATTTCCAGACTGCTGATTGCCAAGGTTGGCACCAATTGTGACTCCCCCGGATTTCGCTCTCATTTCTTCAAGTTCCCGGATCCTCCTTTTTTCTCTCCACGACTGGTCCTGAGCCTGGGCCAGACGATAAATCTGTTCAGCCTGCTCTTTTCTGAATCCAGGTAAAATCAGAAGTTGATTTGAATCCTTCGAAATTGCAAGGTCAGTTGTACCAAATATCTTCATAAAAATGTCGGCACCGAATATTCCTACCTTTATTTTAGCATCACCGATATCCTGCCAACGAAAATCGGTCATATCAAAGCCACCAAATAATCCCCTTTTAATTTTAATGAATCGTCCTGAAGTGGCAGCAATTAATATCCTTCGGTTCGTAATGGCAAATAATCTTCGCTGAATTGCCCAGGCTTCAAGAGTTTCTCCGGCTACCAACACTGAATTTAAATGTTCAAGCGCTTTGGTTAAGTGCTGATCCTGGGAAGTATCTTCATTAGCTGCCATAATAAAAAAGTATTAAATGAATTCATACTATTTAACGGCAAATTTAAATTAATTGTTCAGATGTAAGTGTTAATTGATTAACAAATTATGAATTAACCTTGTCTTAACAACTTTCCTCATTCCCAATTGTTGATTAACAAAATCAGTAACAAAGTAAAACAGCATGTCCTTCACTATAGAAATTTCCAGGGAAATAGATTATCAGCTAGTTTTTTTCTAAAATATTAATTATAATACCTATGAAAACATTACCAACATTCTTTTGCTATATCGCAAAGAAAATTGCAATTACCGTATTTTTTGTTTTTTTAGTTTTTGCATGTTCCAAGAATACAGATACTCCCACAGATCTAGCGAACCATTATTGCGGCACTATCGACTGGACTAATACTATCGGTCTATCAGGGTACTTTTCAGGGGCAATAACTAATGGTCAGTATGACCTTGTTGCAGTTAATTCCACCAAAAACGGAACTGACACTTTTCATGCATTTCACAGGACCAATAATACAAGCGTGATCCTTAACGATCAGCCTGGCTGGACATTTACGTATGATGCGGGTAAAATAGTTAAATTTGTTACCGGCGATGCAACCGGAACAATTACTTTTACATTTGATACCAACGGTCATTTAATAAACACGGATGTTGAGAGCTCAGATAATACGGGAACACTTTCACTTAAATTTAATTATACTTATGACATTAATGATGATCCCGTTAAAATTATCGGTCATGCAATAAGTACAAGTAGCTCGGGTACAAGTACCGGTGATTATGATATCACTGCTGATTACCTTACGGATAAGGTCAATTTTATGCCTCTTGTTCCCGAAATTACACCCTTTTCTATTTATTTCTCTTATTCCTGGTTTTTAAGCCGGCATTTAATCAATAAATGGGTTATTAAAATTAATGGAACAACTGATCAGGGAGTAGCTATTCCAACAATTAATTTTACCCAGCAATACACCTATACATACGATACTAATGGCAATGTGGCAACTATGGTTCACACTGGCAATAGTAAAAATATATACACCTTTACCTATTCTGGTTGTAATTAATTGTCACTCTAAGTTTGAATAAAAAACTAAATATGATGAAAGTAATAACGCTTCTTTTTATACAAACACTTCTCTGTGTAATCATAATAAGTGCACAGGAGACCAAACCGGCTGAGCAATATAAAGTTCCGGCCTCTTACCATTTCGATAATAAAGTGGTTTACGAAGTTGACCGGGATGATAAAAAAACTCAGGAAACAATGAACTATTATTTCACTAAAAATGGTGATTATATGAGCATGGAGACTCCAAATAGTGAAAAAGATAAGGATATGAATTTTATGATCTCTACCAGGGATGGCCTGATGATTACGTTTGGTGAAGAACCTGTCCCAAAGAATCCAGACAAGCAGCGTAAGGTTTTAAAAGTTATGGATATGCATAGTATGATGAAAGGCAGTGGAGAAGCTGCTGCCGCACTTGCCAAAAATATTCCAAAGAAAGAGAATACCGAAGCTGAGAGGAAGAAAACAAACCAAATGGACAACTTTGTAAAGACCGGGAAAACAAAACAGGTTTTCGGATATACAGCTGAAGAATACTCAAAGGATATCAAGAAAGAAGAGAACGGCAAAATGCATGAAGGAACAATGAGTGTATGGTATGCAAAAGTGGATTTTGATCCGGAAATGATGTTCTCGCTGGGAATGGGAAGTCTGGCCGGAGGTGGTGCACAATCCAGAATGAACCAATCTCACCCCAATAATATCCTTGGTCTGGGTCTGACTCAGAAAAATTACCTCCTGATAGAGATGGATTTTTCAGAAAAGGGAGGGAAAAGCGGAACAGGAATGAAGGTGGTCAGTATTGAAAAAACAAATTTCAATAAAAGCACCGAAGGATACTTTATTAAGAACTATGCCGGAATGAGTATGAAGGAGATGATGATGAAAGAAAACGAGGAGAGATAAAAGAGCTGTTGAGAGTGTCTCTTCGTTACACAAAAAAAAGAGGTTGCCTTAAAAGACAACCTTTTTTATTGCTTATTTGAATTTGTTTAGAGTTTATTACTCAGCCTTAATTTACGTAATTTCCTGCGCTGTCTGTTAATATTCCGAGTATAAATAAACGAATACATCACGGGAATCAAGAGAAGTGTCAGTAATGTGGCAAAGCTCAACCCGAAAATGATGGTCCATGATAGAGGCCCGAAAAACATAACATTATCACCTCCAAAATGAAGATGAGGATTCAAATCACGAAGAAGGGTACTGAAATTGATGTTCATTCCGATTGCCAGAGGAATCAATCCCAATATAGTAGCTGTAGCAGTTAGAATCACTGGTGTAATTCTGGTCAGACCTCCCTGTATAATTGCCTGACGTGTTTTCATTCCCTGACTTTTTAACCTGTCGGTAAACTCAACCAGCAATATTCCGTTTCGTACAACTATACCGGCCAGCGCCACGATTCCCATACCTGTCATAATAATGGAAATCGTCATACCGAATATCATGTAACCCAGGAGAACTCCAATAAGACTGAATACAACTTCAGATACAATTATCAAAGCCTTCGACATTGAATTAAACTGAGTAATAAGTATGAACATGATAAGGAATAAACAGAGTATCATTGCTCGTGAAAGGAACGCCATAGATTCCGCCTGATCTTCCTGTTCTCCAGTCTGGCGTATTTCCACATTCATGGTTTTTTTAAACTGAGGTATGACTTTGCGCAGCTCGGCATTTATAACATTGGCATTATAACCTTCCATAACATTGGATGAAATGGTTATTACCCTTTTCAGATTAAGACGGTTGATTTGTCCGTAACTATTTACGTATTCAACGTGAGCTACCACGGAAAGAGGTATCTGACGAATAAGTCCTGAGGTCATGTCTCGGTAAGTAATCGTGAGATTGAGTAACTGTTCAAGATCTTTGCGTTGGCTTTCCTTAAATCGGACCATAATTGAATACTGGTCTTCTCCTTCACGGTATTTAGAGGCTTCCGCTCCAAACTCTCCGGTTCTTATTGCATCTCCAACAGTCATAGCTGTAATTCCTTCCGTATTTGCGCGCTCACGGTCTAGCATTACAACAAGTTCTGGTTTTGTTGAAGCAAAATCCGATTTTAACTCCTCTATACCACCAATTTGCAATGAATCGACAAATCGCTTAAAATTATCAGCCGTGCCGGCAATTTCTGCAAGATCTTCACCGGAGATTTCTATATTAATAGGTTTCCCGGTAGGTGGTCCCATTTTAATCTTGTCAACCACTATTTCAGTCCCCGGGATATCCTGAAGTACATCCCTCAACTTATTCATATATGCTCCTGTACCCTGACCATGTCTGTTTTTATACTCAACAAAATTAACTGAGATCTTGGCCAGATTTGAGGATGTGCTTGAATTGTCAAAATTGTTGTCGGAAGCAAGAAACGCAACATTTGTCACCACTGACTCAACTATCTGATTATTCTCCCCGAGGACGCTCATGATCCTTTGTTCTGCAAGACGGGCGACAGAATCCGTTACTTCAATCTGGGTGCCAATAGGCATCTTGATATATGCATTTATTGTATTTGGCTCATTATCAGGAAAAAACACCACTTTTGGTTTTACAATATTATTTAAGACCAATGTAAATACAAAAAGTGCGACCATTCCACCGAGAATATATGAAGGCCTTTTACCTTTTAATACCCAAACCAGTGTGTTCTCATATTTTTTCATCAATGCTGGAAGTACACTGTTCTGAAATCTCCTGAAAACCTTATAACCGAAAAATTCATGCCCAAGGAAAGAGATTGCGATGAACACTGTAAAATTCCCAAGACCTCTTGCCCCAAAAAGATAGAAAGGGATTGATATCAAGAGTATCAATGCAGTAGTTTTAAACACATTCCGTTTATTAATAGCAGCGTCTTCATCTTCCATTTTCATGAAATCAACAGCAAACACCGGGTTAAAGATATATGCAACTATCAATGAAGCAAAAAGTGTTATAATTAGTGTTACCGGTATGAAAACCATAAAACTTCCTACTACGCCGGGCCAGAAGGCCAGAGGAAAGAAAGGGGCAAGTGTTGTGAGGGTTCCTGACAATATGGGAAGAAAGACTTCCCCGGCAGCAGATTTAGCTGAAGAGGTAATATCCATCCTGGTCTTTTTGTGAATACGATGTGTATTTTCAATTACCACGATGGCATCATCAACAACAATTCCAAGGGCAAAAATAAATGCGAACATCACAAGCATATTCATTGTGAAGCCGATAAACGGAAGGAAGATAAAGGCTATAGCCATTGACAATGGAACTGAGAGTGCCACGAATAGAGCATTTATCAGACCCATAAAAAACATAAGAACTATTGTCACAAAAATAAAACCCAGAATTATAGTATTATTAAGTTCATTTACTGTGTTCCTGGTATTCCTCGACTGGTCACCTGTAACTTCGACTATAAGGTTTGAAGGCAGCTTTGTCTTCTGCATATCGGCAATAATAGCCTTGATTTTGTCAGATGCATCAAGCAGATTCTGTCCGCTTTTCTTTATAACATTAAGAGTAACTACGTTTTTCCCATCAAAGCGAGCGAAATTTTCCGGTCTTTTAAATCCATCGTGTACTGTTGCAATATCCCCGAGTTTGACTATGGCACCGCTGCTGGAACTTAATATTATATTTCTTATCTGGTCAATATTAGTTACCTCACCGACAACTCTTATGGTACGACTCATGTTCTGCAAGTCAATGTTACCGCCGGACTGTGTCATGTTATTCGTGCTAATTGCTCCCTGAATATCTCTGAAAGAGAGGCTTGAAGCGTTCATCTTATACATGTCAACATCAACCTGAATCTCTCGTGTCAGAGCGCCTCCGATTTCCACGCGGGTTATTTCTTTGAGGCCCTCAATTTTGTCCTTCATATCATCAGCATATTTTTTCAGCCTGTCAAGTGGTATATCACCTGAGAGATTTATATACTGAATTGGTATCTCCGAAAGATCTATCTCATTGACAGAAGGTTCATGGAAAGACTGGTCGCTTATGGGCAGGTCCCTTTTTGTCTTATCAACAGCATCTTTTACTCTCTGTTTTGCGTCTTTTATCTCAATGCCAGTATTAAATTCAACTATAATCGCGGACAAGTCCTGGACGGAACGGGATGTTATTTTTTTAACACCACTCATCGATTTGAGATTTTTTTCCAATGGTCTTGTTACCAGGTTCTCAATATCAACCGGTGATGTTCCAAAATAAAATGTGTTCACATTTATCATTGGTATTACAATCTCCGGGATCTGTTCCTTTGGTATCGTATAATAATTCATTAAACCGAATATCGATATAATGAACACCAGGACATAAATACTTATCTTATTGTTAATTGCCCAGCTGGTGGCAAAGAATTCTTTAAACTTTTTTTCCATGAAAATACTTTTTATTCTCTGATAATTGAAAATCCTAAAAGGCGATTAAAACCTTACATATTCACCATCAACCAGTTCCTGGTAACCAACAGATATAACTTTGTCGCCTACTGACAGGCCCTTAAGAACTTCGGCAACACCGTTATAACTAGTTCCGAGGATCACAGGCTGTTTAAATGCAGCATTGAATTTGTCCTTTGCTCTTACAACATACACGTAACTTCCTGTTACGTCAGTCTGAATTACATTCATTGGGACCTGGATTGCGTTGTCAGTATGGTAGTCATTAATTTTAATTATTGCAACCATGTTTGCTTTCAGATCACTGATACCGTCTGGCAGCCTAGTCTCAATAATGAATGTCCTGTTTACAGGATTAATATATTTGCTTACAAAAGCAACTTTTGATTCAATCTCTTTATTAAGATCTGGAAATAAAACAATCACTTTGTCTCCTAATTTAACTTTTGCTGAATAGGCTTCAGAAACTTCTGCGGTAATTTTCAGATTCTTGAACGCCAGAACTCTGTAAGCTGCGGTACGGGGATCGGGAGAGATAAATCCTCCTACTTTTATATTGCACTCTTCCACTGTGCCATCAATCGGGGATTTAATTTTAAATTTGTCTATCTGCTGTTTCAGGGAGGTAATCTGTTTTTCAAATGACTCCTTGTTTGTTTTTGATTGGAGAAATTGAACCTCACTTCCTATTTTCTGATCCCAGAGACGTTTCTGCTTGTCGTACAAATCAGAGGCTAATTTATATTGAGTTTCCAGGCCCTGCATCTGGCTGCGATACTGCTGATCATCAATCTGAGCCAGAACCTGTCCTTTAACAACTTTCTGTCCGACATCAGCAAACTTCGCAGCCACAGTTCCAGGTGCTTCGGCAAAAACAGCTGCATTTTGATCACCATCAAGTTTACCCTGAACCCTGATGAAATGATCGAATTTATTACTGCTTACGTCCTTCAGTCCGACTAATTTGAATTTTTCAGGATTAAGAGAATCCTTTATATCTGGGCTTGTTGCTGCCTCGAGCGTTTTAATTTTATCGGTCAGTTCCAGCTGTTGCTGTTTTAATTTTGAGAGCTGTGACTGATTTTTGCTGCTGCACGAAAACAAAAGAAATGAAACTACTGTTATTGCAATGCTTAATTTCTTTTG
>Ga0302321_100006210_pt1 | contig 10503 bp, 9 predicted proteins | sample Fen_T0_1_FD_202505 | JGI IMG/M metagenome (GOLD analysis project Ga0302321, IMG submission 202505) | Peat permafrost microbial communities from Stordalen Mire near Abisko, Sweden - Fen_T0_1 | ecosystem: Environmental > Terrestrial > Soil > Wetlands > Permafrost | place: Sweden: Abisko... | reverse complement strand
CGGCGTCGCCCTCCAGGTAGCGGCGGTACAGCTGCTGGACGTTCATGCGGCGGAGCGTCTTCTGCGTGTGGAAGCCCGCCGAGCGTCCGTCGTCCTGGTTGGCGTCGAGCTGGTCGATCGCGTCCTGCAGGGCGTCGTCGAGCGCGTCGGAGTCGCCGTCGCGCAGCGCCCGGACGATGCCGTCGATGAGTTCGTCGCTGCTCGAGCCGGAGGATGTGCCCTGCCGGTCGGTGTCGCGTGGCCTTGCCGCCCGGGGGAACACCGCCTCGAACGCCCGGTCGAACACGACCTCCCGGGTCGGGTCCTTGACCAGCGCAACCTTCAGGGCGAGCCGCACGTCGCTGCGGCGGGTGAGGTCGACCGCGTCGAGCGCGGCGACGGCGTCGAGCGACTCGCTCGTCGAGACCGGCAGCCCCCCGCGGCGCAACCGCGTCACCACCTCGAGCACGGCGGACGGCCCCGACTCGTCGAGCGGCACGGTTGCGGAGCGCAGGGTCACGGTGACACTCTAGATCGAAGTGCGCATCGCGAACAGATGTACGCCATAAGAACAAGCGTTTCTCTGGAGGCGAGACCGTCATGAACGGCCACCTGCTCGACCTTGCCGTGATGATGCACGCGGACCACGATCGTGTCGCCCGCGAGCACATGGCGCGACTCGCAGGTCGCCTTGGTTACCTCGCCGTCCATGTGCCCGCTCAGTGCGCGCTGACGTCCGACGAGGTGGACTCGCTCGTTGCTGCCGCACAACCGGCATTGGTCGTCGTCGACACGGACGGCGAGCAGCCAGGACGGGTGCGCTCGGCTGACGCCGACGCCGTGCGTGCCGCGCGACGCGAGCTGGACGCGGTAGGTGATCGGCGACCGCTCGTCGTGGACGTCCCGATCTCGATCGGTCGCACTCGCAACGAGGCGGTCGCCCGCGCCGATCGTGATCCTCGCTTCGTGGGCGACGCTCACCCGGAGGTGTCGGGTGTGTTCGGGACGTTCGAGCAGGCGCAGGCGTGCGTGCTCGCGCTGGCCGAGGCGGGAGCCGACGTGCTGCTCGTGACGGTTCCCGACGAGCTCGACGTGGCTGATGTCCTGGCACAGGTGCGCGCGCTGGTCGTCGGGGCCACCCCCGCGCTGTTCAGCAAGGCACGGAAGAGCTAGTAGCGAGCGCCTGCCAGGTCGCGATCGATCTGAGCGGCGCACTCGCGAAGTGCCGGCACGTACCTCTCGCGCATCTCCTCGAGAGCGACGCGTGCGCCGTGCGCGGACGCGTTCGCGGCGGCGACCACCTTCTGGTCAGCGTCGTGCAACGGGAACGCGATCGAGCGCACCCCTTCCTCGAGCTCCTGGTCGAGCAAGCACCAGCCTTGCACCCTGACCCGCTGGATCTCCTCGCGCAGCTCAGAGGCGTCGGTGATCGTCTGGGACGTCAGCGCACGGAAGGTCGTGTCGGCGAGGTAGGCATCGAGATGGTCGTCGCTCAAGGCGGCCAGCAGCACTCGTCCCATGGACGTGCAGTACGCCGGCAGCCGCGTCCCGACCGAGAGGTTGATCGTCATGATCCGATTGGTCGAGGCGCGGGCGACGTAGACGATCTCGTCGTTGTCGAGCACGGAGGCCGAGCACGACTCGTGGAGCTCCTGCGCCAGCCGCTCGAGGTGGACCTGAGAGATCTGGGCCAGCGTGAGCGACGAGAGGTAGGAGTAGCCGATCTGGAGCACCGACGGGCGGAGCGAGAACAGCCGACCGTCGTTGGCGACGTAACCGAGCTCCTCCAGCGTGATGAGGAACCGACGCGCCGCCGCACGGCTCAGGCCCGTCTCGCGCGCCACGTCCGACAGCGTCAGCCTCGGGTGGTCGGCGGAGAAGGCGCGGATGACCGAGATTCCGCGCGCCAGAGACTGAACGAACTCGGGTCGATCAGGCATGGGCACACGGTACTACGAGTGTTCGTACTGCGAACACTTCGCCGCGATTCGCACCAAGCGGGCCAGAAGTCTTGACAGGCGCGCAACTCCAACGACACAGTCTGTTCTGTCTACGCACAGGTGTGCGCATGCCGAACAACGGAGGCATTCTCATGGGTAACCCCGTTCGGGGAGGCGGCGTGGAGCGGTCCGCCTACACGACCGTCTTCGGATCGCTGGACCACTTCGACAAGGGCGCCGTCGAGCTGATCAACGACGACGCACGCCACTACGCCTTCTCCAACGTCTTCGACGTCGCTTCGAAGTCGAAGCCGTGGGAGAAGGTCGCGGTCGCGAAGAACTTCGAGTACGTCCTCGAGGCGATTCGGGCGGAGGGTCAGTCGGCATGGCGGACCGCCGCGCACGACGAGTTCGCGCTCTGCATGGACGGGACGGTGACGGTGGAGCTGGTCAAGCTGGAAACGTCGCCGTTGCCCGCGGACGCCGAGGGCTCGATCGCTCTCGAGGGTGAGCCGACGGGTGCACGCATGGGCGTCATCCAGCTCACGAGAGGCCACCAGGCGCTGCTCCCGGCAGGCGCCGCCTACCGATTCACTGCGTCGTCCCCGAGCGTGCTGCTGCAGCAGACGATCACCGGGCCTGACACCCAGCAGCGCTGGGCCGAGATCTGCCAGACCAACTGACGAGGACGAGACATGACTGCCACTGACATCCCCGTGAACCAGTCGACGGAGCCGAACGCCGAGGGCTACCACGAGTTCTCACTCGGCGAGTTTCACTTCCGTCGCGACGAGTACTTCGCCTACATCGGCTGGCCCACAGGCAACCACATCATGAGCGTGGACGCCTTCCTCCGCGCGCTCCAACGCGACGTCGCGTGGGACTTCTTCTACGGCATCGTCAACTTCGACGGCGTGTTCGGCACGGTCAACCACTACGGCACGGTCGACATCTTCGCGGGCCGCTACAACGACTCCTACCGGAAGGCCGAGCTCGACTACTCGGAGAACCTCGAGACACCGTCCATCCGTCAGACCTTCAAGTCGATTCTGTCGGACTGGACCAACGAGAGCTTCGACCCGTTCGCCTCGCCTCACGAGACCGGGGCACCCTTCGGCATCAAGTCGGGCAGCAACGACGCTGCCGTGACGCGTCGACGGGTCGCCGCAAAGCGCATCGTTTCGGCCCCGGGCGATGAGGAGATCCGCACGGACGAGAACGGCTTCCCGATCAACCGCATGTTTCTCGACGTCGACCAGTCCGAGCCTGTCATCGAGGCTGAGCCAGGGTTCGAGAGCGAGGTCGTCGCCTTCAACCTCTTCGCGTACCTCTCGCGCTCGGACGTCACGTGGAACCCGTCGGTCGTCAGCGCGTGCAAGGACTCACTGTTCTGCCCCACCACCGAGGAGTACATCCTCCCGATCATCCACGGGAACGACCGTGTGGAGTGGTTCGTGCAGCTCTCCGACGAGATCACCTGGGAGGTCGAGGACCGCGATACGGGCGCAGTCCGGTCTCGCGTGCTGATGAAGGCGGGTGACGTCGCGGCGATGCCGGCCGACATCCGTCATCAGGGCTACTCGCCGAAGCGGTCCATGCTGCTCGTCTGGGAGAACAACTCGAGCAAGGTCCCCGAGCTGATCGCCAGCGGCCAGGCACCTACCTACCCGGTCGAGTTCTGAGCCGTCCTCGTCGGTCCCGCCGCGCCACGCGGAGCTGCGCGGCGGGACAGAACTCACTGGAGTAGATACGTCATGCAGACGCAGCTGTTCATCGATGGCCAGTTCGTCGATGCCCTCGACGGCAAGACCATCGACGTCTTCGATCCTCACGACGGCTCTTTGCTCGCGCAGGTCGCCGAAGCGGGGGCCGCTGACGTCGATCGCGCTGTCGCAGCCGGGACGAAGGCGAAGGACGCCTGGCGGCTGATGTCGGCCGCGGAGCGCGGGCGTCTCCTGCTGAAGCTGGCAGATGCCATCGAGGCCGACGTCGACAACCTCGCCCTGCTCGAGACGAGGGACACCGGGCACCCCATCCGTGACACCCGCGGCCTCGACGTCCCGCGGACAGCCGCGACCTTCCGGTACTTCGGAGGCATGGCGGACAAGCTCCAAGGAACCGTCGTGCCGGTGGAGCCCGGCTTCCTCGACTACGTGGTGAACGAGCCGCTGGGCGTCGTAGGTCAGATCGTCCCGTGGAACTTCCCGCTCATGTTCACCAGCTGGAAGATGGGGCCGGCGCTCGCCGCTGGGAACGTCGTCGTGCTCAAGCCGTCGGACCTCACGCCCCTGTCGTCCCTGCGCGTGGCAGAGCTGTGCGCGCAGGTCGGGTTCCCTGCCGGCGTCGTCAACATCCTGCCGGGCTACGGGGCGACCGCGGGCCAGCGCATCGTGGACCACCCAGGCATCGCCAAAGTCTCGTTCACCGGGAGCACGAACGTCGGCCGGGGCGTCGCCCGCGGCGCCGCCGACACGCTCAAGCATGTGCACCTCGAGCTGGGGGGCAAGGGCGCGAACATCGTCTTCGACGACGCGAACATCGCCGCCGCCGTCGCTGGGACCGCGTTCGGCATCTTCCACAACCAGGGGCAGGCGTGCATCGCCGCGAGCCGACTGATCCTGCACGAATCCGTCGCCGACGAGTTTCTGTCGCGCTTCCTCGACCTTGCGCGCAGCATCAAGGTGGGAGACCCCAAGGATCCGGCCACTGAGATGGGGCCGCTCACGTCCTCCCTCCATCGAGACCGCGTCCTCTCCTACATCGACATCGCTCGTTCCGAGGGTGGCGAGATCCTCACGGGTGGGCAGGCGCCGAGCGATCCGGCTCTGTCAGGGGGCTGCTACGTCGAGCCCACGGTCGTCTCCACGTCGCACACGTCACGAGTGGCGCTCGAGGAGGTCTTCGGGCCGTTCATGACCGTGCACACGTTCTCGACGGACGAGGAAGCCCTCGAGATCGCCAACTCGGTCGACTACGGGCTCGGCGGGGGACTCTGGACCCGGGATCTGAGCCGCGCGCACAAGACGGCTCGCGACTTGCGGGCCGGCATGGTGTGGATCAACTCCTACAAGCGTGTCAACCCCGGATCGCCCTTCGGCGGCACCGGCCAGTCCGGCTACGGCCGAGAGATGGGCTTCGAGGCGATGCGCGAGTACACCGAGTCGAAGGCGATCTGGGTCAATATCGATGCCCCGATCCCCGCCTTCTACCCGAGGTGACGGGATGGTCATCCTCCAGCTTGGGCCCGAGCGCGACGTGACGCGCGTCGTGCCCCTCGCGTTCACGCGGAGCGGATGATGGTCCGGCCCTTCGTCCACGACGTGCCGGCGACCCGAGTCATCTTCGCCAACGGCAGCATCGCCCGCGTCGCCGATGAGGTGCACAGGCTCGGTGGCAAGCGAGCGCTTCTCGTGTCCGGTCGCTCGGAGGCCCCCTTCGCCGCGACCATCGCGGGGCAGCTGGGTGACCGTCTTGCCGGCGAGTTCACCGACGTCGTCATGCACGTCCCGGTCGAGACCGCTCGTCAGGCCGTGAACGCCGCACGCGACGTGGATGCGGACGTCCTGGTGGCACTCGGCGGTGGTTCCTCGACGGGGATCGCGAAGGCGGTTGCGCTCGAGACGCACCTCCCCGTGGTCGCAGTACCGACCACCTACGCGGGCTCGGAGATGACCACGATCTGGGGGATGACGGAGAACGGTCGCAAGACGACCGGGCGTGACGCTGCCGTCCTGCCCCGGACGGTGATCTACGACCCGGAGCTCACGCTGACCTTGCCTGCCGACCTGTCGGCAGCGAGCGGGATGAACGCTCTCGCACATCTCGTCGAGGGGCTCTACGCCCCTTCGGTGTCTCCCGTCCTGGCAGCACAGGCTGAGGAGGGCGTTCGAGCTCTTGCCAGCGCGCTCCCTCGCGTGGTCGCCGACCCGGCAGACCTCGATGCCCGCGGTGACGCGCTCTACGGAGCCTGGCTGGCTGGCTGGATCCTCGGGACTTGCGGCATGGGAGTCCACCACAAGATCTGTCACACGCTGGGTGGTACCTACAACCTCGCCCACGCGCCCACGCACAGCGCGGTGATCGCCTACGCCACGCAGTTCAACGAGCCCTACGCGCCCGAAGCGATGAACGCTCTCGTGCGGGCGTTCGGTTCCGCCGGACGGTCGGCGCCCGATGCCGCGACAGCCGTCTGGGAGCTGGCGCGAGACATCGGCGCCCCGACGTCGCTGGGGTCGATCGGGTTCGATGCGGCGTCGATCGACGAGGCGGCGGCGATCGTCTTCGCCGGTTCTCCCACGAATCCCCGTCCGGTGGACCTGGACGGTGTGCGGTCGCTACTCGGCGCCGCGTACGAGGGGGCCAGACCTGTCGGTCGGCTCGCCTAAGGAAACCCCACGGGGTCTGACACCTCGCAAGGAGAACGCATGAGAATCCTGCGGACACTTCCGGCGCTCGCCGCCGTCGCGTCAGTCGGCCTTCTCGTCACGGCGTGCGGCAGCAGCCTCGACAGCAACTCGTCGAGCTCCAGCGCATCGGGCGGAACCGCGACGCTGAAGATCGGCTTCGTCTCGCCCGAGACCGGCCCGCTGGCGGGCTTCGGTGAGGCCGACACCTTCGTCGTCGACCAGATGAAGCAGTACTTCGCGTCGCATCCGATCAAGGCCGGTAACACGACGTACAACGTCGAGATCGTCGTGAAGGACGCCCAGTCGGACAGCAAGCGTGCGGGCGAGGTCGCTGCCGAGCTCATCAACACCGACAACGTCGACATCGTCCTGGCCGAGGGAACCCCCGACATCACGAACCCGGTCGCGGACCAGTGCGAAGCGAACGCGACGCCGTGCGTCACCACGGTTGCGCCCTGGCAGCCCTACTTCCTCCGCCGGGGCGGCACCAAGGAGAAGCCCTTCAAGTGGACGTACCACTTCTTCTGGGGTCTCGAGGACGTCGCCGCCGTGTACCAGGACATGTGGAACCAGGTGCCGACGAACAAGAAGGTCGGTGGACTCTTCCCGAACGATGCTGACGGCCAGGCGTGGGAGAAGGCGTTCCCCGACATGATCAAGGCCAACGGGTACACGCTCAACGACCCTGGCCTCTACCCGGACGGGACGACGGACTTCACGTCTCAGATCTCGAAGTTCAAGGCGAGCGACGACCAGGTGCTGACGGGTGTCCCGATTCCGCCGGACTTCACGACCTTCTGGAAGCAGGCGCACCAGCAGGGCTACACGCCGAAGATCGCGACCATCGGCAAGGCGCTCCTCTTCCCGTCGTCGGTCGAGGCGCTGGGTGACATCGCCAACAACCTCGGCACCGAGGTGTGGTGGACGCCGACCTACCCGTACAAGTCGAGCTTGACGGGGCAGAGCGCCCAGGAGCTCGCTGACGCCTACAGCTCCTCGACCGGCAAGCAGTGGACTCAGCCCCTCGGCTTCGCCGAGTCGCTGTTCGAGGTTGCGGCCGCGGCAGTGAGCGCGGCCGGCAGCTCGGACAAGGCAAAGGTCGCCGACGCGCTCAAGACGCTCAAGGTGGACACCGTCGTGGGCAACCTCGACTGGAGCTCCGGACCGGTGCCCAACGTGGCCAAGACCCCGTTGACCGGTGGGCAGTGGCGCAAGGTGCCCGGCAGCAAGTACCCGTTCGATCTCGTGATCGTGTCGAACAGCCTTGCGCCGAACATCCCGACGGGCGGCAAGGTCGAGCCGCTCGGCTGAACGGCTCGCCCGGCGCGTGCTGGGACGGGCGTGGAGCCCTCCCCGCACGCACTGCGTCAGCGATGGAACTACAACCACGACGGGCCCACCTCCCGTCCAGACCCCACCAAGGAGAGCCATGTCGCACATGACCGAAGACGAGATCACCCAAGAGGTCGTCAACCGCCTCGCGGCGACTCCCGACCCTCGACTCCGTGAGGTGATGCAGGCTCTGGTCCGGCACCTGCACGCCTTCGCCAAAGAGGTGCGCCTCACCGACGAGGAGTGGATGAAGGGGATCCAGTTCCTCACGGCCACGGGCCACATCACCGACAACGTGCGACAGGAGTTCATCCTCCTGTCGGACACGCTAGGGCTGTCGACCCTCGTCGACACGATCAACAACTCCGACGTCGAGTCGCTCGCCACCGAGCCCACGATCCTGGGGCCGTTCTACGTGGCAGAGTCGCCGTGGCGCGAGTTCGGCGCCTCGATGGTGGAGTACGACGACGGCGGGGAGCCCACCGTCCTTCGCGGCGTCGTCAAGGACGAGGACGGCGCTCCCATCGCGGCCGCGGTCATCGACGTGTGGCAGAACGCAGCAACGGGCTTCTACGCGGTCCAGCAGCCCGACGAGCAACCGGCCTCGAACCTCCGTGGCAGGTACCTGTCGAACCAGAGCGGGGAGTTCGAGATCCGGACCGTCCGTCCGGTGCCGTACCCGATCCCGGACGACGGTCCGGTGGGGAAGCTGCTGCAGGACACCGGCCGCCACCAGTGGCGCGCCGCGCACATCCACGTCAAGGCCTCCGCCGATGGATACGCGCCTCTCACGTCTCACATCTTCGACCGGCGCAGCGACTACCTCGACACCGACACGGTGTTCGGTGTCAAGGACTCGCTGATCGAGGACTTCCTCCCCGGTGACGACGGCCTTCTGGTGTGTGAGCACGACATCGTCCTCGCGCGGGCCTAGCCATCATGTCCGCCGAACACACGGTGTCCGCCGAGATACTCGACCGGATGTCGGCGCGAGGGATCGACACGTGCTTCGGGATCCCCGGGGTGCACAACCTCGGCTTCTGGAATGCGTTGCGCCCGGGCCGGCCGCGTGTGATCGGCGTCAGGCACGAGCAGGCGGCCGGATACGCGGCCGACGGTCTGTACCGGGCCACCGGTCGCTCGGGCGCCGCGCTGCTGACCAGCGGTCCGGGCGTCGCGAACATCGTCACGGCGTTCGGCGAGGCGTTCACGTCGTACTCGCCGATGCTCGTCGTCGCGAGCGACGTCGGGTCCCGCCTGCGTCGGCCCGGCGTCACACGCGGCATCCTCCACGAGACACCCGATCAGGCCGCGATGTTCGGGGGCTTCGGAGCGTCGGCCCACAACAGCGGGTCGGCACAGGAGGCCATTCACCACGTGATCAGGGCACTGGCGCTCCTGGATGTGCCTCCGTCCAGGCCGGTGTACGTGGGTGTGCCTTCCGACGTCCTGGAGGAAGCCTGGCTGGGGCCGTCGCCCGAGTGGGCGATGCCGGCCCCACCCAGGGTCGAGGAGGCGGCTCTCGAGCGGATAGCCGACGCACTGTCGATGTCGGCCCGACCGGTGATCTGGGCAGGCGGCGGAGTGGTGTCCGCGGGTGCCGAGGAAGCGGTGCGGCGACTCGCGCAGGCGCTCGGGGCCGTGGTCGTCACGTCGTTCGCCGGACGTGGGCTTCTCTCCGGCGACAGCCATCTGATCGATGCCCCGGTGCACGAACCGGAGGTGTCGTCAGTCCTGGCGCAGGCGGACCTCCTCCTGGTGCTCGGGTCCGACTTCGACGCGATGAACACGAAGAACTGGAAGCTGGAACTTCCTGACACGCGGATCGCCATCACATTGGGGAACCAGGTCGAGAACACGATCGGCTGGTCCGAGGTGCTGGTGGCGGACCTCAGCGCGGCATTGCCGATCCTGGAGATGGCGCTGGACGAGCGGGCTGTGGGGGACCGGCACCTCTGGTTGCCCGACGCAGCGGCTCTTCGCGGGCGGATCTTCGACCGGCTGCGGCACGACGCTCGAGTCGCGGAGGCCATTCGGTTCACCGACGCCCTCGAGGCGGGCTGGTCGCAGGACGACGCCATCGTGGGCGACATGGCGGTCGCCGGGTTCTGGGCGACGCTGTACTCGTACCAGTCTCGCCCGCGACGTGCGCAGTACCCGGTTGGCTGGGGCACGCTCGGCTACGGGCTTCCGGCAGCGATGGGTCCCGCGTCTCAAGGGATCCCCACGCTCGCCGTCTGCGGCGATGGCGGCCCGATGTTCTCGCTGGGCGAGCTGGCGACGTTCGCTCAGGAGTCGTTGCCGATCACGCTGCTCGTCGTCGACGACGGTGGCTACGGGATGCTCCGGTTCGACCAGCAGACCTTCGGGCATCCCGAGCGCGGCGTAGACCTCCTGACCCCCGACTGGGTCGCTCTGGCCGGCGCCTTCGGCATCTCAGGTGTCGAGATTCCTGACGTCTCCGCGCTTCCCGCGGCGCTTCGTGCCTCCCGCGAGGCGAACGGCAGGGGTGAGCCGCGGCTGATCGTCTGGAAGCAACGCCTGTTCCCCCCGCGGACGACCTCGCCGCGCTGGTTCGAGGTCGACGCATGAGCCGCCGCACGGAAGGTTCGAGGTAGGAGTTCCATGCGTACTCAGGTGGCTATCGTCGGGTCGGGTCCTTCCGGCCTGCTCCTGTCCCAGATCCTGGCGATGCTGGGCATCGAGTCGGTGATCGTGGAGAACCGTTCGCAGGACTATGTGCTGGCTCGGATCCGTGCGGGCGTGATCGAGCACGGGGCGGTGGACGTGCTCACCGATTACGGCGTGGCCGACCGGTTGCACCGCGAGGGGATGCGTCACGACGG
>Ga0302321_100006209_pt1 | contig 10504 bp, 10 predicted proteins | sample Fen_T0_1_FD_202505 | JGI IMG/M metagenome (GOLD analysis project Ga0302321, IMG submission 202505) | Peat permafrost microbial communities from Stordalen Mire near Abisko, Sweden - Fen_T0_1 | ecosystem: Environmental > Terrestrial > Soil > Wetlands > Permafrost | place: Sweden: Abisko... | reverse complement strand
CGCCACTCGGCACGAAGGGCATGGGGGAGGGCGGCGGCGGCGGGATCCACTGCATCTGCGCCGGGATCCAGGATGCGCTTCGTGTCGCCGGCGGGGCCGTCGTGACCGACAGCCACAACCCCTACCACCGCGTCTGGGAGATGCTCTCCCATCCGGAGCGGTCGAGAGGAACAGTCGAGGTGACTTCCAGGTGAATGTGAACGGGACGAAGGAGCTCGAGGCATCGCGCGAGGTCGTGTGGAGCGTGATCAACGACCCGGCCCAGATGGCCGGGCTGATGCCGGGCGTGGAGGGTTTCGAGATCAAGGACGACCGGCACTGGCAGGCGAAGGTGAAGGTGCCGCTCGGCCTCGGCGGCCTGAAGATGACGATCGACTTCGAGAAGCTGGAGGAGCGCGCGCCGGAGTTTGCGTCGATGAACGCCAAGGGCAAGGGCGTCGGCGCGATGATGAACATGACGACGTCGTTCACCCTCAGCGGCGAGGGCGACCACACGTCGATGGCGTGGTCGGCAGACGTGAAGATCGCCGGCCCCGTCGGCTCGATGGGCCAGCGCGTCCTGCAGCCGATCATCAACCAGCAGGTCGGCAACGTCCTCACCGCGCTCGAGGTGAAGGTCGCGGAAGCCAAGGCGGCGGCAGCGTAGGCGAGCGAAGTCGTGACATGTCACGAACGGATCCGTGGTAGGTTTTTGTGACATGTCACGAGTGACCGGACGAGGAGGCTAATGGTGGCGGTTCCCTTTCGCATCGGCGTGATGCAGCTCACGATGGAGCCGCTCGACGAGATGCTCGCTTCGGCGCGCGCGATGGACGAGGCGGGTATGGACACCGTCTGGCTCGCCGAGGCGTACCCCTGGTGGCGCAAGCACCAGATGGAGGCGCGCGGCTCGACCGTCGTCTCGGCGCTGATGGCGCGCGAGACGAAGAACCTGACGATCGGCTGGGGCATCATCTCGCCCTACACCCGACATCCCGTCCAGGTCGCGATGGACGCCCGGGTCGTGCAGGAGGCGGCAGGCCCCGACCGGTTCATCGTCGGCTTCGGCACCTCGAAGATCTTCCTCAACAACACGAAGCAGGGTGGGCCGCCGAAGGTCACCAAGCCGCTCGCGCACATGCGTGACTCGGTCGAGATCGTGCGCGGCATCCTCGGCGGCGAGCGGTTCGAGTACGACGGCAAGGTGTTCTCGGCGGACATCCCGGCCCTCTCGGACGAGGCCCACGTACCTCGCTGGGACGTCCCGGTCTACGTCGCGGGCACCGCGCCGATGATGCAGCAGATCGGCGGCGAGATCGGCGACGGCCTCCTGACCCCGTCGATCACGACGCCGGACTACGTCCGCTACACGGCGGGGAACATCCGCGAGGGCGCCGCGAAGTCGGGGCGCGACCAGGGTGACGTCGATCTCGGCTGCACGATCCTCGCCTCGATCCACGCCACCGACCGCGATGCGGGCCGCGACGGCGCGCGCGAGATCGGCGGCATGTATCTCGCCAACAAGGTGCAGAACATCCAGGGCTCCGCGGACGTGCTGCTCGAGTCGGCCGGCATCGACCAGGAGGAGATCATCCCTGTCGCCGAGGCGATGGAGCAGGGTGGCCGGCTCGCCGCCAAGGCGCAGGTCACCGATGCGCTGCTCGACAAGTGCAAGCCGATCGCCGGCACGCCGACGGACTGCATCGAGGCGATCGAGGAGTACCGGGACGCGGGCTGCACGCACATCATGCTCGAGCTCTGGGGCGCCGACCGGTTGGAGCAGATTCGTCTCTTCGGCGAGAAGGTGCTTCCACACTTCCGGGACGCGTGACCGTGGCCGCCCCGTCGCTCGCGGTCGACCGGGAGAGGCTCGTCGAGACGGCGGGCCGGATGATCGACGTCTGGAGCTTCACGGGCGACGAGCAGGGAATGGCCGGGCTGATGGTTGAGCTGTACCGCGACCTCGGCCTGCACGTCCAGTGGCAGCAGGTCGAGGACACCCGCGCGAACGCGCTCGGCACCTGGCGCGGTGTGGGCGGCGGCAAGACGCTGATGTTCAACGGCCACATGGACACGTCGTACTCCGGACAGGAGGAATGGCTCCGTCACGTGCCCGGGTTCCAGCCGCGGCATTTCGTCGAGGGCGGCCGGCTCTACGGCCTCGGCATCTCGAACATGAAGGGCGCGCTCGCCTGCTACGTCGAGGCGGTCCGCACCCTGCTGGATGCCGGCGTGCGACTCCGGGGCGACGTGATGATCGCCGCGGTCTGCGGCGAGATCGAGAAGACGCAGTACGGCGAGGCGCAGGGCGCGCAGTACCGTGGCTACGCGGCCGGGTCGCGCTACCTCGTGTCGCACGGTGGCGTGGCGGACATGTGCCTGCTGGGCGAGCCGACGGAGGGCAAGGTCGTGCTCGGCCACTTCGGTGCGTTGTGGCTCCGCATCCGGGTGCACGGCAACTTCATTCACACGGCCTTCAGCGAGGGCAAGCGCGACCAGAACGCGATCCTGCGCCAGCACGAGGTGCTGGCGGCTGTCCGGGACTGGATCCCCACCTGGGAGGACGATCCCGCCAACGGCTACCGTGGCGCAAAGGCGATCGTCAACGTCGGCGCGATCGAGGGTGGCTTCGGCTGGCGCGTCTCGCGCACGCCCCATCACGCCGACCTCTTCCTCGACGTTCGCGTGCCACCGACGAAGCCGATGGGCACGGCCCGCCGCGAGGTGCTCGACATGGTTCGCGGCCTGGCCGAGCGGTTCCCGGGCTTCGGGATCGAGGGTGAGGTGTACGTGACGGCGCCGGGCGCAGAGATCGACGAGGGGCACGAGCTCGTGGCCGCGATCGACGCGTCGCACGAGGAGGTGTTCGGCGAGGTGCCGGGTCGTGACGTGACGCGGTGGTTCTCGGACGCCTCGGCCCTGACCCGGTACGGGGTTCCCACGGTCAACTACGGCACCTCGACCGGCCTGATGGACGTCGAGAAGGGCGAGAACCTGGAGATCGACGGTCTCGTGCGCACGGCCGAGACCTACGCCCGGGTCGCGATGCGCGTGTGCGGCGTCGTGTGACGGACTTTGTGTTGAATCACCACGAACGAGCGAACGAGAGGACGGAGAGCGCGTGAAGCTGGTCACCTTCGGTGAAGGGGCAGGTCGGGTCGGGGCGCTGGAGGGCGAGGAGATCGCCGTCCTCGACGTGCGGACGATGCGGGACTACTTCGAGCGTGGCGGTGCCGCGCCGACCGGCGAGCGGGTCGCCCTCGCCGATACCCGGCTGCGCGCGCCGATCGTCCCGAAGAAGTTCTTCCATACGGCGGGCAACTTCCGGGAGCACAAGACCGAGTCGGAGAACGTCAACTGGTCGCACGACATCGCTCCGTGGATCAACTTCTTCCAGAACGTGGACGCGATCGTCGGCCCCGACGAGCCCGTGATCTACCCCGAGCACCTCACCGAGGAGCTCGACTACGAGCTCGAGCTCGCGGTCGTGCTGAAGAAGGCCGGCAAGTGGTTCACTCCGGAGGAGGCCGCGGACTACATCGGCGGCTACGTGATCTTCAACGACCTCACCGCGCGGGACATCCAGCGGGGTGAGATGCGCTCGGGCGTGTTCTCCTTCTGCAAGGCGATCGACACCTTCTGCCCGCTCGGCCCATGGATCGTGACCCCCGACGAGGTGCCCGATCCGCGCGACCTGCGGATGGAGCTCCGCGTCAACGGCGAGGTACGGCAGGAGTCGCACTCCGGGAACATGTCGGTGACGATCGCCGAGATCCTCTCGAACTTCTCCGGCCTCGGCTACTCCGCCGGAGACGTGCTCTCGACGGGCACCGTTGCCGGCGTCGCCGGTTTCAAGTCGCCCGAGGAGAGGGCCCTGCTCTACCTCAAGCCCGGCGACGTGGTGGAGGCGGAGATCGAGCACATCGGGGTGCTGCGGAACCCGATCGTCTCGTGGCGAGAGGGGCACGGCACCCCGCCGCTGCCGCGTGTGCGTCCCTGGGGCGAAGACGTCTGAGCGCCGGGGCGCCCGAGCGGGCATGAGCTGGCCGCGCGACGATGCGAAGCTCGACCGTGTTCGCAAGCTCATGCGCGAGCGTGGCATCGAGGCGCTCGTCGTCCGGGCGCCCGACAACGTCCTCTACCTGACGAACTTCTGGGGAATGAAAGGCTACGACGCCGTCGTCTTCCCAGCGGAGGGCGAGCCGGTGCTGATCTGCCTCGAGCCTTCACGTGAAGACGCGGCGCGAACGGCCTGGACGACCGACGTTCGGCTCTTCCCGGGCTACGACGAGGGCGACCCGCGCCCGCCGTCGCTCCGGGCGCTCGACCTCGCGGCCGCGCTCGCCGAGCAATACGACGCGGTCGGCATCGAGCTCTCTCTCGGCACGCAGGCGACGGACCGGATGATCGGCGAGCCGACGACGTTCCCGAAGGCGTGGTTCGACGCGTTCCCTCACGCGCAGGACGCGACGCCTCTGCTCTCCGAGGCGCGCATGCTGAAGACGCCGCAGGAGCTCGAGCGGATGCAGCTCGCGAACGACATCGCTGCCGCGGCGATGGAGCACGTGCAGGGCGTGATCAGGCCCGGCATGACCAACGCGCAGGCGGCGTCCGAGTGGCTCGGCTTCGTGCACGGCGAGGGCACCGGCTGGGCCGGGAAGGTCGATCTCGCGTACGGGTTCTCCCTCGTCTGGTCGGGCTCCGGTATCGTGACGTTCACGGCGACCTCCGCCCGGCCCGTCGTCGAGGGCGAGCCGACGCTGTTCGAGATCTGGGTCTGCGTCGACGGCTACTGGTGCGATCACACGAAGAACCTCGTCGTCGGCGATCTTTCCGACTCCTATCGCGAGCTCGAGCAGGGGCTGCTGGGCGTCTACGACGACGCGGTCGCGTTCTGTGTCCCCGGGGCGAGCCTGCCCGAGCTCGACCGGCGCATCCGGGCGGGCGTCGCGGCGCTCGGGTTTCCGGGGCAGCCGTCGCATCCGATCTGCCACGGAGTCGGTGCCCGCGCGCACGAGCCGCCGTACGCGCACCAGGCCGGCGGCGGTGAGGTGCGCGAGGGCATGGTCCTTGCAATCGAGCCAGGATGCTATATGGAGGGCGGCGGTGGGCTCAGGGTCGAGGACAACTTCTTCATCGCGACGGCGGGTGCGCAAAAGCTGAGCGGCTTCCCGGACGGGATCGTGCAGGCGTGATCGACCGCGGCAAGATCTGGACCGGGAGCCTCAACGAGATGGCCCTCGACCCGCAGCCTCACCGTATCGTCGGCCTCTACGACACGACGCTCCGCGACGGCGAGCAGTCGGTCGGAGTCGTGCTGACACCGGAGGAGAAGCTCGAGATCGCCCGGGCACTCGACGCGGCAGGCATCGACCGGATTGAGGCGGGCTTCCCGCGTGTCTCGGCGGAGGACTGGCGGGCCGTCGAGCTGATCAGCGCGGCCGGGTTGCGCGCCGAGGTCTGGGGCTTCTCGCGCGCCGTCCAGGCCGACGTCGAGGCGCTCGTGGAGCTCGGGGTGCCGGCATCGGTGATCGAGAGCCCCATCTCGGATGCCAAGCTCGAGGCGCTCGGCGTCTCGCGGGAGAAGATGCTCGACCGCATTCGCAGCGCCGTCTCGTTCGCGACCGGAGCCGGGATCCGGGTTGCCTTCTTCGGCGTCGACTCCTCGCGCGCTGACCTCGAGTTCTACCGCCGTGCCTACGAGACGGCCGTCGAGGCCGGTGCGCAGGAGGTCGTGGTCGTCGACACGATCGGGATCGCAACGCCGGAGGCTGCGGCCTATCTCGTCGGTCAGACCGTCGACTGGCTCGGTGGCGGAATTCCTGTCCACTGGCACGGTCACGACGACTTCGGGCTCGGCACGGCGGCCGCGATCGCCGCCGTCCAGGCAGGCGCGACCTGGGTGCAGGGGACGATCAACGGGATGGGCGAGCGGGCCGGCAACGCGGACCTGCTGGAGGTCGCGCTCGCGCTCGAGGCGCTCTACGGCATCCCGACGCGCCTCGACCTGACCCAGGCGCGAACGCTCGCGCACCTCGTGCAGGAACTGGCGGGCACGCCCCTTCCCTCCTGGAAGGCGGTCACCGGCGATGCGCTCTTCACGCGCGAGTCGGGCGCGGTGGCGGCCCAGTTCCACGATCCACCGGCGATCGAGCCCTACAGCTCCGATCTCGTCGGGGCGACGCGCGGCATCGTGCTCGGCAAGAAGAGCGGCATCGACTCGATCAGGATCGCAGCGGAGCGCCTCGGGCTGGACGTGCCGGAGGAGCGGCAGGCGGAGTTGCTCGCCGCCGTGAAGCAGCTCGGCACCGGGAAGGGCGGTCTCGTCACCGATGCCGAGTTCACCGCGCTCGTGCAAGGAGGCTGACGGCCCGGTGGGGCCGAGCGTTTCCGTGGTGCTGCCCGCGGGCCACCGGCGCGGCTCGCGCTTCCGGGCGACCTCGAGGCGCTGCTCGAGAGCGAGATCGTCCTGCAATGGGCGTTGCGGAAAGCGGGTGGGCAGCTCTTCGTCGACCCCGGATCGCGATCGGCCACCTCAACGAGACGACGACGCTCACCATCAGTCGCGGCTACTACCTGTGGAACGTCTCGTTCGGCCGCACCTGGGCCATGGTCGAGCGGTGGTCGCGGGCGCGCCGTGCCCTGCAGGTTGCCGGAATCCCGTGGTGGGTGACGCGGCGGATCTCGGACATGTTCCGCGGAGCCCGACCGGAGCAGCGCAGCGTGCTGAGACGGCATCTCGCAACCATTCTCGTAGCCCAGACGGCGAGCGCAACCGGGATCGCCGTCGGCGGGCTGGGTGCGCACAAGAGCGCCATCCGGCGCTTCACCGACTACGAGCTCGACGCTTCACCGACTACGAGCTCGACCTCGAGCGGCCCACGAGCTCGGAGTAGAGCTCCTCGACCACGGCTGCCCGCGCACGCCAGGATCCGGCGCCCTCGGCGAACGCCCGGGCACGCCGGCCCAGCGCCAGCCGCTCCGCCGGGTCATGGAGCAGCGCGACGATCGCTGCCGCCATCGCGTCGGCGGACGGCGCGGTCAGCCTTCCGATCCGCTCGCGCTCGACGAGACGCCCGAGGTCGCCGGTGGGATTGGTCACGACCGGGCGGCCGGCGGCGGCATAGTCCCCGAACCGGTTCGGGAATCGCGCGTCGTTGTGGGTGTTCCCCGCGTAGGGAAGCACCATCACGTCGCCCGCCGCCATCACGTCGTCGAGGTCCCCGTACGCGAGCATGCCGAGCTGGCGGAGGCGCTCGCCGGTCCCCGTCCGGCCTGCCACCCGTTCGAGCTCGTCGACCCGTCGGCCGGCCGTGAGCATGAACGCCCTTGGCTCGACCTCGGCGACGCGAGCCCACGTCAGCGCGAGAAGATGGTCGTCGAACGGCACGAACCCCGTGTGGACGACGACGAGCGAATCAGCCGGGAGGCCGAGTCGCCTGCGGGCGGCGGCAGGGTCACCGGGCCGGAAGAGGTCGTCGTTCGCGCCGACGGGCACGATCCTCACCCGTTCGGGCGGCACGCCGAGCGCGACCGCACGCCGGGCGAGGCCCGAGCTGATCGCGGTGACGGCGTCCGCCGACCGCCGCGTCCGCGCCTGCAGCCAGCCGTCGAACGAGCCGAGCGTCCACCGCTCGGACCGAGGCCAGACGGCGGCCATCCCCTCCGGCCCCCAGAGGTCGGCCCAATCGGCGACGTACGCGATCTCCGAGCGCCGACGCAGCAGGAGGGCCGGGAGGGTTGCCGCGGGACGAGGCTCGAAGGCGTGCACGACGTCCACCTCGATCCGGCCCGCGAGCGCGAGGCGGCCCGCGAGGTCGATCGGGCTGAGGCCGCCGTTTCGCACGCGGCGCGGCAGGACGTCCGCCGGCTGGACGAGGGTGACGCCGTCCACGATCGAGGTCGCCCTCGCGAGCCCTGGCTCGGCCCGGGCGGCGACGACGGTGACCTCGTGCCCTCGGCGGACGAGCGGCCGCGCCAGGGAGAGCGCCCTGACGGCACTCCCTTGCCAGGCGACGTTGTGAGCGAGCATCAGGATCCGCATCGACGGTCCTGCGTCATCCCTGCGAGCTCGCCTGCGAACCACGCCAGCTGAGCGGTAACCACGGGCGGCAAGGTCGCGATCGCCTGCGCGCGCCGGCATGGCACCACGCGCAGGAGGCCGAGCGAAGGGTCACGCGCGCCGGCCGGAGCAGCGTCACCGTCGTCACTACGTCTCTGACGCGGCGGCCGGCTCCGGGCCAGCGCTCTCTCCTCAGCGACGCGAACTCCCGGCCGCGGGCGAATCGCTCCCGCACGAGGCCCCCCACGGTCGTGGCGTGGTCGTGGTCGAAGACAGCCTCGCCGGCCAGGTGGAGCGAGATGCCGGCCTCACCGAGCGCCCAGCAGAACGACGTGTCGCCCAGCATGCCCTGCTCGGGGATCCCGCCGACGCGGAGCCAGTCCTCGCGGGTGACGAGGAGACCGGAGGTCGGCCCCAGGTCGATCGTCGGCACGCCGGGTTGGGCGAGCCAGAGGCCGTACTTCGCCGTATGGGCCGCGAGGTCGACGTTCGATCGGCGGTGCGAGACGACTGCGGCGGCGACGGCTCCTCCGAGCTCACGCTGGGCGCGGAGGAGGCAGGCGACGGCACCCGGGCCTGGGGAGATGTCGGGATCGGTGAAGAGGAGCAGCGGCGCGCCCGTCTCGCGGGCGCCGAGGTTTCTCGCGGCGTGGGGGAGAAGGCGCTCGGCCGACCGGATGACGCGGACGCATGCGAGCCCGCCGGCGACGGCGGCCGACGCGCCGTCGGGGGCGCTGTCGACGACGACGATCTCCGCCTCCGGGGCCTCGGCGCGGAAGCGGGCCAGGCACCGCGCGATCGTGCTCTCCGACCGGTAGGCGGGAACGACTATCGCGAGGGCGGGCACCTGGGGCAGCCTATGGCGTCCGTGAAAGAAGAGTCGGATTCAAGGCGAGCGCGTTGACGTTGCCGCCGTGGCTGACTAGCCTGGGGTTCCGATCCCCGACAACGAAAGAGGAGCCGTCCGTGCCCGATCAGCAGCAGGAGACCGTGGAGAAGGCGCCCGAGGGTTCCCCGGGCTACGAGGCACCCATCGTCGAGGACCTCGACTCGGCCGACGGCCCGGCCGTCACCGCGGCCGGGCTGACCAAGACCTAGTAGCCGTCGGGCCGAGCCGCCAACCGAGCAGAGTCGGTTCGAGATCGTTTCCCCGCTGAGAGGAGCTCACCGTGCCAGAGCGTGAGAACGGGCAACTGGAGCCGCAGTCCGAGGAGGCGTCGAGCTACGAGGCGCCCGTCGTCGAGGACATCGAGTCCCTCGACGGCCCCGCTGTCACCGCAGCCCTGGCTTCGGTTTCCTGACCCGAGAAAGGGGCAACCGTGCCAGAGCACCAGCAGGACAGTGAGGAGACCGTGCCCGAGCAGGCGGCCGGATACGAGGCACCTGTAGTCGAGGATCTCGATGATGTCGACGGGCCTGCGGTCACCGCCGCGGGCAGCTCCCAGGCCGGCTAGCCCGCGTGGCAACTCGGGCACGCCTCGCCGCGTTCACCCAGAACGACGCGGGGCGCGCCGTTTCCCGACGGCTCGACCGGAACCTGTCGGCACGCCGCCTCGCGCGGCGGCTCGGGCTCTGGACACCCGACGGGATCGCAATGCCCCCGGAGGCACCAGTCGGCGTGAAGCTCGAGGTGACGCACCTGTGCAACCTCAAGTGCCCGTTCTGTTACACCGACTCGCCCCGGCACACGCGGGCGAAGTCTGCGGACCTCAGCGACGACGAGTGGCGCTCGGTCGCTGCAGATGCGGTCGAGGTCGGCGTCGTCGAAGCGGTGATCACCGGGGGGGAGCCGCTTCTCCGTAAGGAGCTGTCGCTCGAGTTGCTGACGACGCTCTCCTCCGCCCAGGTGGGGACCACGATGAACACGAACGGATGGTTCGTCGACGACGCAGTCGCGGACCGTCTGGCGACGGTCGAGGGACTTCAGGTGAACATCTCCCTGGACGGCGCCACGCCGGAGCTCCACGACGGGGCGCGGGGCGGTCGGGGCAGCTGGGCCCGGGCGATCGCGGCGGCCGACAGGCTTCTGGCACGCGACGTGCGCGTCCGGCTGATCCATGTCGTCACGCCGACCAACGTGGCCTACCTCGACGACGTGGTCGAGCATGCCTGGCTGCTCGGAGTGCACTCCCTGCGGCTCACGCGGGTCGGCCTGTTCGGCGCAGCGGCACGCGGAGGCAGCTGGGACGTCGATTCCCGCGCGCTCTTCGCAGCGGTCGACCGGTTCCGCGCGCGTCGCGGCTCGGCCATGGCCGTCAACGTCAACACCGCGTCGGCGTCCGGTCTCGCGGCCCTCGAGGACGTGGCGCCGGCGGCGTTGCTCGTGCGGCCGAGCGGCGCCGTATTGATCGACTCGCAGAAGCCCTTCCGGTTCGGCACCGCGCCGGCGGAGTCGTTGCAGACGTGCTGGGACAGGATCGCGTCGACCTGGCCGCATCCGGACATCGTCGAGTGGGCGCACGG
>Ga0302321_100006208_pt1 | contig 10504 bp, 9 predicted proteins | sample Fen_T0_1_FD_202505 | JGI IMG/M metagenome (GOLD analysis project Ga0302321, IMG submission 202505) | Peat permafrost microbial communities from Stordalen Mire near Abisko, Sweden - Fen_T0_1 | ecosystem: Environmental > Terrestrial > Soil > Wetlands > Permafrost | place: Sweden: Abisko... | reverse complement strand
GCTGGGATATTGCCAGTTGAGATGCCCGTAGTATAGATCGAGCGCGACAATGCCGACGGACTGATAAGATAACGTGGGGTCCTGGGCGATCATATAGATAACATTTGCGTCTATCAGTGGAGCGATGCTTCCACTAAAGCTCATCCCAGGTATAGTTTTGCTCCACACTGACGCACCGGTCTTCGCATCATAAGCAGAGACCGAGCCGTCCGTCGATCCACTATATATCATGCCATTGACTATGCTGATATCGGTCGCGCTGCCGTGTATATGGCTCGATTGCCAGAGGGGATTGCCAGTGCTGGCCTCAAAGGCCTCGATACGGCTCGTGCTCCGGGGATCGACATAGGGCCAATTTATGTCGGTTGACGTAATTGTGTAGAGTGTGCCATTCACAATATGTGGAATGCCCAGGACCTGCGACTGACTTATCTGTCGATACCAGAGCTGCTTCCCATCCGAAAGACGCAAGGCGCACATATCAAAGAGGCCAAAAGCATAGAGAATATCGTTCTCTACGGCAATTGAGACAATATTTGTGTTGAGCCGGGGCCTGTATGTGTGTAGAATTCTCCCATTTGTCGCATCCAGTTTATTCACTTCCATGAACACGACCGAGACATAGATCGCGTTCTCAGAGAGGACAGGTCTGGCTTTATTTGTCTGATAGGGGGAAAGCTGCGACGAGAATGTATGAGACCACCGCCTGGCACCCGTTGCTGCATCGATGGCATACACGCTATCCTGCGATTCAGCGTAGACGATGCCATTCCCCACGATAGGATTGACGGGCAGGCCGAGCGCATAATTTGGGACGGTATAGGTCCAGCGTCCTTGCCCATTGTGGGTATCAACGCCCATAACTCCCTGCTCGTTGCTCAGATATACGCTGTGCAACGCCACGTCCAGTTGCGCCTGCTGGCCTATATTGGGCGCAGCGCTATTCTGATGACCGGTCCACCCGGGGACAAGGAATAGACTCCCAATAATCAGGACCGCGACCAACTGAGTAAGCCAGAAGCCTAAACGCCGCACGGTGCTCTTCTTTTTACGAGGCGCAATATCGCTTATGACTGGCCTGTCATCATCTTCTGGCTCGTGCAACTGACCATTAACAGGATCAGCTGCATCCGTAAGAAATGTAGAGTCTGCAAAATGAGCGGAAAGCGGTAGATCTTGCAATTTCCGCTGCTGATAATGTTGGATGTCAACTGGAAGTTTGGCACCCAGATCCTGTTCCTGTGCATTGGCGGCAAGACGCCCCCAGATATGTTCTAAGCGGCTCTCATCGGTCTGGTAAAGGGATCGCAGGTCATGGAGCATTTTTGCATCGGATGAAGAAGGAGCCGCAAGGTATGCATCACTGCGAAGCCGATCAATCTGCTCATCAATGGCTTCGGGAGTAAAATATGTATCCTCGTGCCCCATGGTCAGGCCCCTTCCTGCTGATTATAAACGCGCCGCAAAGAATTGAGCGCTCGTGAGAGCATTACACGTACAACACTATCGCTTGTATTGACAATCTGAGCAATCTCTTTCGTGCGTAGATCGTAAGCAAAACGCAATCGTACTATCTCCTGCTGGAGTACACTGAGCTTCTTTAAGTGTGCACGTAGCTGCACATGATCTTCATTACGCAACGCAGTCTGCTCCGGAGAGCGATATTCGTCCTCAAGCAACAGGTCCAGTGCATCATCCAAAACAACGCTTGGACGGCGTGAAATGCGCCGTAGATGATCGACCATTTTGTTGTGTGCTATCCGTCGCAGCCATGCTAATTGCTCCTCCTCACCCCAACTTACCCAGATGTTATTGCCAAGAGCAACCATAAAGACTTCCAAAACCAGATCGTCGGCGTCCTCTTTTAAAGAAACATACCGATTCACATAGCGTAATACCGTGTGTGCATGACGCTGATAGAGGACTGCAACGGGCGAATCATCGACGCCTTCCTCGCGCTGCTTTTGATACATCATTGTCTGTCCCCACTAGCTTTAAGGCCTTGCTTTATGCTCCTTGTGAAGGGATTTACACATCTTATAAATAGATGCCGCTACCATACGGCTCGTTCTTTTTGCCCATACGACATCGGGGGAAAAGGTGTATGCGAGTAAAACTCTTAGATCGAAGAGTTTGCACTATCTTTTAATTATAGTGGCAGAGCACAGGAATTGCAACACAGTCAGACAATTGGAAATATTTCCCAGCACATCTCCCCCAATAAACGCACAAATTGTGACCTACTTCACTGACTGTCCTGATCTTTATTGCTACCCTTATTATTCGAGAGACCTTACCAAATCCAACGCTCCATAGAGATGCCCTTAGAAAAGACCCGACCTTTTTCTACCTGGTTTGTTGAGTGCAAACGCTCTTCAATATCTGATGAGTTTTCACTGATACGCTCGGCACTTACCGAAAGGAGTTAGTCAAGGCTATGATCGAGATGGTCATTGACAGCGTTCGTATAAATCTAAAGACAGAACAGCGGGTTGTCATTCTTAAAACGCTCAACGAGGATCGCAATCTATATATCTGGATAGGGCAGGCGGAAGCGTATGCCATTGCCTCCTCACTCCAAGGAAAAGGTGTAATTCGCCCGCTCTCTCATGATTTGACGAAAAGCATCGTGGAGGCAATGGGCTGTAAAGTAGTGCACGTGACGGTCTCCGATTGCATTTTGCAGCAGCGAGCAGCTCCTATGCAACATGCTTGAAGCAATGGCGTCATATGCCAGGCATCGCCGTGACCTTAATGGCACGTTGTGGGGTCAAAAGAAATGTATGCAGTAAGAAGACCAGTCTGATCATGCTGGTCTTCCTCTATCTCTCTGGCTTCTGTGTTTACCTCTCCTCGGGCACTAAAGATGCGTATGTCTGACACATTGCAGCCTCTACCGAGCCAGTAGCGTGGAACGCACTGATCATGCTGTGAGCGGGAGTTTCTCGTTGCAGCAACATTGCCCATAGAGGATTGAGCAAGCGGAGATCCTCATCAACGCCGAGAGCATGTTGCGCGGCCTGCACGACCTCGCGAGCAGTCGCTGCGATCTCTTCATTGGCAAAGCCTTTGCGTGCCGATTCCTGGTGCAGCGCCCTATCGGGTACGGTCGCCCTCCCCTTCAGCGTCATGTCAAGAATCAGCCCCTTGAGGAGCGCGAACAGGCCAGCGTAGATAGCAAAATCCTTGCAGCTATCGCAAGCTTTGAACTCAATGCGACCAACCTCGAACGGCGCGAGAGCGAGCTTCGTAAGTGAAGGATTACTCGTCTGCAGATCTGCTGCATCTGCCAGAAATACCTGTGTAGCTGGTCGCACGCCTGTACGTACAAACGTCCGTACAGACAGGCCATCCCATAGATCGCCCGCAAAAAAGGGCGAACTGTAGCTAAATGGAATGATATAGGGGCTATAATATGTAAGCTTACGCCCAATATCAATGACCGAATCGGTCCCAAGCCCTTGCACAGAGATATTAAGATCTGGCCCGTAGGTGAGCATAGCAAGCGTTGAGGTCCAATCTTCAGGGGAAATGCGCAACATCGCCTCTTCACAGGCATTGAATGGCGGGTCAGGCACAAATTCCGTACGATGCGGGTTGAAGCTGGTCAATACGGGGAAAAACCCGGCGCTTGCGGCCTCGCTACATAGAAGTTGGAAGCTCGCCGTCAGTTCATCTATCGTACCCTGAATCGTCGTGTGTGGCGTCGTGCGAATCTCGATCCCCTTAGAAAGATGATTGATCAAAACGCCCGACTCGTTAAAGCGCTCCAGGCCTTCGATATACCACCTTTTCTTGCGAATACCAGCGTCTCCCACACGCAGATAAGGATAATCATCCTGATAAATTGGTAGATTAGCAATAATTGCATCAAAATCTGCAAAAGAGGTGGAGATAAAGTCAGCGAACTGGCCGTCTTTATTCATAAAAGCTACTTCATGCTCGATTCCAAAGGTGAACATGCTAAACCCTTTCACTTGCGAGAGCACCCCTTGATCTGGAGCCGTGGTGAGCACTTCTCTGGCGATAGCGCAACTGTTCAGAACTTCTCTCCTTACCACCTGACTGCTTACTGGAATCACCGGCCTATTTCAGCAAATACTCCAGCTAGCAAGGAATTGTAGTTGAATAGCTACGGATATCCTTCATTGCACTAAGCTTCCAAATACGATCCATTTCCTAAGCAAGTAAGCGCTAATACATTAGGACGTACTAATATCTTACTAGCACGGTAAGATATTAGCATTACCAAAAGCGTTAAGTCAAGTAGCTGATCGATTGGCCTGGATAGATTGGCCTACAATTTTGCGCCGAGAAAAGATGAACAAACGAGAAGATAGCTGAAAAGAGTTAAAAAAGTAGCAAGAAATAACTGCAAAGAATGAAGATGAGGGCATTAAGCCTAATGAGATGCAGGCGCATCATAATAAAAAAATATCGCGGAACGCAGAGTACGTACAAGCAGGGCAAATCTTAAAATAAGCAGCAAAAAACATATTGCATAATAATGGCAAGCAATTCCAAAATTTCTGGTGCTCGCAAGTCATGCATATGGAGAGTCAGGTACAGTAAACAGGGCCTGATCACCTATCAAGCAATGGCTGGCTCAGGAACGAGAAGACCATACAGTGGCCGTTGTCGACTATCCAGCCACGACTCGCGGGGAGCTGGTCATATTGGCGGCAAAACAGTCTGGCGGGAGGATTGAACGTCATTTCAAGCCTTGCTCTGTTTAGCTGCAGCTCCCCTAACGATCTACTTACAGCCTAGCGATCCCAGGACTCTAATAGCTGATAATAGTAACGTACCATCTCTTGATGATAGACATAGTCCGACTGAGAAGCGTGTGCTAACTCAGCCTGATGATGAGCAGACAACGCCCAGGCCCCTGCAACAGAACGGCGCGAACCACGTACTCGACGTATATATTCGGCCGGCAATGGTTCCCAGTTCTGGTCCATACACCAGTTTACATAAGGACAATTGCCACACCGTTTGCCGCAACAGAGCCTTCTGCGAATGAGGAACGCACGCGTGGTTCTACAAAGACCATCCGGTGTCATTTCCCAGTCCTCAGCACGTTCCACGATAATGCCGTACCTTTCCTTCTTTAAGCTCACCAGTGATCCTTGACTGGCAAGCAAGTCTTCGACAGATCAGGAGGTTTTGCCCGATACGACAGTGGTAATGTATTGTAGTACTAGCAACCCCTCCCAAGATTCAAGGCAATCATGAGAACTACTCCCACAACAATGTTGAAAGCAGTTCCCAAAACCTCTTCAGAAAATTAGTCGGCAGAATGCTTACTTCCGTAAGGGAACGGCGTTTCTACTCTTCCTGTGCATGCTCGGCTTTTTTGGCGTTAGCCACAATATCGCCAGGTTGGAATAATATATTTTGAGCCGCGATCTTCCATTTGGGGTTACGGCGCAGTAAAAACTCCAGATCCATGGAGAAATGCAAATACTCTTCAGATTGCGCTTGAAGTAAGAGCTGCTTAGCCTCAAGATCTTGCTCAAGCGAGATCCGCTGCTCATACCAACCAATAGCCTCACATTCCTCCTGGAGGGAAATAATTATACGCGCAAAGGTACGAACTTCTTGTGATAACTCGTTGGCTGGTTCATGGTATTGTGCAAAACTCATTAAAACAGTTCCTTTCTCTGGATTCCGCAGGGCGGAGTCTAATCCTACGAACAATGCTACTAGCTCTCTGGCAAAATACGCCTAAATCGACTAAAAAGCATATATGAATGCTTCAAGGTCTGACTTACTAACTAGCAACATTGGTTATTACTGCTCAACCATACACTCATCTGATGATATTTTGCAAGATCTGCTCGCTTCACTAGGTATTTTGTAATGACCCATCAACCATACTAACAGATGAATAACGATTGATCTACCAAATAGCCGCCAGAACGGCAAGCATGATTAATTCACACTTTACCTAAACATGATAACATATAAAAATCAAAAATGATACATAAAAATACACAAATATAGATTGTGTAACAATTATTTTTACAAAATGATGGCATTTCTTTACAAGATCTTTGACAAAAGTACTCTATGGTATTAATCAATCTTTTTATACGACTAAAATTATATATCATACAACTAAAATATAAGATTTTATGTAGTATAGAGAACTATTGTGACTCAGGCCGCACTGAGAGCGGTCTGAGTCACAATAGTTTTTTAAGTTCAACAATATTCTTGCTGAGCTTTTCCAGCGACAAAACACATATACGTCAATTCAACAAGCAGAAACAGATTGCTCTGGTTGAGCTTCACTTTGTTCTTTAAATAGTAACAGAGCGTGGATAGAGAGGCCAGAAAGCGCTGGAGAATGGGTTTAGAAAGTAGGTATCACCTCATGCGCCCTATCTACAAGTACTAATAACAAGCGCTACGGCTTGAAACTTTTTAGCGCAACAGATAAACTTACAAATATAGTTAAATTTATCGCCGCCACGACTCCTGAAAATAAGAGGCGATTGAAGGGATTCTGCAACATGATAGATCGTTTGTCATTAGCGACCACGCTGGGCATAGGCACGGCGTGTGGCTTCTACTTGCTAGCCGCCGTTTTTTTCTTGCATGGTATGCAAGGGTTTGCGTTGTGCTCGATAGCAATTGGAGGTGGAGCCACCAGTGCAAGTTTTACGTTGCTCCGTAAGCAGAGGAGACAGATGGCAAAAGATCCTTCTTTATTGCGGCGGTTTTAAGTCGTACGGTAATATTACATACTAGAACAGAGCATTGAATACATAGGCACTGACTCCTGTTCAATGCTAATGACTGAAGGGAAACAAAAAAAATGGCGACTTATATGACCAGGCAGAAAAATGTCTTCGAGCCCCTCAGCCCCGATGAAACTGCTAACTTCTCTTTTAGCGACTATAACTTGGTAGAGGACGATCAAAAAAAAGATCGACAAGCTATGCCGCAAATTGGTGTAAGTGGCCGTCTCACAGCAGTTCAAGTTACGCCCGGAAACAATTCAAACGGGCGTATTGAGGCAACTCAAGCAAATACCGCCCGCCTTATCACTAATCGCGAGGTAAGGAACCAGGAGGCGTATTATACACAACAAGCACAAAATATCCAGGCCCCCCGTCCGGCCGCACCTCAACAACAAGATGCCTTGTGTAGAGTAAGCTTTGTCGGCCCCGACCTGCAGTGGTATAGTATTAAGATTGGTCATGGGTCACCCAATCCAACGCAGCCGACACCAGCGATGCCCACACAAGCCCAGATGCAAGCACCAGCATGGCAGCAGGCCCCAATAGCACAAGCGATGCCTGCACAAGCTCTGCCTGCCCCTGCTCCCTGGCAACAGTCAACTATGACACAGATCCCTGCACCAGCAGCTCCCTGGCAGCAGGTTTCCCCGGCACAGGCACTACCAACACAAGCCCCATGGCAACAAGCTTCCCCAGCACAAGCACAACTTTATCCTGGATGGGCGCAGAGCGAGTTAGGTGAACCTAACATTCGGACATCAGAGAAAGCTGCCTCAGTAGAGAAACCTGAAAAAGAGGAAAGCTCGAAGGACTTTCTTTTACAGATTGTCCAGCCGGGATTGACCGGGTTGATGGATGGTTCGGTTTCGACCCTTGCTCCCATTTTCTCTGTTGCATTTGCGACACACAACCCTTTCACGACGTTCCTCGTCGGGATGGCATCCGCACTGGGCGCAGGCATCAGTATGACCTTCTCCGAGGCTCTTTCCGATGATGGCGAACTTACCGGTCGCGGCAAGCCGTTCTTGCGCGGTGGAGTTACGGGCCTGATGACGTTTCTCAGTGGAGCCGGGCACGCTCTGCCTTTCCTCATCCCTCACCTTCAGATTGCCCTTTACGCAGCCTATGCCGTTGTAGCAGTCGAATTGTTCGCAATTGCCGCGATTCGCCATAGGTTCTTTGGGACGGGTTGGTGGCTCTCGATTGTACAGGTTGTAGGTGGCGGCGCACTTGTCTTCTTAGTGTCCTTGCTACTAGGCAACGCCTGAATTTTCGGCTTTCCAGGAAATCTGGAAAGCCTATTTCGACGTATCCTGAACCTGTAGAAGCCTGTTTCAACGTACCCTGAACTTGTGGAAGCCTGTTTTGACGTACCCTGAATCTGTGAAAGCCCATTTCAAAGTATCTTGAACTTGTGGAAGCTTGTTTTGACGTACCTTGAATTTGTGGGAAATGAGAGAGAGATCTTCTTTTCTACAAAAAGCGCTTTTTTTTCCTTTTATAGTACATACAACAAAAGCGGCGCGCAATAAATGTCCCGGTTGGCAGCGCTATGCAGCAAGATAAATACGATAGCGCTTTTTCCTGAAATAATAGGAAATTCTTCTTCTTTCTGTAAAATCTCGCCGCTACTTGTGTGTATATAGTAAATACGCAGTTATTGTCCTCACGCATAGGCATATATCTGGAATCGATTAGAGAGAGCAAAAGAGTCTCAAGAGAAAGATGGTATTTGTATGAGCGCGACAGAATTAGTACAAAAGACACAGACCTCAAAGCCAAACAGGGTTCAGGACGCCGAGCCAAGTACGGATAAACATATGACGAACATTTTACCGCTCAAACTACGTCAGTTAGAGACACCTGAACAGCAAAGCGATTTCGAACCAATGACACAAAATCAACCACTACTTGTACATGAGCAGCCGGTCTTCGATGTGATCAGAAAACGCCGTAGCGTGGGTCAGGTCACACAAGAGGAGCCGACGAGAGAGCAGATTGAGCGTATGCTTGAAGCGGCTACCTACGCCCCTAGCCACCATGTCACGGAGCCCTGGCGCTTCATTATTATTACAGGGACGGCGCGTGAGGAATTTGGCAATATTATGGCTGCTTCTTTGAGTCTGCGTATGGAGGACCGCTTTAGCGATAAAGCACGCGCACAGCTGATGAGAGAGCGCAATAAGCCATTACGAGCTCCAGTCATTATCACAATGGCAATGGTGAACTTCAAAGAGATGAAGGGGATTCCGATTGAAAATATCGAATCCGCCGGAGCTGCTGTGCAAAATATGCTGCTGGCCGCCGAAGAGATGGAGTTGGCGACGCTCTGGAGAACGGGCGATACGGCCTATGATCCTATGGTGAAGCGCTGGTTAGGCATGACGCCTGAAGACCATATCGTCGGCTTCATCTATGTTGGCTTTCCCAAAGTTACACGACCACAGCGAGTTCCAACGCACTTTTCGCAGAGAACGACCTGGCTGTCCTGACGGGCCAGCCAGCAGGCCACATGGAATGGTTGAGTACATATCAATCATGGGGGAAGCCAGCCCGGAGCGCGGAGCGACCCCCACAGGGGCACAAGCGGCTGCCGCCCGTGTGCCCTCATGGAGAACAGCTACGTGCGGCAAACCACCAGATTAATGGGTAACAACCAGTTCTTTAGCAGAGCTACCTTCAAAGCGGGTCTGCGTTTTCAAGTATAAGTTTACATTCTCTTTGGTGACAAAATGCAGGCCCGTATTAGTCGAGGATGGCTGCTGCAGGCCGCCGGACAATGTGTACAGGAAAAGCTGCACAACGGATAGAAAACCTTGCAGATAGGGCTGCTGGTCAATCGTGAAGTCCAGGTTCCCTTTGGCGATCTGTGCAAGGGTGATAGGAGTAAGATCATAGCCACCACCATGGATGCCATCCGTGGCTGGTCGGTACTTCTCGATCACTTGACCAATACTCTGTGTCGTGCCACCATCAACTGCGAACATGCCTTTGACCTTTGGATGGGCTAGATAATATGCTTCAACCGATGCAAGCTCATCACTTACGGCGACACCCGTCGCGATCTCGAAAAAGTTAATTGGTTTCCCAGAATTTTTGATCGCATCATGCATCCCGTCGATGCGTGGCTGCAGATTGAGCGAACCGGGTGTGGCGATAAAACCAACAACGTCACCCGCATTCACCAGATTGATAATATGAGCACCAACTTGCAGGCCTGACTGGTAGAGATCCTGGCCAATATACGCCAGACGCTTATTTGGACTACCGGGCGGCACATCCCCATTGTAGCTGAGGACGGGGATGCCTGCATGCAAGGCCGCCTCCGTTACGGCATTAAAGGCGGTGGGATCAACAAGCGAAACGGCGATCCCATCTACTTTGGCGGCGATTGCTGCCTTCATCGCATCCACCATCTCTGATACCTTGTTGGTCTCCGACCCTACCCATTGGTATGTGCAACCGAAAAGCGTACAGGCATCTTCGATACCATATTTCGTTGGCGTAAAAAATGGATTCGTCATTGCATGATTTACAAAGACAAATTTCCAGATTGGATGCGCAGGAAGCTTGCCATCCGCGCTTACAGGGCTTGCAGTTGGAGCACTACTGCAACCAGCAACAAGAGCGGAAAGGCCTGTCGCGCTCAGCGCCATCTGCGTGAGCATGGTACGTCGTTGCATTGACGTGGGCAGTTGTAGGGATGAGGCCGGTGTCTTGCGCATAGTTCTTACCTTTCGACGCCTTAAAATAAC
>Ga0302321_100006207_pt1 | contig 10505 bp, 7 predicted proteins | sample Fen_T0_1_FD_202505 | JGI IMG/M metagenome (GOLD analysis project Ga0302321, IMG submission 202505) | Peat permafrost microbial communities from Stordalen Mire near Abisko, Sweden - Fen_T0_1 | ecosystem: Environmental > Terrestrial > Soil > Wetlands > Permafrost | place: Sweden: Abisko... | reverse complement strand
CTTCATCCTGCGTCGCAGCCGCAGGGCCTGACCCGTGGCGACCATCGGGCACGATCCCCGGCCGCTCGCGCGACTCGCCGGGGTCGTCGCCGCGGCCGCCGTGATGCTGGGCGGGCCCGTGGTCGCGCTGGGGCACGGCCTCTCGCCCACCTACCAGAGCCCGCTGCCGCTCGCGGTCTACCTCATGGGCGCCGCGGCCACGGTCGCCCTCTCGTTCGTGTTCGTCCTAGCGCGCGACATGCGGGCCGCCCCGCCGGAGCCGGGCCGGGTGACCACGGTCCCCGCCGTCGTCCGGCACGGCCTGCGGGCGATCGGCCTGCTCGCGTGGACGTGGATCATGCTCCAGGGCATCGCGGGCGGCACCTCGAGCGCCGCCGTCGCCGGCCTGTTCCTGTGGGTCTACGGTTGGGTGGGCGTGGCGATCCTCTCGGCGCTGGTGTTCCCGGTCTGGGAGTGGCTCGACCCGTTCGCCACGCTCCACGACATGGGTGCGGTGCTCCTGCGCCGGCTCGGGGTGCAGGGCTGGGCGCCGACGGCGCTGCCGCGGCGGGCACGGCTATGGCCGGCGGTCGCGGGCTTCCTGTTCGTCGTCTGGCTGGAGCTGGTCGTGGTCCCGGGCACCGCCGAGCTCACGCTCATCCTCGCCGGGTACACGCTCCTCACCCTCGCGCTGATGGCCCAGTACGGTCGCGACGGCTGGCGGGCCGCCGGCGAGTCCTTCACGGTCTGGTTCCGGACGCTCAACCGTCTCGCGGCGATCGGCATCCAGCCGGCGGCGGCCACCGCTCCTGGGGCGGATCGCGACGCGGTCGACGACCACGCCGTCCAGCGGCGCCCCTTCGCGTCCGGGCTGCTGACCGCGTCCTGGGAGACGCCGCGCATCATCCTCGTGGCCGTCGCGACGGGCTCGATCATCTTCGACGGGCTGTCCCAGACGGTGGCGTTCGCGTCGCTGTTCGGGGCGCCGGGGCTGGCGGCCAAGACCGTCCTGCTGTTCGCCTTCCTGGGGATCGTCGCGGGGGCCGCCATGGTCGTGGCGCGGGCCGTGAGCCCCGCGGCCATCGGTGCCGGGCTCCTGCCGATCGCCGTCGGCTACCTCATCGCCCACTACCTGACCTACCTGCTCATCGACGGCGAGCGCATCACGGTCGCCGTCTCCGACCCGCTCCAGCAGGGCTGGGACCTGTTCGGGACCGCGTTCTTCCAGCCGTCCGCCGGGTGGCTGCCGCCAGGCCTCGTCTGGACGGCGCAGCTCGTCGCCGTGGTGGGCGGGCACATGCTGGGCGCCTGGGCAGGTCACGTCGCCGCGCAGCGGGACCTGGACGCGGCGGCGCACTGGAACGGGAACGGGAACGGGAAGGCCGCCCGCGACCTGCGCCACCGCAGGATCCACGACCCGGATCCGCTGCCCGGCGCGCGGCGCAACCTGCGCCGGCGCGAGATCCCGCTCGCGATCGTGATGGTCGCGCTCACCACGCTCACGCTGTGGTCCCTCGGCCAGTCCATCGTGGTTGAGCAGCAGGCGGGCGTGCGGCCCCGACCCGGGGTCGCCCGGGTCGGCTGAGCCCGGACCGCCGCGACCCAGATAGGCCGCCGCGACCCGGCTTGACCGCTGCGACCCTACGAGGCCGCCGCGACCCCCGGCACCCAGTCCGTGATGGACCTCACGACCGCGATCTCGTCGAAGATGGACGGGTCCAGCGCCTCGGACGCCGCGATCCCCGTCTCGATCGAGGTGAAGCACAGGATGCCCTCGGCGATGGTCGCGTGCCGGATGTCCGCGGCATCCCGCACGGCGCCGGACCGTGGCGTCGGCGTGTTGACCACCAGCCGTACCTCACCGCTGGCGATCAGCTCCAGGATCCCCACCTCGTCGCCCACGGGCTCCGCGCCCAGCTTCGCGACGTGGGCGATCCCCGTGATGCCGGCCGCTTCGAGCGTCGCGCGCGTGCCCCCGGTCGCGGCCAGCCGGTAGCCCGCCCGCACGAGGGCGCGCCCGAGATCCGGCACGCCCCACTTGTCGCGATCCGCGACCGAGAGCAGCACCAGGGGCGCCACTCCGTCTCCCGCCCGCGGCGGGATCAGCGAGGCGCCGGTGAGCGCCTTCGCCATCGCCACGCGCGGGTCCACGGCGATGCCGATGACCTCGCCCGTCGACTGCATGAACGGCCCGACCGACGGGTCCACGCCCTTGAGCTTGGCCGTGGAGAACGCGGGCGACTTGACCGAGACGAACGGCGGCACGGGCCGCAATCCGTCCTCCCAGCCCATCGACGCCAGCGTCTCGCCGAGCGAGATCCGGACCGCCAGCTCCACCATGGGCACGCCGGTCACCTTGGACATGAAGGGCACGGTCCGCGATGCCCGCGGGTTGACCTCGATCAGGTACACGCCGTCGTCGCGGACGATGAACTGCGCGTTGACCAGGCCCTTCGCGCCGAGCGCCAGGCAGACGCGCTGCATCGTCGAGACGATCAGGCTCTGGTCGCCCTCGGCCACGTGCTGCGGCGGGAAGACGCCGATCGAGTCGCCCGAGTGGACGCCCGCCCGCTCGACGTGCTCCAGCAGGCCCGGGATCAGGACGTCCCTCCCGTCCGAGACGGCGTCGATGTCGACCTCGATGCCCTCGAGGAAACGGTCGATCCGCACGGGCCGGTCGGGGTCCACCACCGCGGCGGCCGCGAGGTGGCGCACCAGGTCGTCGGGCGAGTAGGCGAAGTCGATGGCCAGTCCGCCGATGACGAAGGACGGGCGCACGATGACCGGGTAGCCGATGCGCTCCGCGAGGGTGAGCGCCTCCTCGATGGACTCCGCCATGCCACCCTCCGGCTGCGGGATGCCGAGGCGGTCCAGCAGCGCGGAGAACCGCGTCCGCTCCTCGGCCTGGTCGATGGCCTCGAGGTCCGAGCCCAGCAGCGGCACGCCCGCGGCGACGAGCGGCGCGGCGAGGTTGAGCGGCGTCTGGCCGCCGAACGCCACGACCGCCGGCAGCATCGCGATCGTCCCGTCGGGGTTCCGGAAGCCGGCGCTCTCGAACTCGATGATGCTGCGGACGCTCTCCGTGTCCAGCGGCTCGAAGTAGAGGCGCGTGGAGGCGTCGAAGTCCGTGGACACCGTCTCGGGGTTGGAGTTCACCATCACGGCGCTCCACCCGTTGCGGCGCAGGACGTCCGCGGCCTGGACGGCGCAGTAGTCGAACTCGATCCCCTGCCCGATCCGGACGGGGCCGCTGCCGATGACCAGCGCGGCGGGCCGCGCGACCGGCGGCGCCTCCGCGGGCGACCCGGACGAGGCGTAGGTCGAGTAGAAGTACGGCGTCTCGGCGGCGAACTCGGCGGCGCACGTGTCCACCATCGCGAACCCGGGCACGATCCCCAGCGCCTGGCGGGCGCCCCGGACCGCGGCCTCCTGCATGCCCGCGAGCGAGGCGAGGTCCCTGTCGCTGAACGCGGCCCGCTTCACGGTGGCGAGCAACGCGGCGCCGTCGGCGTCCTCGGGGTCCACCAGGCGCGGGCCCATCGCCCGCACGTCCGACTCCAGGGCCACGTTGCGGCCCATCTCGGCGAGGAACCAGGCGCTGATCCCGGTGGCGCGCCGCACGACCTCCTGCGGCACACCACGGCGCAGGAGCCCCAGGACCCGCCACAGGCGCGAGTCGGAGGGCTCGAGGAACCGCTTCAGCACGATCGGCGCGGCGGAGCGCTGCGCGAAGCGGGAGCTCTCACAGGCCTGGCCACCCGCATCGGTCCAGCGGATGGGCGCGTCCTCGGCCGGCAGGCCGTCGAACCCGGCACCGCCCTCCTCGGCGTCGATGCCGGCGTAGACCGCGGCGAGGTAGGCGAACGTGGGCGCCCAGGACGGGTCCTCGCCCATCGGGCCCGCGCCGGCCTGCTCGAGGCCGCGGAGCGCCTTGTTGAGCGCCGCCCCGAACGTGCGGTCGATCGCCATGACCTCGCCGGTCGCCTTCATCTGGCTGCCGAGGCGACGGTCGGCGCCCGGGAACTTGTCGAACGGGAAGCGCGGCAGCTTGACCACGACGTAGTCGAGGGCGGGCTCGAAGGCGGCGACCGTCGTCCCCGTCACGACGTTGGGGATGTCGGCCAGCGTCCGGCCCGCGGCGATCTGGGCCGCGACGCGGGCAATCGGGTAGCCGGTGGCCTTCGACGCCAGCGCCGACGATCGGGAGACGCGCGGGTTGACCTCGATGACCGCGTACTCGGTGCTGTCCGGCGACAGCGCGAACTGCACGTTGCAGCCGCCCTCCACGCCCAGCGCACGGATGATCGCCAGCGACGCGCTCCGGAGCCGCTGGTGGACCGCATCGGTCAGGGTCTGGACGGGCGCCACGACGATCGAGTCGCCGGTGTGGACCCCGAGCGGGTCCACGTTCTCCATCGAGCACACGGCGATGCACGTGTCCTCGGCGTCGCGCATGACCTCGTACTCGATCTCCTGCCAGCCAACGAGGCAGCGCTCGATCATGACCTGCTTGATCGGGCTCGAGCGGAGGCCCGCCCGGACGCGCTCCCAGTAGGCCTCCTCGGTCTCCACGATGCCGCCGCCGGTCCCGCCGAGCGTGAACGCGGGCCGGATGATGGCGGGCAGGCCGATGGTCTCGAGCGCCACCCTGGCGGACGCATGGCGCGCCTCGTCGTCGGCGCCCTCCACGATGGAGGAGGGGGCGTACGGCTGCCCGATCCGGTCCAGCAGGTCCCGGAAGGCCTCGCGGTCCTCGGCCATCCGGATCGCCTCGAGCGGGGTGCCAAGGAGGCGGACGTTGTGCCGCTCCAGGACGCCGGCCTTGCTGAGCTCCATCGCGAGGTTGAGCGCGGTCTGCCCGCCCAGGCCGGCAAGCAGGCCCTCCGGCTTCTCGCGCGCGATGACCGCCTCGATCGCGGGCACGGTCAGCGGCTCGAGGTAGACCGCGTCCGCCACGCTGGGGTCGGTCATGATCGTGGCCGGGTTGGAGTTGACGAGGATCGTGCGCACGCCCTCGGCGCGCAGCGCGCGGCAGGCCTGGGTACCCGCGTAGTCGAACTCCGCCGCCTGGCCGATGACGACCGGCCCCGAGCCCAGGATCAGCACGGACGCGGGCTTGGGGCGGTGGGCGTGGACTGGCGGCACCGGGAGGGCCGCGGCCACGAAGGCGTCGGTCATCTCGTCCGTCACGCGTTGCGCCGGCACGCGTCCGCGAAGCGGTCGAACACGGCCAGCGCGTCGAGCGGCCCGGGGGCGCCCTCGGGGTGGTACTGGACGGTCTCGATGGGCTTCTCGACGTGCCGCAGGCCCTCGACCGAGCGGTCGTTGAGGTTCAGCTGGGAGACCCGGAAGCCCGAGCTGGCCGGGAGGCTCTCGCCCACGACCTGGACCTCGTGGTTCTGCGCGGTCACCTGGACGTAGCCCGTGTCCAGGTCCTGGACCGGGTGGTTCGCGCCGTGATGCCCGAACCGCAGCCGGCTGGTCTCGGCACCCGCGGCCCGGCCCACGACCTGGTGCCCGAGACAGATCCCCAGCAGGGGCCGGCCGTCCTCGATGATGGCCCGGGCGAGCGCCACGGGACCCGCGAGCCGCGCCGGGTCACCGGGCCCGGGGCTGAGCACCACGCCGGCGACGTCGCCTGCGAGGACCTCCTCGGCGGTGGCGGTGTGCGGCAGGACCCGGACCCGGACGCCGCGCCGCCGCAGGGACCGGACGATGTTGGCCTTGAGCCCGAAGTCCACGATGGCGACGAGCGGCGCGTCCCCGTCGCCCACCTCGCGCGGCGCGGCGGGCGAGACCTGGGCGACGAAGTCCTGGTCCTCCCAGCGGGGCACGTCCCGGGCCATGGCGATGGCGATCGCCGGGTCGGTGACGCCCGGCGCGGTGATGATCCCGCGCTGGCAGCCGGTGGTCCGCAGATGCCGGGCGAGCGCGCGGGTGTCGACGCCGGCGATGGCGGGGATGCCGTTGCCGCGCAAGAGCGTCGCGAGCTGGCGCGCGTCGTCAAGCACGGCGGCCGTCGCGTGCGCCACCACCAGGCCACGGAGCCACGGGCGCTCGGACTGGTCGTCGTCCTCCAGCCGGCCGTAGTTGCCGATGAGGGGGTACGTCATGACCACGACCTGCCCCGCGTAGGAAGGGTCGGTGGCGATCTCCTGGTAGCCGGTCTGGGACGTGTTGACGACGAGGTCCCCGCCCGCGGCCACGGGCGACCCGAACGCGATGCCGGGGAAGACGGTGCCGTCCTCGAGCGCCAGCAACGCGGGTCCGGCGTCGCCGACGCGTGGGTCGACGATCGCGTCGGCGCGCGGCAACGGGGGCAGTCGCACGGTCGGTGGAACGGTCACTCAGATCCCGGCGGGCCGCGGCGGGCGAGCGCCGCAGGCGGGCATGCGCATGCGCATCAGCTACCTCCTAGCCGGCCTCTCCGGACCGGGATACCGGCCTCACGGGACCGGCTGCCAAGATGCTGGGAGGGTAGCACGGTGCGGCTCCCGGTTCCGGGTCGGGCGCTTGGCCCGAGCCCCCGCGGCCGTTCGGGCGGATGGGGCCGCGCGTTCGGCCGGCCGCGTCGAATCGCCCACGCATCCGCGCGGCCCACCACGGCGCGGCGCATCCGGGCGTGGACCGGGGTTGGCGACAGGGTTGGCGTCAGCCCAGCAGGGTGTCACGCCCTGGGAGGGGCTCGTGCAGCGCGGGATCCAGCGCGGACGCCCCGCCGGACGCGACACCGGCCGGCCCCGGAACCGCCGTTGGCAGCTCCGCGCGGAACACCGCGCCGCCCAACTCGCCGTTGCGGACGCCGATGCGCCCGCCGTGCCGCTCCACGATCCAGCGCGCGATCGCGAGCCCGAGGCCGGTGCCCCCCGACGGCGCCCCGGGTGCACGGTAGAAGCGGTCGAAGACGTGCTCCATGTCCTCGGGTCGCAGGCCCGGCCCCTGGTCCGCGACCTCGAGGTACGCGATCCCCTCCTCGCCGCGGACACGGACCGTCACGCGTCCGCCGCGCGGGCTGTGGCGGATCGCGTTGTCCACGAGGATGGTCACCAGCTGGCGGAGGCGCACGGGATCTCCATCGAGCATCGCCGGCTCCGGGTCCACCTCGATTCGCACGCCCCTGCCCTCGGCCAGGCGGCCCAGCGACGAGGCGGCGTCGGAGGCCACGTCGCCCAGGTCCAGGCCCATGCGGTCCATCGGGACCGCCCCGGAGTCGGAGCGGGCGAGCAGCAGGAGATCGTCCACCAGCAGCGTGAGCTGCCCCACCTCCGCGTCGATGTCGTCGAGCGCCTCGGACGACTCGCCGAGCGGGCGGTCCCGGTGCCGGTTGAGGTGCTCGACGGACGAGCGGATGACGGTCAGCGGCGTGCGCAGCTCGTGGCTCGCGTCGGCCGCGAACTCCCGCTGGCGCCGGAGGGCGACGCGCTGCGCCTCCAGCGACCTGCGGATCGGGACGAGCGCGCGACTCGCGTAGAGGTAGCCGACGACGAACGAGACAAGGAGGACGACCAGGCCGCCGGCGAGGAGCGTGGTGAGCAGCGACCGGAGCGTCTCGACCTCGGTCGAGCGGTCCTGGAGGGCCTGGAGGTAGTAGGTTGCGCCGTTGCCGATGTAGACGAAACGCTGGGTGAGCAGCCGGGCCGGCACGACACCGGTGCCCAGCTTGACGTCCACCTCCCGGACGTCGCGGCCATCGGTCGCGGTCCCGGCGGCGGCGAAGCTGGCGGGCTCGGGCAGGCCCGGCAGGGTGACGACGGGCTGGCGGGGGCGCAGCTGCACGGGCTGCCCGTTGGAATCGAAGGCGAACAGGTAGGTGTTGCCCTGCCCCGGCTGGAAGCCGAACTGCCCTCCGGGGAGGTCCGTCCCGGCGCCATTGTCCGGATCGGTTCCGCCGGCCAGCCGCGTGACCCACGGGTCCACCCGGTTCGAGAGCTGGGTGACCGACGCGTTGAAGAGCGTGTTCGCCACCGCCGTGTACAGGCCGGCGCCCAGGACGACCAGCACGACCAGGGTCGAGATCCCGCTCCACGCCACGAGGCGCCAGCGGGTTCGCCGGAGCAGCCGCGCCTCGTCCGCGAGGGCGGCCTGCTCTGCGCCGTCGTCCCGGGGGTCCACCCGGACGCCGTCAGACATCGGCGAGCCGGTAGCCCACGCCGCGGACGGTCTCGATCTGCGCGCCCGCGTCGCCCAGCTTCGTCCGCAGGTAGTGCACGTACGCGTCCACCGCGTTGGGCGTCACGGCGACGCTGAACGGCCACGCGTGGTCCAGGAGCTGGTCACGGGTCAGGGTCTGGCCCGCGTGGCGGAGCAGCGCCTCGAGGAGCGAGAACTCCCGCGGGCTGAGGTCCACGTTGACGCCGTTCACGGTCACCCGGCGGGCGGTCTCGTCGAGAACGATGGCCCCGGCCGAGAGCTTGGGCTCGGGGCGGCGAGGACCGGGCTCCGCGCGGCGGGCGAGCGCCCGCAGGCGCGCGGACACCTCCGCGTATGCGAAGGGCTTCACCACGTAGTCGTCCGCGCCCGCGTCCAGGCCGCTGACGCGGTCGTTGACGGTGTCCCGGGCGGTGAGCATCAGGATGCTGACGTCGATCTTGTCGGCCCGGATGCGGCGCGCCACGTCGAGCCCGGACATGTCCGGCAGGCCGATGTCGAGCACCACGGCGTCGAGGCCGTCGAGGGCCGAGGCGAGCTCGATGCCCGTCCGCCCGTCCGGGGCGTGCTCCACGATGTGGCGGTCCTCCTCGAGGAGGCGGGTCAGGGCGCGGGCGAGGCGCTCGTCGTCCTCGACCAGGAGCAGGTGCATGGGTGCGCCTCGCGGTCTGCTTGGGACCGGTCAGGGGACGACGGTGACGTCGCCCGCAGTGCCGAGGTTGATGTCGCCGTTGGCGCCCTGGGTCGGCTGGACGCGGCCGCCGAGCTTGACCTCGACCTTGGACCCGGTCTTCACGTCGGAGGCCGACGCCGCCGCCTGCTGATGGTACGTCGTGGTGCCGTCGAGGCTGAACGTGACCACCGGGCCCGCGTCGGTCTGCACGGACACGCTGTCCGGGGTCACGGCCGTGACCGTCCCCGAGATGCCCAGGCCGCCGAAGCCGCCGCGCCCGAAGCCGCGCTCGAGGCCCAGCCCGCCATCGGGGTCGCCGGGCCGTCCACCGGCACCACCGTCGTTGCCATTGAGATCGAACGAGGCGCGCGGGCCGCCGTTGGCCAGCGGGCCGTTGCCGTTGCCCGCACCGTTGCCGGTGCCGTTGCCCGCGCCGTTGCCCGCGCCCTGGGCTGCGGCGACCTGGGAGGCGCTCGAGGCCGGCGCGGTCGCACGGCCCGCCGCGAAGGCGATGCCGACGGCGCCCACCATGATGGCGGCGCCGAGCGCGATGGTGAGCACCCGCGACGACCCGGACGTGCCGCGGGTTGTCGGGACCGCCCCCGCGACTGGCGAGGTGTATCCCTCCCCCGGTCCGGGCTCCGGCGCGACGGGCACGAACGGCAGGCCGGGCGCGTAGGCGCCGGGTCCCGGCGGCGGCGCGGCGGCGGCACGAGCGGCGGGCTCGGGCTCCGGAGCCACGAAGGCCGGCCACGGCTGCGTCGGGCTGGACTCGGTTGCGCGGTCGTGGCCCGTGCGATCGATCGGGGGCTGGGTCATGGTCGGACGCTCCTGGCCTTGCGGCGGCTGGTGGGCGGGGTCACTTGCCCGTCACGAGGATGTCGGTCGCGGTGAGGCCGGGGCCGGCGCCGTTGGCCCCCGACCCCGGGCCCGCGCTGGCAGCCGGTGCCCCGGAGGCTTCCGGTCCGCCGCGCCGGAACTGCGCGCCGTTCACGGTGACCTGGACCTGCGTGCCGATCGCGAGGTCGGTGGATGCCGCGGCCGCCTGCGCGTGGTAGGTGGTCGTCGCGGGCACCGCGATCTGCACGGTCCCGTTGCCACCGGCGGGCTGCACGGTGATGGACCCGTTGCCCATGGCGACGATCGAGCCGCTGATCGCGATGCTGCCGGCCGCGAACGCGCCGCCGAAGCCGCCGTTGCCGCCGCGGCCGCTCGCGTTCGGGAACCCGCCACCGTTGCCGAAGCCCTGGCCGCGGCCGGTCGGCGCCTGCTGGGGCGCGGTCACCCGTCCACCCGCGAAGCCCAGGCCGGCGGCCGCGACGAACCCGGCGATGACCAGGGCACCGGTCAGGAGCCCGCCGCGGGCCGAGGACTTCGGGGGAACCGGCTTCGCATTGATCCCCGCCGGGATGAAGGACGGAGCGGGCGAGCCGGCGGGGGCGCCAGTCTCCGGCGTGGCGTACCAGGGTCCGGTGCCGGGCGCTGGCTGGGGGGGCGTCCCGGGGTCGGTTGCCCGGGTCGGGTCGTCGGTCATGGCCGGATCTCCTGGTGGCGAGGATGCACGTTGGGGGGTCATTCGTAGCGGAGGGAGGCGATGGGGTCGAGGCGGGCCGCCTGGCGGGCCGGCCACACGCCGAACACCACGCCGACGGCCAGGGAGAAGCCCACGGCCACGATCACGGTGATGGGATTGAAGATGAAGCCC
>Ga0302321_100006205_pt1 | contig 10506 bp, 8 predicted proteins | sample Fen_T0_1_FD_202505 | JGI IMG/M metagenome (GOLD analysis project Ga0302321, IMG submission 202505) | Peat permafrost microbial communities from Stordalen Mire near Abisko, Sweden - Fen_T0_1 | ecosystem: Environmental > Terrestrial > Soil > Wetlands > Permafrost | place: Sweden: Abisko... | reverse complement strand
GCGAGTTGGTCCAGAGCGACCGGCGGGTCGGCGAGCTGACCCGCTTGCTGGGCGAGCCACAGAACCTGGTCTCGTACCACCTGCGCGAGCTTCGTGGGGCCGGCTTGGTGTCCTCGCGTCGCAGTTCGTTCGACGGCCGGGACACCTACTACCGGGTCGATCTGACCCGCTGCGCCGACGTGCTGACGAGCGCCGCCGCCGCGCTCGATCCCGGGCTCCGACTGAAGGCAGTCCGCGCCACTCCGACGCGTGCCCGCGGACGGCGACCGCGCGTGTTGTTCCTGTGCACGGGCAACAGCGCCCGTTCGCAGATGGCCGAGGCCCTGCTCGAGCACCTGTCGGGCCACGCCATCGAGGCACGCAGTGCCGGCAGTCAGCCGAAGCCGGTGCACCCGATCGCCGTGCAGGTGATGGCGGCGCGAGGCATCGACATCTCGGGGCGGACCACCAAGCACCTCCGCCAGTTCAACCGAACCCGCTTCGACCAGGTCATCACCTTGTGCGACAAGGTTCGTGAGGTCTGCCCCGAGTTCCCCGGAGCGCCGACGACCGCCCACTGGAGCATCCCCGATCCCGCGTCCACCGGTGATGTCGACGAGGCGACCTACGCCGCCTTCGAACAGGTCGCGGCCGACCTCGAAGTCCGGATCTCGCACCTGATCGCCCGCCTGTCCACCCACCAAGGAGAAGCTGCTCATGCTCGATGAGGACACGGTCAACGTGCGCTACCTGGTCGACGACGTCGCCGCCGCAATCGACTTCTACACCACCCACTTCGGGTTCACGGTCAACACCAGCGCGGCGCCGGCGTTCGCCGATGTCACGCGCGGCAACCTACGGCTGCTGCTCAGCGGCCCCACCAGCTCGGCCGGACGGCCGATGGCCGATGGCGAGCGACCACAGCCCGGTGGTTGGAACCGCATCCACCTGCTCACCGACGATCTGGCTGCCGACGTCGAGCGCTTCCGGGGCGCCGGCGTCCAGTTCCGCAATGACGTGGTCTCGGGGCCTGGTGGATCACAGATCCTCGCCATCGACCCCGCGGGCAACCTGGTCGAGCTGTTCCAACCGGCACCGCCGCCACCGACCTCGTAGCGCAACGGCCACCTTCGACATCGAGGACGGACAGCCCATGGTGGAGCTGACATGATGCCCGAGACCGGCCAGGCGCCCTCCGAACCCGCAGCGTGAGCAACGCTGGGCCAACTGCAATAAGACTCTGGTTTCACGGTATGGTCCCCCGCCATGGACTTCGACGAGTCACCTGAGGAACAGGCCTTCCGCCTCGAGGTGCGACACTTCCTCGAGCAGCACGCCACTCCCAAGACCGGCACGACGGCGGACTGGTCCCGCGGTGCCATGGCGGACAACGAGGACGTCGAGCGGCGCTTCCAGGAGAAGTCCCGGCAGTGGCAGCACACGCTCTACGACAACGGGTGGGCCGGCATCACGTGGCCGAAGGAGTTCGGCGGCCGGGGCGCCACGCCGGCCGAGGCCATCATCTTCGGTCAGGAGGTCGCGGCCTTCGACGTGTCCCAGGGCTTCTTCGGCACCGCTCTCTCACTGGTCGGCCCGGCCCTCATGCGGCACGGCTCACCGGCGCAGCAGGAGCGCTACCTGCCGCCCCTGCTCCGGGGGGACGAGACCTGGTGCCAGCTGTTCAGCGAGCCGGGCGCCGGGTCCGACCTCGCCGCCCTGGCCACTCGCGCCGTCCGGGACGGGGACGAGCTGGTCGTCAACGGGCAGAAGGTCTGGAACTCGCAGGCCCAGCACGCCGACTTCGGCATCCTCATCGTGCGCACCGATCCCGACGTGCCGAAGCACCGGGGGATCTCGTTCCTGATCCTCGACATGCGCACTCCCGGCGTCGACGTCCGACCTCTGCGGGAGGCCACCGGCCAGGCGTTCTTCAACGAGGTCTTCCTGTCGGATGTCCGCGTGCCCGTCGACCACGTCGTCGGGGGCCTCGACCAGGGGTGGGCCGTCACCCGCACGGTGCTGACCAGCGAGACGGGGATGATCGGATCGGGTCGGGGCGCGGCCAGCTTCGAGGCCCTGCGGCGCCTGGCCGTCGCCGTCGGCCGCACCGACGAGCCGCTGATCCGCCAACAGCTCGCCGAGGTCTACGCCCGCGAGCGGATGCTCGACTTCCTCGGCCTGCGGATGCAGACGTTCGTGATGCACGGCCGCGGCAACCCACCCGACCCGTCGGTTCTCAAGAACATGAACACCGCCACCAACGACGTCAAGGCCAACCTCGGCCTCCAGCTGCAGCAGGCCGGCGGCATGCTCTCCCGAGCGGACGGAGCCGAAGACGGGCTGTGGCAGAACTTCGTGATGTCGCAGTTCGCGTCACGCATCGGTGGCGGCACCAACGAGGTGCACCGCAACATGATCGCCGAGCGAGCCCTCGGTCTCCCCCGCGAGGCGCAGCTCGACAAGGACATCCCCTGGCGCGACGCGATCAAGGCCTGAGGGCCCTCGACCGGTCGATCAGCGACCGAGGATGAGTGCCGCGGCCCGGTCGATCGACTCGTAGACGGCGCTCACCGGCTTCAGGCCCAGCTGCCAGCTGCGCAGGCTCTCGTCGAGCACGGCGCTCATCACCGCGGTGACGTCGCGCTGCTTCTCCTCGGAGAGCCGTGAGCTCTCGAGGGCCTGCCCGAACGCCTCGCTCTGTTGGCGAGCGAAGTCGCGCCACACCCGCGCCGCGTTGGGGTCCTTGCTGCTCTGGATCTGCATGAGCACGTCGTAGACCTTCGGCTGGCGTTCGAAGGCCCGGGCCGCCCGGCGATAGATCGCCTTGACGCGGTCCTCGGTAGGGCCTCCCGGCACGGCGCGCTGGCCGCTGCTGAAGCGCTCGGACCACGACTGCAAGGCGCAGGCGAAGAGGTGGTCCTTCGAGTTGAAGTAGCGATAGAGGGTGCCGAGCGCCACCTCGGCCTCGTCGGCGACGTCCTTCACCTGGATCTTCTCGTAGTCGATGTCGAACATCAACCGACCGGCCGCGTCGATGATGCGCTGCCGGCGCTCCCGCTGGTCGAGACGCAGCGATGCCGCCTCGGGCAGGGTCCGCAGCGTCGCCTCGGTGGTTCGGGTGGAGTGCTTCGTCATCGGTCCTCGATCGCCGGTGCCAAGCGAGGGAGCGTACCGGCGATCCTCACCCGGTTCGGGCTCCCCGCAAGGATGTCAGGCCGCCGTGACGTTGCGCAGCAGCGCCTCGTTGGGCTCGGCCGGGAGCTCGACCAGCGGCTGCGCCACCTCGCTGACCAGCGGCCCGATGCGCGCCGCCAGCGGTGCCAGCGCATCGAGGTCGAAGTCGTACATGTCGGCGGCGTTCCCGGCCAGGACCTTGCGGACGTCGGCCTCGGACCAATCGTGGAAGACCTGGCGCAGGGCGAGGGTCGAGTAGGGGTAGGTCGCCTCGTCGTGGGGATAGTCGCTACCCCACATCACGTGCTCGAGCCCGACGCCGTCGATGGCCGCCGTTACGTCGGCCGCCGACGGGAAGCTCAGACCGAACCACACGTTCTGGCGGACGTACTCGCGTGCGGTGCGGGGCAGCACGTGCTCGGGCTTGAACCGCAGCTCACCGATCGACCCGGTGTCACGGACCCGTCCGAGGATCATGTCGAGCTGGTCGAGCACGCCCGGCAGCCACGAGCAGCCCTGCTCGGTCATGACGAACTTGAGCCGGGGGAACCGGTCGAACACCCCCGACAGCAACAGGAACATCAAGGGGCGCCGGGAGTAGAACGGCACCTCGGCGATCATCATCAGCGCCGACGACGGAACCCGTGCGTAGGCGGGCGAGCCCTGGCCACCGTGGCAGTTCACCGGGACCTCCAGGTCCTCGCAGACCGCCCACAGCCGGTCGTAGTCGGGGTGGTTCAGCGGCTTGATCCAGTCGACGTCGGGCGGGATGGTCGGCAACAGGACACCGCCACGCAGGCCGTGCTCCTTGATCCACGTGACGTCCTCGATGGCATCGTCGATGTCGTTGATGAAGATCTGGCCGATGCCGGCGCGGCGCTCGGGGTAGCGGCCGCAGAAGTCGACCAGCCAGCGGTTGTGGGCCCGCACACCGGCCAGGCGCTGCTCGTACTCCTCGGGCTTGGGCGGGCGAGCGAAGAGCACGAAGCTCGGGAAGAAGGGCGGCACCGTGTTGGGGAAGATGACCTCGCCGGCGACGCCGTCGGCGTCCTGCTGCGAGTTGCGCATCTCGTCGTCCCAGTTGCGGAGGCGGCGCTGGTCACCCAGATCGCTGAACGGGTTCTTGTACTCGCCCCGCCAGGCATCGAAGTCGTCGAGCCACTTCTCCTCGAGGAACTCGCGGTACATCGCATGGCTGCCGCCCGCGTGGGTGTCGGCCGAGATGACCGTGTAGCGGTCGTTCTGGTCGCCGGAGGTGCTCGTGCCCATGGTCCGTCTCCTGAGAACTAGATTACGGTTCCAGTAGCGTACGGGGGCAGCGGCAGCGGCACAAGCCACCCGGTCACGACAGCGTGGCCTGGACATCCTCCTCGACCTCGCGCTTCACGACCTTGCCGGTGGCGTTGTACGGCAGCTCGTCGCGGAACACCACGTAGCTCGGCACCTTGAAGGCCGCGAGCGCATCCGCGACCCATGCCTTCACGTCCTCCGGGGCGAGGTCGGCACCGGCGCGGAGGACGACCACCGCCGCGATCTCCTGGCCGAGCTGGTGGTGCGGCACGCCGACCACGCACGCCTCGGCCACGGCCGGATGCTCGGCCAGTCGGGTCTCGATCTCGATCGGGTAGACGTTCTCGCCACCCCGGATGATGAGGTCGCGCATGCGGCTCTCGAGCTGGAGCACGCCGTCGGTGAAGCGGCCGAAGTCGCCCGTGCGGTACCACCGCTGCTCGTCGAGCGCTTCGGCGGTGGCGGCCGGGTCGCCCCAGTAGCCGAGGAACACCGATGCGCCTCGCACGCAGATCTCGCCGATCTCGCCGTCGGGGAGGACCTCGCCGAGGGTGCCGCGGATCTCGAGCTCGCACAACGGCTCGACGAGCCCGACCGAGGCCGGATGGGTCTCGAGCGTGATCCCGCCGAGGCGCGCCCCCGAGCCGAACGTCTCGCTCATGCCATAGCCGGCGCCGATGCGGGCGTTGGGCAGCTTGCGGGCCATCAGCGCGAACAGCTCCGGCGAGAACACGGCCCCTCCCCCGCCGATGGTGGCGATGGAGGTGGTGTCGAACTCGTCGAACCGCGGGTGCTCGAGCAGGCGCCAGAACTGGGCCGGCACGCCGCTCCAGCCAGCGATGGCGTGCTCCTCGGTGAGCTGGAGGTGGACGAGCTCGTCCCATGGTCCGAGGGGAGGGAACACCACCTTGGTGCCGGCGACCGGCGCGGCGACGAGCGGCAGGGTGCCCGAGACGTGGAACAGCGGGGCGGCGAGCAGCGTGGACGGCTGTGGGCGAGGCAGCTCGGAAGGCTCCGGCGCGGTGCCCATGAGCTCGGCGACCAGCACGCCCATGGCCCCCTGCAGCGCGGCGACCATCGGCGAGTGGACCAGGGAGCGGTGCGACAGCGTGGCGCCCTTGGCCCGTCCGGTGGTGCCGCTGGTGAACAAGATGATGGCGGGGTCGTCCTCGTCGATGGCCACGTCGGGGGGCGCCGGGTCGTCCGGCCGGGCCGGGCCGAGGAGCGGATCGAGGTCGGCCAGGTCGACCACGACGGGGCCATCGGGAAGGTTCCCCTCACGCAGCCGCTCGAGCCGGCGCTCGTCGGCGAGCACGAGGGTCGGCGCGCACACCTCGATGCCCTGCACCAGCTCGGTCGGGCTCCACCACCCGTTGAGCCCGGACACGATGCCACCCAGGGAGACCGTGGCCCACCAAGCCACCACGTAGGAGGCCACGTTCGCCGACGCGACGGCAACGCGGTCGCCCGGGCCGACGCCGAGGTCGCGGAGCCGTGCGGCCACCCGAGCGACCGAGGCGACGGTGTCGCCATAGGTGAGCGTGCGATCTGGGAAGACGAGGTAGGGCAGCTCCGGGCTGCGCTCGGCGGCAGCTCGCAGGACCGCCGGGAGGTTCGGCGGACGCTGCCGGAACACCATGATCGGCGTTCCCAGGACGACCTCGTCCACGACCTCGAACGGGCCGCCGGGGTCGGTCAGCGAGGCGAGGAACTCGTTCGGGGCCCATCGGTGCGTGTTGCCGGACATGGCTCGGCACCGTACCGGTCCTCGGAGACCTGTCGAGTCGTGAGGCAGGAAACTAGGGTGGTCTCATGTCTCAGTCCACGGCAGGGATGGGCGATCCGACGACCGAGATGGAAGCGGTGCTCGACGCGGCGGCGGCGTGCTACCTGCGCTTCGGCGTCGACAAGACGACCGCGGTGGACATCGCCAAGGCGGCGGGCATCTCCCGGGCCACGCTCTACCGTCGGTACGGCAGCCACGAGGCCATCTTCCTGGCCGTGCTGACCCGTGAGTCCGAGGCCATGATGCTCGACGCCGATCGGCATCTGGCCCACGTCACCGACCCGGGCGCGCGGATCGTCGAGGGCATGGTGTTCGCCATCGGCGAGATCACCCGGCGCCCGGTGCACGCCGCGGTGTTCACCACCGATTCGGCCGGGTGGGCCGCGACCAAGGCGCTGCGCGTCGATGCCCTACGACGGCTCGGCGAAGCCGGCATCCGGCCCATGTTGGCCCAGGCCGACGGGTCGATCTCCGAGCAGACCATCGACGACCTGGTCGACTGGATGCTGCGAATCCTGATCTCCTATGCCGCGCTGCCCGGACCGGCCGACCTCGAGCCGGACGACATCCGTCGCCACCTCTCGACGCTGTTCCTGCCGGCGCTGAGCGGCCTGCTCGCCGCGCCGACCTCCACCTAGGGACGCGGTGCAGGAGGCGACTGCTTCAGCGGCCTCGCTCGTTCACTTCAGGTTGGCGAGGCTCTGGCCGGCGGCGAACTTCACCGAGGTGCCGTAGGCGCCGGTGAGCGGGATCACGTTCTTCGGGTCGCAGTTGTACGGCCCGTCGTTGGCCTTCCAGTCGATCATGGTGAAGCCCTTGGACGCCGCGACCACCGGCACGAAGCAGGCGGTCGGCACCTCGGGCGTCGAGGGATCGACCTGGCCGCTGAGCCCGCCACCGTTGAACGAGGTGGTGTGTATGCCCTGGTTGTAGACGCACAGGCGGGTGAGGTCGTTGCCGCACGCCTTGGCCGACTGGGCGAACAGCAGCCAGGCGGCGAAGCTGTTCAGCCCGAGCGACGCCGTCTTCAACCCCTTGGGCAGGTACTGATCGAAGAGCTGCTCGTACTGCGGGATGGCCGGCACCTCGGTGGCCTGGAACGGCGTGGTGGCGTCGTTGATGTAGACGTTGTTGACGTCGAGGCTGTCCCCGGCCTCGGTGATCAGGGCCGGGTCGTAGATGTTCGACGGACCGGCCACCCAGTCGAGCTTGTAGTCGATCTGGGCGAGGGAGCCGAGCAGCTTGGCCAGGTTCACCGCCGACCCGACGAAGTAGAGGCCCTTCACCTTCTTGTCGGCGATGCCCTGCGCGAAGGGCAGCCAGGTCGACTCCCCGACAGCGTTGTACTGGTCGTCGTAGACGGTGTTCCAGCCGAGCGTGGCCCCGGCCTCCTGGTACTGCTGCTTGTTGATGATCGTGGTGTTGACGTTGGCGGTGATGTAGCCGACCGCCTGACCAGCATCGGGGAAGGTCTCGTCGAGGTAGTTGGCCAGGCCGAAGCTCACCGCGGTGTTCGAACCGCCGTTGGTGGCCTGCACCGAGAGGTCTGAGCCTCGGGCCTCGGGGCTCACGACGTAACCGGGGAAGTCGGGCAGCAGGCAGGCCAGCCGATCGGCCTGGCCGGTGCTGTCGAACACGCCGCCGCCACCGACGAGGGCGAAGTCCTGGGCGCAGGCGGTCGAGATGGCCGCCTTGTACTCGGTGAGCTTGGCGTCGAGCTTGTCGATCTCGACGGTGTGGCCGTTGATGCCGCCGAGCGAGTTGCACCAGTCGGCGAACACGTCGCTGGCGTCGAACAGCTCCTGGTTCAGCCCCGGATAGCCCGAGTAGCCGACGTCGGAGATCACGCCGAGCTTGATGGCCGTGGGCGTCACGCCCTGCACGTTGGCGCCGGTCGTCGCCCCGACCTCGACGGTGCTGGCGGTCGAGCCGGCGCTGGGCGCCGGGCCGCACACCGGATCGGTGATGGAGCCGAACTGCCCGTTGGCCGGTGCCTGGCCCGAGCTGCTGGTGCCTCCCGAGCCCCCGACGGTCGTGTCGGTGCTGGTCGAGTCGCCCGAGCGCGAGCACCCGGAGAGGACGGCCAGCAGTCCGATCACCAGACTGATCGCGACGACACGTCGTTGCGTGGAGCTCACGTGGTTTCCCCCTGATCACGGGTGCCGGAGTCGACACCCGGTCGGCGATCTCCCCCGAGACCGTGACCGGACACGAGTCAAACACACTCGTGCCCCCGAGTCGAGACGCAAGACTACAGTCGTCTCACGTATCACCTCAGGTGGTACGAGGCGCCTGACTTCCGGGGGGAAGCGATGACCACGATGAAGGCCGTGCAGGTCACCCGCAACGGGACACCGGGCGAGGTGCTCGCCGTCACCGAGGTCGAGGTGCCCGAGCCGGAACCGGGTGAGGTGCGGGTGAAGGTGCGGGCTGCCTCGCTCAACTTCAACGACATCGACCGGTGCCTCGGCAAGCTCGTCTCGGTGCCCACTCCCCCGCCGTACACGCTCGGGATGGACGTCTGCGGGGTGGTCGAGGCAACTGGTGCCGGCGCCGAGGCGTGGCTGGGCAAGCGGGTCGTCGCCATCACCAAGAACGCGTTGGGCGGCATCGCCGAGTACGCCATCGCCCCGGCGGTGTCGGTGTTCGATGCGCCGCCCGAGCTCGACGACGCCGAGGCTGCCGCGTTCCTGCTCACCTTCCACACCTCCCACCTGGCCCTGTTCCGTCGGGGTCGGCTCCAGCCCGGCGAGACGGTCGTGATCCACTCCGCGGCCAGTGGCCTCGGCAGCGCCGGCATCCAACTGGCCAAAGCGGCTGGGGCCCGGGTGATCGCGGTGGCCGGCGGACCGGAGAAGGGTGCGCTGTGCACCGAGCTCGGCGCCGATCTGGTGATCGACCACACCGCCGAGGACTTCGTCGAGGCGGTGCTGGTCGCCACCGCCGACGTCGGGGCCGAGGTGGTCTACGACCTGTCGGGCGGCGACTTCGTCGAGCGATCGTGGCGCTGCACCGCCCGGGAGGGGCGCTACCTCGCGGTGGGGTTCGCCGACGACGACGAGAACGGCATGGCCGGCCGGCCGCTGCGCATGACCTGCATCGGCAACATCTCGATCGTCGGCGTGATGCTGGCCTGGGCCGACGACGTCGATCCGGGCATGCGACGGTTCGGCTTCAACCCGTTCGGCCGGGACGTGGCCGACGAGGTGCACGCCGATCTGCTGCGACTGGTGACCGAGGGCAAGATCCGCCCGGCGATCGGCCGGCGGGTGACCATGAGCGAGGCCGGTACCGCGCTCGACGAGCACGAACAGCGTCGCTCGGTGGGGCGCACGGTCGTCGAGGTCATGGGATGACCACCGTCGAGTACACGTTCCGCGACTCCGACCTGCACAGCCGCCCGATCAAGGCCATCAACCAGGTCGGCGCCCAGTTGCACCGGGTCGGCGTCGACCTGCCCTCGCTGACCCCCTCGAGCATCGTGGCGGCCGCGGTGAAGGCGGCCGGCTCGGACGACCTGGGCAGCGACAGCTACCGGGAGCCGCTCCAGGAGTTCCTGACCGCCTGCGAGGAGGAGGCCGACCTCACCACCTTCGGCCGGTTCCTGATCTCGAAGATGTTGTCATCGGCACTGACAAATCGCATCGAGCTGCAGCGATGGGCGGTGGAGCACCCGCAGGTCCGCGACGAGCAGATCGTCAGCCCGTGGGTCATCGTCGGACTCCCTCGCACCGGCACCAGCCTGCTGTCGAACCTGCTCGGCCTCGATCCCATGGCCCGGCCGTTGCTCCAGTGGGAGGCGGCCCACCCCATTCCGCCGCCGACGCTCGAAGGCTCGGCCGAGGACCCCCGCATCGCCCAGACGGCCAAGGAGCTCGACGGGTTGATGAAGCTCAACCCACCCCTCAAGGCGATGCACCCCTTCGGCGCGACCCTGGCCCAGGAGTGCGTGAGCCTGTTCATGTACGACGTGCGGACGCTGGCCCTCGAGACGCAGGCGCACGTGCCCTCCTACGCCCGCTGGCTCGAGCACGCCGACATGGCCCCTGCCTACGCCCAGCACCGCCTGGCCCTGCAGACCCTGCAGTCGCGCCAACCGACCCAGCGCTGGATCCTGAAGACCCCGAACCACCTGTGGCACCTCGACGCGCTGCTCGACGCCTACCCCGACGCCCGCATCATCTGGACCCATCGCGACCCGGGTCCGGTGGTGACCTCGCTGGCGAGCCTGGCCAACGCCGCCCAACGTCCGCTGACGTCGCGCACCGACCCCCGAC
>Ga0302321_100006201_pt1 | contig 10509 bp, 7 predicted proteins | sample Fen_T0_1_FD_202505 | JGI IMG/M metagenome (GOLD analysis project Ga0302321, IMG submission 202505) | Peat permafrost microbial communities from Stordalen Mire near Abisko, Sweden - Fen_T0_1 | ecosystem: Environmental > Terrestrial > Soil > Wetlands > Permafrost | place: Sweden: Abisko... | reverse complement strand
CTGTACCGACGCGAACGGCGGCTGGGCATCCTCATCGCCTCGGCAACTGCCGTGTGCTTTCTGGGTGGTGCAGCCTTCTCGTATGCCGTCATGTGCGAGCCCGCGGCCTACTACCTGACCAAGCTGTGCACCAGCTTTGCCGGCGATCTGCCCTTCAAGCTCGACACCCTCATCATGATGGACGAGGTCGCCAACTTTCAAATGATGACCATGGCAGGCTGTGGCATCGCCTTCGAATTGCCGGTGGTTCTCTCCATCCTCGGGTGGATGGGAATCCTCAGCAGCCGCGCCTTGCTCAAATTCAACAAGTACGCCATCGTGCTTGCCTTCGTGGTCGGCGCGATCCTCACCCCAAGCACCGATCCGTTCACGCAAACCCTGCTGGCCCTGCCGATTTTCGCGCTCTACAACGTGTCCATCCTCGTGGTCTGGCTGATCGAACGTTCCCATCGCAAGCGCGAAGCCGCCGCCGCCGCCGCGTAAGCGGTTTCGCTCAGGTGATCTTGTACCAGCCCACCATGGCCACCGACGAGACGGCCAACCAGACAATGGCCGTGTTGCGTGTGGCGCGCTCGTGCGAGTCCCGGACCTGACCGTCGAGCTCGTCGAAACGCCGCAAAATCTCGTTGGTTCCCGGCTGGCGCGACAGCAGTTCCTGCTCGACACGAAGCTTGCGCGCCTCGGCCGCGCCTGGCCCGAAACAGAAATAGGTTGCCGGCAAAAGTCCGATGACCAGCGCAAACGCCAGCCCCAAGAAGGCGCGCTTGCTAGGCTGGCGGCGGAAATCACCGACGTGAAAGGTGCTGGCATCGGCCTGCATCTTGGACGCGATCTCGCGTGCCGGTGACATGCACTTGCGACAGCCCGACGCCTTCGACTTGTCGTAGTAAAGACCATGCTGAACGCAGCGAACCAAGTTCAGATTCTTGGGATCCTCGTCCACAACCACGCCCGAGCTCCGGTTCGTGACTACTTCCCGAAGCGACGCGGCCGAGGTTCCGGGTTGCATTCGCAATGGCAAGATCGCGCTGTCAGAATCATTCCGATCGCGGGCGAGGGCGAGCTTCGGCCCAGGCGTGATGTCGCCGGAGAAAAGGCCAGCATTCGAAAAAGTTTGGCTGGGCGGCGGGGTCGATTCGCCGTGCTGTGAACGGGGCGCGGTCGCGATGACGGGGGTGACCACGCGCCTGGGCTCGAAAAGATTGCGTCCCCCCTCGGACGGCGCAGGCGCCGCAGGCGGGGGTGGCGACAAGGGCGAAAAAGGATCGACCGGCTGGGGCGTGGTCAGCGCCGGCATGCCGAAGCCCTCGCCACTCGACATACTCGGGTGAGAAGCCAAAGGCGAAGGCGTCGCGACCGCACCAGGCCAACCACTGCCCGGCGAAGGCGTCGCCGCCACCTTCGACCTCCCGGACGCGGACGGCGAAGGTGGAGTGGAAGTCGACTGAACCGTTGGCGTGCGAGAGACGTATCCCGGCGCCGAGGACTGGGTCGTCGGGCGCGCCCCCGCAGCCCGAATGACCGTGACCGCCCCGATGGACTGAAGCTGGCGCACCAGCGCCTGCGCTTGCCCCTGTTCCAAGCTTTGGCCCGCCCGCAAATTCTTGGCCGAAATCGCCTTGGCCACGGTCGCAAGCGGAACACCGTGTTTGGCCGACAGCGCCGCCGCCAAGCGCGTCTCGCCCGCCGGGCTCGGATCCGCAGACCCCACCACGAACACGTCGAACAGGTTGCCAGCCATGGCCCCAGTATATCGGGCATCTCGTCATCACCCAACCGCTGAGATGCAAATGCCCCACCCCATGATGCTCAGAAGCGCGTCGCCGAGATTTTGCAACGAAATCGAAGGGATAGGGAGCCTGCCCCCCCTGTACCCAGCATCGTCGCCGCGCCGATCTACTACGCCTACCTGAAAGACGAGCTGGCGACGCGCGAGCTGGTGTGATGGCTACCGACCGACCACCGTGCGCACGTACCCCAGGGCGAAACTGCCGTCGCCGCCAGCGCCTTGAAAGCCCAGCACCAGCCGGCGTGTCGCGAAGACCTCCAGACCGGCCCCTAGCATGAGTCGGCTCTGGGTTTCGTCGGCGCCGGGGAAGACCATGCCGCCCACGAAATAGCGAACGGCGGTGTCGTCGGGGTGGCGGACGCGGGTGAAGCCTCGGCCGATGGCCCCCGACAGTCCGAAATGCCCGACGCTCGGGCCGACCAAGCTCTGGTGGTCGTAGATGCCACCGTCGACACCCAGGAACGAGAATCCGGCCCGCACGCGCAGCGATGGACGAAGGACGGGATCCATTGAAGATCCACCGCCCTCGGTGTGTCGATTGGGTAGCGCCAACACAGCGCCCGTGCCGATGGCCAGGTTGGGATGTTCCCAGCCGGCCCAAACCTGACCGGCGTAGCTTTGCAACCCGTAGCGATAGATCGTGTCCGTGCTTCCGTTGTGGTCGGTCTTGGTCTGGGTTTCGAAAAGGGCCATCCCCCTGGCGCCCAGCCAAGAAACGCTCGATGGGCTGCTCGGGGTTTCGTGTTCGACCTCGAGCCATCCTCCGCCGGCCGTCCGGTCGTAGAGGGTGTATTGGTCGTTGCACGAGTCTCCGACGCGGTAGTTGGCCCCGCCGATGAAGGCACCACCGCCCACCCATGTGCGGGCTTGCCGCTCGGGTGGAAGCTCGACCGGTGGAACCACTTGGGCGCTTGCCGCGGGCAGGCTCAGCGCCGCCCGGCGTTCTTGCACGGTTGTAGGTAAGTCCTGCTCCGCGCCGATGCGGACGATGACACCGCGACGATGGTCCACCTCGTACACCCAACCATGCGACGAGTGGCCGTCGGACGGCGTCTGCTCCGTGGCCAGTGCGGCACGTTCGAGGTGCAACGCAAGTGGGACGACGGCGATGGCTGCGGCCGCCGGGGCAAGCCATGGGCGAAGCTGGCGCGCGAGGGGTACGGGCCAGCGCAAGGTCAGCGCAGACAACGCCAAGGACACGAGCAGCACGCGATGGAGGAACGGCGTCTGGGCGGCATCGGTCAACCAACCCATCGACCAGAGTCCGACGAAGAGCAGCCACGGCACCAGCACCCCGGTCTCCTCGCTGGCCTCGGTGGCCGAGGGCCGCCGCCGCGCCTGACCTTCGAGCACGAGCGCGCCCGCAGCGGCCATCGTACCCGTGCACAGCAGCGACCACTGAAATGCGTTCAGACCAGCGAACGATCCGAGCAGCCCCCACCACACATTGACCATGGCTCGCGTGCCGTCGATGAGCCCGCGGAGGACGAGGTCGTATCCCGCGGTGAGGAGCAAAAGCGCCGCCTCCGACCGCAAGCGCCGACGGAGCGCGAGCGCCACGGGCAGCCACAGCGCCAGGCCTACCGTTTCGTAGAGCGGATACGGGTGGACCGGCAACGACGCCAGCGCGCCGGGCGCAAGCCAACCCAACGCCCGGTGGAGAATCCAGATCGCGCTGCCCGCCCCGTAGTGGATCGCCCACGGCAGGTCAGTCGTTCGGCCGAAGCAACAACCGTTGAGGAGACAGCCCAGGCGGCCGATCGCGACGACGACGACGAGCCCGATGGCCAGGGTCGCCCAGGGCACGCGCCGAAGTCCGAGCGCCTTCTGCGCGACCAGCCACAACACGATCCCGCCGGCCATCGCGCCGAGCACGCTCGGCAACAGCCTGGCCCCGAGCGACAGCCCTGAGGCCAGTGCCGCGGTCGCAAGAACGCTCGACCGCCAGGGCCAGCCGCGCCCCCGGCCCGCCCGATAGAGAATCACCATCAGCGCTGCGAACGGGAGCACCCCGAAGAGCGTCCAGGTGCGCACGGCGAAGCAACCGAGATGAAGATAGTGAACTGGCATGACCCGAGTCTACAGAGCAACCTTGGGGCCAACGCAACAGAGCTGCAAACCCATGGTTTGCCGGTACCGCTCGCGGAGGCAGGCCGCCGAACCTTCGACAGTATTCACCACAAGCTACCGGTCAGTCGGTCGCGATGCTGAAACTCAACGCACTGGCGGGCTGCTCGTGAAGAAGCTGGTGGCCGTAACACACAATTTGACAACAGTCGGGCGCCGGCCGGGAACTATCCGCAGATGTCCCCGAAATCGAGCCTCTATTGTGCGGCCTTGGTGATGACCGTGTACGCCTGCCCTCCTACGTACGCGTGGGGCGCTCGCCTGCCCATGAACCACCTGGTCTTTGAATATGGACTCCAGATCCCAACGGAGGGCTTCGCGACAGCCGAGCCGATCACGCCAGTAGCAGATGAAAGCGAGTGATGATCTGAACGTCGCCGGTCACCTGGATCCGCCCTTGCTGGAACAGGGTCACGGCAGCCTTGGGGTCGTCCAGCATGGTTTGGAAATCGTCGTCGCGGGCGCGAACTGTGCAGTCGATCACAGCATCTGCGTGTTTCGTGAGGCGCGGTGGTTGGGCCGTGGAATCGATGAACCACGTGCCGCCCTGGTCCCCGGAAATATCGAAAAATACAGTACCTCCTAGCGCTTTCGCGCGCTCTGGATGGTCACGGAGGATGGTCGAGAGGACGTGTTCGAAGAACTCCTTCACGCGCATTGAGAGACAACCCTATCGCCAATTATGGCGTACAACTATCTTAACGACTCGCTTGGAGGAATCGTCATGGAAAAGACACGCAAAGCCTTCGTGGTTCTGGCTGCAGCGGTGACGGCGGGTGGGGCTGGGGGCTGCGGTAGCAATACGAACTCTCCCGATGATCCGAAGCGGGCGGACGCCGCGGCGGCGGTCGATACCAAAGTGCTTGCCGATGCCGCCCAGGTGCCGGACACCAAACGTGAGGACCTGGCCGCCGACCCGAGCCAGCCTGACGTCAACGAAGCCGACGCGAGCCCGCCCGGTGGGGCCGCGGACTCGAGCCAGCGCGACGTCAGCGGCGCGGATGCGACTTCGCCCGACTCGGTCGTTGACGTGACCGCGGGCGAGGTCGCGCTGCTCGACGGGGGCGCGACGGACACCACCGAACTCGACGGCGTGGCCGACACCTTCGCGGTCGACGTGCTTGTGCGCACCGATGCGACCGTGGTCAGCCCCGACGCCTCTGGAGCTCTGGTGATGCCCGCGGGCACTCTCTACGACGTGCTCACCCGGGACCAGTTCTCGTACTAGATCGCAGGGAGAGGGGAACTGCAGAGGTTTGCAGTGCTCCCCCCAAGCCCACTGATGTTCTAGAATCATGAACCCTGATCTAGCCGCCCCACGGCTGTCGAACCGTACGGTTTCCGTTCCGGTCCCCGGGCCACGCTACGCGATCCTGGAGCTTGGTCTGCGCTGTAACTTGAAGTGCTTGCATTGCGCCTCAGGCGCGGGACAGCCCCGGGCCAGCGAGCTGGATCTGGCAGCCTGGCTCGCCGTGGTGGATGACCTGGCCCTGCTTGGTTGTCGCGCGGTGGACTTGATGGGAGGCGAACCGCTGCTCAGCCCCCTTCTCGATCCAGTGGGCGAGGCCTTGAAGGCGAAAGGGATTTCCTGGGGACTGCTCACCAACGGGTGGCTCCTCGATCGGGCGCGCGGCGAGCAGTTGCTCTCCCACGGCTGTCGTGGGATGGGGGTCAGCCTGGACGGCGCCACCGCCAGCACCCACGACACAATCCGAGGACGGGAGGGGGCGTGGCAGCGGGCCTTGGGCGCGCTGGACACCGTGGCGGCCTTGCCCGGCTTGGACGGGAACCGGAGCGTGCTGACGTCCGTGAACCGCGCCAACCTGCACGAGCTTCCCGCGATGGCGGATTTGATCGAGGCTCGGTCTCCGGGCTTTCGCTGGCAACTGAACCTCACCTCCGCCGAGGCGAAGCGCATGCCGGCCGAGTTGCGACTTTTGCCCGACGAGATCGAGCGGGTCGCGGACTTCATCCACGAGCGGCGGCAACGCGGGGGCAGGGTTCGGGTGTCGGGTTCGCACGACCTGGGCTACTTCGTCGACGACCGGGACTTGAACGACTACGTCTTCGAAGGCTGTCCGGCCGGCGTGACCAACCTTGGGGTGCAGAGCGACGGCAAGGTGAAGGGGTGCCTGTCACTCGATGAACGCTTCGTGGTCGGGGACGTGCGCGAACGGCCCTTGCGCGAGATCTGGCGGGACGAGGTGTGCATGGCCCCGCACCGCGCTTTCAAGGTCGAGTCGCTCGGCCCGAGCTGCGCAGACTGCGTCTGGGGCTCCCGCTGCAAGGGCGGCTGCCTCGCTTATTCCACGGCAGCCACCGGGATTGCGCGCAACCATCCCCACTGCCTTTGGCGTCGGGCCTCGCACGAACGTCGGGCGGCTGCGGTGCGGAGCGCCTCATTCTCGTCGTGGCCGTTGCGTTCGGTGTGCATGGAGTTGACCCTGCGGTGCAACCTGCGCTGCCTGCATTGCGGTTCGGCCGCGGGCGCCGCCCGGAAACGCGAGCTTGAGCTGCCAGACATCATCCCCATCCTCGAGGATCTGCGCGAGCTCGGCGCCGAGCGGCTGGTTCTGCTGGGAGGCGAACCCTTGCTGCATCCCGATTGGGAGGAGACCGCCGCGATGGCCAAGGCCTTCGGCCTACGGGTCTCCTTGATCAGCAACGGCTTGGCCGTCACGCAACCCGTCGCCACCGCGCTGGCGGGTCTCGGCGTCGACGTGGTGGGGATCAGCGTCGACGGCGCCAGCGATGCGGTTCACGATCGGCTGCGCGGGGCGGTGGGCGCGCGGACCCGCGCGTGGGCCGCCGTCGATCGGCTGCGCTCGGCCGGACTCCCGGTCACCGTCATCACCACGGTCATGCGCGCCAACCTGGCCGAGCTACCGCTCTTGCGCGACCAGATCGCCGAGCGGGGCGGGCTTGTGTGGCAGATTCAATCCGCTAACGGCACCGGGGAGAGATTCCTGCGCGACCTTCTGCCATCGCCCGCCGACCTGTTGTCCGTCGCGCGCTTGGTGGAGGAAACCCGCCGCCTCTTTCCGAGCGAGCGTTTGGCCGTGGCCACCGGCCACAACATCGGACACCACGCGTGCGGCGTGAGCGACTACGCCGCCGCTGGCGCCTGGCGCGGGTGTTCGGGCGGCATCACGTCGCTTGGCATTGCCAGCGACGGCAGCGTGAAACCTTGCCTGTCCATGGGGGACGGCGAGATCGTGGGCAACCTGCGTTCGGTGCGCCTGCGCGAGTTGTGGCGGGATCCGGCCCGGTTCGCCCACACCCGGCGCTTTGCCCCTGGGCGCTTGCAAGGTGGCTGCGCCCGGTGTCCGCACGGATCCGAGTGCCGGGCCGGGTGTCCCGAGATGGCGCGCACGGCGACCGGCGACGTGTGGGACAATCCCTTCTGCCTGCGCCAAGCCGAGAAGGCCTCGTTGTGAAGCTGGCGGTGTTTGTCCCCAATTCGCACGTGCGCATGGACCGGCCTCGGGGCGCGCCGTATACGCCCCTCGAATTACTCTCGGTGATGGGTGTGGCAGAGCAGGCGGGCGTGCCCACCCGGCTCTTCGACGTGAACCACCTGATCAGCGAAGGCGACTTGGCGGTGGGGCTGGGCATGTGGGGAAAGGCGGCGGCGCTGCTGGCGGATCTGGAACCGTCCCTGGCGGTGATGGAAACCTGGGCCGACACCTTCCACCACACCGTGCTGCTGTTGCGGGCCCTGCGGGCCTTGCGGGCGGAAGTTCCCGTGATCTTTCTCGGCGCGGGCACCTCAGCCCTGGCCGAGGAGGCGCTCTTGGCGCTGCCGGAGGTCGATGGTGTGATTCGCGGCGAGGGCGAGCCGGCGATGGCGGTGTTGGCGGGCTGGGAACCGTCGCGCTGGTTGCCCAGGGCTCCGGGGCTTTGGCGCCGGACTGCTGCGGGTGTGGAATCCGCCGAGCTCGCCTGGGTCGAAGATCTGGACGTCCTGCCGAGACCCGCTTTCCACCGAGCCTTCGTGCGCCCAGGGGAGAGCGTTCCCCTGGAGTCGGGCCGGGGCTGCGATGTCGGGTGCTCGTTCTGCGCCTTGGCCGGCCATTGGTCGCGACGCTACCGGCCGCGCCGACCCGAAAAACTGGCCGCGGAGATGATCGACATGGGCCGCCGCTATCCGGGCTCGGTGGTCGACCTTTGCCAGGATGCCCGGTTCTTCGCCGATTCCGCACGGGTAGAGGACCTGTGCCGGTGTCTTACCGCCCACGCTGATCGTCCGCGTTTCACCTGTCACGCGCGGGTGGACGCGCTGGGCAGCCACACCCTCGCGCTGATGGCCGAGGCGGGCTGTTGCGGCATCCTCTTTGGCGTAGAATCCGGGTGCCCCGAGATGCAGCGTCGCATCGGCAAGCGCCTCGACCTGTCTCGCTTGCGCCCGACCCTCAGCGCGACGGTGCGGCTCAAGATCGCGGCCCGGGCCACCTTCATCGTAGGCTTTCCGGGGGAATCTCAGTCGTCGCTCGCGCGCACGGCCCACACGCTTCTGCAGGCGCGCCAGGCGGGGGCCCAGACCGCGGTCCAGATCCTGCGCGCGCAACCCGGCACACCGTCGTTCGACGCGGACGCCGCGAGGCTAGTCTTCGAGCCGCTGCTGAGCGTGGCTTCTTGCGACGACCACGAGGGGGTGGCCCTGATCACCGGGCTGCCCCGCTTCCACACCGCCTCGTATCGCGTGGTGGACAGTCTGTCGCGCGAAAGCGTGCTGGCGACCTGGTTGGCGCTGACGGTATTTGCCGAGCCGCTGACCGCACTCATCCGCCACGGGGCAGAGTTGGAGGCGCTCTTGGCGGATCTGTCGGTCGGGGACGGGGACGAAACCATGGACAGCGCCGTCGCAACCGTCGCCCGCCAGATCAAGGAACACGCCCGACGAACCTGCTTCGTGGATCTGGTTGCGCTCGAGGACGGGTTGCTTTACCAAATGGCGATCGGGAAAGTGAGCCGCCGGGTGGAGGGGCCCAAGGTCGCCTTCGATCTTGCGCTGTGGAAACAGCTTTGCGCCGAGCCCGAACGGTCGTACCCGGTGGTGATGGCCCCCTTCGAAAATGTGGCGGTGTGGACGCCCCTGTCCCGCCTGCTCGCTGGCGATCTGGCGCCAGGCCCCCATCCAGGCAGCGTTCACCTGGTGGTGGCCAAGATCGTCGCGCGCTCCGGCCCCAGCTTCTTTACCCGCCAATCTGCCACCATCGAGACCTTCACCACCAGCCGAATGGCCGCGTTGCTGTTGTCCCTGTGCGATGGCCAGCGCAGCTTGCGGGCAATCGTTGAAGAGCTTGCCCAGCGGCTCGACCGGCCCGCCTCGCGCATGCAAGGGGCCTGTGGGAGCGTGGTGGCCGCGTTCGGCAAGGCCGGCGTGCTGGATCTTCGGCGAGAATCGGGCCCCGTCCGTTGAGCGTGCTACGCTGCGACCCCTCATGACCGATCCCCTGATTGCACTCCGTTCCCGCGTCGAGGCGGCCGTGTGCGCCGCCTTTGGTGACGAGGCTGCCGGCACGGATCCCGCGTTGCACCGCTCGCAGCACGCCGACTACCAGGCCGACGTGGCCTTGGCGCTGGCCCGCAAGCTGAAGAAGAACCCGCGCGAGGTGGCCACGGCGATTGCCGCCAAGCTGCCCGCGGACGACGTTGTCGCACGCGCCGAGGTGTCGGGACCTGGCTTCATCAACCTGACGCTCAGCAACGACTACCTGGATGTAATGCTGGAGCGCATGGCCAGTGACGTGCGCTTGGGCGTGCCGCAGCCCACGCCGCGCACCGTGGTCATCGATTACTCGGCACCCAACGTGGCCAAGCAGATGCACGTAGGCCACCTGCGCAGCACCATCATCGGTGATGCTCTGGCGCGCGTGCTGGAGCTCCTCGGGCACACGGTGATTCGCCAGAACCACATCGGCGATTGGGGCACACCCTTCGGCATGTTGATCGAGCAGCTACTCGACGAGCAGGCCTCGGGCCGCGAAGCGAGCGTGCGCGAGCTGGCTGCGTTCTACAAATCGGCACGGGCAAAGTTCGACGGCGATACGACGTTCGCGGAACGTGCGCGCCGGCGCGTGGTTCTGCTCCAGGGTGGCGATGCCGAGACGCTGGCGCTGTGGCACCGGCTGGTCACGATCTCGATGGAGCACTTCTCGGACCTGTACCGGCGCCTGGGCGTCACGCTGCGGCCCGAGCACGTCGCGGGCGAGAGCACGTACAACGATGATCTGCCCGGCCTGGTGGACGACCTGCTCGAGCGGGGCCTGGCGAAGGAGAGCGAGGGCGCGATCTGCATCTTTCTGCCCGGCTTCACCGGCCGCGAGGGCGAGCTGGTGCCGCTCATCGTGCGCAAGCATGACGGCGGGTACGGCTATGCCACCACCGATCTGGCGGCCCTGCGCCGGCGCGTGCAGCGGATGGAGGCAAGCAGGATCATCTACGTCGTGGGAGCACCGCAGGTGCAGCACCTGTCGATGGTCTTCGCGGCAGCGCGGGCGGCGGGCTGGGCCGGCCCCGAGGTTCGCCTGGAGCACGTGGCCTTCGGCGCCATCCTGGGCGCGGACAAGAAGATGCTGAAGTCGCGCGCG
>Ga0302321_100006200_pt1 | contig 10509 bp, 11 predicted proteins | sample Fen_T0_1_FD_202505 | JGI IMG/M metagenome (GOLD analysis project Ga0302321, IMG submission 202505) | Peat permafrost microbial communities from Stordalen Mire near Abisko, Sweden - Fen_T0_1 | ecosystem: Environmental > Terrestrial > Soil > Wetlands > Permafrost | place: Sweden: Abisko... | reverse complement strand
GGAGCTGTTCGGGCGCGGCTCGGAACGGTTCGCCCGCTTCATGGGGACGGCGAAGTTCATCGCCTACATGACGGCGTTCGTCGGCGTCTGGCTGGCGTGGAACACCTTCGGGCCGGCGAGCCTGCAGTTCGACCCGCGGTCGCTGAACTACACGCTGCTCACCCTGATCCTCAGCCTGCAGGCGTCCTACGCGGCGCCGCTGATCCTGCTCGCGCAGAACCGGCAGGCCGACCGGGACCGCGTCTCCTTCGAGCAGGACCGGCAACGCTCCGAGCGCAACCTCGCCGACACCGAGTACCTCGCCCGCGAGGTCGCGGCGCTGCGGATCGCCCTGCGGGACGTCGCGACGCGCGACTTCGTCCGCTCGGAGCTGCGCGACCTGCTGGAGGAGCTGCTGGAGGCCCGCGACTCCGGCCCCGAGCCCGACGCCGCGAACCGGCCCGCCAAGGCCGGCAAGGGGAAGGGGAAGGGCCGCGGGTCCAAGCAGCCGTCCCGCCCGCCGGCCACCGCACCGGCCGCCCCGCCGGATCCGCCGGGCCCGCCGGGCGAGGTCCCCGGCGAGGTCTCGGGCGAGGTCCCCGGCGAGGTCCCGCCCGGCCTCGCACCGGCCGAGGTACCGCTGGGTGCCGCCGACCGGTGAAGTCGGCGCCGTGGCGTGCCGAGAGCACCTCCGTGGCATCCGAGCCCCTCCCGCCGCGCCAGTCGCGCCGCTTCGACGCGTCCGTGGCCGAGCGCCGACGGCTGGGCGACGTCCTCGTCGAGTCCGGGCTCATCACGGCCGAGCAGCTGCAGGCCGCGCTGCGCGAGCAGAAGAACGTCGACGGCCCGCGGCGGCGCCTCGGCCAGGTCGTCAGCGACCTGGGGTTCGCCACCGAGCGCAAGGTGGCCGAGTGCCTCGCCCAGCTGCTCAACCTGGAGCTCGTCGACCTGTCGAAGATGACGGTGCTGGCCGAGCACGTCCGGCTGCTGCCGCGCGCGGTGGCCGAGCGGACCCGGGTGCTCGTCATGGACCGCAACGAGCGCGGCGTCCTCACCGTGGCCGCGGCCGACCCGACCAACGTGCTGGCCTTCGACGACGTCCGGCTGTACACCCGCAGCACGGACATCGAGGTCTTCGTCGCCACCGACAGCCAGATCCGTGACCAGATCAACCGCGCCTGGTCGCTGGGCCAGGACGGCGGGGGCGTCGCCGAGATCCTCCAGGACGCCGCCGCCGGGCCGGCCGACGACGAGCTGGACGGCGGCGGGTCCCTCGGGGCGACGGTCACCGAGGACGCGCCCATCGTGCGGTTCGTCAACCAGGTGCTGGGCGACGCCGTCCGCACCCGGGCGTCCGACATCCACATCGAGGTGGAGCGGGACCGGCTGCGCGTCCGGTACCGGATCGACGGCCTGCTGCGCGAGGTGACCGAGGCCCCCAAGCGCCTGGCCACGGCCGTCATCAGCCGAATCAAGATCATCTCTGGGTTGGACATCGCCGAACGGCGCATCCCGCAGGACGGCCGCACCCGGTTCTCCGTCGAGGGCCAGGCGATCGACGCGCGGATCAGCACGCTGCCGAGCCTGCACGGCGAGAAGGTCGTGATCCGGTTGCTGACCCGCGGCGACGCCGTCCCCTCGCTCACCGACCTCGGCCTGGAGGCCCAGCAGCTCGCCGCGCTGCAGGCCGCGCTGTCGGTGCCGCAGGGGCTCGTGCTCATCACCGGACCGACCGGTTCCGGCAAGACGAACACGCTCTACTCGGCCATCGCCGCGATCCGCTCGCCCACGCTGAACATCGTGACGCTCGAGGACCCGGTCGAGGTGCAGCTGCCCGGGATCACCCAGGTCGGCGTGAACGAGAAGACCGGCATGACCTTCAGCCGCGGCCTGCGGTCCATCCTGCGCCAGGACCCCGACATCATCCTCGTGGGCGAGGTCCGCGACGGCGAGACCGCCGAGCTGGCCCTCAAGGCCGCCATGACCGGCCACCTCGTGCTCACCACCCTGCACACCAACTCCGCCGTCGCCGCGCTGACCCGCCTGGTCGACATGGGCGCGGGACCGTTCGCCGTCGCGACCTCGCTCACCCTGTCGATGGCGCAGCGGCTGGTGCGGTGCCCGTGCGGGGCGTGCGCCGTCCCGTACCGCCCGGACGCCGACACGCTCGCCCTCCTCGGCCTGAAGCCCGCCGACCTCGACGCCGGCACCCCCTGCCGGGGCGAGGGCTGCCACGAGTGCGGCGGCACCGGCTACCGCGGCCGGACCGGCGTCTACGAGGTGCTGGAGATCGACGAGCCGATGCGCCAGTCCCTGCTGCACGAGCCGACCGAGGCCGGGCTCGCCGCGCAGGCCGCCGCGGCGGGCACGGTCACCCTTCGGGGCGCCGCGGTCCGCAAGGCCCTGACGGGCCGCACGACCTTCGAGGAGGTCCTCCGCGTGACCTCCCGCTGACGTCCCTCCCTGCACCCCGACCCCGGTGATCATGCAACCCGGGACGATCCTGCAGTCACCCCACCGGGTGGGGCTCCGCCGGATGGGGCTCCACCTCCGCCGGCTCGGGCTCCGGCGGCTCGGAAGGGGCCAGCGGGAGCCAGTTCTCCACGGCGGTGGTGAGCAGTTCCAGCGGGTCGGTGTGCATGGTCCAGCGCAGGGCCGAGCCGCCCGCCGCGCGGAAGGCGGAGCAGTTGGCGCTGCGGTCGTCGATCAGCAGCGCGTCCTCGAACCGCAGCCCGCACGCGGCGAGATAGGGGCCGAAGAAGGCCACCGGGTCCGCCTCCTTGCGGATGCCGACGTCGCTGGAGCAGATCAGGTCGTCGCACAGCGGCGCCCAGCTCGCCAGGGTGTCGTCCACCGGCGCCGGGACCAGCCGACGCGCCCCCGCCGCGTGCCGGAAGGTGCGGGCGAAGGGGGGCACGTTGTCGGTGGCGACGACGACGAAGGCGCGCTCGCGCACCACCTGCAGCACGCGCAGCAGCTCGACGTTGACCCGCATCAGCCGGCAGTCCGCCTCCACCCGGCGGCACAGCCAGTCGGCGTCGTACCGGCCCACCGGCTCGACGCCCAGGGCGGCGACGACGTCCTCCGTCCGCAACCGGCCGGTCGTCCAGCCGGCCATGAGCTCGGGATTCCCGTAGAGGCGGCCCAGGGCGACCCGCAACGGGCGGTGCAGAGGGTGGCGTGCCTCGGTGACGACCGACGCCCAGTACGGGCTGCGCGAGAGCACGTCGTGCCAGTCGACGAAGACGACGCGCCGCCACAGCGGCAGCGCCGGTTGCCGCACCACCCTTGTCCTCCCCCACCGCGTCCCGCCCGGCCGGCCCCACGACCGGCCCTCCCCGGGACGGTATCCCGCCCGGCGCCGCCACCCGGCACGGACGCCCGAGCGCTGGGCTGTTCACCGGGCCCGCGCGCCGGGCGCGCGTCCGGTCCGCCGAGGGGCGCGTCCGGTCCGCCGGGGCGGCGTCAGCGGTGCCGCAGCGGCAGCCCCCGCAGCGGCGTCAGGTCCTCCCGGACCGACGGCACCAGGGTCTCCAGGACGGCCGTGACGACGCGCGCCATCGCGGCCAGGGACCGCTCCACGTCCGCCCGGATCTCCAGGGCGTGGTCGCCGCCGTCGATCTGCAGGACCGGCAGGCCGCTCGCCGCCGCGACCTCGCCGTCCCAGGAGGGGTCCGCCGTGCCGCCTGCGAGCAGCGAACCCGGCGGCAGCAGCGCCAGCGCGTCGCGGACGGCGGGCACGTCGAGCCGCGGCGCCAGCCAGAACCCCGGGACGCCGCGCTCGGCCGCCCACGGGATCGCCAGCGTCCCGTCGGACACCGCCAGGATCACGAGCCGGGACACCGCGCCCTTCGGCAGCCCGGCGACGGCCTCGGTGACGAGGTCGGCGGCCCGGGAGGCGTCGAGCTTCACGTCGGGCTTCACGTCGGGCCACGCCAGGTGGTGCACGTGGCGGCCGGCCTGCGCCAGGCACCGGCGGGCGTAGTGCAGCAGCGGCCGGGGCGTCCCGTCGTCGGGGCCGGTGAGCAGGAGCGCCGGGCCGCGGGCGGAGGGTGGCGGGGGGTCGTCGGCCGTGGCGGACGGCGACGATCCGTTGCGCGCCGGGCGTCCGGCGTCGTGGTGGGCCATCTGTGCCTCCTGGAGAGCATCCTCGGTCCGGTCGGAGACGGGTCGCGACGACTCCGCCGGCCTCGCCACGCCGGCATGGAGATCGTCCACCTCATCCTCCACCAGGGCGACCTGACATGCGAAACGGGCGGATGCTCCACGAAAGGAGGGCGTCGTCGCCGGTCGCAGGCCCGTGCGGCAGGATCGACGTCGTGGACACCAGCGCCCGGACCTTCGGTTCCGCCTACCGGCACGGGTTCGCCCGCGTCGCGGCCTGCACCCTGCGGACGGCGATCGCCGACCCCACGGCGAACGCGCAGGCCGTCCTCGAGTCCGCCCGGCAGTGCCACGACGACGCCGTCGCGGTGGCCGTCTTCCCCGAGCTGACGCTCAGCGGGTACTCGATCGAGGACCTGCTGCTGCAGGACGCGCTGCTCGACGCGGTGGAGGGGGCGCTCGCGGGGATCGTCGAGGCGTCGGCGGACCTGATGCCGCTGCTCGTCATCGGCGCGCCGCTGCGGCACCGGCACCGGATCCACAACTGTGCCGTCGTCGTCCACCGCGGGCGGGTGCTCGGCGTCGCCCCGAAGTCGTACCTGCCGACCTACCGGGAGTTCTACGAGCGGCGCCAGGTGGCGCCGGGCGACGACCAGGGCGGCACGATCCGCGTCGGCGGCGTCGACGTCCCGTTCGGGCCCGACCTGCTGTTCACCGCCCGGGACGTGCCGGGGCTCGTCGTCCACGCGGAGATCTGCGAGGACCTGTGGGTGCCGGTCCCGCCGAGCGCGGAGGCGGCCCTGGCCGGCGCGACCGTGCTCGTGAACCTCTCGGGCAGCCCGATCACCGTCGGCCGGGCGGAGGACCGGCGGCTGCTGGTGCGCTCGGCGTCGTCGCGGTGCCTGGCGGCGTACGTCTACGCGGCGGCCGGCGCCGGCGAGTCGACGACGGACCTGTCCTGGGACGGGCAGACGATGATCTACGAGAACGGCGTCCTGCTGGCGGAGACCGACCGCTTCCCCGACGCGCCCCGCCGCGGCGTCGCCGACGTCGACCTCGGCCTGCTGCGCGCCGAGCGCCTGCGCACGGGCACCTTCGACGACAACCGGCGCCACCACGCCGCGCGCCTGGCGGGGTTCCGGGAGGTCGCCTTCACGCTCGACCCGCCGGTCACGGACGTCGGGCTGCGCCGGACCGTGGAGCGCTTCCCCTTCGTCCCGGCGGACGCCTCCCGGCTGGAGCTGGACTGCTACGAGGCGTACAACATCCAGGTCGCGGGGCTGGAGCAGCGGCTGCGGGCGATGGGCCGGCCGAAGGTCGTCCTCGGGGTCTCCGGCGGGCTCGACTCCACCCACGCGCTCATCGTCGCCGCCCGGGTCATGGACCGGTTGGGGCGCCCGCGCGAGGACGTCCTCGCGTTCACCCTGCCCGGCTTCGCCACGAGCGCGCACACCCGCGGGAACGCCGTCCGGCTGGCGAAGGCGCTCGGGGTCACCCTGGCGGAGATCGACATCACGCCCGCGGCCCGGCTCATGCTCGCCGACCTCGGCCACCCCTTCGCCCGCGGCGGGCACGGCGCGGACGCGTACGACGTCACGTTCGAGAACGTGCAGGCCGGGCTGCGGACGGACTACCTGTTCCGGATCGCGAACCAGCGCGGCGGGATGGTGCTCGGCACCGGGGACCTGTCGGAGCTGGCGCTCGGCTGGTCCACGTACGGCGTCGGGGACCAGATGTCGCACTACAACGTGAACGGGGGCGTGCCGAAGACGCTGATCCAGCACCTCATCCGGTGGGTGATCGCGTCGGGTCAGTTCGACGGCGAGGTCGGCGACACCCTGCAGGCGGTCCTGGACACCGAGATCAGCCCCGAGCTCGTACCCGTCGCCGAGGGAGCCGCCCCGCAGAGCACCGAGGCGAAGGTCGGCCCGTACGCGCTGCAGGACTTCTCGCTGTTCTACGCGCTGAGGTACGGGTTCGCGCCGTCGAAGATCGCGTTCCTGGCCCTGCACGCCTGGCAGGACGTCGACGCCGGGCCGTGGCCGCCCGGGTTCCCGGCGTCGCGGCGCACCGCCTACGACCTGGCGCAGATCCGGCACTGGCTGGAGGTGTTCGTGCAGCGCTTCTACGCGTTCAGCCAGTTCAAGCGGTCGGCGATGCCGAACGGTCCGAAGGTGTCCGCGGGCGGTTCGCTCTCGCCGCGCGGCGACTGGCGCGCGCCGTCCGACGCCTCGGCCCGCACCTGGCTGGCCGAGCTCCACCACGCCGTCCCGCCGTCCTGAGACCAGAACTGAGACCGGAGCACGGACGCTGGGTGTCCCGTGATCGGGTCACCCGGCATCGGTCCTGCTCATGGCGGTGGCGGTGGGATTCGAACCCACGGTGGGCGTGAACCCACACACGCTTTCGAGGCGTGCTCCTTTGGCCGCTCGGACACGCCACCGCCGAGAACCCTACCGGTTCGGGGGGCCCGGCTCCCAATCCGTATCCGCGGCGCCCGTGTCGCCGCGCGGGTCACCGGCCAGGGGCCCGCGGCGGGCGTCGAAGAAGTCCCGCAGCACCCGCCCGCACTCGTCCGCGAGCACCCCCGCGACCACCTCGACGCGATGGTTCAGGCGGCCGTCGCGGACGACGTCCCGCACCGATCCGGCGGCCCCCGCCTTCGGGTCCCACGCCCCGAGCACCAGCCGGTCGACCCGCGCCAGCACGAGCGCCCCCGCGCACATCGTGCACGGCTCCAGCGTCACCACGAGGGTGCAGCCCGCCAGGCGCCAGGTGCCGAGCGCCGCACCCGCGGCCCGCAGGGCGAGCACCTCGGCGTGGGCCGTCGGGTCGGACGCCGCCTCGCGCGCGTTGCGGCCCGTCCCCAGGACGGCGCCGTCCGGGCCCACGACGACGGCCCCGACGGGCACGTCACCGGCGCGGGCGGCCGTCGCCGCCTCCTCCAACGCGCGGCGCATCGCCCCGACGTCGCCGCCGCCCGCCGGGACGCCGCGGGGCAGGACCGGCCGGCGCGGGACGCCGCGCGGCGTCCGGTCCGGCACCGTCAGCGGAGGGCCTCCAGCAGCTCGGCGAACCCGGCCGTCTCGCCGATCTCGGCGAGGACGGCGCCCGGGTCGTCACCCTTCTCCTCGGCGAGCTTGCGCAGCGTTCGGGCGCCGATGCCGAGGTCGTCGAGCAGGTCGAGGTCGCCGGCCCAGGCCGAGACGGTCGGCTCGTGCTCCTCGGCGTCCTCGTCCTCGCCGTCGCCGTCCTCGTCGTCGGGGAGGTCGTCGGCTGCCGTGTCGACGTCGGCCGCCGGGGCGAGCAGCTCGGCGTAGTGGCCGTGGGTGCTGGCCGCGAGGTCGCTCACGAAGAGGCGCAACTCCTCGTCGCCGTCCACCCGGACCAGGGCGAACCACTCGTCCTCGTGCTCGATGACCGCGAGGACGGGCTGATCGTCGACGGCTGCCGCGCGCAGGGCGTCGGCGAGCTGGTCGAGGGTCTTCGCGTCGTCGACCTCGACGTCACGCGTCTTCCAGGCGCGGCCCGAGCGCGCGATGACTGCGGTGAAGTACGCCACGGGCCCATCGTGGCACCAGCGGGGGAGCGGCTGCGAGTAGGTCGGCCCACCTTGCGCCGTCCCGGTGGACGTCGGGCCCGTGGGCGCCGCCCCGTGGCCCGGCCGCAGGCGCTACCTTGCACGGCATGCGCCTGCATGTGGTGGACCACCCGCTCGTGGACCACAAACTGACCGCCCTTCGGGACGTTCGTACCGACTCTCCCACTTTCCGTCGACTCGCCGATGAATTGGTGACCCTCCTCGCCTATGAAGCGACGCGCGGTGTGCGGGTCGAGCCGGTCGAGGTCGAGACCCCGGTGGCCACCACCACGGGCGTGCACCTGTCGACCCCCAAACCGCTCGTCGTGCCGATCCTGCGCGCCGGTCTGGGCATGCTCGACGGCATGACGCGGCTGGTGCCGACGGCCGAGGTCGGCTTCCTCGGAATGATCAGGGACGAGACGACGCTGCAGGCCAGCACGTATGCGAACCGCCTGCCGGAGGATCTGGGGGGCCGCCAGGTCTTCCTCCTGGACCCGATGCTGGCGACCGGCGGGACGCTCGCGGCGGCGATCCGGTTCGCCTTCGACCGGGGGGCGAGCGAGGTCATCGCGATCTGTCTGCTGGCCGCTCCGGAGGGTGTCGCCGCCATCGAACGCAGCTTCGGGCCGGAGGCACCAGTGACGATAGTCGTCGCCGCGATGGACGAACGTCTCAACGAGAACGGCTACATCGTGCCGGGCCTGGGCGATGCCGGGGACCGCCTTTACGGGGTAGTCTGACCCTTATCACCCTTGGTGACGTTCCGTGGGCTAACGACTCCAGCCAGGAGCCGGTAGGACTCGGGACCCCGAACGACGGCGCGTCCTACGGCGCGCCTCCCCCTTGAGACGGCTGTCTCAGCCTCATGCTGGACCGGGTCGACACGACCGGCCAGTCCGGGCTGTCACGGCGGAGGAGGTGCGATGACCCGCACTCGCAGGATCATCCTGCTCATTGTCCTGGCATTCGTCATATACACCGTGGTGACCAGCCCCACCCAGGCGGCAGGCTACGTCCAGACGGCGTTCCTCTGGCTCGCCGGAGCGGTGCAGTCGGTGTTCCGGTTCTTCAACGCCCTGCTCCACTAAACGCCGGTCACCCGTGCCCCGCACACCGAGACTCCCCGTCCAGTGGGACTGGCGGACGCGCACTCCGGACGAGATGCCGGAGTTGATCAAGCGGAAGCTCGCCTACACCGAGACCGAGATCCTCGGCGGTCAGATCCACCAGGCCGCCATGTACGAGCCGATCCTCTCCACCGTGGGAGGTCTGCTCGCCCTGTTCATCATCACCCCGTTCCTCCCGAGGAACTCGGACATCGTGGTGTACGGGCTGATTCTGGGCGTCATAGCCCTGATCGTGAGGTTGGCGGCGAAGTGGCTGGAATGGACGTACAGCCTCTTCTTCTTCAGCTCGTACCGCATCATCTACATCCACGGCATCGTGACTCGCAAGATCGCCATGCTGCCGCTCGGCAAGGTCACGGACATGGGGTACGACCGGGACCCGTGGGGGCAACTCTTCGGCTACGGGACGTTCATCATCGAGTCCGCGGGCCAGGAACAGGCCCGGACCCGGACGACACCTATCGCCAGATCGTCGACTGGCTGTTCGGCAAGGGCACCACGAACGTGAACATCATCGACGTGAACATGAAGGACCCCTCCAAGGCGGTGCCGGTGTGGGTGCGCAACATGCGTTCCCGCAGCGGCGACGGCAACGGCGGGGACGCCTGGTGGAACCGCTGATCACCGGCTGAACGTGAAGGGCCGTCCGCGCCGCGGGCGGCCCTTCACGCATCTCACTCGGGCGTCGGGGTCCTCGGGCGCGCGGCCGCCTCGGCGGCGTCCAGGGCCGCGGCCTCCTCCGGCGTCGGGGCGGTGCCGCCCAGCGACGCCGGGAGCCACCAGCGGTCCGCCTCGCCGGCGGGCCGGTCAGGGTAGGAGCGCTGGGCCCGGTCGAGCAGCTCCGCCATCCGGCGCCGCAGCTCCGCCTCGACCTCGACCGCGTCGTCGCGGCGCCCGGGGCGCAGCGGCTCCCCGTAGAGCACGGTGATCGCCTTGCCGCGCCCGCGGAAGTCCGTCGGGCGGCCCTTGGTGTAGATCCGCTGGCTGCCCCAGACGACGGTCGGCACCAGCGGGACGCCGGCGGCCTGCGCCATCCGGACCGCGCCCGGCTTGAAGTCCTTGAGCAGGAAGGACCGGCTGATGGTCGCCTCCGGGAAGATCCCGACGACCTCCCCGGCCTTGAGCATCGCCATCGCCTCGCGGAACGCCTGCGACCCGGCGTTCCGGTCGACCGGGATGTGGTGCATCCCCCGCATGAGGGGCCCGGAGACCCGGTGCCGGAACACCGACTCCTTGGCCATGAACCGGACCAGCCGGTGCCGGGACCGCACACCCCAGCCCACGAACGTGAAGTCGAGGTAGCCGACGTGGTTGCTGGCGAGGATCGCCCCGCCCTCGGTGGGCACGTGCTCCGACCCCTCGACCGTGATCCGCAGGCCCATCGCCCCGAACACGACGCGGAATCCCTGGATGACGGCCGGGTACACGCGGTCCTTCACAACGGCAGCGTAGCGCTGCGGGCCGCGGGCCGGCCGTCCCGCCGAACGTCCCGGGACACGGCGGTGAACCCGACCGGGCCCCGCTACGTTCTGGGATCGTGCGGGCCGTCCAGGGAACCGACGAGCACCTCATGCGCGAGCTGTACGACGCGCATGCCGGGATGCTGCTCGGCTACGTCCGCCAGCTGGTGGGCGGCGACCAGGCCAGGGCCGAGGACGTCGTCCAGGAGACGCTGCTGCGCGCCTGGCGGCACCCGCAGGCCCTGGACTCCGGCCG
>Ga0302321_100006198_pt1 | contig 10509 bp, 6 predicted proteins | sample Fen_T0_1_FD_202505 | JGI IMG/M metagenome (GOLD analysis project Ga0302321, IMG submission 202505) | Peat permafrost microbial communities from Stordalen Mire near Abisko, Sweden - Fen_T0_1 | ecosystem: Environmental > Terrestrial > Soil > Wetlands > Permafrost | place: Sweden: Abisko... | reverse complement strand
TCCCCCGCGCCCGAGTAAGCGAGTGAGCCGGTACTTCCCGGCAACGACGCCCTGTGGAACCGGAGGATCGGAATTTGACACTAGCCCGGCAGGTTAGCGGTGTTCGCGCGCTGATGCCAGAACCGGCAAACCCGATCGACGCAATGCCTACGCGGCATCGAAGCAAGCCCGGGTGGGTTCGCTCCCCCCAGGGTCTCACCCCACCGCCCCGCAAGCGTCCACCCGCGAACTTTTCCGGCCTGGAGGCCGCCGCAGCTTTCGAGCCACGTTTCATGGTGTAGGCGGCCCCCGCGGAGTCGGGCTAAGACCGCGCCCATGACGCAGCTCTTTCCAGCGGCAGCACCCGACGTGCTGTACATCATCGACCTGAGTAGCTATGTGCTGCGCGCCTACCACGCCATTGCTCCACTCTCGAGTCCGTCGGGCGAACCGACGCACGCGGTGCACGGGACGGTCAGCATGCTCGAACGCCTGGTGCGCCAGTGTCGCCCAGCACTGCTCGCGATCGCCATGGACTCGGGGCGGGTCACCTTTCGCAAAGAGATCTACGACGCCTACAAGGCCAACCGCCCGCCAGCGCCCACGGATCTGAAACAGCAGATGGCGCGCTGCGAGCAGATCGTGCGTGCCTTCAACATCCCGATCTTCAAGCAAGACGGGGTAGAAGCAGACGACCTGATCGCGAGCGCCGTCAAGAGCGCTGCCGAACACGATCTGAGGGTAGTGATCGTCGCGGCGGACAAGGATTTGATGCAGTTGGTCAGCGAACGCACGATCATGTGGGACACGATGCGCGACCGCGTGTTCGGGGTGCCCGAGGTCGAAGAGCGCTTCGGCGTGCGCATCGATCAGCTCCGAGATCTGCTGGCGTTGACCGGGGACACCTCGGACAATATCCCCGGCGTGCCCTCCGTGGGGCCCAAAACAGCCAAAGATTTGCTGGTCGAGTTCGGCAGCTTGGAGGGAATTTATCAGCGCATCGACGAGATCAAAAAGAAGGGATTGAAGGACAAGCTGGTCGACAACAAGGACAAGGCCTTCCTCAGTCAACAGCTGGTCAAACTGAAAGACGACTGTCCGATCATCATCGACCAAGCTCACCTAGCCTACGGCGGGCGTGATATTGCCGCGCTCAAAGGCCTCTACGCCGAACTCGGCTTTCAACGTCAGCTGCAGGCGCTGTCTGCCGAGCCGGAAGCTGGGACGGGCAGCCAAGGGTCGTTCGCGTTGCAACCGAGTTCGGAGCCCGCGACCGCATCGAATCGCCCGGCGCCGGGCACGCCCAAGAGCTTGCCCGCGACGCTGGTGGGCGCGCCCGAGATCTCCATCGTCACGAGCAAGGAAGAGCTGACCACGCTCGCAGCGGAACTGCGCGAGGCCAAGGCCTTTTCGATTGCGGTCGAGACCAGCACCCCGAACACTCTACGCTCGGCGCTGGTGGGTGTGGCGCTCGCCTGGCAACCCGGCAAAGCCGTGTATCTGCCGGTCGGGCATCGCTACATGGGCTGCCCAAAACAACTCGCGCTGGGCGATCTGCGGGAGCTTTTGGACCCATTGTTTCGAGACCCGGCCGTGGCCAAGTCGGCGCTCGACTTGAAGCGTGTCGACGTGATCTTGAGCCACGCCGGTTTGGGATTTACCGGCTACGCGTTCGACGCGGTCCTCGCGGCCTATCTGCTCGACCCGGAGTCGCGCAACGAACGCGAGCCGCTCGTGCAGCGCGAGCTCGGCGTGGTGCCCGCGAGCTACGAATCATTGACCAAAAAGAAACGCGGGCAAACGCTGGACTTCGACGAACTCACGATCGAAGAGGCCAGTCAGTTCGTGGGTGCGAGCGCCGTTTTCAGTTACCATTTGCAGCAGCGGCTCGAACCACGTTTGGCCGAAGAAGGTCTGGACAAGTTGCTGCGCGAAGTCGAGTTGCCCTTGGCGGCGCTCCTGGCGCGCATGGAAGAGCACGGGGTATTGGTCGATACCGAGCATTTGGCCGTGCTCGGTCGAGAGTGTGAGCGCGAGATCCAGCGGCTCGAGGCCGAAGCGCACACCATCGCCGGCAAGCCGTTCAACGTGAACTCCCCCCGTCAGCTCGAAACGCTGCTGTTCGACGAAGTTGGCCTCAAACCCCTGCGCCGGACCAAGACCTCGCGGTCCACGGATGCCGATACGCTCGAGGCGCTTGCCGAGTTGCACCCGCTGCCGAAGGTGATTCTCGAGATCCGCCAGTTGAGCAAGCTGAAGGGCACGTACATCGACGCTTTGCCGCAGCTATTGAACCCCACGACGGGCCGCATTCACACCTCCTGGGAGCAAGCGGTCGCCGCCACCGGGCGACTGTCTTCGACGGACCCCAACTTGCAAAACATTCCGATCCGCACCGAACTCGGGCGCAAGATCCGCAAAGCGTTCGTGCCGCCGCCCGGCTACCTCCTGGTGAGCGCGGACTACTCACAGATCGAGCTTCGGGTGTTGGCGCACTTGTCGCAAGACCCGGTGTTGCTCGACGCTTTTCGTACCGGGCAAGACATCCACACGCGCACCGCGCTGGAGATTTTCGAACTGCGTGAAGAAGAGCTCACGCGCGAACACCGGACACGCGCCAAGGCCGTGAACTTTGGCGTGATCTACGGTCAAGGCGACAGCGGGCTCAGTAAATCATTGGGCATCCCGCGCGCCGAAGCGTCGAGCTTCATCGCGGCATATTTCCGACGCTACGAGGGCGTCCGGCGATTCATGAACGAGACTCTGGAGCGCGCGCGCGCCGGTGAAGCCGTACGGAGCCTGCTCGGGCGCCGCCGTTTGCTACCGACCATTCGTAGCGCAAACCGTGCCGAGCGTTTGGCCGCCGAGCGCATCGCGATGAACATGCCCATCCAGGGCACCGCAGCGGACCTGCTGAAGCTCGCCATGCTGGCGCTCAAAGCTCCGCCCAGTCCGGGCGCCCGCATGACCCTGAGCGTACACGACGAACTCGTGTTCGAAGTGCCGGAGGGCGAGGTCGCGGAAGCCGAAGCGAAGATCAAAGCTGCCATGGAGCACGTTTACGAACTCGCTGTACCGCTGACGGTCGAAGTCGGGCACGGCCCCAACTGGAACGACGCGCACTGAACTTCGAGCTCCATCCCTCCGCCGGGAAGAATCCCCGAATTGCCCTCCGTTCGGCACCTCGGCGAATTCGGCATCTCGGCGCAATGAGGAGTCTAGATTTGTCCAAAAAGGGGCGCGGCCGGCATTTCGCCCGGCGCCCCAAACGCCCTGTTTTCCGCGAAAAGAACGCGCGCTCTGCCAAAGACGGAAAGTGGTGATAGCTTGCGCGGTCTTTTGGCATGAGTTCCGTCGCTAGTTCCGCACGCACCCCAGTTGCGATTTTGGGCGCCGGCCTCACCGGCATGAGCGCGGCGATCGAGCTCTCGCGGCGCGGCGCCCCGTACCGAATTTTCGAGAAGCTCGCAGAACCCGGCGGGCACGCCGTGACCATCGAAGACAATGGCTTCCGCTTCGATCGCACCGGCCATTTGCTGCATTTGAAGAGCGACGCGCTCCGGGCCGAAGTCCTCGACTGGATCGGCCCCGACCATCTGCGAATTCAGCGACGGAGCGTGATTTGGTCGAACGGCGTCTACACACGCTACCCGTTTCAAGCCAATACCTTCGGGCTGCCTCCCCAAGTCGCCTACGACTGCGTGCAAGGCTTTCTGGCCGCACAACTCGCCAAGGACAAGCCCCAGCCGACGAACTTCGAAGAATTTTGCCTGTACCATTTCGGCGAGGGGATCAGCCGCCACTTCATGATCCCGTACAACTCGCGCTTGTGGGGAGTGCATCCGCGCGAGATCACCAGTGCTTGGTGCGAGCGCTTCGTCCCCCTGCCCCGCCTCGAGGACGTGATCGCCGGCGCGGTGGGTCTGAACGACCGGGAGCTCGGCTACAACTCGAATTTCATTTACCCGCGCCTGGGCATCGGTGAGCTGGCGCAGGGTATGGCGCGGCGCCTGCCCCGCCTCGAGCTCGGGCAGAGCCCGCTGCGAATCGAATTGGCGGCGCGTCACTTGCTGTTCGAGCGCGAACGAGTGCCGTTCCAGGTCTTGCTCAGTACGATCCCGCTCCCGCGCTTGCTCGACTTGATCGACGAAATCCCGGACCCGGTGCGCGAGGCCGCGGCCAAGCTGCGCTGTTCCCATCTTCACTATTTGGACGTGGCGCTGCGCCGAACGCCAGGCACGAATTTTCATTGGGCGTACGTGCCCGAAGCCAAGTATCCGTTCTATCGCGTCGGTTGTTATACGCATTTCTCCTCGGCCCTTGCGCCGCCCGGCAAATCATCACTGTACATCGAACTGGCCGATCGCTCGCCGCCGGATCTCGAGCGGCTCTTGCCCGAAGTGGCCCGCGGCCTGGTCGAGATGGGCGTGATCGGTTCCGCGAACGAGATCGAGTTCGCGCGCGCGCGTTGTATCGACCACGCTTACGTGATCTTCGATCACGACTACTTCGCCGCACTCGAGGTGATTCGCCCTTTCCTCGAAGCATCGCGGATCATCTCCAGCGGCCGCTACGGCAACTGGAACTATTCCGCCATGGAAGATGCGATCCTGTTCGGCAAAGTGGCGGCCGAGCGGGCGCTCGAGCTCCAGCAAAACCCAGCATGAACGCGCCTGAAATTTCGATTGTCATTCCGGTCTACAACGAGGAAGGCATCCTTCATTCGGCGGTGGTGGATTTGCGCGAGCGCCTGGCGCCCTTCGGCTGGAGCTATGAAATCATCCTTGCCGAAAACGGATCGCGCGATCGAACGGTGGGCATTGCCGAAGAGCTGGAGGCGAAGTACCCGGAGGTTCGCCATGTCTCGGTAGGCGAACCCAACTACGGGAAAGCCCTGCGGCAGGGGATCAGAGCGGCGCGCGGCCAGTTGATTTTGGCCGACGAAATCGATCTGTGTGACACGGACTTTCACCATCGCGCGATCGAATTGCTGCGAGCTGGCCAGGTAGACTTGGTGATCGGTTCGAAGCTGATCGGCGGTGCCGAAGATCAACGCCCGTTCTTTCGTCACGCGGCCAGCTTGCTCTATACCGGCATGCTCCGGACACTGCTCGGCTTCCGCGGCACCGACACCCACGGACTGAAAGGTTTCCGACGCGACGCGCTCCTGCCCGTGGCCGAGGCCTGCCTCGTCGAGAAGGACGTATTTGCCAGCGAGTTCGTGATCCGCGCCTACCGGGAAGGGCTGCGCGTGCTCGAAATTCCCACCCGGGTGATGGAGAAGCGACCACCCACGATCAATCTCATGAAACGTGTACCGAACGTACTGCGCAGCATCGCCAAGCTGACTTGGGCGATCCGGGTGCGCGGCTAGCGCGAGCCGTGCATTTGCGGTCGAGATTCGGGGATGCCGATCGAACCCGCTTCGAACACTACCAGCTTTGAACTTGCCAGCCGCGTGCTCGCGCGGCTCGCAGCAATCGTCGATCGGGGTTCACCGCGACCGGAACGTCCACCTTCGACAGCAAAGGTAGGTCGGTAATGCTGTCACTGAAGAAGGTAACCTTGTCGAAGCCGATGCCGTGCTCGGCGAGCAGCGCTCCGGCACGAGTAATCTTGCCTTCGCCGTAGCAAAGGGGCTCGATCACTTTGCCCGTGAAGCGCCCGTTGTCGACCTCGAGTTCCGAACAGACGACGTGATCGATGCCGAGCTCGCGTGCCACCGGCCACGCCACGTAGGACGTGGCCGCCGTGACGATGGCCACCAGATCGCCTCCGTCGCGGTGAATTTTCACGAGTTCGCGACCGCGCGCTTGAATCTCAGGCAGCACGTACTGGGGAAACCATTCATCACAGGTTTTGATCAGCCAGCTCTCCTCCTTGCCCGCAAAATCTTCGAGGGCTTTGCGTGCCACACGCGGAGCATCGATTACCCCTGCGGTGTATTGCAGCACCCACCACGCGACTTGCAGGGAATCACGCCAGCTGGCTTCACCCTTGGCCCGCCGGTAGCGTGTATACAGTCGGGGCGTGTCGACCCGCACCAGCGTTCGGTCGAGATCGAAGAATGCGGCGCGACGCTCGGACATGACCCGGTTCAGCATAGCCTAGAAGCGACCCCTGAAAACCCCGGCGCCGCCCGCTAACCCTGTCCCCCCGCCGGGCCGGTCACGCACCGAGTGGCATGACGAGCGCACGAAATCTGCATCTTGCCGGCGCAAATGGCCGGCGGCGGAAGCCGACCTCTGCGCCTATCAGCCGCTGACTTGCGCTCGAGCGCCGTCAGAGGCGTCGTCCCTAGACACGCGAAGCAAGACTGCCCACGGCGCTCCCGCGACCTCCCGCATCTGTCGGTCGAAGCGTGGCGCCTCCGTAGCCTGCGAGGGCAGGCGCGGCCGCAGCCCGCAACCGCGCGGGGTCGCATGGCCCAAGGCGTGTTTCACGGATGAGCGCGCCCGTCCCCACGTGCGCCCCCAAGAGCCATTTCTGCTCGAAGCTCAGCGCGCACGATCGGACGATGCTAAGCAAGCGCTCCGGATGCTGGTCCTGCCAATCGACGAGGTTTTGCCCGAGCTCGAGCGGGCGCTCCGTTCCGCTCGAGCCGTGGTGCTCGAAGCGCCTCCCGGGGCCGGCAAGACCACGCGCGTGCCGTGGGCGCTGCAGAGTTGGCTGGGTGATTCGGAAGTGTTGGTCTCCGAACCGCGTCGCCTGGCAGCGCGCATGGCGGCCAAGCGAGTCGCCGACGAGCGCGGGGAAGTCCTGGGCGAGCGGATCGGCTACAGCGTGCGTTTCGAAGAGGTCGCTAGCGCGCGCACGCGCATTCGCTATGCGACCGAAGGCATCGTGCTTCGCCGCCTGCTTGCCGATCCGACACTGCGGGGCGTGGGGGCGGTGATCCTGGATGAATTTCACGAGCGCCATCTGGCCACCGACCTCTTGTTGGTGCTGCTCCATCGGTTGAGCCGCACGACGCGACCCGATTTGAAGCTGGTGGTGATGAGCGCCACGCTGGACGCCGAGCCAGTCGCGCAATTCTTGGACGATTGCCCGCGACTGCGCAGTGAAGGGCGGATGTTTCCGGTCAGCATCGAGTACTTGCCCAAACCCGACGATCGACCGCTCGAAAAGCAGATCGTGAGCGCCGTGCGGCAAGCCGTGAATGACGAGCCAGTGGGCGATGTGCTGGTCTTTCTTCCAGGCGCGGGCGAGATCCGCAAAGCCAAGACCGCGCTCGAAGCGTTGGCGAGTGAAGCGGACCTCCTGCTACTACCGCTGCATGGAGACCTGCCGATAGCGGAGCAGGCGCGCGCGGTGGAGCCGGCCAAGCAGCGCAAAGTGGTGCTTGCGACCAACGTCGCCGAGTCTTCCGTGACGGTCGACGGCGTCACCGTGGTCGTCGATTCGGGGCTGGCACGCGTCGCTGGTCACTCTCCTTGGAGCGGCTTGCCGACGCTGGCGCTCGAACCGGTGAGTCGCGCCTCGGGCACGCAGCGCGCCGGCCGCGCGGGTCGCACCAAGCCGGGTCGCGTGCTGCGCCTGTACACCAAGGGCGATTACGAAAGCCGTCGCGCGCACGATGCGCCGGAGATCGTTCGCAGCGACCTCTGCGAGGCGTTCCTGATTTTGCACGGGGCGGGCGTGTCCGAGCCAGAAAAGCTGCACTTTCTCGATGATCCACCGAAGGCGCGGGTCGACGGTGCGCGCGAACTTCTGACCCTACTCGGCGCGTTCGCGACCACGGGTGGCCTGTCCGAGCTGGGGAAGCGGTTGCTCCGTTTTCCGGTTTCACCGCGTCTCGGACGGCTGCTCGTCGAGGGCGAACGGCGTGGTGTATCCACGGAAGCTGCGCTAGCAGCCGCTCTCTTGGCCGAGCGCGACATCGTACAAAACACCCGCGCCAACTTCGGTGCGAGCGGCGGCGCGAATTTCGGTGCGCGCGGACCGAGCGACGTCTTGGAGCGCTTAGAGCGCTACCGAGAAGCGGAGGACGCGCGCTTCGAGCCGCATCGCTTGCGCAGCTTCGGTCTCGACGTGCGCGCCGTGGAGAGCGTTCGACGAGCTGAGCGGCAACTATCGCGATTGGTCAAAGATAGCGTGCAAGGGCCGGGCAGCATGGAGGGCGTCGAGCACGAGCTCCTGCGCTGCCTCTTGGCCGCCTTTCCCGACCGCGTCGCGCGGCGGCGGCGGCGCGGCGAACGGGATTTGGTATTGGCCTCGGGTGGCGTGGCACGCCTCTCCGAACAGAGCGTGGTCGTCGATCCGGAATTTCTGCTGGCGCTCGATGTAGAAGAGCAGCGCGGAGGGAGTTCCAATCAGATCACCGTGCGACTGGCCAGCGCCATCGAACCCGACTGGCTTTTGGAAGACTTCGAAAGCGCCGTCAAATTGACGGACGAGCTCGAGTGGAACGCAACGTCAGAGCGCGTCGAGCGCGTGGAGAAGATGGCGTTCGGCGCAGTGGTATTCGACGAAGCGCGCGGGGCTGCCCCACCCTCGCCCGCAGCCAGCGCCGTGCTAGCGACAGCCGCACGCCGTGGCTCATCGCTCTCGTTTGCCAAGAGCGATGCCGTCTCTTCGTTGACCTTGCGCTTACGCTTGCTGCGCGAACATTTTCCGGAACTACATTTCGTCGAGCTCGACGAAAACTCGGTCGATTCCACGCTCGAGCTGATCTGCGTCGGTTTGACGAGCTTCGCGGAGCTGGGCGCCGTCGACGTGGCCAGCGCCTTGCTCGCTGGCTTGACCGCCGCCCAGCGGCGCGCGCTCGAGACCGAGACTCCGGAGCGTGTTCGCTTGCCCGCTGGGCATACCGTCGAAGTTCACTACGAAGCGGATCGCCCGCCGTGGATAGAATCCCGTCTGCAAGACTTCTTCGGCATGCCCGAAGGCCCGAGGCTGTGCCGCGGCAAGGTCCCACTCACCTTGCATTTGCTCGCGCCGAACCAGCGCGCGATGCAGGTGACCACGGATTTATCAGGCTTTTGGTCCCGCCACTATCCGAGCATTCGTCGCGAATTGATGCGCCGCTACCCACGGCACCCTTGGCCGGTGGATGGCCGACCGGCCACGCCGCCCGCGCCGAGGGCGCCGCGGCGCTGAAGTTCAAGCGAGCCTGACGTACGCGGCGGCTTGCTCCACGATCTGCTCCGGGGTGAGCTCCGCCGATAAGGTGAGCGCCTCCCTCGGTGGTTCGAGATCTCGATATTGTCCGTCCAGGACGCGCGCGAAATCGCGCACGATGGCGTGCTGACCGCGGCGCCCTTCGAGTCGCCGCTCCGCCTCGGCGCGCGGCAGCTCGAGGTACACGACGCGGGCGACCCGAGCCCACTGCAACAGCACCTCGCGATAGGCTTGCTTGAGCGCCGAGCAGGCCAAAACCGCGCCGCCGTCACGCTCCCAGACCACGGAGAGCTCGGCCAAGCGCAAGAGCCACGGCCAACGGTCGGCATCGTCGAGCGCGATGTCAGCTGCCATCTTCGCGCGGTTTTCCGGGGGGTGGTAATCATCCGCGTCGTGGAAGGCGAGCCCAAGACGCGCGGCGAGCAGCTTCCCGCTGGTGGATTTGCCACAGCCGGTCACCCCCATGACGAGAACGAACATGTTGCTCCGGGTCGCGAGCGCTCACAGCTTTTGCTTGAGCCGCGTCAGGAACTGTAATGCCTCGAGGCCCGTGACGCGATCGACGTCGAGCGCCCGGAGCGTTTCGAGCACCTCTGTATGCCCGCGGGACTCTTGCGATCGTTCGCCAAATAGCGGCAATTGGTCGGTTTTTGCTCGCTTGCCGCGGGCCTTCGAGAGGTCCGGCGAAACGCTGCCCCCCTCCAAAGTCGAGAGCAATGCCCGCGCGCGAGCCAAGACGGTCTCCGGCAGGCCGGCGAGCTTGGCAACGGCAATGCCGTAGCTGCGGCTCGCAGCACCCGCCACCAACCGGTGCAGAAACACCACGTCGCCATTCTGCTCGCGTGCCGTGACGCTGTAGTTCGCTGCGTGGCGGCTGCCCTCACCGAGGGCCGTTAGTTCGTGATAGTGCGTGGCAAACAGCGCGCGACAGCAGATCGCCTCATCCAGATACTCCGCCACGGCCCAGGCGATCGAAAGGCCGTCGAACGTGCTCGTGCCCCGACCGATCTCGTCCAAGATAACCAACGAACGGCGCGTGGCATTGTGCAAGATCTCGGCCGTTTCCCGCATCTCGACCATGAACGTGCTCTCGCCGCCGGCCAAGTTGTCGCTGGCGCCGACGCGTGACAGTACGCGGTCGACGACCCCGATACGCGCCGAGCGCGCGGGCACGAAGCTGCCCATTTGTGCCAATATCACCGACAACGCCACCTGCCGGAGCAGGGTGCTCTTGCCTGCCATGTTCGGCCCGGTAATTAGCCAGAGGCGTTCGCGCTCTAAGTCGAGGTCCACATCGTTGGGCACGAAACGCCCCTGCGCGGCCAAACGCTCGACCACCGGATGCCGGCCATCGCGGATCACGATTTGATCGGAGGCATCAACGGTGGGACGCGTGTAATCGTAGCGGTG